>WNGG01002713.1_pt1 | contig 19991 bp, 20 predicted proteins | sample 5400661 | NCBI WGS metagenome assembly WNGG01 (sample SAMN13153372, study PRJNA577476) | soil metagenome | isolation source: 100 cm soil or saprolite under Garry oak tree replicate 1 | place: USA:California | collected 2016-06-15
GCCCGCGCCCGCTGCTGCACGCGCTCGAGCAGCGCTCGGTTCGACGGGTAGAGATGGGCGTCGAAGAGGAAGAGCACCGTCGCGTCGGCGCCCGCGGCGCGCTCTCCCGCCTCCGCGATTTCGTCGTCTGACGGCTCGATCCCGACGACGAGCGGCTCGCACCGCACGCCGACGGGCGCGAACGCGCGCTCGACCCACCCGGCCTCGTCACACAACGCGTCCTCGATCGTGATGCGCGGCGCGAGGTCGGAAAAGCGCGGGAGGATCACGCCCACACGGCCGTTGAGCGCCCGGCGCCAGCCCGGGGGCCGTGCGCCGAGCTCCGTCACCGCGCGCGTCGCCATCGCCATTGCGAGCGCACCGCCGTCCGCCTCCGGAGCCGGCGCGCCGCCCTCCGCGCGCGGCCCACGGCGGTTGCGCAGCCGCCTCACGCGCTCGACTGCCGCCTCGAGGCCGCGCCGCGGCAGGCGGCCGGTTTCATACGCGTCCACCAGGGCGGCGGCGGCGGCACGCTGCGCCGCCTCGGTGTGGCAGACGAGCAGGAGGTCGTGACCCGCGGCGGCGGCCCGCACCGTGGCCACTCCGACGGGGCACGTCTGGGCGACGGCGCCCATCTCGAGGTCGTCGGAGACGATGACGCCTCGAAAACCGATCTCGCCGCGCAAGAACTCTTCGACGATCAGGCGTGAGAACGTCGCGGGCACGTTCGCCGGGTCGAGGCGCCGATACACGGGGTGCGACGTCATCACGCACTCGGTGCCCGCCGCGATCGCTTCGAGGAACGGAGGCAGGTGCGTCGCGTGCATCTCGTCCCACGTCGAGTCGATGGTCGGAAGATCCAGGTGCGCGTCGAGCGGCGAGTGGCCCTTGCCGGGGAAGTGCTTCACGCAGGCCGACAATCCGCCCTTCGCCATGCCGCGGACGCGCGCGGCGCCGTAGCGGGCGACCAGCGCCGGGTCCTTACCGTAGGCGCGGATACCGATGTTCGGGCTGTAGCGCTCCGTGAGGACGTCGAGCACGGGTCCGAGGTTCAGGTCCACGCCGAGGCGCCGCAGCTCGCGCGCCTCGATGAGTCCCTGGCGATGCGCGAACGCCTCCTCGCCCGAGGCGCCTACGGCGAGGTTGTCGGGGAAGATCGTCACGCCGCGGCCGAGCATGATCACGCGCCCGCCCTCGTGGTCCGTCCCGACGAGCAGGCGCCGCCCGAGCGCCGACTCCAGGCGCTCGAGGAGGGAGAGGATCTGCCCGGGACTCTCGAAGTTTCGACGGTAGAGGATCAGGCCGCCGGCGCGGGTGCCGCTGAAAAGGCGGATGTCCGCGTCGCGGAGTGTCGGCCCAGCCAGCCCGATCATCAGGCGCTCGCCGACCAGGTCCTCGAGGGTGCTCATGGGGGGCAGCGTCATTATAAGGCGGGTGGGTGTCAACCCCTCGACGCTGCCCTCGCCGCAGTGCGTCGCCAACCCAGCCCTAAGCGCCCGCCGTTGCGTCGAATTCTCCCGACGCCCCTGGTGGCACACCCGCTGCAGGACCCCTTCCGGACGTGGCTGTCAGAGTGACTGGCGGGAAGCCGCCGGCGCGCGACCAGCGCGGGGCGCACGAGGGGAGCCACGGGAGGATGTGGTCATGGGCAACGTGTCGAACCTCGCAGCGCTGATGCTGTTCGGCGCCGTGTTGGGCGCCTCGCCCGCTCCGTCGCAGGCGCCCGTCGAGGGCGCGTACGAGCGGTTGTCGCCGGGACATCAGCAGGTGGCGCGCGCGCTCTTCGAGGCGCAGATCGTACCGGGGCCGGCCGCGAAGCGCGGCGCTCGGACGCTGACGCTCGACGAGATCGCGGCGCGGAAGCAGAGCGGGGAGGGATGGGGACGGATCTTCAACGACATGCAGGCGCGCGGGCTCGTGCGCGAGCGGTCGATGCTCGACCTGCTCGCCCGCCACGAGCGTGCGCACGCGTCGAGCGCGGTGACCGCATCGGCCGCCGCGCCGGCGGCGCTCGCGAGGTAGCCGCGCGCCGGAGAGGGGTCGAGTGATGAACAGCTGGAACCCGTGGAAGGTGACCGCGATCTCGATGTTCGTCGTTCTCGCTGTGGCGCTGGTCACGGGGATGGTAGTTGCCAGCTGGTCCGGGTCGCTGCCCGGCGAGCGGAGTCAGGCGCCGGCGACGAAGCCCGCCGCCGCGCCGCGGGTCTCGGGCCCGGGGCCTGCGTCGATCGCGCAGGCGCAGGGCATCGTACCGACGCAGGCCGCCGTCGAAACGTGCAACCGGTTCGCGGCCGATAACGCCCCGCCGGAGAAGACCACGGACACGGGCAGGGGCGCCGCGCTCGCGGGCGGCGTCGGCGCCACCGGCGGCGCGCTGTACGGGATGAACGAGAACCGGAAAAACGACGGGCGCTACCGCGCGGCCTACTGGTCCTGCATGCGCGCGAAGGGCTACGCGGGTTAACCCGCCATGAAGACGATTCTGTCCGTCCTGACCGCGCTCGCCATGCTCGGCGCCGCGATCGCGCCGGCTCAGGCCGCCGACGACACCAAGGTGAAGGCGGCGACACGCCAGGTGGATCGGGGCGCGCAGAAGATCGGGGACGGCAAGGTCGGCGAGGGCGCCGCGGACATGGCCAAGGGCATCGGCAAGACGGTGGTCGAGGGCGCGAAGTTCAGCGGGGAGAACATCAAGGAGTTCTTTTCGCGCCTGTTCTCGAGCTAGGTTCGCGCGCTCCGACGTGCCGTCGCTGGTATCCTGAGAACATGAAGACTACACTGTGCGTCTCGCTCGTGCTCGCGGTGCTCGGCGCCGCCGCCCTGCCGGCGGGCGCCGCCGATGATTCCAAGGTCAAGGCGGCCACCCAGCAGGTCGACCGCGGCGCCAAGAAGATCGGCGACGGCAAGATCGGCGAGGGCGTCGAGGAGACGGCCAAGGGCGTCGGCCAGACGGTCGTCGAGGGCGCCAAGTTCTCCGGCGAAAAGGTCAAGGAAGCGGGCAAGGCCGCCGAGCAGCCCGCGAAGTCGTCGTGGGAGAACTTCCGGGACGGCGCCGTCGCTTTCGGCCACTCGGTGCGCAGCTTCTTTACGAACCTCTTCTCCAACTGACGGGCATCAGCGGTAGAGGAGCACGCCGGCGCGGTGCCGCCTGAAGGCGGCGAGGTCGCGCGCCCAGCCGCGCTCGAGGCTCGCCAGCGGTGCGCCGCGCTCGATCGCCCGACGGATCGCGTCCGTACCGAGCAGGATGTCGATCGGCAGCCGCCGTCGCTCGAACTCGTAAGGCGGCCGCCGCCATGCGAAGCGACGGCGCCCCAGACGTCGGGCGGTCGCGATCATGCCGAGCGTCGTGAGAAACGGCTTGAAGCGCTCACGATCCGTCACGTGGACCTGGACACCCCCGCACAATCGCCCCGCCCACTTGTGGAAGGTCGGCGTGAAGCGCGTCGGACGGAACGCGACGCCCGGCAGCCGCAGCCGCTCGAGCGCTACCGCCCACGCCTGGCCGTCGAGCCACGGCGCGCCGATCCATTCGAAGGGACGGGTCGTGCCGCGGCCCTCGGAGAGGTTCGTGCCCTCGATGAGGCAGCCCCCCGGATAGACGCGCGCCGTGTCCACCGTCGGCATGTTCGGCGACGGCGCGACCCACGGCAGGTCCGTGTCCTCCCACTGCATCAGGCGGCGCCAGCCGCGCATGGGCACGACGGTGAGCCGGACCCGGACGCCGTGCTCGCGCTGCACCCAGCGCGCGACCTCGCCGATGGTGAGCCCGGGTCGGGTCGGGAGCGGATGCAGCCCCACGAAGGAGGCGAAGCGGGGATCGGGGATGTTGCCTTCGATGATCTCGCCGCCGAGCGGGTTCGGACGGTCGAGCACGATCACCTCGACTCCCGCGTCGGCGCACGCCCGCATCGCGAGCACCGTCGTCCACTGGTAGGTGTAGTAGCGCGCGCCGACGTCTTGCAGGTCCACCACGAGCGCGTCGAGACCACGGAGCATCGCCGCCGTCGGCTGGCGCCGTGCGCCGTAGAGGCTGACGACGGGGAGCCCGGTGACGCCGTCGCGCGTGTGCGCGACGAGCGCGTGATCTTGCGGCGCCCCCCAGAGTCCGTGCTCGGGGGCGAAGAGGCGGACGAGGCGCGCGCCGCGGAGGTCGGCGACGAGCGTCGCCGCGTGCTCCAGACGCCGCGTCACCGACGCCTGATGGGCGAGGAGACCGACGCGACGGCCGCGCAGGAGGGCCGGACGCCGGGTGAGGAGGACTTCCAGACCGCTCTGGACGGTAGGCACCGCGCCGATAGTATAGGATGCGCGCGATGGCCGGCCGGGTCCGCTACGAGTGTCTGGTGACCGAGCGGCGCAACCCGCGCTCGCGTGATCTCGACCGTCTCCCGCCGCGCCGGATCGCCGCCCTCATGAACCGCGAGGACGCGCGGGCCGTCCGCGCGGTGGGCCGCCAGGGTCGCGCGATCGCGCGCGCCGTCGAGCTGATCGTGCGCGCGCTGCGCGCGCGGGGCCGGCTCGTCTTCGTCGGCGCCGGTACGTCGGGCCGCCTCGGTGTCCTCGAAGCAGCGGAGTGTCCACCGACTTTCGGCACGCCGCCGAGTCTCGTCCAGGCGGTCATGGCGGGCGGCCGCGGCGCCGTGTTCCGCTCGCGGGAGGGAGCCGAGGACGACGCGCGCGCGGCCCGACGCGCGGTGGGCGCGCGCGTGCGTCGCGGCGACGTGGTCGTGGGCGTGTCGGCGAGCGCGGTGACGCCCTTCGTCGGCGCGGCGCTCGCCACGGCGCAACGGCGGGGCGCCCGGACCGTGCTCGTGACCTGCAACCCCTCACGGTCCCGGCGTGTCGCCGCGGACGTCCGGATCACCCTCGGCGCCGGTCCCGAAGTCGTCGCCGGCTCGACCCGGCTCAAGGCGGGGACGGCGACCAAGCTCGTGCTGAACACGCTGACGACGGCGGCGATGGCGCAGCTCGGGCGTCTTTACGGAAACCGGATGGTGGACGTCCAGCCGAGGTCGCGGAAGCTTCGCGAGCGCGCCGCCCGGCTCGTGGCGGAGCTGGGCGGCACCTCCCTCCCGCGCGCGCGCCGTACGCTCGCGCGCGCGGGAGGCCGCGTCAGGATCGCGGTGGTGATGGAGCGCCGGAATCTCTCGGCCGGTGCCGCTGCCCGCGCCTTGCGAGCGGCTGGAGGGTCCCTGCGCTCTGCTATAGAATCGCCGGGCCGGTGACGAAGTTTCCGGGCCGCCGGCCGGAGAGGATCGTCAGGAGGCGGCGGCCCGGACCCGCCGGCCCATCGGCGTGTCGCCGAGGCCGAAGAACCGCAGCATGTTGCCCGCGGCGATCTTGAAAGCCTCGTCGGGTGGGACCCCGTCGAAGAGCCGCTCGGCGAACGGGCGCGTGTTCGGCCAGTCGCACTCGATGTGCGGGAAGTCCGTCGCGAACATGATGTGCTCGACGCCGAGGTGATGGCGCAGCTCGACGGCCACGCGCTCCACGTGCTGCACGCTGAAGTGGATGTGCCGCCGCACGTAGTCGCTCGGGCGCTGCTTCAGGGGCTGCACGCGCAGCAGCCGCTCGGCCCAGTGACGGTGCCGCTCGTACCAGTAGTCCGCCTCCTCCATCCAGAACGGCACCCACCCGAGACGCGTCTCCGCGAAGAAGATCTCCAGATCGGGCAGGCGGTCGAAGACGCCGGACATGATCAGCTGCGCCATGCTGAGCGCCGGCGGAATGCCGAGGAACGGCAGCGCGACCCACTCGACGATCTTTCGGGGCCCGAGCTTCTTCAGCACCTCCGGGTCGGCGCCCGGATACTCGAAGGTCGGCTGGGAGGCGCGGGGTCCAAGACGGTCGAAGCCGACGTGCACCGTCAGCGGTATCTTCGCGTCGATCGCGGCCGCCCAGAACCGGTCGTCCTCCGAGGTGGGATACGACTTGCCGCTCGGGAACACACCCAGGTTGACGCCTCTCAAGCCGAGCCGGGCGCAGTGCGCCAGCTCTGCGAGGGCGTCGTCGAGATTCGTCCACGGGATGACGCCGAGCCCGATGAGCCGATCGCGTGAGACCGAGCAGTACTCCTCGCCCAGCCAGTCGTTGTAGGCGCGAACGGCGGCGCGATAGGCGTCGTCATCCTGCATCGAGCGCCAGAGGCGCGGCCCGACCTGCATGTTGGGAAAGAGGACTTCGGCCAGGAGCCCGTCCACATCCTGCTCGCGCAGCCGCTGCTCCGGCGGGCCGACGCCCGCGGTGTCGTCGACCGTCGCACCGAACGGCTGCCACGTCTCGTTCGTCCGGCCCGCGCGGAGATCGAGGAACGGCACGGGATAAGGCGCCTGCCCGGGGACGAGGATCGCGTCACCGCCGTCCGGGAGCTTGATCGTCCGTGGCGCCTGCTCGCGGTACTTCGCCGGCATCCGCGGCGTCCACCGCTCGGGACGGACCTCGAGGTGACCGTCGCTCGAGAGCAGGGGCGGAAGCGCCGGCTTCATGCGTGCGACGGACCCACCGTGTCCTCGAAGCGCACGGGCGTCTTGCCGCGGAGGAAGTCGAAGTCGACACCCTCGTTCGCCTGTAGCACGTGGTCGAGGAAGAGCCGGCCGTAGCCGCGCGCGAAGTGCGGCGGGCGCGGCTTCCACGACGCCCTGCGCCGGGCCAGCTCCGCGTCGTCCACGCGGAGCGTGAGCGTGCGCCGGGGGACGTTCAGCTCGATCTCGTCGCCGTCCCGGACGAGCGCGAGGGGGCCGCCGACCGCGGACTCCGGCGCGACGTGGAGCACGACCGTGCCGTAGGACGTCCCGCTCATGCGCGCATCGGAGATACGCACCATGTCCTTGACGCCCTTCTTGAGCAGTCGCGCGGGGATCGGCGCGGCGCCCCACTCCGGCATGCCCGGCGCGCCCCTGGGCCCGACCTGCTTGAGGACGAGCACCGACGTCTCGTCGATCGGCACGCTCGGGTCGTCGATCCGGTTGTGGAGGTCTGCGTGGTCCTCGAAGACGACGGCGCGGCCGCGATGCCTGAGGAGGTGCGGTGACGCCGCCGACTGCTTGAGGACGGCCCCGTCGGGGCAGAGGTTGCCGGTGAGGATCACGGTGCCGCCCTCTTTCGCGAGCGGCAGCGCGAGCGTGCGGATGACGTCCTCGTTCCAGCACTTGGCGTCGCGCACGTTGTCGGCCGTCGTGTGCCCGTTCACCGTGCGCGCGTCGCCGTGGAGCAGCGGCAGCAGCTCCTTGAGCACGACGGGTAGGCCGCCGGCGTAGAAGAAGTCCTCCATCAGGTACTTGCCCGACGGCTTGAGGTTGGCCAGCAGCGGCGTCGTTCGTGACAGCTCGTCGAAGCGCGTGAGCGGCAGCGGCACGCCGGCGCGACCCGCGATCGCGACGAGGTGGATGATCGCGTTGGTCGAGCCGCCGATCGCCATGTCCGCACGGATCGCGTTGTCGAAGGCGTTCGCCGTCAGGACCTCCGAGGGCCGGGGACCCCCGGCCTGCGCCATCTCGACCGCGCGCCGGCCGGCCATCTCCGCCATCGCGAGGCGCCGCGAGTCGGGCGCCGGGATCGCCGCGTTGCCGGGGAGCGTCATGCCGAGCGCCTCGGCCATCGAGGCCATCGTCGAGGCCGTACCCATCACCATGCAGTGGCCCGAGGAGCGCGACATGCACGACTCCGCCTCGCACAATTCCTCGTCGCTGATCCGGTCGGCGCGCCGCTCCGCCCAGAGCCGCCAGAGATCGGTGCCGGAGCCCAGCTCCTCGGCGCGCCACATGCCGCGGAGCATCGGTCCGCCCGTGACCATGATCGCGGGGACGTCGGCGGACGCCGCGCCCATGAGCATCGCGGGCGTCGTCTTGTCGCAGCCCGAGAGCAGCACGACCGCGTCGAGCGGGTAGGCACGAATGCACTCCTCGACGTCCATCGCCATGAGGTTCCGAAACAGCATCGCCGTCGGCTTCATGAGGACTTCGCCGAGCGAGATCGTCGGGAACTCGAGCGGCAGGCCACCCGCGGACCACACGCCGCGCTTCACGGCGTCGGCGACCTGACGGAGGTGCGCGTTGCAGTTGGTGAGCTCAGACCAGGAGTTGGCGATGCCGACGACGGGCCGGCCGTCGAAGACGAGGTCGCTGAACCCCTCGGCCTTCAGCCATGCGCGATTGGCGGTTCCGTCGAGATCCTGCCGGCCGAACCAGTTGCGACTCCTGAGCGGGTATGCTGTCATTGGGCCCTCCGAGAGGACCGATTATAGAGGAGGGAAGACGCTCATGCGGCTCAGCGGCAAGGTGGCGATCGTCACGGGTGGCGGCAGCGGCATCGGGCGCGGGATCGTGCTCGCGATGGCGCGCGAGGGCGCGGACATCGCGATCCCCGACATCCAGGTGCTCAACGCCGAGAAGGTTGCCGAGGAAGTGAAGGGGCTGGGCCGCAAGGTCATCGCCATGAAGACGGACGTGACGAGCAGCGCCGACGTCAAGGCGATGGCCGACCGCGTCCGGGACACCTACGGAAAGATCGACGTCCTCGTGAACAACGCCGGCATGGCGGCGCCGCCGGGGATGCCCTTCATGAACAACACGGAAGAGGACTGGGATCGCACCTTCGCCGTCAACACGAAGTCGGTCTTCCTCACGTGCAAAGCCGTCGTGCCCCACATGATCGAGCGCAAGGCCGGCGCCATCGTCAACATCGCCTCGATCGCGGGACCCCTGGCCGCGCCCACCATGCCGCCGTACTCGGTCGCCAAGGGCGGTGTCATCACGTTCACGCGCGTCCTGGCCAAGGAGCTGGCGCAGCACGGCGTGCGCGCCAACGCGATCTGCCCGGGCGTGCTCTGGACCGACTTCTGGCAGAAGCTCGCCGCCCACATCGCGGAGACGAACCCAGCCTTCAAAGGGATGACGCCCCGCCAGGTCTTCGACAAGCGCGTGGCCGACGTCACGCCCATGAAGCGCGAGCAGCACCCGGAGGACATCGGCTGGGCCGCGGTCTTCCTCGCCTCCGACGAGGCGCGCAACATCACCGGGCAGTCGCTGAACGTCGACGGCGGCTGCGTGATGTGGTAGTGCGAGCTGCAGCCCGTTCGACGGGCGAGGCGAGCCCTTCAATTCCGACAGGCGACGGATAGGCGTATGAACTTCGATTTCACCGAGAGCGAGGAGGCCTTTCGAAAAGAGGTCCGCTCGTGGCTCGAGCGTAACCTTCCCGACGACCTCCGCGGCAGGGCCTTCGCGGCGTCGCGGGCGGACGTGGACGAAGTGCGGCGGCTCCGAGGGTGGCAGAAGACGATGCACCAGGCGGGCTACGTCGGCATGGACTGGCCAAAGGAGTTCGGGGGACGCGGCGCGGCGATCACCGAGATGGTGATCCTCTACCAGGAGATGGCGCGCGCGGAGTCGCCGCAGATCGTCAACCGGGGTGGCGTGTCCATCCTGGGTCCGACCTTGATGAAGTGCGGCACGCCCGCCCAGCGGAAGCGATTCCTCTCGAAGATCCTCGACGCCGAGGAGCTCTGGTGTCAGGGATTCTCCGAGCCGAACGCCGGCTCGGATCTGGCGAACCTCCAGACCCGCGCGGTGCTCGAGGGCGATCACTTCGTCGTCAACGGCCAGAAGGTGTGGACCTCGATGGGCCACGTCGCCGACTGGTGCTTCCTGCTCGTGCGCACCGATCCGGCCGCGGCCAAGCACAAGGGGATCTCGTTCCTCCTGGTCGACATGAAGACGCCGGGCATCACGATCCGGCCGCTCCGGCAGATCACGGGCGAGGCGGAGTTCAACGAGGTTTTCTACGACAACGTCCGCGTCCCGGCGGAGAACCTCGTCGGCAAGGCCAACGAGGGGTGGTCGGTCGCGATCAGCGCGCTCGCGTACGAGCGCGATCTCCTCACGTTCGTCCGGCACATCTCGCTGAAGAACGCGCTGCACCGGCTCGTCAAGCTCGGCCGTGAGCGCGGCAAGTTCGACGATCCGATCTTCCGCCAGAAGATCGCCGGCCTCTGGATCGGCGAGCAGGCGCTCGCGCTCAACGGCTATCGCTCGCTCACCAACATCGTGAGAGGCGGCACCCCGGGGCCCGAGGGCTCGACGTCGAAACTGTTCTGGAGCAACCTCGACACCGAGCTGGCCGCCACCGCCAGCGAGGCGCTCGGGCCCTACTCGCAGATCAAGCAGGGCTCCCCGCGGGCGGTAGACGACGGGCAGTGGGAGTTCTACGAGCTGCTCGCGCGCGCCAGCGGCATCCGCGCGGGGACCACAGAGATCCTCAAGAACATCCTCGGCGAGCGCGTGCTCGGGCTCCCGAAGGACTGATAGGGGACACCATGAGTGACCTGCTCTACGAGGTGAAGGACAGGATCGCGACGATCACGCTGAACCGCCCTGACAAGCTCAACGCGTTCACCGGCGACATGATCGAGGGGTGGGCGAAGTCGCTCGCCGCGGCCCAGGCCGACGACTCCGTCAACGTCGTCGTCGTGACCGGGAATGGGCGCGCCTTCTGCTCGGGCGGCGACGTGGCGCGCATGCGCGCGGCCGACGCGACGCCGTCCGCGCTCGACGGCAAGAACAGCCTCTGGGAGGGCGTTCACCGGGTGCCGAAGGCGCTCGAGGCGATGGACAAGCCGGTGATCGCGATGGTCAACGGCCTCGCCGTCGGCGCCGGCATGGGCATGTGCGTCATGTGCGACGTGCGGATCGCCGCCGAGTCGGCGCGCTTCTCGACCGGCTACGTGCGCGTCGGGCTCGTCCCCGGCGACGGCGACACGTATTTCCTCCCGAGGCTCGTCGGCGCCGCGAAGGCGCTCGAGCTCCTCTGGACGGCGGACTTCGTCGAAGCGGCGGAGGCGCTCCGTGTCGGGATCGTCCAGCGCGTCGTCCCCGACGCGGCGCTCCAGGAGGCGACCTTCGCCTTCGCGCGCCAGATCGCCGATGGACCGCAGATCCCGATCCGCATGATCAAGCGGCTCGTCTACCAATCGCTTCGGCTCGACCTCCGCACGCACCTGGACCTGGTCTCGTCGCACATGTCGATCGTGCGGCAGACCGCGGATCACGCCGAAGGCGTCGCCGCGTTCAAGGAGAAGCGGACGCCGAAGTTCCGCGGGCGCTAGCCTGCCGCGTCTACCTGCGGAAGACCTCCTTGAGGAGGTCGGTGACCCGCGCGGTCGGATTGGTGCGGATCTGCTTTTCCTGCTCGCCCAGCACGTGGAAGAGACCGTCGAGGCTCTTGCCGACGACGTATCTGTCGACGTCGAAGGCCTCGCTCCTCGCGAACGGGATGGACTCGAAGCGTCCGATGAGCTCTCGGTACTGGCGCGTGATGCCGACCTCGTTCATGGACTTCTCGACCACGGGTTTGAAGGCGGTCGTCAGCCTGTCGGTCGTCTTGTCCTTGAAGTATTCCGTGGCCGCGGTGTTGTTGCCGTTCAGGATCTTGCGCGCGTCGTCGAAGGTCATCTCGCCGACCGCGTCCAGAAAGATCTGCTTGGCTCTGGGGGCCGCCTGCTCGGCGGCCCGGTTCATGCTCAGCACGAACTCGTCGACTTGGGGTCCATAGCCGACGACGCGGAGCCCCGTCTCGAGGCGCCGGAGCTTCTCGGGCATCAGGATCTTGATGGCCTCATTGCCGAAGTAGCCGTCGGTGCGTCCCGTGAGACTGACGGTCTTCTCCGTGGCGACCTGGAGGGCCTCCTTCAGGCCGGCCCCGATCTTGGCGTCCGAGAGGCCGCTCGAGGGGCCCGTGTCGAGCCCCTTGAACAGCTGGTCGAGCTGCGCCGAGGCGGGAGCGGCGGCGAAGAGGATCATCAGCACCAGCACAAGCGCGGTCCGGCCCTTCATTGCTGCAGCACCATCTGGGTTTGCGTCACCTGCGCGAGGAGCCGACCGCTCGCGTCGGTCACACGCGTCTGCCAGACCTGCGTCGTCCGCCCGCGGTGGAGCGGCGTGGCCTCGGCGCGCACGATCCCTTCACTGACCCCGGCGAAGAAGTTCGTCTTCGACTCGAGCGTCGTCGTCCCGGCGCCGGGCGGCAGGTTGACGATCGTCGCCGTCGCTCCGACGGTGTCGGCGAGCGCCATGATCGTGCCGCCGTGCAGACGCCCGCCGATCGTCGTGAGATCGGGACGGACCGTCAGCTCGGCGACGAGGCGATCGCGTGTCGCTTCGACGAAGCGCAGGCCGAGCAGCTCGGGCAGACATCCCTTGTGCTTTGCGGTCAGCGCGGCGGGGTCGATCGGTCCATCGGTCACGATGCCCTCCTGGGCGATCAGACAGCCGTGTACGCTCGATATTCCATCTGCGCGGCGATCTTCTCGCGCGCCGCGGCGCCCCACCACCTCTCGACGAGGTAGAGCCCGAGGTCGAGCGACGACGCGACGCCGCCGGCTGTCACGACGCGCCCCTCGTCCACGATGCGACGGTCGGCGACCACTTCGCGGCACAGCGGCCGGAGGTCGTCGAGCGCCCGGTGATGTGTCGTCGCGCGGAGCCCACGCAGGTAACCGGCGGCGCCGAGCAGGAGCGAGCCCGTGCAGACGGAGGCGAGCGGGCGTGCGTCGCCCCACGTCTTGAGATAGTCGATGAGCTTCCGGTCGTTCATGAGCGCGCGCGTGCCGAAGCCGCCGGGCACGAAGAGCAGGTCGTAGCCCGCCAGATCTTCGTAGACGCCGTCCGCGCGGACGACGAGGCCGGAGTCGTCCACGATCTCCCGCTCCGTGCCGATGACCCTGACGCTCACGGCGGGATCGATCTCCATCGGCTTGAGACGCCGGAGCGCGTCGTAGACGCCGATGAGGTCGAGGAACGTCAGGCGCGGAAAGGCGAGGAGCGCGATCCGCCGAGGCGTGCTCATGCGACCGGCGCCACGCCCGCCTTGTGACGCTGCGCGAGAGCCTGATAGCCCTCGGGATTCGCCTTCACCCAGAACTCGGCGGGCGTGCCGGCGACGGGACCCCGCACCTTCGCGGGCGAGCCCAGCGCGAGCATCCCGTCGGGGATCTCGGTGCCCGGCGTCACGAGCGAGCCGGCGGCGATCATCGCGCGTACGCCGATGCGCGCCCCGTCGAGCACCGTCGCGCCGTTGCCGACGAGACATTCCTCGCCGAGCGTCGCGGCGTGGATGACGCAGGAGTGGCCGATGGTGGCGCCGGCGCCGACGTCCACGCCCGAACGCGGTGTCACGTGGATGACGGCGCAGTCCTGCACGTTCGCGCCGCGGCGCACGACGATCGGGTTGAAGTCGCTTCGGAGAACCGCGTTGTACCAGACCGATGCGCGCTCCTCGATCGTGACGTCGCCGATGATGACGGCGGTCGGCGCGATGAATGCAGTCGGGTGGATCACCGGATGTTTACCCTCGAAGCTGAACAGTGGCATGGGCTGGACCCTCGCAGTAGACTCGACTTGACCTCCGCATCTTACTGCGAAACGCGGAGCGAGGAGCCCCGATGACGCATCCACGGATCGCCGCCGTCGCCACCGCGGTGCCCACGCACCGGTTCACCCAGGCCGAGCTGCTGGCGATGGCGGGCTACGACGACGAGCGACGCCGCGGCTTCTTCTCGGCCAGTGAGATCGCGGGCCGCCATCTCTACATAGACCCGGCCCGGTTCCGCCCCGACGAGACGGTGGACGAGCTGAACGAGCGGTTCGGCCGCGGCGCGCTCGAGCTGGGCGAGTCCGCCGCCCGGACGGCGCTCACGCGGGTGGGCTGGGCGCCGGCCGACGTGGACTTCCTCGCGACGACGACGTGCACCGGCCGCATGACGCCGAGCATCGACGCGCACCTGATCGCGCGCCTCGGCTGCCGCCCGGAGATCCAGCGCGTGCACGTCGGCGACACGGGCTGCGCCTCGGCGATGGTCGCGCTCCAACAGGCGTGGAACCATCTACGCGCCTTCCCCGACCACCGGGCCCTCGTCATCGCCGTCGAGATCTGCTCCGCGGCCTACTTCCTCGACGATCGTCTCGAGAGCGCCGTCGCGCACGCGATCTTCGCCGACGGCGCCGGCGCCGTGGCGCTCTCGGCGGGCGGCGCGGGCCCGGCGATCGTCGAGCACCGTACGATCTTCCGCTCCGAGCACCTGCCCGCGATGGGCTTCGAGTATCCGGGCGGACGGCCGCGCGTGGTGCTGTCGAAGGACGTGCGACGGATCGGCGCGACGATGATGGGCGAGATGGCGCGCGCGCTGATGGAGACGCAGGGGCTCAAGGCGAACGACATCCGTCACTGGGTGCTCCACTCGGCGGGCCGCAGGGTCCTCGACCGCGCCCGCACGCTGCTCGACCTCACGGACGCCCAGATGTCCCACGCGCGCGGGGTGCTGCGCGAGTTCGGCAACATGTCTTCCGCGACGATCCTCTTCGTGCTCGAGCGGATGCTGCGCGAGGAGACGCCCGTTCCCGGCGAGTGGGGAGTCATGATCGGCCTCGGCCCCGGCTTCGCCGCCGAGGGCGCGTTACTGCGATGGTAGGTTCGTGAACCGGCTCGAGAACGGACGCGAGCTGCTCGATGGCGCCCTGGCGCCCGCGGCGCGGGCCGCGACGCTGGCCGACGTGGATCGGCTCAACGCCTGGTTCGGCGGCTACGCCCTGACGCTGCGCGCGGTGCGCCGCCTCGGCACGCGCGCGCGCGGGGACCAGCCGCTCGTCGTCGCCGACGTGGGCGGCGGGCGTGCCGATCTCGCCGTGCGCGTCGCCCGCTGGGCGCGGCGCGCGGGCCGCCGCGTGCGAATTCTCGTGGTGGATCGTGACGCCGAGACTCTCGCCCTCGCCGCGGAGGCGTGTCGCGCGTACCCGGAGATCGTGCTGGTCCGGGGCGACGCGACGGCGCTGCCGCTCGGCGACGGCTCCGTGGACGTCGCCGTCGCCGCGCTCACGCTCCACCACCTCGAGCCCGATGCCGCGGCCGCTTGCCTCCGGGAGATGACGCGGACCGCGCGGCTGGGTGTCGTCGTCAACGACCTCCTGCGCGGCTACCTCACGCTCGGCCTCGTGTGGCTCGTCACGCGCGCGCTGGGCATGCATCCGGTGTCGCGACACGACGGGCCCGTCTCGGTCCGCCGCGCCTACGCGCCGGCGGAGCTGCGCGCGCTCGCGCGGAGAGCCGGCGTCGCGCGTGTCGCGCTCAGGCGTCACGCGCTGCTCGGGCGGCTCGTGGCGGTTCTGGCGTGACCGCGAGCACCGACGTCGTGGTCGTCGGCGCGGGGCCCGCGGGCGCCGCGAGCGCGATCTTGCTGGCCGAGCGGGGTCTCGCGGTGGCCGTCGTCGATCGCGCCGAGTTCCCCCGGTCGAAGATCTGCGGTGAGTACCTGAGCCCCGAGGCGTCGCGCGTGCTCGACCGTCTGGGCGTGCTCAAGACGCTCGACACCGCCGGCGCCGCGCCACTCGCCGGCATGCGCATCACGGCGCCGGACGGCACGGTGCTGGTCGGGCGCTACCGGGCCGTCGGCGCGTTCCGACCGTACCGCGAGCACGCGATGGGCATCGAGCGCACCACGCTCGACACGGTGCTCGCCGACCGCCTGCGCGCGCTGCCGGTGGACTTCCGCGAGCGCGCGCGCGCGACCGACGTGCTGGTGGAGGGCGACCGTGTCGTCGGCGTCGGCGGTGTGGGGGCGGACGGGGCGCCGCTGGATCTGCGCGCGCGGCTCGTGATCGCCGCCGACGGTCGCCACTCGATCGTGGCCCAGCGACTCGGCCTGCGGCGGCCGCACCGGCTGCGCCGCATGGCGCTCGTCACCTACGTCTCGGGTGTCGCCGACTGTCGCGAGCTCGGCGAGATCTTCGTGGACCCGCCGGACTACGCCATCCTGAATCCGCTGGCGTCCGACCGGATCAACCTGAGCCTCGTCGTGCCGCTGGCGGACGCGGCGCCGTGGAGTGACCGCCTGGAGACCTTCTTCCAGGCGCGCGTGCGCCAGCTGCCCCACCTCGCGCGCCGCCTGGCCGGGGCGCGGCAAGAGGCGCCGGTGCGCGCGCTGGGACCGCTCGCGTACCGCGTGGACGAGCCGCGGGTGGGCGGCGTGCTGCTGGTGGGCGACGCGGGCGGCTTCTACGATCCGTTCACGGGCGAGGGGATCTTCATCGCGCTCCGCTCGGCCGAGCTGGCGGCCGAGGTCGCGGCGCGCGCGGTGCGGAGCGGCGACGTGTCGGCGCGGGCGCTCGCCGTCTATGCGCGGGAACGCCGCCGGACCTTCGCCGCCAAGGCGCGCGTCACCCGCGCGCTGCAGATGCTGATCCGCCACCGCGCCCTCGCGAACCTCGCGGCGCGCGCGCTCGCGGCGCGGCCGGCGCTGCTCGACGCGGTGCTGGGCGTCATCGGCGATTTCGTGCCGCCGGGGGCGCTCGCCTCCGCCGCGCTCCGCTCGACGTAGCCCGCGCTAGCCGGTCGCCGGCCCGGTGAGCGCCTTCTGGAAGCGCTCGGCATTCCGCGCGCCGGGTCGCCCCGCCTCATTGAGCAGCTCGTCCTGTTCGGTGACCCGCTCCGGAAGAGCCGGGTGCGTCGCAAAGAACGTTGAGGTGGTTCCGCCACTCCCGCGCGAGACCATCGCCGTCAGGAAATCCTTGAGCCCGGTCGGATCATAGCCCGCCCGCAGCGCGTACCTGAAGCCGACCTTGTCCGCTTCCATCTCTTCTTCACGGCTATGACCCTTGAGCACGCCCTGCACGAGCAGGTCCGCTCCCGCGTTGAACGCGGGGAAAGCAGCCCTCAAGCCGGCTCCGGCTCCTCCGCCGACGCGGCTCAGCCCGATAGAGGCGCCGAGCATCGCGAGCTCCTTTCCCGCCTGTGTCTGCTTCTCCTTCTTGATCGACTCGGCGTGGTGACGGAGAGCGATGTGGCCGACCTCGTGGCCGAGGACGCCGGCGAGTGTCGCCTCGTCGCGCATGATGGAGAGAGCGCCGCGGGTGACGAAGATGTAGCCGCCCGACGCCGCGAAAGCGTTGACCTCCATCGTGTCGAGGACGCAGAAAACATAGCGGATGTCCGGCCGGTCGGACTGGGCTGCGACCGCGTTGCCCACGAGCGCGACGTAGTGGGTGAGGGGGACGTTCCGGTAGAGCCGATACTGTTTTCCGACGGCTGCCGTTACGGCGCGGCCGAGCTCGATCTCCTGGGGCTCGTCGAGTTCTTTCGAGGCCTCGGCGACCTTCGTGCTCGTCTGAAAGGCCTGAACCGCGTGGCCACCGTAAGGGACGCCTGGGAGCCCGACGTTCTGCACGATCTGGGTGAACGTCTCGCAGCCGGCGGCGAGAAGCGTGGCGAGGCCGAGTAGCGCGAGCGACCGTCCCCGGCTCATCAGCGGCCTCCCGCGGCGGTGAGGCCGCCGTCCTTGATGAAGGGGTCGAACTCGGCGGGCGTCGGTTGATTCTGTTCGATCCACGTGACGACCGAGTAGTCGTAGCCCTTTTGCCGCGCGTATTGCTGCGCGTATACGCCCTTGGCGCCGGCGGACGCCGCTGTCGCGGACGTGGACGCGTCGCCCGGGGCGAGCTTGAGGAAGTCCGAGCCGCCGGGCGCGACGGTCTTCTCGGACAGCGCCGCCTCGAAGACCCAGCCCTGCTTGGCGCGGGGCGTCGTCACGTAGAGCCAGCGGTCCTCGGTCTTGACGATGTCGACCTTGTCGCCCTTGATCACCGTGTCCACGATCTCGTAGAAGGAGCCGCGACCGGCGCGTATGTCAGCCTTCGTGCGGTCGACCCAGCGCGACGGAGTCTGCGCAACTGCAATCGCGGCGGACAGCGCCGCCGCTAGCCCGATCAATACGACCATTTGCTTCATCGAGATCCTCCCCGGTTCATTTCGACGTGAGCTGGAACTCGCCGCGCCAGCCGGCGGGCGGCGGCGTCAGCATGAACTCGCGCGCGCGCTCGGCGAGCGTCTCCGCCGGGCCGTCGTCCGGATCGAGCTTCGCCGCCGCGTCGAAGTCACGTGCGGCCGCGTCGAAGTCGCGCGCCCGGTAGGCCCGGAGCGCCTGAGCGAAGATCGCCCGAGCCTCCGCGCGCGGGCCCTCGAGGGCGTCGGGATCGATCGTGTAGATCGGCACGGGCTCGGCGCGTCCCTTGACCTGGATCAGGTCGATCTCCCGGAAGGCCACGGCGCGGTCCGCCGCCGCGGCCGTCGTGCCCGCCACCAGCGTCGTCGTGTGGAACTGCTTCGCCGCGCCCTCGAGCCGAGAGGCGAGGTTCACCGTGTCGCCCATCGCCGTGTAGTTGAACTTCGTCGACGAGCCGACGTTGCCGACGAGCGCCTCGCCCGTGGCGACGCCGACGCGCGCCGAGAGCGACGGCAGGTTCTTCGCCTTGAGCCGCTGGTTCACGCGCTCGATGCCCTCGTGGATCTCGCGCGCGGCGCGGCTCGCGCGGGCGGCGTGGTCGGCCTGCCGCACCGGCGCGTTCCAGAACGCCATCACGGCGTCGCCGATGAACTTGTCCACGGTGCCGCCCTCGCCCTGGATGACACCGGTCAGCTCGTTGAAGTACTCGTTCATCACCGCGACGACTTCCTCCGGCTTCCGCCCCTCGCTGAGCCCCGTGAAGCCCGCGACGTCCACGAACATCACCGTCAGCTCTCTCGTCTCGCCCCCGAGCGCCAGCCGCTCTGGCGAGGCGACGAGCGCGTCGACGACCTCCGGCGCCAGATACCGTGAGAAGGCTCCCTTGAGGAACCGGCGCTCCCGTCCCTCGGTCAGATAGGCGTAGCCGGTCCCGCCCGCGTAGGCAAGTCCCATCGCGAGGGTTGGGACGACGACGTCCACCCAGACGTTGCGCATCTCGAAGACGGCGGCCGCGGCGGCTGTCTGGACGAGGATCAGTCCCGCGGCGGTGAACGCCCCCGGCCGGACGGTGAGCCCCACGACGATGGCCCCGGCAATCGCGCCCAGGACCAGCGCGGCGGCGACGCGGCCGGTGAGTGGAACCCGCCGGAGCGGGTCACCGTGAAGGAAATTGTCGAGCGCGGTCGCATGGATGAAGTAGCCAGGAGTCACCGACCGCATCGGCGTCACACGCAGGTCAAGGAGCCCCGCGGCTTTTGCGCCGACGACCACGAATTTGCCCCGAAACTTCTCGGGACCCGCTTCGGCGTCCGGCGTCTTGCCTTCCGCCTTCTGCTTCGCGGCGCGAAGGACGTTCACGTATGAGAATTCGTCGTACGCGCCCTCGGCGCCGTGGAAACGCAGCAGCATGTGGCCCTCGCCGTCGAGCGGGATCGGCCGCCGGTCCACAGCCAGGTGGGGCACACGGCCTGAGCCGACGTCCACCCGCGCGCCGCCGACCGCCGCGAGCGCGAGCGGGAAGGCGCGAATCTCCACGGCCGGCCCGGCACCGCGAGGCTGGTAGGCGATCGAAGGACGAATGGCGCGGAGCGTGCCGTCGTCGTCGGGCTCGAAGCCGATCGAGCCGAGCGCGCGCGTGGCGCGGAGAATCGGCTCGATCGGCAGTGTCGCCTTGTCGAAGGGGTCCGCGATTCGATAGTCGAATGGCTGTTCGATCGGCGGAGCCAGGCGGGGGCCGAAGCCTGGCGCCCAGGTCTTGTCCGCCTTGGCGCCCTCCCTGGTCAGCACGACGGCGTGGACGACCGGTCTCCGCTCGCTCGCTTTCGCCAGGTCCGCGTCGTCGGCGGCGATGCCCTTCTGCGTATAGATCGACGGCTCGCTGAAGACGAAGTCGAAGGCGACAGCGCGCGCGCCGGCTCCGAGAAGGTAGGTGAGGACGTGCGCGTAGTAGTCACGCGGCCAAGGCCAGCCCTGCGCGTAGGCGACCGAAACGGCGTCGAGCGACTTCTGGTCGATGGCGACGATGACGATGGACGGATCGGCGCGCTTCGGATCGGCGAAGGCCCGCATCCGGACGTCCAGCGTGCGCGCCTCCCACGTTTCGAAGAGCGGCACATAGCCGGCCGCGATCGCCACGCCGCCGGCGACGAGGCCGATGAGCGCGCCGTAGATCCGCCGCCGGCTCAGCGTTTCTCGATCCCCAGGAGCTCGCCGAGGGGAACGCGCCGGAGACCGGCGGGCGGCGCGA
>WNGG01003049.1_pt1 | contig 19988 bp, 18 predicted proteins | sample 5400661 | NCBI WGS metagenome assembly WNGG01 (sample SAMN13153372, study PRJNA577476) | soil metagenome | isolation source: 100 cm soil or saprolite under Garry oak tree replicate 1 | place: USA:California | collected 2016-06-15
AAAATTTGGAACAATCAGAGCTAGGGCTCAGACTCGGAACTATCCCTGCCCTGGCGAATCGCGATCCACTGCATCACGTCCTCCAGTTCAACCTGCTCCATCCGTGAATGCCCGGGATTGCGCGCAATCATGTGGCGCAACTTGGCGGCCAAGTCCTCCAGTTCCGTTAGGTTCATTTTGTCCAGAGCAGCCATGCTCTTATTCTAATGCCAATAGCACACCAATTCGCGGCGGCGAGTGGTTCCGGAAAACTCGAAGCTACATGCGACAAACCGAAATAGTGCGAACGTGCAACGTAGTAGCCGAATTGGTTAAGGCGAATCGCCCAAGGATTATGGTGTCGCGAGCGCGTTAACTCATCTGGGACCGACTCCTTTTTGAGTGTCCAAGGGCTCAGCGATGGCAACAAGAAAAGGGTGAGGACAGTGGCACTAACCAACGTTCAACTTGCAGCGGAACTTCGTTAGATGTATAACACAGGGACAATGGTCATACGACATGAAAAGTTTGCAGGATCGGGCTAGCAACAAGTCATCTGGATCTCCCTGGCTTTTACTAGTTTTCAGTTTGGCCAGAAAGGGAGCGAGTTTACGTGTCACGGTATGGAGAAAGCTACAGCGTTATGGCGCACTGCCTCTAGGAAACTCCGGTTACCTACTGCCGAACAGCCCGGAAAATCACGAGCGTTTCGAATGGCTCGCGACGACAATCCGCAGCGAACACGGAGAGGCCTCCGTTGTTGCGGTTCAATCCATCGACAACTTTTCTGGCCCGAAATTGGCGCGAAAGTTCTCGGATGCTCGTGCCCGTGACTATAGGATGCTGCTCGATGAGCTTCATAAGACGGCCACGGCAGTCGCCGAAAAACGGTCATCCGCGCGGATCACGAGATTTCGGCAACGCTTTCAGGAGGTTGTTTCCATCGATTTTTTTGGCAGCCCCCTTCGAGAAAAAGTGGAGCGTGCTTTAAATGACCTGCAATCCAAGCCAGCGCTTTCCGAAATCAGCACCGTTTCTCGCGCAGCTTACAGAAATCAGGTGTGGGTTACGAGGCCGCGGCCTGGTGTTGATCGCGTGACATCCGCATGGCTGATTCGTAAGTTCGTAGATCCAAAGGCGCGGTTCGCGTTTTCAAGTGAGGACCAAAAGCCGGCGGGTGCAGTGCCATTTGACATGTATGAGGGCGACGGCTTTGGGCATCGCGGCGAGGACTGCACTTTTGAAACGCTGCAGAAGCAGTTTCGGGTGCGCGACCCCAAAGTGCTCGTGATGGCTCAGATCGTTCACGATGCGGACCTATTGGATGACAAGTTTGGCCGGAAAGAAGGTTTCGGACTGGACGAGATCATGAAGGGTTGGGCGCAACAAGGTTTGAGTGACAAGGAACTTCTAGATCGCGGGATGCAGTTGACTGAAGGTCTTTACCGTTCCTTGCGGTGAGCAGCAGGAAAGTTCCGTGGAAGATCTCAACAGGGAGGTCTGAAAAAACTCAATGAATGGGTCCAGAGACTGGTTCATAGCCGTTCTAATCCTTTTCTGGGCATTCTGCGTCCCTCGGTTCGCCCATGGCCAAGCTCCGAATGCGCAGGGAACGGCCCAGTCACAACAGACCTTTACTCTCGAACAGGCAGTGGAGTTTGCCTTGAAGAACTACCCTGCAGTGCGTGCCGCGCTTGAGCAACAATCCGCGGCGCAGAGCGCCGTAGCTCTCACTCGTACCAGCTATCTGCCACGCGCCGATATGCTATGGCAATCGAATCGAGCCACGCGGAACAATGTATTCGGATTACTGTTGCCCCAGGCAGTTATATCTCCGATTTCTGGCCCGGTGCTTCCAACTGCAAATGGCGATTCCGTGTGGGGAAGCGCTGCCGGACTCCTCTTTTCGTGGGAGCCTCTCGATTTCGGCTATCGACGCGCGAAGGTGGATGCAGCCAAGGCAAATCAAAACCGTGCAACGACGGAAGCATCCCTGACGCGTCTTGATGTTGCCGTGGCAGTGACGGATGCATTCCTAACTCTGCTTGCCGCGGAACAAAACGTCCACGCCGCCGAGGCTGACGTAAATCGGAGAGAAGTCCTATCGCGGAACATTCACGCTCTTGCAGCGAATCAACTGCGGCCCGGCGCTGATGCTTCTCGATCTGACGCAGAACTTGCTCGAGCCCGCATCTACCTGATTCGCGATCAGCAACAACAAGAGATCAGCCGCGCGATCCTCGCAGAAACCCTGGGAATTGCAGGGAGCGGAGTCGAGGTTTCTCCAGGGCCGCTTTTGGGTCCTCCACCGCAAGAGTTGCCACCGGCGCCTCAGCTTTCGACTCATCCGCTGGCTGCCGCCCAAAGCGCTAAGGTGGATGAAGAAAGAGCCCTGTCGCGCGCGCTCAGCCGCTCTTACTACCCGAAATTTGATTTTCAATCGACGGTGTACGGTCGCGGCACAGGGGCGAATACGGACGGAACTGTCGAGGGAGGCGCAAACGGACTCGCGTTCGACCGAAGCAACTGGGCTGTCGGCCTGACGGTCACGTTCCCTTTGCTGGACATCTTTTCGATTCGGGCTAACCAAGGAATTGTAACCGCGAACAGACGAACCGAGGAGGCGCGCTACGACCTCACTCTCCAAGGGCTGAAGCGGCAATTTGCGGAGGCGGAGATAGCGCTGGAAAATGCGCGACGTGTATCTGAGGAGACTCCGAAAGAACTGGAGGCGGCGCGCGCGGGTGAAGCCCAAGCGGGCGCGCGCTATGGGGCCGGCCTCGCAACAATCTCAGAAGTCGCTGATGCGCAAGGCTTGCTGGTGCAGGCGGAAATTGACGATTCTGTAGCAAGGTTGGCGGTTTGGCATAATGCCGCGTCCGTTGCCGCCGCCGAAGGGGACTTGGAACCTTTTTTCAAAGTGTTAAGAGAAAAATCAGGAGGAGGCCAATAGCATGTGGCTCGTACATTTGGCCCTGCGGCGGCCCATCACGATTTTGGTGGTCGTGCTTTCGATCGCTTTGGGTTCCGCGCTTGCTCTTCGAAGGATGTCCGTAGACATTTTTCCGCAACTTGGGGCTCCAGCCATTTATGTGGCCCAGCCATACGGCGGAATGTCGCCCTCACAGATGGAGGGCTACCTTACCTACTATTACGAGTATCACTTTCTCTTTATCAACGCGCTGGAGCACGTGGAATCCAAGAACATCCAAGGCATGTCTCTCATGAAGCTTGTTTTTCATGAAGGAACTGACATGAACCGGGCGATGGCCGAGACCATCGGATACGTGAACCGCGCGCGGGCGTTCATGCCGCCAGGCGCTGTGCCTCCGTTCATCATGCGCTTCGACGCCGGCAGTGTGCCCGTGGCCCAGTTGATTTTTTCCAGTCCCATACGCAGTCTGGGTGAAATGCAGGATATCGCACTGAACCGTGTGCGGCCCATCTTCTCCACTCTTCCCGGAGTATCCGCACCGCCCCCGTTCGGGGGCAGCCAGAGAACCATTGTCATCAACGTCGATCCGGATCGTTTGCGAGCCTATCGGCTTTCACCTGAGGAAATCATTCAGTTGGTGAATCGCGCTACGACCGTGGTCCCGTTTGGGAATGTTCGCACGGGCGATTTGATCCGCATTGCATCGACCAACACATCGCTAGGCGGGAATATCCAGGAGCTGCTGGATACTCCAGTTCGAACCGGTCAAGGTCCCGCGGTTTATTTACGGGATCTTGCGACCATCCAGGACAGCACCGATCTCGTCGTCGGGTACGCTCATGTCAACGGACGACGAACCGTCTATATTCCGGTCACCAAAACGGCTGATGCTTCCACCCTGGCTGTTATCCAGCGGATACGCCAAGCGCTCCCTGCGATGCGCAACGCCGCTCCGGAAGACGTGAGCATCGATCTGGTGTTCGACCAGTCCGTGTATGTGGTGAACGCGCTCCGCAGTTTAGTCCGTGAGGGAATCCTAGGGGCCATTCTCACTGGCCTGATGGTGCTCCTCTTCCTCCGCGAATGGCGAAGCGCACTCATCGTGGTGACGACGATTCCGGTCGCCTTGCTTTCTGCTGTCGTTTGGCTTTGGGCGGCTGGCGAAACGATCAACATCATGACTCTCGGAGGGCTGGCTCTTGCGGTGGGGGTCCTGGTCGACGAAGCGACCGTCGAAATTGAGAATATTCATAGTCACCTCACCGAGGGCCGATCCCGATCGGCATCCGTACTCGATGCCTGTCGCAAAACCGCAATTCCGCGCCTCCTCTCGATGTTATGTATCTTATCGGTTTTCGTTCCCGCATTCTTTATGGTTGGTGTTGGAAGGCAGTTATTCGTGCCACTTACGCTGGCTGTAGGCTTCGCGATGTTTTCGTCGTACGTACTTTCGAGCACGCTCGTACCGGTCCTTTCAGCTTGGTTCATTCGGCAGGGGCACAAACAGGAACAACTCGGCTTGTTTGAAAAATTCAGATCTCGTTACTCCTTATATCTGAATTCCGTTCTAAGGTGGCGCTGGCTGGTTTTGGCTGGCTACGCTGTCGGGAGCGCAGTGTTGATCTACGTGCTTTTCCCGAGGATCGGAACAGAGATGTTTCCTTCCACCGAAACTGGACAGCTTCAGCTTCGTCTGCGAGCACCGACAGGAACACGCCTTGAGAGAACGGAGGTAATTGCACTGAAGGTGATGGACACGATCAAAGAAACGGTTGGGCCAGAAAACGTCGAGATTACAACAGGTTTTATTGGTGTACCCACCTCGAATTACCCGGTGAATACGATCTATCTGTTTACCAGCGGGCAACACGAGGCGGTCCTGCATGTCGCTTTGAAGCCAACTGCACGAGTCCTTGGCGAGTCTCTAAGAGAGGATCTTAGGCGGAAATTCAAGGAAGAGTTCCCCAATGTCCAGTTTTCGTTTGAGCCACCGGATATCATCAGCCAAGTGATGAGCTTCGGCTCGCCAACACCGATCGAAGTGGCAGTGCAGGGAGCAAACCTTGCGGCGAACCGCGCCCATGCCGAGAAAATTCGCCAGGAACTGGCAAAAATACCCTCGCTGCGGGATCTCCAATATGCTCAGCCTCTCGATTACCCGACTCTAGAAATTAACGTGGACCGGGACCGCGCGGGTCAAATGGGCGTTGAAATGGCGGACGTTGCCAAATCAGCGGTCGGCGCCACTTCGTCCAGCCGCTTAACCGATCTGAACTTCTGGAGAGATCCACGAAGCGGTAATGGCTTTCAAATTCAAGTCCAAATTCCAGAATCCAAGATGGCGTCAATCGCCGATGTTGAGAACCTGCCAATTATGGATCCACCCTCTGGCACTGATGGTCCGGCGCGACCGCTGCTTTCCGACGTCGCCAAGGTGGATTACGGGACCACTGCGGGAGAGGTGGACCGGTATAACATGCAACGAGTGGTTAGCCTCACTGCAAATGTCCATGGACTCCCACTCGGAAAAGAGGCGCTGCAAATTCAAGATGCTCTGAAACGCGCCGGCAATCCCCCACGCGGAGTGAACGTGGTGCTGCGAGGACAAATCCCCGCGCTACAAGACACGCTGAGCGGCTTGCGAGTGGGTTTGCTCCTTTCCATTGCCGTGATTTTTCTACTGCTCGCTGCCAACTTTCAGTCTTTCAGACTTGCTTTCGCTGTAATTGCCATAACTCCGGCGGTTGTTTGCGGAGTTTTATTGCTCCTGCTAATCACAGGTACAACGATGAATGTCCAGTCCTTTATGGGAGCGATCATGGCCATTGGTATTGCCGTGGCCAATTCGATTCTATTGGTCACTTTTGCCGAAATGAGCCGCCGCGAGGGCAAACATGTCTCTGAGGCAGCTCATGAGGGTGGACTTGGCCGTTTGCGGGCCATCCTCATGACCGCTGGAGCAATGATAGCTGGGATGATCCCCATTGCACTCGGGATTGGAGAAAGTGCGCGCCAGACGGCCCCTTTGGGCCGGGCCGTCATCGGAGGACTGATCCTCTCGACTTTGGCCACGCTGATCATTTTGCCCTGCCTTTACAGTATTGTTCAAACGAGAGCAGGCGAACACTCACCTTCTCTCGATCCCAGCGATCCTGCGAGCCGATTCCATGAAGCGACTTAGTACATTTCTCATTGTTCTGGTTTCGACACTTCTGCTGGCGTTTGCTGCCGCCGCACAGCAGACCGTGGAAGTCGTAAAAGTCATTTCCAAGCCCGTTGAGCGGACCGTGAAGCTGCCCGGCGAATTCATGCCTTACCTCAGTGTCGCCATTCATGCGAAGGTGACGGCGTTTGTCGATAAAGTAGAAGTAGACCGCGGCAGCGCAGTGCGAGAAGGCCAATTACTGGCCCTTTTGGTCGCCCCGGAACTGACCGCCCAGCGCGCTGAAGCCGAGGCAAAAATCCAAGCTTTGGAATCCCAACGGGCAGAAGCGGAAGCAAAGCTCGCCGCAGCCGAAAGTACGTATGAGCGATTCAAAGCCGCCTCGGCGACGGAGGGTGCGGTCGCTGGCAATGAATTGATTGTCGTCGAGAAAGAGGCGGATGCTGCGCGGTCGCTTCTTCGGGCGCAGGAAAGCTCGGTGAAGGCCGCTCAACAATCGGCGGCGTCACTGAGAGAGCTCGAGAGCTATTTGCGAGTTACAGCTCCATTTTCTGGAACAATTACGGAGCGTGACATCCATCCGGGTGCGTTGGTCGGGCCTGGGGCGGGTTCCTCGATTCCGCTCTTTGTATTGGAGCAGAACTCTCGCCTGCGCCTTGTGGTAGCCGTTCCGGAGTCTCAGGTCGGAGGCATCGTCAAGGGCGCCCATGTTCCGTTCCGCGTCCCCACATATCCAGGAGAGACATTCAATGGCGTGGTCGCACGGATCGCTGAATCTCTCGATTTTAAAACTCGCACTATGCCGGTCGAACTGAATGTGACTAACACCCAAGAAAGGCTTTCTCCAGGCATGTATCCGGAGGTTTCCTGGCCTGTGCGAAACAAGAAGCCCGCTCTGCTTGTTCCTCCCTCCAGCATCGTAACCACCACCGAACGGATATTTGTCATTCGCATACGGGATGGCAAGGCGGAGTGGGTTAACGTCACGCGTGGCTCGCCCGTCGACGACCTAGTGCAGGTTTACGGCCCATTGAACCCCGACGATCAGATTGTAAAGCGAGGGAGCGATGAGATCCGCGAGGGGACTGCGCTAAAGGCCGGTGCCGCGAAATAATTTGTTGATTCTGAATCAGGACATTTGAATCTCAAACGGAGGATAGCCATGATTACAAAGCGAACTATTTGGATTTTGATTTCAATCGCCTTGTTTCCGCTTGTCACGGCTGCCCAGGGGCTCGATACCACAAAGATCGACCAAGCGCTGGGCCGCTCTGGTCAAAAAACAGGTGACGTCTATCGCGTCGGATTTCCGCGTACTGACTTGCAGGTCACGGTCGCGGGTGTTTCGATCAAACCAGGATTGGCTCTCGGTTCGTGGGCGGCCTTCAGCGGCAGTGATGCCAATGCATCCGTAATGGGTGACTTGGTCCTATTGGAAAGTGAAGTCAATCCCGTGATGTCCAAGTTGCGCGCGAGCGGAATCGAGATTACCGCTGTGCACAATCACGTCTTGAACGAGACGCCACAGGTTCTCTATATGCACTATTTGGGACACGGCGATGCGGTGGAGCTCGCGAAATCTCTGCGTGCGGCGCTTGCTATGTCTAAGACACCCCTAGGCGCTCCAGCAGCACCAGCACCCGCGCCTACTTCGCCGCCTGCATTTATTAAGACAATCGAGGATACTTTAGGCCGGAAGGGGACGTTCAATGGCGGCGTTCTCGCTTTTGGCGTCCCGCGAGCAGAAACCATAACAGAGAACGGCATGACGCTCACCACTCCCCAAGGAGTGGCCGAATCTATTAATTTCCAGGAAACCATCCCGGGTGAAGTTGCGACCACCGGGGATTTTATCCTCAAAGCAGAAGAGGTCAATCCAGTAATCTCAGCACTTGAGGAGCACAACATTCTGGTGACGGCGCTGCATAGCCACATGCTGACAGAAGAGCCCAGACTCTTCTTCATGCACTTTTGGGCCGCCGGAAATGCGGAGTCCGTCACTCAAGGCATCAAGGCTGCCCTGAGCCACGTTGCGACGAAGTGAAGACGGCCAGAGTTTCGCTCAAGGATGGTCATCCGGTTGCCGATGTTGCCCTCGTAATGGGCAACCAGCGGAAGACTGCGTCGGAGAAGTTAGATTAGCAGCCGGCCAGATTCGGTAAGGATTGTGGTCTGCGGATCCGGGAGACAGGTTGCCCTGTAAATCTGTCTGCACCTATGTGATATCACGGCAGTAACGCTCGGCCGGCGGGGCGCCTCCTACCTCTTGGGGTGGAGCAAGGCCTCCTCTTGTTTTCTAGCTTCACGTGGTCTGACCGCCGGGCCGAGAAAATGAAGAGTCCAAACATGAAGTGGATCACACGCGAGCACGTCAAGGTCGACCGAGTAGCGTGTCCGTGGCTTATCAAGAAGTTCGTCGATCCGGACGCCGAGTTTTATTTCGTTCCCCCTCAACACTTGCTACAAGAGGCGGAAAGATTAGGTGCAATTCCATTCGATGTTCCCGCAGTTGAACTCGGCCACCACGGGAAGGAATGTTCATTCGACGCCATCCTCAAGAAATACAATCTCACGGGCGACCCGGCCCTGAAACTTCTAGGAAGAATCGTCAATGGCGCTGATACAGATAACACACTTTGGCAGCAACCGGAGGCCGCCGGACTAAAAGCGGTGGCTGAGGGCTTCAGACATTTGGGATTTCCAAACGACCACGACATTATTGCAGCAGAGTGGATCGTCTACGATGCGTTGTACGCCTATTGTAGGGAGGTGGTGCAGGGGGGAAAACCAAACGGAGCCTTCAAGGATGCGGCCTGAAGTTTCGGGAGAGTAACTTATAAGCGTGGGGAGAAGAACTTCTGGAACCAACTACCCACAATGGACTTGCGGACTTTCTGGGCATTGAGCGCAATGTTGCAGCCGCTTCTGGGGCGGTGTTCTTGGTGGGGTTGGGCGAAGAGCTGTGGAAGAAGTTTCTTCCCAAGTATCTGGAGTCGCTCGGAGCTAGCGTTCCAATTATCGGACTCTTCGGCACATCGGAAGATTTTTTCGATGCTCTTTACCAATACCCGGGAGGCTGGCTGGCCGACCATTGGGGACGACGCCGAGCATTCGTGACTTTTCTTGCCACCGGTCTGACGGGTTACCTCATTTACCTTCTCGGCCCTTCCTGGCCGTTCCTCTTTTTGGGGTTGGCTTTCGTGATGACCTGGCAGTCCATGGCATCACCGGCCATCTTTGCAACTATAGGCGACGCGCTGCCCAAGGAGCGGCGCGCAATGGGTTTCACAGTTCAATCCATGCTTAAACGCATCCCGATGGTGATTTCGCCGCTCCTTGGCGGCGCGCTTATCGGGGCACTGGGGATCAAGTTTGGGATACGAGTGGGACTCTTGATTACGCTCGCGTTCGCGGGAATCACTTTTCCAGTACTCCTCGCAATCAATCTTCCGATTCCATCCAGGGACACAGTGAAGATGCATGGTGTTTGGCAATCCATCAGTCCCATCCTGAAGCGGCTCCTTCTGTCCGACATAGTGATCCGAACATGCGAGGGGATGGCCGACATCTTCACCGTTCTATATGTGACGAACGTCACCGGCATAACGATTCCGCAATACGGCGTGCTCGTGGCGGTGCAGCTCGCAACTTCCATCCTGATCTATGTTCCGGCCGCCAAAATCGCCGATCGCGTAGGTCGCAAACCATTTGTAATTGCAACCTTCTTGTGCTTCGCTCTTTTCCCTATCGCTGTTGTTCTCGCTCATAGTTTCGCCTGGCTAGTTTCTGCGTTTGTGATTGGGGGCTTGCGGGAGATCGGAGAGCCCTCTCGCAAAGCAATGATTGTGGATCTGGCAGAGCGTCAATTGCGGGCACGTACTGTGGGGCTCTACTACCTGATCCGCAGCTTCTCCATCACGCCCGCGTCAGCCATCGGAGGCTTGTTGTGGCGAATTCACCCGCAGGTTCCTTTCGTCACTGCCGGAATCATTGGGATCATCGGAACGTTTCTTTTTTCAGTTACGGTTCACGAGCGATACATGGGCTGAGGCGAGCCTCACCCAGTTCGGTATAAGACTGCGGTCAGTTCACCCTTAGTACCCGGAGAAAAATCTTACTGTTTTCAGGTTTTCTTCAGGTTGTGCCGTCAAGCTGTCTGCCTGAGAGAGACCGAAGTGCTTCGCGCGGTACTCGCACCTGCCAGGAGCAAGGAGGAATCTTCCATGAAAAGGCTGGCACCACTTGCGTTTCTCAGCACAATGCTCGCCACCCTAATACTGGCCCAGACGCGCCAGATTTCGCTGGTCAAGGGTTCCCCGACCAATTACGGAGCCTACGGCTTCGACATCAGTTGGGTTGACAACACCACGCAAAAGTACTACCTGACGGACCGCACGAACAATGCGATCGACCTCGTTGATGCCGCTACAGACACCTTCCTTGGATTTATCGGGAAAGGCCAGTACACGGGCACCAGGCCTTGCCCTGGTCATCCCAAGGACCTGCGTCATTGCGCTGGGCCAAATGGAGTCGTCACGGACGACCTCGGCCACGTGTGGGCTGGAGACGGTGCCGGCAATATCATTGAAGCGGACGCGACACAGCCGGGCACGGCCATCATTCGAAAGATCCCCACCGGCGGTAAGTTTCGAGTTGACGAACTGGCTTACGACCCGATTGACAGGATCCTGATGACCTCCAACGATGGAGATTCACCGCCGTTCCTCACTTTCATCTCGGTTACCGATGGGTCTGTGTTGGGCCACTACGCTTACCCGAAGGACCAAGATGGCATGGAACAACCGGTTTGGGATCGCGACACCGAATGGTTCTACCAGAATGTTCCAGGGAAGAAGAATCGCATCGATGTGTTCGACCCTCACAAGCTTCCGAATCCGGTCAAGAGCTTTCCAGTGGAATGCAAAGGCGGGGTACTCGACCTTACGCTTAGCGGTCTTGCCGCTGGGCCACACGGGCGTTTGATGACGGCGTGCGGCTCCGTTGGTGGGTTGTCTCTTGATGCTCGAACGGGGCGAATTGGAAAAACTGTCTCGCAAGTAGGGGACACAGACGAGGTTTGGTACGATCCCGGGACTAACAGCTACTACTTCGCGCACACTGCTGAGGGGGCAACGGAGTTGTCCACGGCCGCCGCCGGAGCAGTGGGCGTCGTCAATGCGGCTACCGAGGAGTTTGTTACCGAGATACCATTCAAAGGTGGGGGCGTTCACTCCGTCGCCGTCAACACGGTGAACAAACACATCTTCGTTCCAGTTTATGGGAAGGGCATCTTCGTCGTCGCGCCGAGCAAGTGAAACGACGAAGGGTGGCGCACCGGGCAACCGCCAGGAACTAACGCTGTCTGCGTGGCAAGAGGGTCGCCACCGCACTCTTTGACACGGACGATCCGATCAACCGCCAACTCCGTCGCGGTCATTGACCGTAAGACCTGGCAACGAATCGCGACTTGGAAAGTCACCGATGCTCGGACAAACTTCGCGATGCTGCTGGACGAGACTGACCATCGTTTGTTCTCCGTGTTTGGAAACCCTTCGACCATCATGGTCTTTGATACGGAGTCCGGCACAATCGTTGCGAAACTTCCGTGTGTCGTGGTCGTTGACGACATTTGGTATGAGCCCCCGACGAAGCGTATTTACCTGAGCGGCGGGGAGGGGTTTGTTGACGTATTTCATAAGTTCGACGCAGACCATTACGAGCGAATAGGAAAGGTTCCAACTTTCACGGGAGCACGTACCAGTGTGATCTGGGGGGAGTATCGCGCACGTCAAGGAATGGTGATTGGGGTTCCAGCGACTTCAAATCAGGGCGCGGAATTATGGTTCACCTAATTTATAGACTACTGATCCGCTGTCATTAGGTCGCGTACCTAAACACGGGCGATGCCCAAGAAGTCTTGGCTCAAAACTGCTCGGTGTAATGCTCGGAGCCGAATACTATCGGCAAGCTCCACGTAAGTGAGGAAACGAATGCAAAAGAAACTTATGCTTTCACAATTCCTGCTTGTTGCCAGCCTGATCGCATATTCAGGCGGGGCGTGTTCCGCCCAAGCGCTCCCGCCGCTGAAATTGGTCCAGACCATTCAGATGCCCCAAGTGAAGTGCCACAACGATGCGCTGAGCAAGGAGCAACTAGCCCAGTCTGTGACTACTGAATTTATGCCCACCATGCTATGCCACTTTGACCGCTTTGGGCTTGACCTGAAAGGCGGCCGTCTGTTCGCCGTGGCAGAAAACGACGGGACCGTTGAGGTTTACGCCATCCCCTCCGGGAAATTCCTCCACAGCCTCGGCGGATTTGGGATGTCCCATAACGTGGTTTACCGTCCGGACGTGAATCGGATTTACGCGACAGACGGCAATCACACAGCCGGTTTTCTGCGAATATTTGACGGAACAACCTATGAGTTGATAAAGACGGTAAAGCTTCTGCCGGATACCGATTCAATGGACTACGATCCGGCAACCCATTATTTATATATTACGAACGGCGGCGACTATGCGAGCCTCGATTACACTTTACTTAGCATTGTGAATACGGATACGGACACGCCTGTCGGCGACATCAAATTTGATGTCGGCCGCCTCGAACATATGGTCATGGAGAAATCGGGTTCCCGGCTCTTCATTACAAGTCCAAACAAGAGCGAGATAGCTGTGATTGATAGGAGCAAACGGGCGATAGTGGCGACGTGGCCGGTTACCGAAGGCAAGTTTTGCGTTGCAGTAGACCTTGACGAGGCAAACCACCGATTGTTTGTCACCTGCCGGAGCGGAACGCTGAACGTAATCGATTCGGACACGGGCAAAGTCACAGTCACATTGCCAATCTCGAAGGGTACAGACGACATCGTTTACGACCCGGGGCGTAAACGCGTTTACATCACATCCGCGGAGGGTTTCATGGATGTTTTTCACCAGAACGACGCCGATCACTACGATCTGATTGCCAAGGTCCCAACCGGACCCATGGGCAAGAACCTCATGCTGGTCAACTCGCTAAACCGTTTGTATGTGGCCGTGCCAACGAATGGAAACGTTGGATCTAAACTTCTGGTGTACGAGGTTCAGTGATCCCGTCGCCGGCAGGAATCCGATCTGTCGAGAAGGTTTGGGTGGGGCTGTAACGGATTTTTCATTCTTGAAACTGAAAAGAAAGGGCCTGGCTTGGCCAGGGGGTACCTTTAGCCTCAGCCTCCAACAGGAAAAAAGTGTCAGGGGACCATGGCCTCAAGAGCCTCACGCAGTTGGTTCGGCGTTACGGCCAGCCTCCTGGTGCTGGTGAAAAAGTCTGTTTGTATTCAGATAACATTCAGGTTGCTCCTCTAGGCTTCGCTTAACGGAGCCAACTTGCGCTGCGAATCAGTGGGGATCAACGGGAGTGTTTTTAGCCGGGTTTCCGATTTGGAACGCACAACAAGACAAGAGGGAGGACGATATGAGACGAGTCGGCCTAATCAGCCTGGTCAGCATCGTTGTGTTTGTGACGCTGTTTGTTGGTTGGGCATTGGCTCTGCGGCCCGTGCGGTCTGCCGGTTCTTCAGATGTGGACACGATACCGCCCCTTTACCTGAGAACCCGTATCGCCCTGCCAGGCGTATATGGCCGTATGGATCACTACGGTTTGGACACCAAGCGCGACATCTTGATGGTTTCGGCGCTGGGGAATAATACCGTGGAAGTGATCTCGAACTGGAAGCGGGTTCACACGATCACAGGCTTGGAGCACCCACAAGGCACGCTGTACGTTCCAGGCGTCGACAGGGTTGTAGTGTCCAGCCAATCGGGCAAAGTCCGCTTCTACGGCGCCGAATCTTACAAGCTGCTTAAGACCCTGGACTTCGGTGACGACGCCGATACAGACAATCTGCGCTACGATCCTGCATCAAAGCGAGTCTATGTTGGCTTTGGTGAGGACGAGACCGGAGCAATTGGCGTGGTCGATCCTGCAACCATGGAGCATTTAAAGGACTTCAAGCTCGGCAGCCATGCCGAGTCCTTTCAGTTGGAACACAATGGATCCAGGATCTTCGCGAACCTTCCCGATCAGGAATCCTTCGGAGTCATTGACCGCAAGACAGGCGCCGTCACGAAATGGAAGATTGCGGGCATCGCCAAAAACCACAGCTTGGCGTTGGACGAAGCGGGCCACCGCCTCTTCACGGCCGAGTTGGCGCCCCCTGGAGGACTCACGGTGGTTGACACCGAGTCTGGCAGAGTGGTCGCTCACCTTCCCTGTGTGATGGGTGTCGATGACGTGTGGTTTGACGCGCCCAGAAAGCGGATATATGCCCCAGGAGCGGGCTTCATCGACGTATTCCAGCAGGTGGACCCCGATCACTACAACCCTATCGCACATGTTCCGGTCGGGGCGGGAGCAGGCAGCACGAGCCTGCTTCTTCCGGAGAGCCGCACCACAGAAGGCACCCTGTATATGTCATGGCCCAACATGCTTCCGCAAGGCGGTTCTGAGGTGTTGCTGTTCTACGTCGGCGACTGATGGCCTGGAATCGGGTAAATCGACCGAGATCCATACCGGGAGAAGAACAATTGAAAAAACACATCATGACGATATTTTTCTTGAACCTCTTCTTTATGAGCGGCGCGGCTCTGGGGCAGGAGTCCCCGGCTTTGTCCCCCAAGAGCCCTATACCTCTAACCAAGGTCGAAGGACGCATGGATCATCTGGGCATCGATGTGAAGGGCCAGCGCCTCTTTGCGACTGCGTTTGACAATCACACTCTGGAGGTGATCGATCTGAAGACAGGCCGGCAAGCGTACACCATTCCGGATCTGGATGAGCCGCAGGGATCGTTCTACGACGCTGCCAACAATCGCCTGTTCGAGGCCAACGGCGGCGACGGCACAGTGAAGATTTTTGACGGCACCACATTTCAGCTTCTGCAAACCGTGACGCTCGATCTAGACGCCGACAATGTCCGCTACGACACCCGGAGCAAGCATATAGTCGTCGGCTACGGAGGAGAAAAATTCCTGGCAGGCAAAGTAGCGCGACCGGGAGGAGGCGGCGCGCTCGCAATTCTGGACTCCACCGGAAAGAAGACCGGTGAGATCTCCATGGATGCCCACCCGGAATCCTTTCAACTGGAGAAGATTGGAACGCGGGTCTTCGTCAACGTTCCGGATCACCAGGAGGTGGAAGTCGCCGATCTGGTGAAGGGCACGGTGCTGGCCCGCTGGCCGGTCACCTGCACGACCAATTTCCCCATGGCCCTCGACGAGGCACATCACCGGCTCTTTGTCGGGTGTCGGATGCCCCCGCGCTTGGCCATCTTCGACACCGAAACGGGCAAGATTGTCGCTTCGCCAACGATCGTTGAACATACCGATGACCTCTTCTTCGACGCGAGCAAGGGCCGGATCTATATTCTCGGCGAAGGCTTCATCGAGGCTTGGCAGGAGAAAGACCCCGATCACTATGAGCGGATCGGGCGCTATCCCACGCCTGCCGACGGGCGCACGGGTCTGTTTGTGCCTGATTTGGGAGAACTCTTCGAAACCATTCCGCACCACGGCCAGCAGGGCGCCGAAATTCTCGTGTATGAGACAAAATGAGGAGCAAAGTGAGAAGGAAAAAGGCGACCCCCATTTCTCAATCAGCAATCCTAAGCTTTTTTGGCTGCCCGCGATTCTTATTTGGCAAATTTCGAATGTGTAGGTAAGGAGGCTTCAAACAAAATCACAGTCAACAGCGGGTTGTAGAATTTGTCCGAGAAGCTTCGAAAATTGCTTACCTGGAGGAAAAGCATGAGAAGAATGTGTGGCATTTACCTAGCATTAGCGGTAGTGCTCTCACTCACGCCCCGAGCAGGCGCCCAAAAGAGCTCCGCGCCCGCGCAAAACCCCCCACTCATTTTGACAACGCAGCTTCCTCTACCGGGTGTTCACGGGCGATTCGACCACTTTGCTTTCGATCCCGTTGAGCCGGGCCGGATCTTTATTTCCGCGCTGGGGAACAACTCAGTCGAAGTCATAAATCTAGTCGAAGGAACGGAAGTGCACCGCATCACTGGGATCCCGGAACCTCAAGGTATTACCTATGCTCCCGGGCTCAACAAGATCTTTGTCGCAAGCCGCAAGGGGACGCTGTACATCTATGATGGAGGCGCATACAACCTCATTACAAGCATTGTGTATAACGCCGACGTTGACAATCTGCGGTACGACGCCGCTTCGAAACGCGTGTATGTCGGCTTTGGCGACGGCGACAAAGCCGCAATCGGGATGATTGACGCAACAACCAATAAGCGCCTGGAGGAAGAGTACAAAACCGGTGCTCATCCGGAGTCGTTCCAACTGGAAACGTCAGGAACTAAAATCTATGTGAACTTGCCGGATTTGAAGCAGGTCGGAGTAATTGACCGCAACACAAAACAGGTGTCGAAGTGGCCGCTCAGTCTTGAAGAAAACTTCCCCATGGCGCTCGATGAGGCCGATCACCGGTTATTCATTGTGACCCGCACTCCACCTCGCCTGGCGGTGCTTGACACAAACTCCGGTAATCTCGTAGCCGCTCTGCCGTGTGTCGCCGATGTGGATGACGTGTATTATGATTCCAATCGCAAACGTGTTTACGTTCCTGGCGGACAGGGTTTTATTGATGTCTTTCAACAGAAAGATGCCGACCATTTTGAGCGTCTCGCCAAAGTGTCTACGGTTGTAGGTGCACGCACCGCAGGTTATGCCAAGACGGGCAAAAAGGGCAGCGACCGTTTTTACGTTGCCATTCCTGCTACCCCGGGTAAGGAAGCGGCGGTGTGGTGGTATACCGTCCAGGATTAAGAGCCTCCAAGCGGCTCGCTCGGCCTTCAAAGGAGACCGGAGGTCGGCACCCACAGAGCTGCGGAATTGTGGTTTTACGAAACTCGGGATTGAGTAGCTAAGACAATTCATTACATATCACAGTTGTGCTCTGCTCTCTTGCCGGTCCATTGCGCCGGCCGCCTTTTCGAGCGCTTAGAGGGGAGCCTATAGGGGAGGTGATCTGCGAGAGACCCATTGATCACATCGTTGGAATCGTTGGAACATTCCCCCTGGTCGCCCCTGTGGAAGAGAAATTTGCTTTTTAGGCGAACAAATACAGGTCGTAGCGATAGTTCTGTTCGTCTCCTTTCATGTGATTTTCAGGTGTTTAGGAACAATATCTCGCAGGATAGGATCAGGTGGATGGAAATATGTTGAGCGTCCAAGCGCTGTCGAAGAACTTCGGAACACTCCGCGCGCTGGATCGGATCAGCTTGGACGTGCCCAGGAACACAATCGCCGGAATCATCGGGCCGAACGGCGCTGGAAAGACGACCCTGCTTCTTGGCATGGCGGGCCTGTTGCCGATGGACAGCGGGAGGCTCTACTGGGAAGATCAGGTCATTCCGGACCGCGGCCGCCCCCAGATCCTCTTCTATGCCGAGGACGCAATTCGGCCTCATGCGCAGCTCCCAGTCGAATTTGTCCTGCGTTTTTATGCTTCGGTTTTTGGACGCAAGCGAATGCTTGCCGAAGCAATTACCGACCGTCTACAACTTCGGGAGTTCGTGCGAGTCCGCGTTTCCGATCTTTCCAAGGGGACAGCGAAGCGATTTTTGATCGCTCTGGGTTTGCTCTCAACTCAGCCGATTTTGATGCTCGATGAACCTTTCGACGGTCTGGATCTAAAGCAAATGCTCGAAGTCGTACCATTGTTGCGGGAGCTGTCATCCGCGGGCCGCACGTTAGTGCTCTCGATCCACCAGCTGCGTGACGCCGAACGCGCCTGCGACCATTTCATCCTTCTCAGCAATGGAAAACTCGCCGGCCAGGGCACGCTATCCGAACTCGAAACTCGAGCTGGCTGTGCGCCAGGCTCGGGGCTGGAAGAAGTTTTTCTCCGTTTGGTTTGACGATGCGTTCCGCCATCCAGCTCGAACTCCGGTCCCTACTTGCTTCGCGGAGTCTGTGGATACTATCCCTGATGACCAGCCCCCTGGTCGGCTACAGCTATATTCAGGCGATTTCTCTCTACGGCGAAGCCAGCAAAACCGCACTCGTTACGCCACAACTCACCGGGGGACTCGATCCCTTTGACGGCGTTATCATTCCCACTTACGGCGCGATCTACCTGGCGCTGACCTTGCTGTTTCCATTCGTCGCCGTTCAAACAATTTCCGCGGACAGAGAGTCCGGTGCGCTTCGGCTATTGTTCCAGACACCTTTGCGTTCCTCCGCACTGCTGGCTGCAAAGGCCGCTGCGGTACAGCTCGCGTGGCTACTCGTTGAATTGCCGGGCCTGCTCGTGCTGCTGATCTGGCGGCTATCAGGTGGTCACATCTTTGCGCTTGAAACGCTCTGCCTTTTGCTCGGCCATTTTCTGTATGGCGTCATCGTGATAGCCATCTCGCTGTTTGCTGCCGCGGTCGCAGAGAGCGCTTCGAGCGCAGCTCTGCTCGCGCTGGCTTGCACACTGGGATCTTGGGTGCTGGACTTCGCCGCAGCGGGTGGGAATTCGTGGCTAGCCAAAATCTCCGGACTGTCTTTGACCGCCTTACTCAAGCCATTTGAGCAGGGCTTGCTGGTCTGGAGGGTTGTCGGGGGAATCGCCGTCACCGCCGCGGGGCTCTTCGCACTGACGCTGCTGTGGTGGCATCCTGGCAGACCCTTGCTGCTCAAGTTGCGCGGAACCGCTGCCGTGCTCGTGACCTGCGCTGCTCTTTTCGTTCCCGTGCGGCAGGTCTCACCATCTGTTGATCTCACCGAGGACCAGCGCCACTCGTTCTCGCCAGGCGTGCGCACAGCATTGCGGCAGATTCGAGATCCGCTCCGCATCACGGTCTATCTCCATTCTGGCTAAGTTGAGGCGCGTGCTTCCGCGCACCGAGGTAGTAAATCCGGAAGCGGACCAGCCCGGGATGTTCAGAACCGGGGAAGACCCCAATTACGGCCTGGCTATCTACGAAGTCGGTTTGCGCCGGGCCGAGAGCCATTCCACTTCGCCCGAGGAAGTTCTGCCGCTGCTCTGGAATCTGGCCGGAGTGCCCCCACCGGCGGCCGACGATCCGGCGCCATATCCCGGCTATCCACTCGTCGTCAACTCATCCTGGGCTGCTGAGTGGATCTTTTACGCCCTATGGCCCGCGCTATCTTTTGTAGGTTGGCTACTATTCTCCAGGAGGTGAAGCATGCGCATTGCATTAGCTTGTATTTTGGCGTTGGTTATGACCCCGGCGGCGCCGAAAGTTTTCGATTTATCAACAGAAACAGTTGGCGCCGAGCCGAAGACCATCACGCCAGTTGTCGGCGTCTGGACCATCGCACAGGACGGCAACAATAAGGTCTTGATGGTGGACGGTAGCCGCTGGAAAGAGGGACAGCCGGCTGCCAATATCGCGGACAAAGCGCGCGCACTCTACGGCGACCGTTACGCGGAATTCCTCGATAACGTGAAGTCCTTCGCGTACTACCCCTACGCAGTAGCTACGGGGATCGAGGACTTCCGGGACGGCGAGATCAGCATGCGCTTCAAGCCGCTGGCGGGGCGCATTGACCAGGGCGCGGGTATTCTGTTCAATTTGAAGTCGAACGGCAACTACCTGACCATCCGTGCCAACGCCTTGGAGAACAATCTCGTCCTGTGGCAGTTCGTAAACGGAAAGCGGACTTCTGTCAAATGGATTCGCAACACCCCGACAGCCACCCAGCAGTGGCACACGCTAAAAGTTCGGATCGCCGGCAAGAAAATTGAGGGCTATCTGGATGAAAAGCTCCTTCTGGAACACGAGTTGCCCGAGCCCTCTTCCGGCCGCATTGGAGTATGGTCCAAGGCAGACAGTGTCGTCTACATGAGCGACTACACCGTTACGCCGAAATAGCCCTACTGTCCGGCTGGTCCAGGGCAGCC
>WNGG01016079.1_pt1 | contig 19983 bp, 15 predicted proteins | sample 5400661 | NCBI WGS metagenome assembly WNGG01 (sample SAMN13153372, study PRJNA577476) | soil metagenome | isolation source: 100 cm soil or saprolite under Garry oak tree replicate 1 | place: USA:California | collected 2016-06-15
CCTGTTGCAGGCGGCGCGCCGCGCCGAGACGATGGACCAGTTCAAGAAGTACGTGAAGGAGCTGCGGGCGCGGAAACAGGCGGAGCGGGAGTTCGAGCGCCGGGCGCGTGGGGATACGACCAGGGCTCGGGCGGATACGCTGGTCCCGTAGACGGCGTTCGGGGGCCCGCACGGCTCGGGATGTGATTCGCGCGCTCAAAGCGCGCGCTGTGAGGGGGGTGCGTCCTTAAGGACGCACCTAACGCCGAGCCCGGGCTGTCAGCCCGGGTCACTCAACGCGAGGTCCGGATGTCGTTCGCCCTGCGCCCGGACATATTGGATCGCCCGTTTTAGATCGCGTACGCCCAACGAACGAAGGTCGTACCCATCGGCCCACCGCAGCTTCGCGCGTGGCATCACCCCATCTCGATTCGCGATTCTCGCGCTCGCGCCCTTCAGGCCTTGGACCAACCGCGGAATGTCAACGCGTGCCGGCAGCTCTAGGACCAGGTGGACGTGGTTCCGCACGATCCCCAACTCGATCAGTCGAGTGGCGTGCCGGTGAGCGATCTCGGGTAGGATTCGGCGCAAGAACGCAGCGGCTCCGGCGTGGACGAGCGGCAGACGGCGGAGGGTCGTCCACGTGAGCAGCGCGTATAGACGGACCGGCACGATGGAGACTACGAGCGATGAGGCGCGCGGTGGCGTCGTTTTCCCGCGTGTCGGACGTTTTTCGCGCGCTATCGAGAGGGCGCGGCTCGGGCGCCATGAGAGCGCGTTGAGCTCGGGATTGACCGCGCGAAGAGCGCGCACTCGCTCGAGATTTGATACGCGCGCTCAGAGCGCGCGCTATGAGGGGGTGCGTCCTTAAGGACGCACCGAGCGCCGAGCCCGGGCTGTCAGCCCGGGACATTCCTGGAGGCGGCTTCCCGTAGCCTCTTCAGGGCCGCCTCTTTCCCCACCACGTACAGCAGCTCGTTCACCGGCTCCGATACCGTTCCCCCCGTGAGCGCGACGCGGATCGGCTGGAAGACCTTGCCGGCCGCGACGCCGCGCTGCTCTGCGAGGGATCGCAAGATCTGCTCCAGCGTCTCGGGCGTCCACTCCGCCTTCCTTAGGACCTCGAGGCTCGCCTGCAGCGACGCCTTGTAGCCTGCCGGGTCTTTCGCGATCTCCTTCTTCGCCTTGTCATCGAGCTCGACGAACTTGGGGTCGAGCCGCACGGCCACCTGGCGCGCGATGTCGATCGTGGTGCGGGAGCGGGTCTTCACGGCCGTAATCGCGTTCATGACCGCGTCCTTCCGGCCGTTGACGCCCAGCTTTGCGAGGTGCGGGGCCACGAGATCGTACAGCTCCTCGGCCGCCGTCATCGAGAGGTACTGCCCGTTCATCCACTGGAGCTTCGTCGGGTCGAACACGGCGGGCTTCTTGAGGATCCCTTCGAGCGTGAACAACTGGATCATCTCGTCGAGGGTCATGATCTCCTTGTCCCCGCCCGGGCTCCAGCCGAGGAGGGCGAGGAAGTTGCGCAGCGCCGCCGGGAGGATGCCCAGGTGCTGGTAGTCGCCGACGGCGGTGGCGCCGTGGCGCTTGGAGAGCTTTTTGCCGTCCGGGCCGTTGATCATCGGCACGTGGGCGAAGACGGGGAGCGGGGCGCCGAGCGCGTGATACAGGGCGATCTGCTTCGGCGTGTTCGAGATGTGATCGGCCCCGCGCAGCACGTGGGTGATCCGCATGTCGAGGTCGTCCACGACCACGGCGTGGTTGTAGAGCGGCGTGCGGTCGGACCGGAGGATCACGAAGTCCTTGATGTCTTCGCCCTGGAAGCTGATGGGGCCGTGGACGGCGTCGTTCCAGGCGATCTCACCCTGGGGGACGCGCAGCCGGATCGCGCCGTCGTCCGTGTACGCCTTGTTCTCCGAAAGGAGTTCGTCGGCGACTTCCTGATGCCGCTTGAGTCGCGCGCCCTGAAAGATTGGCTGCTCGTCCCAATCGAGGCCGAGCCAGGTGAGGCCGTCGAGGATGACGCGAGTGTGCTCGTCCGACGAGCGTTCTCTGTCGGTGTCTTCGATGCGGAGCAGGAACTTGCCGCCCGTGTGGCGGGCGAAGAGCCAGTTGAAGAGGGCGGTGCGGGCGCCGCCGACGTGGAGGTAGCCCGTGGGCGACGGGGCGAAGCGGACGCGGACGCTGGGTGTCGTCACGGGTGAAGTCGGATAATGCGCTGTCGGCTTTGGCTGAAGGCTGATAGCTGACGGCGTCTTGCGACGGATACCGCGCTGGAACTTAGCGGTCCCGCGGGAGCCGCGGTACCCTCCAAGTGTGCCGGCCACGATCCGCTGTCAGGGCCACGCCTCGGTCTTCACGCTCGCAAGAACCGATTCCAGCGGGTTGAGCTCGAGCCGCGTCGGCTCTGCCGGAAGGCTGAGGGTTCCCTCAGTCGCGAGTGCGGTCACGTTCACCCGAACGAACGCCTGCCCGCCGTCGGCGAACTCGATCTTGAGGGGCACCGGCATCACGAAGTTCTTCGGCACACCCTCTTGACGCACCCGCACGCGCAGGAGGTAGTGACCGTCCTGCGGCGGATCGGCGTGCCAGGAGAGGATGTACGTCGGGATCGCGGTGCCGTCGACCCACTGGTCGAAGAACCAGCTCATGGGGAGCCCCGTGTGGCGCTCGACCACCCGCTGGAAGTCCTGCGTGGAGGCGCGGCGACCACGATACTGCTGGTAGAAGTCCTGCATCGTCGCGGTAAAGGCGTCCTCCCTCATGGTACGCAGATCGAGCATCAGGTTCCGTAGCATGTGGAGCACCCACGCCCCCTTCTGATAAATGACGAGCGAGTAATCACTGGGGTCGTCCGTCTGGGCCACGCGCCACCCCAGCCCGATCGGGGGTGCGGTGTTGCGCCGCGCGAGGATGTCGCGGCGCCGGTCGCGCAGCTGCTTGAAGAACTTGTCGTTGTCCTTGAGGATGGTTTGCATGTACCACAGGCCGGAGAATTCCGCGAATCCCTCCGACAGCCACACGTCCCGGTAACCTTCCGGCTCTACGCCGATCCCCCACCACTGGTGGGCCATCTCGTGCGCACGGAACGTCTCCTCGGCGCCGCTCTCGCTGATCGACTGGAACGTCATCATCGAGAGATACATCAGGCCTGGGAAGGCCTGGCCGTAGGGGAAGGGGATCTCAGTGGCGTTGTACCGCTCGAACAGCGGCGGTCCGAACACGTGTGTGAAGAACGCCAGGCTGTTCGCCACGTCACCACCCACGTCCTTCTCGGGCTCGAGTTGCCCGCGGACCAGCGCATCGAACTGCCGGTGCGCGTCGGCGTTCATCTGCACCGTCACGGGGGGGATCCGGGGGTCGGTGATCTTGAACTCGTCGAATTCCCCAAGATTGAAGGACGCCTCGCTGGCCGGTCGCTCGGTCACCCAGCGCGTTGTCCGCACATCGCCCTCGTCGTGAGTGTCCACGAGCTGCCCGACGCTCACGAAGCGGTATTTCCGGGGCGTATGAAACGTCAAGTCCATATCCGCGGCCGGCCAGTCGACGTAACGTGGGTTCGAAGGGCCGTAGCGCGGGAACCACGTCTCCGAAGCCTTGACGAAGAACCATTTGTCCACACCGGACGGCAGCGAAACGGGCCGCCTGCCACTGGGCAGACGGTTCTCCAGCCGCCGCCGGAGCTCGTCCATGATCGAGCGGTAGCCGAGGACGTCGCCGTGGTACATGACGCGAACGGATCGCGTCTCGCCCGTGTGCAGCGGCGCGTCGAACCGCAACCATAGCTCCGGGCTCTGCTTGGCGCGGAAGAAGGTGTCCACCGTCCCTGCTTCGTCGCGGAGCGAATCGACCGCCAGCTCTGGGAACAGGAGGAACCGGGCCCACCGCACGCCGTCGCCCCGGGCCGTGACGCGAATCTTCGCCGTCGCGGAGAACTCGAGGTTCTTCCCGATCGTGGTCTCGATCGCATACGCCTCGAGCTTGAGCGGGTCGCGGCGCTCAGGTGCCACGGTCGCCGTGTCTCGCAGGCCTTCTGCCCGCTTGAACTGGCACACGATCTGGACGCGCTGCCCTCTCACCCGGCCTCCACGGAGCAGCGCGATCTGTTCTTCCTGTTGAGGATCCATCAGGAACATGAGGTCCTCGCCGTGCTCTCGCTTGACATGGCCATAGAAGAACCCGGTCGTCTCGCCGTTGAGCAGCGCGGTCATGAGGCTTGGTTCCTCCGCCTGCCGCGTTCCCGCGTCGACCACATGGTCGAGCGCGTCGTGCAGCACGCCGGAGGCGTCATCAGAGACGCTACCCGCGCCGAAGGTGAGCTGGCGTTCAAGCTCGGCCAGGGTGGAGTCGGTGAAGAAGAGGGCCGCCGCGGAGATCTGCGACTGGAGCACCGAGTCACCGAGCACGCGCTGCAGCTGCGCTCGCTCGACGGCCAGCGGGGGCGTGAACGAGATCGACCCGTGGCCCACGAAGACGACACTGATCGTGCGGTGCGCTACGGGCGTCGTGAGGTAGAGTTTGCCCTCCTCGAGGTGGAACTCGATGACGTCGCGCCGCAGCACCAGATTCCGAACAGGCGCGACGCGCTCGCCCTGGAGCGCGATCTTCTGTAATTGGTCGAACACCGGCTCGTAGCGCTCTTCCAAGACAACGCGGAAGCGCGGCGGGTCCGGCGTGGTGGCAGCGGTGGAGACGGACGCCTGTTGCCCGATTGCGAACCCCGCGGGGACGGAGAGCGCGACCAGCGCCGAGGTCACACGGCGGAGAAACGGACCTGCGAGGAGTGGATGCACCAAACGCCTCGGTGTGGTTACGACGGCTGCGACGACCCCAACCCTAACCGCTCTGCGGCAGCGGGGCAAATCGGTGCCGGGACCGCGAACATGGATATGTTGAACCCGATGGCAATGACCCCACGCGACGCCCTCCGCTTCATCGCCAAGCACGGCGTCGTGCTCGAGGCCGCGCGCGGTCCCGTGCCGAGCCTCGTTGAAGCCGCCCTCGGCCGCCGCCCGCGCGGCAGCTGGTGGGGACATCCGCGCGGCAAGGAGTTCTTCTGGCTGACGCGCGCCGTGCGGGCGTCGCGCGATGTGCTCGTCTGCCGCCTCGTCTCGGGCAAGGTGACCTACGTCCACCGCCGCCTCTGGCCAGCGCTCGCGCGGCTCGAACGTCGGTTCGGGCAAGCGGCGTTGCGAGTGATTCAAGAGGTCCACACCTCCTCGGGGGCGCATCGGGTGGCGCTCACACCGTTCCGCAAGCTCGTGCCGCGCTCGGTCCTCACCGCGGGCGCCAAGCTCACCGAGCAGCGCGCGCTGGCGGCGCTCGGGTCGTGGACGGGAGGGCTGACCCCTCATTGACCCGCCTCCGCACCCTTCCGCTCGCGCTCGCCCTCGGCGCCACCTCCGGCGCCCTGCTGCTCGGCTTGGGCGGGCGCGTCGTCATGCGACTGTTCGCGCTCGCGACCGGGCGACCGGGGGCCTTCAGCCTGCGCGGAACCCTCAACGTCGTGTTCGCGGGCGCCGTGGCGGGCCTGATCGGCGGCGCGCTCCTCTGGGCTGTCGAGCGCTGGCTGCCGCGCCGCCCGCTCCCGCGCGGTCTCGCGTTCGGCCTCCTCTGCTTCGCTATCGCCTCGCCCGGCATCCGCCCGCCCCAATTTCTCACCTTCGGATTGTTTGCGCCGTTCTTTGTGGGCTACGGCCTCGTCGTTGCCTCCGCGTGGGCTCGCGTGGCGCGGCAAGAAGCGAAGCCGTAACCCGCGTTGCGCCGTGTAGGATCGGCTCGCAGCTTATGCGCTGCGTCTCTCGTCCATCTCCTCCGGGAGGAAACATGCAGCGACGCCTAGGTGCGGGCGGCTGGTCCGTTCTGCTTTGCGCCGCCGGTCTCCTCATCCTTCGTGGCTCAAGCGCGGCGGCGGTCACGGGCCGAGCGCCGGAGACCCAAGCCGCCCAAGACCAGCTCCCCGTGCCGCCAGGTGCCGAGGCGAGCGACCACTTCGACCCGGTCGTCGCCACGAACGCCTACCTCGCGACCGTCCCGCCGGACAAGCGCGCCCGCTCCGACGCCTACTTCGAAGGCGGCTACTGGCTGCTTCTCTGGAACTTCCTCGCGTCCGCCGCTGTCTATCTGCTCCTCCTCGGCAAGGGATGGTCGGCCCGGATGCGCGACCTGGCGGAGCGCGTGACGGGATCCAAGTCGCTCCAGACGTTCCTCTACTGGGTGCAGTTCCTCGTCGCGACTGCCGTATTACTGTTTCCGCTGACCGTGTATCAGGGCTTCGTGCGCGAGCACCAGTACGGTCTCGCGACCCAGACCTTCGGGCCCTGGTTGGGCGACCAGCTCAAGGGCCTGGCGGTGGGCGTCGTGCTCGGCGGTGTGTTCGTGATCGCGATCTACGGCGTGGTGCGGCGCGCGCCGCGCAGCTGGTGGATCTGGGGCAGCGTGGTGACGGTCGCCTTCCTGATGTTCAGCGCCATGATCGCGCCGGTCTTCATCTTCCCGCTCTTCAACAAGTACACGAAGCTCGAAGACGCGCGCGTCAAGGACCCGATTCTGAGCATGGCGCGGGCCAACGGCATCCCGGCGAGCGAGGTGTACGTCGTCAACGCGTCGCGGCAATCGACGCGCGTCAGCGCCAACGTCTCGGGCTTCCTCGGCACGGAGCGCATCACGCTCAACGACAATCTGCTGAACCGCTGCACCCTGCCGGAAATCGAAAGCACCATGGGCCACGAGATGGGCCACTACGTCTTGAATCACGTGTACAAGGGGACCCTGTTCTTCGGCGTGCTCACCGTGCTGGGCTTCGCGTTCCTGCGGGGGGCCTCCGGCCGGGCGTTGACCCGGCGGGGAGACGCGTGGCGCCTGCGCGGCGTGGACGACCTCGCCGCCCTGCCGCTGTTCGCGCTCCTGATCGCCGTCTACTTCTTCGTGCTCACGCCCGTCACGAACACCTACATCCGGACCCAGGAGTACGAAGCGGACATCTTCGGCCTCAACGCGGCGGGCCAGCCCGACGGTGAGGCGCTGATCGACCTGAAGCTGGGCGACTATCGCAAGCTCGATCCCGGCCCCGTCGAGGAGCTCATCTTCTTCGATCATCCGGGCGGCCGCACCCGCATTTATGCGGCCATGAGGTGGAAGGCGGAACATCTGAACTCGCCGCTCTACGGCGTTCCCGCCAGCAGTCGCTGAAACCGCGGATCGCCGCGCAGCGAGTCCCAGTTGGGGTCGACCCGCAGCAGCGGGATCGAGATCTCGGAGGGGATCGAAAGCAGCAGCTTCAACTGCTCGATCGCGGCCTCGGACTCGCCGACCAGCGCGTACACGTGGGCGAGGTTCACGACCCGCGCGGCACCAAAATACGCGTCCTTGGACAGGGGTAGCAGTTCGAGGCTGCGCCTCGCCTCCCGGATGGCGTCAGCCTTCCGGTTCAGCCCAGCGTAGGCGAGCCCGAGGGCCGCGCGAAAGCCGGCGTCTTCGGGTCGCTTCTTGATATCGGCCTCCAGCACGGCCCGAGCCGAGTCGCTGTAAGCCCGTTCGAGTCGTGGCTCGTGGTTTTGCCGATAGAACTCGGCCTTGAACAGGAAATACGCTGCCGTATCGCTCCCAACGGCGCTGAGCGAAAGTCCGCGGAGTGCCGTCTGGTACGCCTCATCTCGGGGAATAAAGAACTCGCCCAATCGTTGCGTCCGACCGGGCAAGACTAACCGGTCGGTCTTTCCCAGCGACTGCAGTAAAGACCGTTCGGCCTTGTGGGTGTTTCCTTCCCAGCTCAAGTACAGCCGGGCCCTGTCAGTGTAAGGCTCCGGCCACTCGGGTGCGAGCTCGATGGCGCGATCCAGGTACTGCTCGGCCTCCGGATAGCGGCGTATGAGGACGTTGGTGAGACCGACCTCGAAGGCAAGCGTATTAGAGCGCGGATCGAGCTTGATCGCTTTCGTCAGATTCGCAAGCGCTTCGGCCCATTTGCCTTGCCGCCGCTGCACGAACGCGGTCGCCGCCAGGACGTCGCCGTTGTTCGGCTGGTGCGCCTGAACTATCGCGAACTCCCGCAGCGCGCGGTCATAGTCGAGGTGCCCCCAGTAGTAGTAGTAGCCCATCGCGAGGTGCGCTTCGGGAAGCTCGGGTCGTAACTGCAACGCTTTCTCCGCGGCCTGCGACGCCTGCACCAGGCGACTTTCCGTACGGTCGTAGTAAAACCAAAACAGGGCAGAATGAACGATCGAGAGCTGAGCATACGCCTGGGCGAATCGGGGATCCAACCGGACCGCCTCCTGATACATCTCGACCGCTATGCGGAAACCCTTCTCCTCATAGCCACGGCTGTAATATTCATTGCCGCGCAGATAAGCATCGTACGCCGCCACACTGTTGGTGGGCTTCGCCACCAACGCCTGCCGTTCGGGCTCGACTAGTGCCACGTCCAGCGCGTCGATCACCTGCTGGGCGATGCCGGCCTGCACCTCGAACACTCCGGCCAGCACTTCGTCGTACACGTGTGCCCACAGGTGCGTGGCGTCGGACACTCGGATCAGCTGGGGGCTGACCCGGACCCGGCTTGAACCTGCGGGAGACCGTTCCCAGCGAACCGTTCCTTCCAACACGTACTCGACGCCCAGCTCCTGCCCGATCTGACGGATGGTCTTGGCGGTGTTCTTGTATTGACCAGCGGTGGTGCGTGCGATCACGCCGAGATCCTGAACGCTGCCGAGCCGCGCCGTGATCTCCTCCGTCATCCCGTCCGCGAAATAGTCGTCGTCAGGGCGGCCCAGGTTCTGAAAGGGCAGCACCAGCAGCAGCTTCCGCTGGTGCGAACCAGCGCCCCCGTGGCCGCGAGCGATGAAGACGACCCCGGAGACCGCCGCGAGGGCGAGCACGGCGAGGCCGGCGTACACAGCGAGGCGCGTCCGCCTGCCCGATGGTGCGCGGGCAGCGGCCGCCGGCACCGGCTGCGTCCCGCCGCTCGGCGTCGCCATCGCCTCCAGCTGGTGCAGCAGATCGTCGGCGGACTGCCACCGGTCCGCAGGATTCTTTTCCAGGCACCGCATCACCGTCTCGGCCAGCGCGGGCGGCACCGTCGTCCGGTACCGCGACAGGGGGGGCGGCGCCTCACTGACCTGCGCGGCCAAGAGTTGTTGCGGGGTCCCGCCGGCAAACGGCGGCCGACCCGTCAGCATCTCGTAGGCCAGCGTGCCGACGGCGTAGATGTCGCACCGGTGGTCGACATGGGGGTCGGCCGCGGCCTGCTCGGGCGCCATGTAGGCGGGCGTGCCCAGCGTCACTCCGACGGACGTGAGGGAAGTCTCACCGGTCGCCTCCCCGAGCGCCTTCGCCACGCCGAAGTCGGTGACAACTGCGTGGTGGTCCGAAATGAGAACGTTGTCCGGCTTGATGTCCCGATGGGCCACGTCGTGGCGGTGTGCATAGGCGAGCGCATCGACCACGTCCCGCAGAATGCGAACGGTGTCGGCGATCGGCAGCGCCCCCTCGCGGGCCAGCTTTGCCCGCAGGGACTCGCCCTCGATCAGGGGCATCGTGTAGTAGAGGACCTCTTCCACGTGCCCCGCGTGCAGGAGCGGCACGATGTGCGGGTGTTGCAATGCGGCGGCGAGCTGTATCTCGCGGCGGAAGCGGTCGATGCTCACACCCGCCCCCATCTCGGGTGGCAGGATTTTGATGACGACGCGCCGCCCGAGCTCCGTCTCTTCTGCCAGGAACACGCGGCTCATGCCACCGCCGCCCAGCTCCCGCTCGACCCGATAATCGGGGCCGAGCGCCACTCGCAGGCGCTCCAGCAGATCCCTCATGCGCCGCTAAGTTAGGGGTTACCTATGGCCGGCGCGAGAGTTGGACGCTAGGAAGCCGACGGCGCGTTGCCGCTCCCCGTCTCGGAGCGTACGTTCATGCCCGCCGCTCGCCGCCGGGTCGGTTCCTTCATCTCGGGAGGATTCTTCCATGCGCCCCGTCCTGCTTCTTTCCGCCGCCGCTCTCGCCGGCCACGCCACGCTCGCCGGCGCGCAGAAACCGGCCCCCATGCGTCACGAGGGTATCAAGCTCAGCTCGCCGACGTTGCCGGCACGTGGGACACCAAGACGGTGCTGGGCCCGAAGGACAGCGTGGTGGTCACGTCCGTGCTGACCGCGACGGCAGACGGCAAAGGGTGGACGATCAAGCTCGCCAACCGCGACCCGATCCCGGTACGGGTTGTCGCCGTCGGCGGCGACAGCGTCGTCATGGAAGCCGGGCCGTACGAGAGCATCCTGCGGCCCGGTCAGATGGTGACCACCCACACCGTCGGGCACTACAAAGGCGACGCGATGACCGGCACGATTGAGGCCCGCTACGCGTCGGGGGACGTCCTGCGAGGCAAGACCACGGCGACGCGCAGGAAGTAGCGACGCTCGGCTCGCGGCGTGCGGGTTCTTCCCGACTTGCCCGCCGCCGCGACCCTCTCCATAATGGAGCGGCGCCCCCACCTCCCTCCCTCCAACCGGGAGCCACTCATGACGCACCCGCGCATCACTCAGGGCGCCGCGGCGCTCGCCGCCATCGCACTCGGCACATTCCTCTGGTCCGCCTGCTCCGATAACGTCGCCGACTTCCCCACGGGGCCGTCGGCCGCCGCGCTGGGGCAGGCGCCGGACGTCCACGCGGCCATCGCGGCGCAGGGACGCCACACCGGCTCCTTGATGCGCATCCCCGGCGTCGTCGGCACCGCCGTGGCATTGGTCAAAGGCAAGGCGGCCGTGCGGATCTTCGTGGAACGGGCCGACGTCCGCGGGCTGCCGAGTCAGCTCGACGGCATGCCCGTCGACGTGAAGGTCACGGGACGGTTCATGGCGCTCTCCGACCCGACGACGCGGCAGCGGCCCGCGCCGCTCGGTTACTCGGTCGGGCATCCCGCCATCACGGCCGGCTCGATCGGCGGGCGCGTCGTGGATGGCGCGGGCGCCGTGTACGTCCTCAGCAACAACCACGTGCTCGCGAACAGCAACGACGCGAGCATCGGGGACCCGGCCTTGCAGCCGGGGCCCTACGACGGCGGCACCGCGCCCGCCGACCAGATCGGCACGCTCGCCGCCTTCAACACCATCGACTTCTCGGGCGGCTTGAACAGCATCGACGCCGCGATCGCGCTCTCCGACGCGACCAAGCTCGGCAACGCCACCCCCACGGACGACGGCTACGGCACGCCCAGCGGCGCGATCTACGGCGACGGCAACAACGACGGCGTGTTCGACGACGTGTCCACCCTGTTGGGCCTCAACGTGCAGAAGTACGGGCGCACGACCAAGCTCACGCACGGGCAGATCACGGGCGTCAACGCCACGGTGGACGTGTGCTACGAGGTGTTCTTCATCATCTGCATCAAGTCGGCCCGGTTCGTCGATCAGCTCGTGATCGAGCCGGGATCGTTCTCGGGTGGCGGCGATTCGGGATCGTTGATCGTCACGGACGACCAGAACAAGAGTCCCGTGGGGCTGTTGTTCGCGGGCAGCTCCACCCAGACCATCGCGAACCGGATCGACCTGGTGCTCAACAACTTCGGGGTGCACGTGGACGGCGGCGCGCCGCCGCCCCCGCCGGCTCCCGTCACGGATGTCGCCGTCACGAGCGTCACCGCACCCGCCGCCTTCACGCAGGGCGCCACGGTGAACGTCGGCGTCACCGTGAAGAACGTGGGCAACCAGCCGGTCGGGGCCTTCGATGTGACGCTCCAGGAGGCGCCGGACGGCGCGCCGTTCGCACCGCAGACCGTAACCAGCCTCTCCGCCGGCGCCCAGACGACGCTGACCTTCAGCTGGAGCACGAGCAGCACCACCTCGATCGGGAGCCATACGCTCACCGCCAGCCACAACCTGACCCCCGACGACAACGCGACCAACAACCAGGCGTCGACGACCGTCACGGTGAACTCGCCGTCCACGATCATCCACATCGGCAACCTGGACGCCAGGACGTCGAGGAGCGGCAGCCAGTGGTCGGCCACGGTCGAGATCACGGTGCACGACGCCGATCACAATCCGCTGAATGGCGCCACCGTCGTGGGTCACTGGAGCGTCCTCGGGCTGAATTCCAATACGTGCACGACGGGCGATCTCGGCGGCAACGGCACGTGCATCATGCTGTTCCCGAGCCTCAAGAAGAGCGTCCTCTCCGTGAACTTGACGGTGGTGAGTGTGACCATGCCGGGCCGGACCTACGACCGGACGTTGAACCACGACCCAGACGGGGACAGTAACGGCACGACCATCAGGGTGAATCGGCCGTTCTAGGCCGGCCATGGCGCGACGCAGCTCCGGGTCCCTCGTCGCGACGCTCGTCACGGCGGCGGCGCTCGCGAGCTGCGCCTGCCGGGACCACCGTGAGGAGACGCAGGCGGTGACGTCGAGGACGATGGAGGCGGTGCTCGCGGCCCACACCGATTCGCTTATGGCGTTGCCGGGCGTGGTCGGCACGGCCATCGGCCTGTGCGATGGGGCGCCCTGCATTCGCGTGTTTCTCGCGGATTCGGGTGCGGCGGCGCGGCGACGCATCCCGACGCAGCTCGAGGGTTATCCGGTGAAGGTCGAGGTCACGGGGCCGATCCGCCCGCGGGGGCCGGGGACTCCATGAAAACGTTGCTGATCGCGGTGAGAGCCGCCGTCTACGGGACGGGCTTCGTGCTGCTGTGGGGCTGGGTCGCCCTGAGCGTGCGGCGGCTCGATCCGGAGATCGGCGGCGTGCTTCCCGCGTGGACGCGGCCGCTCGGCGCGGTCCTGATGGTCGTCGGCGCGGCGGTCGCGGTCTCGTGCGTGGCGGTCTTCGTGGCACGGGGACGGGGCACGCCGGCGCCGTTCGACCCGCCGCGGGAATTCGTCGCCCAGGGCCCCTACAAGTACGTGCGCAATCCGATGTACGTCGGCGGCTTGGGGGTGCTCGCCGGGTTCGGGCTGTACCAGCGCTCGCTCGCCATCGTCCTCTTCGCGCTCGTATTCCTCTGCTGCGCGCACCTCTTCGTCGTCTTCTACGAGGAGCCCGGGCTCGAGCGTCGCTTCGGGCAGAGCTATCTCGACTACAAGCGATCGGTCAACCGCTGGCTTCCGAGGGGGTGACTCGGCCCGGCGCCTGACGGGTCTCGCGGCCCGCTCGCTCGGGGCCGTGCACCGCGCCGTGGTCGCCTGCGAGCGCTGCCCCCGGCTGCGCGCTTACTGCCGCCGCGTCGCCCGCGAGAAGAAGCGCGAGTTCCGGGACTGGACCTACTGGGGGAAGCCGGTGCCCGGGTTCGGCGACCCGCGGGCGCGGCTGCTCATCGTCGGGCTCGCGCCCGCGGCGCACGGCGCGAACCGCACCGGCCGCATGTTCACGGGCGACTCGAGCGGCAGCTGGCTGTACGAGGCGCTGCACCGTTTCGGGTTCGCGAACCAGGCGCGCGCGCTCGCCAGGGAGGACGGCCTCGCACTCTCCGATTGCTACGTGACCGCGGCCGCGCGCTGTGCTCCACCCGGGAACAAGCCGGCGCCCACCGAGCTCGCAAACTGCCGTCCGTATCTCGAGGCCGAGCTGCGGTTGCTGCCGCGGGCTCGGGTGGTGCTCACGCTGGGGAGGATCGCGCACGATGCCTGGCTCAGGGCAGCGGGGTGGTGGAGCCGGCTCGCGCCCGCCGCGCGCCCCCCCTTCCGCCACGGGGCCGTGACTCGTCTGCCCGACGGCACCATCCTGATCGCGTCCTACCATCCGTACGGGATTTTCCGGCGGGTCAGGAGGGAGTTGGGGGGGAGACGGTGAGGGAGACGCAAAGTGGATGTGAGGGAGCAGGGTGCAGCGGAGGGCGGAGGACTCGAACCTCCAAGGGCTTGCGCCCGCCGGTTTTCAAGACCGGTGCCTTACCGTTCGGCCAGCCCTCCCGGGGGAAAGATAGGCGGTTAGCGCTCCGGCGGCGGCGTGAACCCGTAGCTCGTATTCTTGAAAATGGAATCCGCGAGCACCAACGCCTTGGTCGCGAGGTCGGGGTGCTTGTCCCGCAGCACCGGCGCCATCGCCTGGTAGATGAGGCCATACAGGGCCGGGATCCCCTCCGACGGCCGGTCCACCCAGCCGCGCGGTCGCGAGCGCGCGGCGGCGTCGGCGTGGTACACCTCGAACAAGAGCTTCGTGGTGCGCGGGATGTTGACGTAACCGAGCGACTGGATCGGCTTGATGCTGTCGGACGCGGGGATCGGCGCGGCCCACAGCTTGCGCGCGAATCCCTGGCCCTCGAGGTAGGCCGTGAGCCCGAACTGGTCGGCGTACAGCCCCACGGTGCGGGAGAAGTAGAAGGGCCGCTTCCCCCAGTTGTCCTTGATCGCCTGTAACACGACGACGTCGGCGCGCTCGACGTACTGCCGCCCCAGGGCTTCGGGGTCGAGCGTCGTCGCGATCTGACCCAGGTTCACGGGCGTCTTCTTGTCGAGCACGTAGTACGGCTGCAGCGCCGCGAGCTGGTCCGCGGTGTAGCTCAGGACCGGCGTCGTCGGCTTGGGCCACGTGCGGCCGCGGTAGAAGGCCGGGGCCCGGGTGGAGTCGAACTCGAACACCGGGCGCCGCTGCACCTGCCGCAGGTACCAGTCCGTGTTCGCGAGCGACAGGTTCACCACCGTGACGTCCTTGCGGATGCTCTCCACCTCCTGGGCGTACCACAGGGGGAAGGTGTCGTTGTCTCCCGCGGTCACGAGCACCCCGTAGGGCTCGACCGACTGCAGCAGGTCGTAGGCGAAGTCGCGCGCCATCGTCTCGTGGGCACGCGAGGCCGTGAGCCGGTTGCCGAACAGGGGGATCATGGCGACGACGAGCACCGGCGTCGCGAGCAGCCACCGCCGCGCGTCGTCCGGCTCGCGCTCCTCGAGGAACTCGTGGCCCCATTCCATCAGGGCCGCAAGGCCCATCCCGACCCAGATGCCCCACAGGGCGAAGGAGGCGATGTAGAAGTAGTCCCGCTCGCGCACCTCGCGCGCGAGCTGCGGCTTGTCGAGGTACTGCGAGAAGCCGTACTTGAAGTTCAGGTAGAAGATGAGGACGAGCGTCAGCGTGAACATGAGCGAGGTCATCGCGAGGGCCGAGCGCTTGTCCGCCTTCCAGTGGCGCCAGGCGCCGAGCAGCCCGAGCGAGCCGAACACCACGGCGAGGCTGCGCCGCAGCCCTTCGTTCCAGTCGTGCCCCCACTGCCAGGTGAAGTACTGCCACCACATCATGATCTGGGCCCAGTAGAGCGACACCGTGTGCCCCGGGTTGCCGGCACCGGGGGCGTAGGTGGGGTTGTCGAACACGGACGGCTTGCCGTACTGCTCGCGGTTCAGCACCGCCTTGAGCGCCGCCCAGTTGGTCGGCTCCCCCTCGTTGATGGGGGGAAAGAACCCGGCGCGGATCGGCAGGAACAGCCACACGCTGATGCCCACCGCCGCGACGACCGCGGCCGCGACGAGGAACCGCGGGCTGATGAGGATCTTGGGGTCGGTGTAAAACACGTACACGAGCACGGCCGGCACGACGAGCAGGCCCATGAGGTGGTTCGTCGCGGTGAGGCCGAGCAGGTACACGATGACGAGCAGGTGGTGGTCGCGCCGGTCTTCGCTCGCCTGATCGCCCCAGCGCACGGCGAGCCACAGGACGAGCGCGATCGAGAGCAGGCTCAGCGTGTACACCTTCTCGTTCACGACCGACTGATTCCACACGGTGAACGCGGTCGCGGAGCAGATTGCGCCCGCCAGCGCCGCGAGCCGCCGGGGCCACACGGCGGGAACGATGGGCCGGAGCCAGCGCTCGCCCACCAGGAACCAGAACCCGGCGGCGAGCGCGCTCGTCACCGCCGCCAGCAGGTTGATCCGCTGCGCGTAGCTTGCCGCGAGCGGCAGCAGGCCCCACGCGTGGGCGATGAGGACGAACAGCGGATTCCCGGGCGGATGCGGGACGCCGAGCACGTAGGCGGCGGCGATGTACTCGGAGGTGTCCCAGAACTGCGTCGTGGGCGCGAGCGTCGCCACGTAGAGGACGAGCGCCGCGAGCGAGACGAGAGCCGCGATGCCGTAGGGCGGGCGCGTGCCGTCGTCCGGGCCGCGCAGCCAGTCGCCCAGCCTGCCGAGAGGGCCCGGGGCCGGTTCGAGCCGGGGTTGCAACCGAGTCGGGGCGAGCAGGTCGGTCATGTCGATCCGCGGTTCAGTGACGGAATTGCCGGACGCCGGTGAACACCATGGCGAGGGCCAGGCGATCGGCGGCGGCCGTGACCTCGTCGTCCTTGACGGAGCCGCCCGGCTGAATGATGGCCCGCACCCCGGCCGCTCCGGCCTCTTCTACCCCGTCGGGGAACGGAAAGAACGCGTCGGAAGCTAACACGGCACCCGCCGGATCGTGGCCCTGCTGGCGGGCCTTGTGCACGGCCAGGAAGGAAGCATCCACCCGGCTCATCTGCCCGGCGCCGATCCCGATGGCGGCCTCGTCGCGCGCGAGCAGCACCGCGTTGGACTTGACGCTCCCCACCGCCGCCCACGCGAACCGCAGGTCGCGCCACTCGTCCGTCGTCGGCGCACGGCGGGTGACCACCTTCCACGCCGCTTCGTCCATCGCCCGGCTCGGCCGAAACCGCTCTTGGACGAGGAAGCCGCCGCGCAGGCGCTTGAAGTCCCAGCTCGGCCGGTTCGAGAGCCGGGGCAGCGCGATCACCCGCAGGTTCTTCTTCTCTCGCAACACCGCGAGGGCGTCGTCCCTGAACTCGGGCGCGACCACCACCTCGACGAACAGCTCGCGCATGGCGTCCGCGGCCGCGCGGTCAGCGGCCTGGTTGAACGCGATCACCGAGCCGAACGCCGAGATGCGGTCGGTCGCGAGCGCGCGCTCGTACGCCTGCGCCGGCGAGCGCCCGAGCGCGATGCCGCACGGCGTGGTGTGCTTGATGACGGCGCACGCGATGCGGTCGGGCCACGCGGCGACCGCGGCGACGGCGGCGTCCACGTCGAGCAGGTTGTTGAACGACAGCTCCTTGCCGTGCAGCTGCCGCAGGTCGCGGATGCCGGGCTCCTCGGTCGCGTAGAGCGCCGCGGCCTGGTGCGGGTTCTCCCCGTAACGCAGCGTCTGGCGCCGCTGCAGCGCGAGCGTGAGCTGCTCGGGCCAGGCGGCGCCGTCCTGCGCCAGGTACGCGTGGATTGCGGCGTCGTAGGCCGCGGTGTGCGCGAACACCTTGGCCGCGAGCTCCCGGCGCAACCCCGGGCTTGCGCCCGGGCTCAGTTCACCTGCCTTGAGCGCCGCGATCACCGCGGGGTAGTCATCCGGGTCCGCGACGACGATCACGTCCTGGTGGTTCTTCGCGGCCGAGCGGAGCATCGAGGGTCCCCCGATGTCGATCTGCTCGATCGCCTGCTCGAACCGGACGTCGGGCCGCGCGACCGTGTCGCGAAAGGGGTAGAGGTTCACCGCCACGAGGTCGATCGGCGTGATGCCGTGCTGCTTGAGCGCCGCCGCGTCGCCCGGATGGCGCCGGCGGGCGAGCAGGCCGCCGTGCACCTTGGGGTGCAGCGTCTTCACCCGGCCGTCCATGATCTCGGGGAACCCGGTGACCTGCTCGATGGGGAGCACGGGCACGCCCGCCTCCTTGAGCGCGGCCGCGGTGCCGCCGGTCGAGACGATCTCCCAGCCGAGCGCGGCGAGGGCCCGGGCGAGTTCCACGATGCCGCGCTTGTCCGAGACCGACAGCAGCGCTCTCACCAGGACTCGGCGATTGCCTGGACCAGGTCGGCGAGACTCGCCACGTCGCCGAGGTCCACCAGCTCGGCCGGCGAGTGGGCGTAGCGCAGCGGCCAGCCGAGCGCCACGTCCACGACGCCATAGCGCGTGAACACGGAGCCGTCGTTGCCGCCCATCGTGGTGCCGATTTGGAGCTTCACGCCGCGCGCCTTCGCCACGGCGGCGAGCGAGTCCACGTAGGAGGGAGGCGTGACGGAGGACTGGTCCAGCGCCCGCGCCGCGGCTCCCTGCCCCAGCGGGGCGACGGCGAAGTTCGCCAGCTCGAGCGGTGAGTCGGCGGAGACGAACGTGTCCACCGCGTGCACGCGCCGCGGCGTCGTGCCGAGGATCGCGGCGGCGCCCTGCGCGCCCTCGAGCCCGATCTCCTCACGCGTACTCCAGATGAAGATCACCTGATGCTTCACGGCGGCGCGGTCCAGGTGGCGCAGCGCGAGCACCAGCGCCGCGGAGCCGACGCGGTCGTCGAACGACCGCCCCGTGGCGCGCGTCCCCGCGAGCCGCACGAACTGCTTCGGCATCGTGACCGTGTGACCGGGCCTGATCCCGAGCGCCTCCGTCGCCTGGCGCGACGTCGTGCCCACGTCCACGCGCAGCGGCGGCGGCGTGTGGCGCGAGAACCCGGTGTCCCGGGGGACGAACACGCCGGGCACGGGGCCGCGCTCCGTGTGCACGAGCGCGGGCTTCGCCTCGTACAGGGAGGCGAAGAAGCCGCCGCGCGGCTGCAGCTCGAGCGCGCCGTCGTCACGGATCGCCGTCACCCGGAAGCCGATCTCGTCGAGGTGGGCGATGACAACGACCACCGGATCACCCTGGCCGACCCGCACCCACAAGTTGCCTGCCGTGTCGGTCTCGCTCTTCGCCCACGGGGGCAGGAGACGCTTCACGGCCTCCCGCACCGGCCCTTCGGCCTCGGAGACGCCATAAGTCTCGACGAGGGTGGCGAGGACGGATTGCGTCTCGGAGATCCGTGCGGGGTCCTGGGCGGTTAGGCGGTTAGGCGGATAGGCGGTCAGTAGGACCGCTGCCAGCCCTGCCTTTCTAACCGCCTGCCCGCCTAACCGCCTGCCTGCCTGTCTCATCTCCCCTCCATCCACTTGACGAGCTCCCGCTCCAGCTCCTCGGCGTCTTTGAGCGACACCGTCTCCACGGCCGTGTCGGTGTAGCGCGTCGCGAGCGTGAGCGGCTTGGTCTCGTCGAACGGCCCCCGCAGCGCCTGCACGGTACTGAGTCCTGCGTTCGTGGCGTAGAGGCTCTGGACCGTGAACGCGACGACCACGGCGCCCTTTACTCGGGGTTTCACGCGTGCAGCCGCGACCAGCGCGGCGCAGGCGGCGCGGCGCCCGGCCGCGGGGGCGGCGAGCAGGCGGTCGCCGTAGCGGTGCGGGCGCTTGGTGAGCGCGACGGGAGCGAGCACGGCGATCCCGAGCGCGCGCACGTCGTCGCGCGATCTGGCGCCCACGTCCACGTAGGCGTTGTCCGCGGTGAACACGGGATCGGATGCCGCCGGCCGGCCCCGCGTCAGGTGGGTCGACTTGACCGCGACCACGCCCGGTACCGCCGCTCCCCCGGCGCCGAACACGGTGACGGGCTGGCCCTCGAGCTGCTGGTCGAACAGCGGGTAGGCGATCCGCACCCCCACGCGCCGCACGGTGAGGTAGCCGTCGTCCGTCACGTTGCCCACGACGTAGCCCACCTCGTCGAGTGGGCAGGCGACGAGCCGTTTGGGACCCGCCGCGCCCAGCGTGAGCGTGACGTTGCCGGCGCGATCGCGGGCGCTGCCGGGGACGAGCAGGAGCAGCGAGTCCGCCATCGCCTGCTCGAGGCCCGTGACCGCGGTCATATGGCCGACAGGCGCACCGCGAGCTGGTCGACGGTCTGGGCGGTTAGGCGGTTAGGCGGATAGGCGGTTAGCAAGGCCGCCGCGAGGGCCGTAACTCTAACCGCCTGGCCGCCTACGACCGGCAGGGAGTCCTTTAGGGACCGCCTAGCTGCCCTGTTCGAAGTCCACCCCAAGCTGGTCTCCCGCGACGAATGTCGAACCCACGGCAAGCAGTCGCACCGGCACCTCCGGCAGCCCCCGGCGTACCAGCTCCAGCACCACGCGCGGCAGCAGGCGATGCTCGACCTCGAGCACCCTCGCCGCCAGCGATTCCGGAGTGTCTCCGGCGCGCACCGGGACCGGCCACTGCGCGATGATCGGCCCGCGGTCGTACTCCTCGTCCACGTAGTGGACGGTGGCTCCCGAGATCG
>WNGG01005776.1_pt1 | contig 19977 bp, 11 predicted proteins | sample 5400661 | NCBI WGS metagenome assembly WNGG01 (sample SAMN13153372, study PRJNA577476) | soil metagenome | isolation source: 100 cm soil or saprolite under Garry oak tree replicate 1 | place: USA:California | collected 2016-06-15
CCCGATCTGCTCCCGCTGCAGGTCCCGCCACACCGCATCCGAGCCCCTTCCGCCCGTGACGACCACCAGCGGAATGGAGAGCTGACGCCGGCCGGCCCTCACTTCGGCCGCGCTGTCCCGAACGTGGACGATCTCATCGACCGCCGCACGGTATGCGGCCGCGCGGAAGCACGTCGCGCGGGCGGCGCCCCGCACGGACGGTGGGAGAGAGTCGGGGGGCGGGCCCAGCGGCATGCCGAGGAATCGGGCGACGCCGACCGAGGAAAGAAAGGGCATGAACGGGGCGAGACGGGGGACGTTCAGCTCCTGGTCCTCGTGTGACGCGTCGACGAGAACGAGACCGACCACCCGCTGGGGCTGCTCGGACGCGAAGACCCGCACGGTGAAGCCGCCGAGCGATGCTCCGACGAGGACGAGCGGTCCCGCGATGCCGCTGCGGTCGAGGAGCCGACCCATCTCGTGGGCCAGACGCCGCGCCGTGCGCGGCGACGGCCCCGGCTCGCTGTAGCCCATTCCCGCGCGGTCATACGAGCACACCTGGGTGAAGGCGGCGACGCCGGGCTGGACGAAGCCCCAGTCCGCGCTCGATCCTCCGAGGCCGCTCTCGAGGACCACCGTCGGCGAACCCGTACCCGTGCACAGGATATGGAGCTTGTGTCCGCCGACGTCCACGAGGCGTCCGGGCGGAGGGTTCGCGGCCAGCTCGTTGTGGGTCGCGATCCATTGATACGTCGCGCCCGCACCGACCACCGCGACGACCAGGCCGGCGACGGCGACCAGCATCCGCTTCGTCCAGCGCCACATTCTCGATCTACTAATCGATGTCCGTCGAGACCTCGCCCGCCGCGGGGCCATGGAAGACGACCCACACGGCGAGGTCCTCGGTGAAGTCCTCGAAGCGATGCTCCGTTCCCGCCGCTATGAACATGAGGTCGCCCGGCCCGAACGCGTCGCGCTTGCCGTCGTGGAAGAGCACGCCCCGTCCACGGACGATCACGTGCTCGTGCTCATGCTTCACTCCTGGCGACCGTCAATCCGCGGCGGTCGCCCGCTGCATCTGCAGGACGACGCGGACGGGAATGACGTGGCACTCGTCCCTGGTCACACGAACGCTGGTCGTGCGGGCCGGCTCGTAGCCGGCCCGTGTCGCGCGCACCTCGTACAGCCCGGCACGCTCGGTCGGACCGGAATAGGTGCACTCCGGCGGCGAGCCGAAGGGCCGCAGCGGTTCGCTGAAGGACCCGTCGGCGGCGACGACACGGGCGTCGCAGATCCGCTCGCCGGAGGTCGCGTCCACCACGGTCACGACGAGCGCGTCGACGGCGATCGCCGTGCACACGATCGGGTCGGTCGGCTTGTTGTCGCAGCCGAAGAGGACGAAGGGCGCGGCCGCCAACAGGACGAACGCCGCCGGGGACGGAAGACGTTGGAAGAGCATGGGAACCCTCACCCCTGCCCCTCTCCCTGAAGGGAGAGGGGATTGCTTGGCTAGATGGACAGACCTCGCAGCGAAAGGAGGTCGTCCACCTGGAGCGGCCCGCGCGTCACGAACCCTTCGCCGTACTCGACGCCGATGCGCTGGCCGGTGCGCCGGCCGGCGGTCTCGACCGCGTGCTGGAAGCGGTCGAACGGCAGCGAGACCTTCTCCGCGGAAGCGGGCGTGAACTGGCTGGCGAAGGCCAGGATCGCCCTCATCTTCGTCTCCCACTGCGCGGTGACGTCGACCACGAAGCTGGGGACGATCTCGCCCGCCTCCGTGACCGGCAGCGCGTAGGCGAGCTTGAACGGCCGGAATTCGGGGCCCAGGTCCGGCCGGTATGCGCGCAGCCCGGCGAGGAACGACGCCTCGTAGACGATGCGGCTGGCCGCCGCGTGGTCGGGATGGCGCTGCTCCCAGTGCGGCAGCAGCACCACGCGCGGCCGCAGCCGGCGCAGGGCGGCCACGACGACGTCCTTCTGCTCGGTCGTCGGGGCGAGCCGCGCGTCGGGCAGGCCCAGCGACTCGCGATGGGCCACGCCGAGGACCCGGGCCGCTTCCACCGCCTCACGCGCCCGCGTCTCTTCCGTCCCCCGGCTGCCCATCTCGCCGCGGGTCAGATCGACGATGGCCACCCGCCGCCCGCGCGCCGCCTCCAGAGCGAGCGTGCCGCCCATGACCAGCTCCGCGTCGTCGGGGTGCGCGCAGATTCCGGCGACGTCGAAGTCGCTCATGTCGCGAGCACCTGCTCGTACAGCCGCTCGTACTGCGTCACGACGCGGTCGGCGTTGAACAGCGACGCCGCCCGCGCGCGCGCGGCCTGGCCGAGGCAGCGCCGGTGCTCGTCGTCCTTGAGGATCTCGATCGCGCGCGCGGCCATGCCCTCGATGTCGCCCACGGGGAGAAGGAAGCCCGTCTCGGCGTGCTTGACGACCTCGGGCAGCCCGCCTGCATCCGATCCCACCACCGGGACCTCGGCCGCCATCGCCTCCAGCGCCGACAGGCCGAACGACTCCAGCTCCGACGGGAGCAGGAACACGTCGGCCAGCGACATGATGTCCTCGATCCGGTCGTGGCGGCCGAGGAACTTCACGCGGTCGGAGACGCCCAGCCGCCGGGTGAGCGCCTGGGCGGAGGCGCGCTCCGGTCCCTCGCCGACCATCAGCAGCACGGCCGGCACCTCCCGCACCACGCGGTCCAGGATCCGGACGACGTCGAGCACCCGCTTCACCGGGCGGAAATTCGAGACGTGGAGCAGGATCTTCTCGCCGCCGGGGGCGAAGGCCGCGCGCTCCCGCGGCGTGGCGCGGCGCTCGTAGAGCGAGAGATCGACGAAGTTGTGGATGACGTCGATCCGGCGGTCCACGTCGAACTCGTCGACCGTCATCTTCTTCAGGAAATCGGAGACCGCGCTCACGCCGTCCGACTTCAGGATGCCGAAGCGGGTGATCTCGAAGAACGAGCGGTCCTGGCCGACGAGCGTGATGTCGGTGCCGTGCAGCGTCGTGACGAGCTTCGGCGCATCCTTGCCGAGCATCTGCTGGGCGAGGAACCCCGTGATCGCGTGCGGTATCGCGTAGTGGACGTGCAGCACGTCGAGCCGGTTCTCCCGGCTCACCTCCGCCATCTTCGCGGCCAGCGCCAGCTCGTGCGGCGGGTACTCGAAGAGGCTGTAGGTCGTGACGTCCACCTCGTGGAACGCGATGTTGTTCGTGAGCTCGTCGAGGCGGAAGGGCAGGCGGTAGGAGACGAAGTGGACGGAGTGGCCGCGGCGCGCGAGCTGCTTGCCCAGCTCGGCGGCGACGGCCCCCGACCCGCCCACGGTGGGATAGCAGGTGATCCCGACGTTCACGCCGCGCCTCTCACAGGTACACGACCTGGTGTCCCCGGGCCCAAGGGTCCATTCTCTCGCCGATGAGGCCCACGATCGCGTCGCCGTGGCGGGCGAGCACGCTGACGAGGCCGAGCCCGCGCTCCTGGAACGAGCCGCCGGGCAGCAGCGCGTCGCGCGTGCGCCGCAGCCGGTCGGCCCGGACCTGGTCGCGCTTCTTCAGCGCCCGGGTGGCCTTCTCCTGCAAGCCTTCGATCTGGTGCAGCACGCGCCCGCGGGCCGAGTCGGCCGCGCCGCGCAGCGTCGGATCGAGCGCGCCGAGGGCCGCCTCGACCGCCGTCATCTCCCGCTCGAGCGCTTCCCTCACGCGGGCGAAGGCCGCTTCGATCTCGGGATGCGATTCCCTGACCCAGCGCCCGAGAATCGCCTGCGGGTCCTCCTGCAGCTCCGGCAACGTGAGGCCCTCGGCTTCGAGGGCGCGGGCCGGCGCCGGCTCGACGAGGGTCAGGCTCGGCCGCGGCATCACCGCCGGACGCGGGATCCCGAAGTGGGCGTAGGAGGGCGCGATCTGCGCATGGTAGGCGACCTCGGCGGGACCGCCCACGTACGCGACCGTAGGGAGGATCAGGTCCTGCGCCAGCGGGCGCAGCAGCACGCCGGGACTCCAGTCGGCGGGCTGGGCCTGGAGCTGTCGCAGCGCGTCCTCGAGGCGCAGACGACGGCCGGCGCCGCGCACCTCGACCTGGCTGTCGTCGAAGGCGAGCGCGCGCCGCTGGCCGTCGGCGTAGAAGAAGAGGTTCAGGAAGCCGGACCGCACCGGCACCTGCTGGTGGTAGCCGGCCGCCAGCAGCTCCCGGCCGCGCTGGTCCGCGAGGCGCGAGGTGGGCGAGCGGTCCTGCAGCTCCCGCGACATCACGGGAAGCATCAGCGCCTTCAGGGCGGGATCGGAGGGGTCGAGGACGACGAGGTCGGGGAGGAGCGAGGAGAGGAAGCGCGCGAAGGCCCCGGACAGCGTGGCGCCGGGCCGATAACATTCCGCCAGCCGGGCCATCAGGCCGTCGCGGTTCAGTCCGGCCGGCAGCGCGCGGCCCAGGTCCTCGACGAGCGCGGTGATCGTGGAGTCGAGGACGATGCGCGCGGCCGGCTCGCCGACCGGCTCGTGTTCCGGCACGTAACGGACGTTCACGATCTGTCCGGCCTCGTCGAGCACGGAGACGGAGCGGACCTCCGCGAAGTCGTGGTCGTCGGAGGCGACCCAGAAGACGGGCACGACCGGCCGGCCCGACGTCTCCGCGACCAGACGCGCGACCTTCACCGCCGCCACCGCCTTGTAGAGCACGTAGAGCGGGCCGCCGAAGAGGACCGCCTGCTGGCCGGTGACGACGGCCGCGGTTTCCGCCTGGCCCAGCCGCCGCGCCTGGGCCGCCGCCCGCTCGGCGCCGTTGGCCTCCTGCTGGCGGGCGAGCGCCTGCGCGAGGGCCTCCCGCGGGTGAGGAGCCGAAGAAGCGGACTGGGCCGCCGAGGTCAGCGCCTCCCGGTCCCACCGCGCGCCCTCGTAGAACGGGCGAACGGAGGGCGCCCCGGCGACGTAGTCCCTGAACAGGCGGCTGGGGGGGTGTTGGAACGCCCCGTAGTCGAGGATCGCCCCGGGGCGCTCCGCCATGGCCTGGTCATTATATAAGCGCATCACCTGGCCCATACGCCGGCGGGCGCCCGTCCGTTCCCTCTCGTTCCCTCGCAAGCCATTCACGCTTCTGGACTTGAAAGGTCCGCGCGTTGACACGTTTTCACCAGGATGCTAAAGTCGAGATTCCGAGTCAGGCCGCCGGGACCCGGGCCGGGGCTCCTACCCTGAGCGGAACTCGCTGGGATATGGACGACAACGGACGATTGTCGGAACAGCTACCCCAGACGATCGGCCGGTACCAGGTCCTGAACAGCATCGGGTACGGCGCCATGGGGGCGGTCTACAAGGCCTTCGACCCCCTCATCAAGCGCACGCTGGCGATCAAGACGATCCGCCTCGACATCCCGCGCGGGAGCCCCCAGTACAAGTCCTTCATCGACCGGTTCTATCACGAGGCGCGCATCTCGGGGACGCTCTCACATCCGAACATCGTCACGCTCTTCGACATCGGCGAGGAGAGCGGGCTGCCCTACCTCGCGATGGAATTCGTCGAGGGCCAGACCATCTCCTCGATCCTCGAGCGGGGCGAGCGCTTCCCGCCCGAGACGGTGATCGCGCTCGTGAGCCAGATCGCCTCCGCGGTGGACTACGCCCATAGCAAGGGCGTCATCCATCGCGACATCAAGCCCTCGAACCTGATCCTCTACGAGGGTGAGCGGGTGAAGGTCACGGACTTCGGGATCGCGAAGCTCGTTGACGCCGAGATGACGCAGTCGGGGACGCTGCTCGGCACGCCGTCGTACATGTCGCCCGAGCAGGCGATGGGCGACAAGCTCGACGGCCGGAGCGACATCTTCTCGCTGGGCGTCTGCGCCTTCGAGATGCTGTCGGGCGAGCAGCCGTTCCCGGGCACCAACGTCACGTCGATCCTCTACAAGCTCGTGCACGTCGATCCGATCGAGCCCGCGAACCTGGAGATGAACGGCCTCGTGCCGCAGAAGTGGCACGAGGTGTTCAGCCGCGTGCTGGCCAAGAAGCCCGACGACCGGTACCAGACCGCCAGCGACTTCGTCCAGGACCTCGAGTACTGCCTCGGCTCGTGGTTCGGGGCGGCGATGGACGACGACACGCTGAGCGAGGTCGGCAGCACCGCCGTGCGCAGCGCGGCCGCCGCCAGCCGGCGGGCGGCGAGCGGTCCGCGGCCCCCCGCCCCGGCGCCTCCCGCCGCCGCCGAGGACGTGACCGCCTCGCCGCCGGGATTGGAGGATTCGCCCGCCGACGCGCTGAGCGCGCTGGTCGAGCCGACCCCCGAAGGCGACATGCCGGCGACGATCCAGATGAAGGCGGGACAGCCGCCGCCGTTCTCAGGCGCGAAGACGGTGACGCCCGAGAAGACGGTGACGCCGGTGGAGGCGACGGTCCTCATGAAAGGCGCGCCCTCACCGCCGCCTGCACCTCCCCGGGCCCGAGCTCCCAAGCGGCCCCCGGCGCCCCCGCCGGCGCCCGCATCGAAGGTCGAGGACGATTCGCCCGCCACGGTGATGATGGCTTCGACGGAAACGGTTCGCGCGAAGACGCCGGAGGTCACGCTCCGCTCGTCTGCGCCGCCCACGATCAAGCAACCGCCGGCGTCGGCGAGATCGGCGAAGGCGAAGGAGGACCCTCCCTCGACGGCCACGGCGCCGCTGCCCGCCGACGTGGATCCTTCGGTCGCGCCCACGCCGACCCTGGCCGCGCCGGCCGGCTCCGGCCGCCGCAGCGGGACGATGCTCCTGATCGTCGGAGGCATGGCCGCGCTGCTGCTGCTCGGCATCGGCCTGGTCGCGCTGGTGCTGGCGAAGCGTCCCCCCGAGGCGGTCGCGACGCCGCCGCCCCCGCCGCCGTCGACGACGCTGGTGGCGACGGCACCGGCCACGGTCCCCACGCCCGCGCTTCCGGCGGCGGCGCCGGGCGCGGTGCACGTGGAAAGCCAGCCCCCGGGGGCCAACGTGACCGTGGACAACCAGCCCCGCGGCGTCACCCCGCTGGACGTGCCGGAGCTGGCCCTCGGCTACCACGATGTGAAGGTCGAGCTGAAGGGCTACTCGCCGGCCGCGCAGCGGGTCGAGCTGGTGGCGGAGACGCCGCGCGCCGAGCTGAAGCTCACCCTGGCCCGCGTGGCGCCGGCCATGGCGGTCGCGGACATCCTCTCGACGCCGCTGGGGGCGACCGTGAAGGTCGACGGCGCCGTCGCCGGCCGCACACCGCTCGTCGACTTCAAGCTCAAGCTCGGCGCCCACCGCGTGGAGGTGAGCAAGGAGGGCTACGAGACGTGGTCGCAGACCGCGACCGCGGGGGGCAAGAAGCTGTTCCTGGATGCTTCCCTTCGCCAGGTCGCGCGGGCCACGCCGCCGCCGGCGGTGGAAACGGTGGACGTGAGCAAGGTCTACGCCGAGAACGAGGTGGACACGCCGCCGAAGAAGCTCGCCGGCATGACCGCCTCGTACCCGAGCGGGCGCGCCCCGCGGCTGAAGGCGGGCGATTCGGTCTCGGTGACGCTGAACTACGTCGTGTCCGAGACGGGACAGATCGGCGACCTGAAGGTGACGGAATCGGGCGGGAAGGCCGTCGACGACGAGGTCCTCTCGGCCTTGAAGGACTGGAAGTACGCTCCGGGCAGCAAGCGGGGGACGAACGTGAAGGTGCGCCTCGTGCGCAAGTTCACGTTCAAGGGCGGTTAGGCATCGCGAAGATGGCCAAGCTCATCGTCAACCCGACGTCGTCCTCACGCCGGGAGATCGGCCTGAGCCGGACCCTCGTCTCGATCGGGCGGGATCCTTCGAACGACCTCGTGCTGCCCGACGCGATGGTGTCGCGCCGGCACGCGGTGATCGAGTACCGCGGAAGCCAGTACTACCTGCGCGACTGCAACTCGTCCAACGGCTCGCTCGTCAACGGCGACCGCGTGAGCGAGCGCAACCTGCGCGACGGGGACCTGGTGGCGATCGGCACGGCGCGCCTGCTCTTCCGCGACGATCTCCACGACGAGGAAGTGGGCGCGAAGGTCGTGCAGCATCCCTCGTCGCCGCGGCTGGTGTGCCCGTCGTGCCAGGCCGAGTACCGCAAGGGCGACCAGTTCTGCCGCCAGTGCGGCTCCGCCCTCGCCCCCAGCGCGCCGCCGAAGGTCGTCTGCACCGCCTGCGGCACCGCTGTGCTCCTGCCCGCCCGGTTCTGCAACGCGTGCGGCACCACGCTGCCGCGGCCGGCGCCGCCCGACGAGGCGTCGCGCGAGGTGACGGTGCCGGCGCCCGGCGACGGAGAGCCCGTGGCTCCGCCGCCCCCGCCGGCACCGGCCGCGCAGCCTCCGCTCGAAGTCCAGCCCGAGAACCCGCCCGGCCGTCCCTCGGCGGAGAAGGCGCTGGCGCTGGCGCCCGCGCGGGCGCCGATCATCGCGCCCCGCGAGCGGCCCGCGCCGGTGCCGCGGCCGGCGCTCGTCGAGCCGCGGCCGGCGGCGGACACGCGCGACAGCTTGCGGCCGCCGGCGCCGCTGGCCAGCTTCAGCCGGCGGCTCGGAGGCGGCGCCCTGGACCTGCTCGCCGTCGCGGCGGGCGTGGGCGCCCTCGTCACCCCCGTGATCCTGTACTGGCGGTCGCGCGACCTCGGGCCCACGCCCGCCGACGTTCCGTTCGTGCCCATCGTTCTTTCGCTCGCGCTGGCGCCGGTGGCGCTGGCGCTGGGCGCGTTCTATTTCATCTACTACTGGGGAGTAAGGGCGGCGACGCCGGGAAAGCGGCTCGTCGGCATCGAGGTCGAAGGCGAGGACGGGACGAACCCGATCGGCATCGCGCGGGCGGCCGTCCGCCTCCTCGGCTACGCCCTGTCCGGCGTGCTCCTCGGCATGGGATTCTTCATCGTCGCGTTCGGTGGCACTGCGCTGCATGACCGGATCGCCAGCACCCGCGTCGTGAAGCGGGGGTCTGGGGGGCGCGGAGCGCCCCCCAGCTCAAAGAGCGAGCGAGGATTCACTCCGAGCGAGCGAGAAGGGGCCTGAACCTGGAACCCACGGGCGTTGAACCCATCACCGGAGAGGCCGGCCTCACCATCACCCCGCCGCGGGAGGAGACGCGCTCCCAGATCTGGCGCGCGCTCTGGGAGCTCGTCCACGACCTCTCGGTGGCGGTGCTGTTCTGTTTCTTCCTCATCACCTTCGTTGCCCAGGCCTTCCGCGTCCAGGGCACGAGCATGCTGCCGCTGCTCGACGACAGCGAGCGCATCATCGTCAACAAGTTCATCTACCGCTTCCACAGCATCGAGCGCGGCGACGTGGTCGTCTTCTGGTACCCGAAGGACCCGTCGGTCTCGTTCATCAAGCGGGTGGTGGCGGTGCCCGGCGACACGGTGGAGCTGCGCCGGGGCGCGCTCTACGTGAACAACGCGCGCGTCGAGGAGTCGTACCTGCTGCCCCAGTTCAACGACGGCGAGAGCCACGCGCCGGTGGACGTCCCCAAGGGCTACTACTACGTCCTCGGCGACCACCGGAACAGCAGCAACGACAGCCGCACCTGGGGCGAGGTGCCGGAGAAGTACATCTACGGGAAGGCGTTCTTCCGCTTCTGGCCGCCGTCGAAGTTCGGCCTGATTCACTGACAGACGGTCCCGCCGAAAGGGGCTAGAGCGACGACAGTCGGCTAACCTTCAGGGTGTCCGCCAGGGTCTTGGCGCGTGTACCAGGCGCGCGGCGCGAGGCGGACGGCCTCGGGGACACTTCGCGTCCCTCATCTTCCCGAGATCTTCGAAGGCGTAAATGCCAGACGGCTCAAGCCCCCATACCTCATGGCGATGACGTCGGTGTGATGGTGTTCGCTTTTTGTGAAATATCAGAACAATTCTATTGACATGGCCCTCACGGCGCCGATACGCTGCGCGCACTGATCGGCTAGAGCGTGTGCTTTTGAGCCTTGGCTGGTGAGAATAAACCCTGGACTGGCTCTTATCGGGCTTCGCTGAATTGCCCCTCCTGTCGCTCCCCGCAGTCGGTGCACCTCCAATGTTACGCCGAGAGGTTCCATGACCAAGAGCTTTACCGGCGCTGCATTGAGCCTCGCTTTGCTGGCCGCCGCCGGCCCCGAGCCGACTGCGGTTCGGGGTGTCGCGGCCGGCGGGACCCACAACGTCGCCCTGAGCGCGGACGGGACGATCTGGACGTGGGGCGATGGCACTCCGGCGATGACTCCGGTCCCCGCGAGGGGCCTATCTGGTCTTCTGAGCTTTGTCGCAGGTCGTAAGCACACGGCGATCCTGGCTTCCGACGGTTCCGTGTGGACTTGGAACGCCGCGGGCCAGGACCAGGGCTCTGCCGAGGGCCTGATGCCGGCGCCTGGACTCGGGGCTGTGGCTGCCTTGTCGGCGAGGGGAGACCACACCCTGGCCTGGAAGATCGATGGATCCGTCTGGCGTTGGAACGAGGACGGGGCGCCCAGCCGTGTCCGTGGGCTCCCGGCGGTGCTCACGATCATGGCCGGCGCGGAGCAAGACTTCGCCGTGGCTTTCGACGGCACGGTTTGGTCCTGGTCCGCCGACGCAGGCCCGCGTCAAGTGCCGGACGTCACGAAGGTGATGGCGGTCGCGTCTGGCGAGCGCCAGGGAATAGCCCTGAAGACTGACGGCACTGTCTGGCAGTGGGCGCTCGGCACAGACGACTCGGTCCCGACCATGGTGTCGGGTCTCACCGAGGTCGTCGCCATCGCGGCAGGTGCCGAGCACCACCTTGCCCTGCGCAGTGATGGCACGGTCTGGTCCTGGGGCATGAACGGCGACGGGCAGCTCGGGGATGGCTCGGAAGTGGAGCGCTTGGGCCCGGCGCCCGTCTTGGGGCTGGATCAGGTCGCATCGATTGCCGCCGGCGATCGACATTCGCTTGCGCTCAAGCGTGACGGCTCTTTGTGGGGCTGGGGCGACAACGCGTCGGGACAGCTCGCCGACGACAGCGGCCTCTCGCACTCGAGTCTGCCGATGCTCATCATCGTTGCGGCCAAGGTCGCCACTCCGACGTTTTCCCCTGTGGCCGGCACCTATCCCGTCGATGCCAGCATCAGCGTGGCCATCAACTGCGCCACCTCTGGCGCCACCATTCGATACACGACCAACGGATCGACGCCAAACGCGTCGTCATCGGTGTACACGTCGCCCATCACCGTCACCACGACCACCACAATCAAGGCGTATGCGACCGCGCCGGGACTGACGGACAGCAGCGTGGCCTCGGGCGTGTTCACTCCTCAGGCTCAGACGCCCACGTTCACACCGGCGGCTGGAACCTTCAGCACAACACAGAACGTCTCGCTCGCCAGTACGACGTCGGGTGTGACCATCCGCTATACGACCAACGGGAACACGCCGACCGCTTCGTCGCCCGCCTACACGGCGCCAATTCCCGTTACCCAGACCACCACGATCAAGGCAATTGCGTTCAAGACCGGTTGGGCCAACAGCGCCACGGCGACGGGCGTTTTCACGTTGCAAGTCGCGACGCCTACTATGAGCCCCTCAACTGGCACCTACAACAGCAACCAAAGCGTCGCACTCTCGACGACCACGTCGGGTGCGAGCATCCGATACACGACGGACGGCAGCACCCCGACTGGGAGGTCGACGCTCTACTCGGCGCCCATCTCGGTGACTCAGACGACGACGATCAAGGCCATCGGGCTCAAGACTGGCTGGTCCAATAGCGCGGTGGGAACCGCGGTTTACACGTTCCAGGTCGACACGCCGACCTTCAATCCTGTCCAGGGAACATACAGCGTCAATCAGAGCGTCGCGCTGTCGACGACCACGACCGGCGCCAGCATCCGATACACGACGGACGGCAGCACGCCAACCGGTACCTCGACGCTCTACTCGACGCCGATCTCGGTCAGCCAAACGACGACGATCAAGGCCATCGGGCTGAAAACCGGTTGGTCCAATAGCGCCGTGGGAACGGCCGTGTACACGTTGCAGGTCGTAGCGCCGATCATGAACCCAAGCGGCGGGACCTACAACGCCAACCAGAGCATCACCCTCTCGACGACGACGACTGGCGCCAGCATCCGATACACGACCGACGGCAGCACGCCGACATCCACTTCGAATCTCTATTCGACGCCCATCTCTGTGACCCAAACCACGACGATCAAGGCCATCGGGCTGAAGACCGCCTGGACGAACAGCGATGTGGTAATAGCCGTCTACACTCTGCAGGTCGCCACCCCGACGTTCAGCCCCGGCGGCGGTACCTACCCGACGGCCCAGACCGTCACCATCGCGACCACCACCACCGGCGCAACGCTTCGCTACACGAGCGACGGCAGCGACCCTACTTCATCGTCGTCACTGTACACGTCGCCGATCTCCGTCAGCACTGCGACAACGCTCAAGGCGCGCGGCTTCAAGGGCGGGTGGACAGACAGCGCCGTCGGCTCCGCCGACTACTCCTTCAATTACGGCACCCTCGCTACTCCCATGATCTCGCCGCCGGCAGGCCCCTACAGCAGCTCAATCAGCGTGACGATGACGGCCCCTTCCGGAACGATTCGTTACACAACAGACGGCTCTGAGCCGAGCGCCACGTCGGAGGTCTATTCGTCAGCGCTGTCCCTGACGCAGACAGCGACAGTGAAGGCAAAGGCATTCTAAATCGACTGGACGCCCAGCGCCACTGCGGCTGCGACCTATTGGCTGAACCTCGGCACCGTAGGCAATCCGGTGCTCAGCCCCGATCCCGGAACCTACACGGGTACTCAGAGCGTAACGGCTACCGCCGAGAATGGTACGACACTCAGGTACACGACCGACGGCACGGAACCGCGCTTTGAGTCGCCGGTCTACAGTGGCCCCATCCCGATCGACCTGACGACAGACCTGAGGGTCAAGGCATTCAAGGCCGACATGACGCCGAGCGCGAGCGTGGGCGGTCTATACGTGATCGACCTCGGGACCGTGGATGCACCGCGCTTCGGCCGCGCCGGGGGCCGATATTCAAGCCTCCAGTACGTTACCGTCACGTCCGAGACCACGGGGGCGACGATCCACTACACCACAAATAACCTGGAGCCGCTGGAGACCGATCCGTCGATAGCCTCTGGAAACACCGTCACCGTCGACCAATCCATGGTGCTTAAGGCGAAGGCCTGGAAGACCGGTCTGACGCCGAGCGTAACGCGGCCGGCGACGTACGCGATCACGGGTGAGCTTGCCGTCGGGAGCAACTTCACGCTCGCCCTTAAGGCCGACGGCAGTGTGTGGTCGTGGGGAGACAACTTCTGGGGTCAACTTGGCGATCCGAGCCTCTCACCGTACGCGCCTCAGACGACGCCTGTTATGGTCCCCGGGCTCAACGACATCGTCGCCATTTCTGCCGGGAACCTGCACGGCCTGGCCCTGAAGCGCGACGGCACGGTCTGGTCGTGGGGAAGGAACAATGAGGCACAACTGGGACGCAATGCGCCGAATCCGGCCCAGGTCGGCCAGGTGGACACCCTCCCCTCTGACATCGTCGGCATAACCGCGGGAGAGACCAACAGCCTCGCCATCAGGCGCGACGGCACGGTCTGGGATTGGGGGATAGTGGCCGGATCCTTCTCGGGACCTGTCCAACTCTCCAATCTTAGTGGCGTAACCCGAGCCGTGGCTACTTACGGCGGGCACCGGGCGGTCCTGAAGACTGATGGGGAGGTCGGCGGGCGGGTTTGGTCGTGGGGAGACAACTTCTGGGGTCAACTTGGCGATCCGAGCCTCTCACCGTACGCGCCTCAGACGACGCCTGTTATGGTCCCCGGGCTCAACGACATCGTCGCCATTTCTGCCGGGAACCTGCTCGGCGCTCTTGGCGATGGGACAACGACTACTCGATTGACTCCGGTCCTTTCGCAGGGGATCGACTCGATCGTGGTGCCTAACGGTGGTTATGCGCATTCGTACGCACTTCGGACGGACGGATCGGTGTGGACGTGGGGCTGGAATGCCTACGGCCAGCTAGGCACCGGAGTGCCCGGTGACGCATGGGTTCCACAGGCAAGCCTCATGATCGACGCCGTCGTCGTCGCGAGGAGCGCAGGAGGCGCAAACCATGTCGCGGCCGCCCGAGCCGACGGCGAAGTCTGGGTTTGGGGGAACAACTACAACGGCCAGCTCGGCGACGGCACCTCGTCCTGGGGGGACTCCGTCCCGCATCCGATCTCGGACTTCAAGCTCACGCCGAACTTGCTCTTGAACGCGGACACGGATGGCGACGGACTCACGAACGCAGAGGAGTACGCCTTGGGAACGGATCCCCGGAACCCCGATACGAACTTCGACGGGATTCCCGATGGTGCAGAAGTCCGAGCAGGCCTCAGTCCCACCAACATGGACATGGACGGTGACGGGGTGTCGAATGCCGACGAGATCGCTCGAGGTACCGATCCCTTCAATCCCGACACGGACGGTGACGGCGTCAATGATGGTCAGGACTGCTTCCCGCTCGACCCGACCCGCTGGCAGTGCCCGGCGCCCGATCCCAACGATCACACGCCGCCGGTGATTACTCTTCAGGAACCGACGGACGCGTCGCTCGTTTCGTCGGTTCCCCCGCAGTAGGAGTCAGCGCAGTGATGAATCATTCACCCTGGATCCGCGCATTGTCGCTGACGACGGCGCTGGCGCAGGTGGTGGGCGCCATCCCGCTGGCCGCGGCACCCGCGTCTGAAGAGGTAAAGAAGAAGCCGCCGGAGGCGGTGCCGGTCAAGGCGAACCGCACGCCGCCGCGAGCGATAGCGCTGCCGTCGACGCCGGCGTTTTCCTCAACGCCCACCGATCTCGAGCTTCGGCAGGCCAGGGTGTTCGAGGAACCGCTGATCCCGATCGGACGGGCCACGACACCCGAGGAGAACAGCGCACTCGCGGCTGGGATCATGGCTTATTTCCGCGCCGGAGGCGGCGAGGACGTTTCACCATTCGAGAGCTTCCTCGCCACGTATCCCGAGACACCGTGGCGAGGCGCTCTGCTCACGAACCTTGGGATCGTGTACCGCCGGACGGGATACTTCTCAAAAGCGTTGACATCATGGGAGGCTGCTTGGATGGCGGCGAAGGTGGCCACGGACGCGACAGGCAACGCCCTAGCCGACCGCGCACTGGCGGAACTCGCCGAGCTGAACGCCCGGCTCGGACGCTTCGATCGTCTCGAGGCTCTCTTCGCTGAGATCGGCTCGCGGGACGTTCATGGATCGGCCGGAGAGCGGGTCTCGCAAGCGCGTGAAGGCCTTGCCAAGATGCGCGAGACGCCGGGCGAGGCATTTCGCTGCGGTCCCATGGCTATCGACCGGATCTTGGCGTACGCCAATCCGAATTATCGGCCGGACCCTCGGATCACCCACGCCCGATCGACCCAGCGCGGTACGTCCCTCCTGCAGGTCCAGAAGCTCGCACGAACCGTTGGCCTCAACCTCCAGGTGGCATTCCGTTCGCCGAGCGCTCGACCGGTCGTGCCAGCGGTCGTGCACTGGAAGGCTGGTCACTTCGCCGCCCTTGTGGCCGAACGCAACGGAAGGTATCTCCTCCAGGACCCGACCTTCGGCAACGACCTCTGGGTGAGCCGAAGGGCTCTGGATGAAGAGGCGAGCGGCTACGCACTCATCCCGATCGGTCCCCTGGCCGCCGGCTGGCGACCAGTGACCGACACCGAAGGGACAGAAGTGTGGGGCAAGGGCTTCGTCTCGTCGGGCAACAACCAGAATCAAGGTTCGAATCAAAAGACGCAGGGAGGCAAGCCTTCCTGCTGCGGTTGTCCGCCGATGGCCGAATATCGAGTCCACGCGATGCTCGTCAGCCTGAACGTCACGGATGAACCCGTTGGCTACACGCCACCGGTGGGCGGAGCCGTCGCTTTCAGCATCAGTTACCACCAGCGCGAGGTATTCCAGCCCCAAGTGCCCGCTTACGGGAACCTGGGTCCAAAATGGACCTACGGCTGGCTTTCCTTCCTCGAGGACAATCCGACTGATTCAAACGCGCCGGTCAATGTTTACATGCGCGGTGGTGGGCAAGAAACGTACCCGTACGATACCTCTAGTCAGTCCTACACCGTGCACCCTCAGAGCCGGGCGGGACTGGTATGGGCTCCAAGGCCCCTGGAGGGAATGCCGGTCCGATACGAGCGCCAGTTGCCCGACGGCTCGATCGAAGTCTTCGCGCAGTCCGACGGGGCGCCATCGGCACCAAGGAAGGTGTATCTCACTTCGTGGTCTGATTCCCAGGGCAATACAGTGCGTCTCACCTACAATGGACTGAAGCTGGTCAGCGTAACTGATGCTATCGGTCAAGTCACGACGCTATTTTACGAGCTTCCTGCAGACCCGCTGAAGATCACCAAGGTGACCGACCCCTTCGGCCGCTTCGCGACGTTCGAGTACAACGCCCAGGGCCAGCTCCAGAAGAGCACCGACGTGATCGGCATCGCCTCTGAGTTTGCGTACGGGACGTCAGACTTCATCACGGCTCTGACCACGCCGTACGGCACGACGCGATTCACGACCGGCACTGGCGCCGGTCAAGCGCGGTGGGTGGAAGCGACGGATCCGTTGGGCGCTGTAGAGAGAATCGAGTCTATACAGGGCGCACCCGGGATCAGTCCGAGTGATCCATCCAATACGGTGCCGACGGGAGAGGGCGTGCTCACTTACAACCAATACCTCGACGGACGCAACACCTTCTTCTGGGACAAGCGTGCCTCCTCGGTGGACGCCATTCATCACTACTATGCCAAGGCTGTCATTACCCATTGGGCTCATGACGTTGACGCCAGCGTTTCCTCAGGCATCGTTGAGAGCGAGAAAAATCCTCTGGAGAATCGCGTTTGGTATGTGTATCCGGGCCAGACTAACCCAGCCTTCGTCAGCGCCTTCACGGCCGCGCCCAGCACGGTTGCTCGCGTATTGGACGACGGAAGTAGCCAGGTCTACCGGTATGAGTACAACTCAAAAGGCAAGAAGATCAAAGAGACGGATCCATTAGGACGAGAGACGGTCTACGTCTACGGAACGGGGTCCACGCCTGACGCCGATCAGGCCAACGGCACGGGGATCGATCTCCTCCAGGCGAAGCAGAAGAACGGCGCTGGTTATGACCTCCTCTGGAGCGCGACCTACAACGCCCAACATCGACCGCTGACCGTCACCGACGCCGCGGCGCAGATGAGCACCTACACGTACAACACGCAGGGGCAACTCCTGACCGCGGAGACGCCGGCCCGCGCCGGCATCACCGAAAACCGCACCACGACCTCCAGCTACGACTCGGTGACGGGCCACCTGCTGAGCGTCACAGGACCCGCGACGGGGCTCACGAAGAACTTCACCTATGACGGCTACGGCCGGGTGCAGACCATCACCGACGTGCCGGACGACTACACGGTCACGATCGAGTACGACGCTCTGGACCGGACCAAGAAGGTCACCTATCCCGACACGACGTACGAGGAAGTGATCTACAACCGCCTCGACGCGGAGAAGCGGCGCGATCGGCTCGGACGATGGGTGCACACCTTCTACGACGCCCTGCGCCGGCCGGTCGCCATCCGCGACGCGCTCGGACGCACCACGACGCAGCAATGGTGCAACTGCGGGAGCCTCGACAAGATCGTCGACCCGAACAACAACGCGACGACCTGGGAGCGGGACCTGCAAGGCCGCGTCACGAAGGAGATTCGAGCGGACGCATCGTTCAGCGAGCTGGTCTACGAGACCACGACGAGCCGGCTGAAGACGTCGAAGGATCCGAAGCAGCAGGCGACGGAGTACACGTACAACCGAGACAACACGCTCGCGTCGCTGACCTACAAGAATGCCCTGGGTCAACCCGACCCGAACACGCCGGCGGTGAGCTACAGCTACGACCCGAACTACCGCCGAATCGCCACGCGGAGCGATGGGGTGGGCACGACGACCTACGGCTACAACCCCATCGCGACTCCACCTGCGCTCGGGGCGGGACGCGTCGCGAGCGTCGATGGCCCGATCGCCGGGACCACCGACCAGGTGACCTACGGCTATGATGAGCTGAGCCGGGCCGTCAACCAGACGCTCAACGGGGCGACGATCTCGCAGAGCTACGACGTGCAGGGGCGCATCGTTGGCGAGACGAACTCTCTGGGTTCCTTCACCTACGGCTACGTGGGGCTGACCGGCCGCCTGAGCAACGTCGTTTACCCCAACGGCCAGACGATCGCCTACGACTACTTGACCAAGCTGGGCGACTTCCGATTGAAGGAGATCCACAACAAGCGCGCGGGCGGCGCCACGCTCTCGAAATTCAACTACGCGACGGATGTGGTCGGGCGCATCAGCACGTGGACGCAGCAGGCGGATGCGAGCGCCGCGAAGGCCTACGACTTCGAGTACGACCTCGGCGACCAGCTCACGGCGGCCACGCTTCGGACGACGGATCCCACGCCGGCGATCCTCAAGCGCTTCCGATACGCCTACGACAAAGGGTGGAATCGTACCACCGAGCAGATCGACGACGGCGTTGTGGGTGCCTCCTTCAGCAACCTGAATGCGCTCACGACGCAGCAGCCCTCGGGGTCCCTGCGCTTCGCGGGCGCCGTGAATGAGACCGCGACGGTAACCGTCCAAGCGACGCCGGCCCAGGTCGGCGCCGACCTGAAGTTTGCCGGCGCGGCGCAGGTGGGATCGGGAACGAGCACGGTCGCGGTGACGGCGACGGACCCGAGTGGGAACGTCCGCACCAACACATACCAGGTCTCGGAAAGCGGAGCGACGAAGACCTTTACGCACGACACTGCGGGGAACCTGAGCGCGGATGGAACGCGGACGCTCGAGTGGGACGCCCTCAATCGTCTCATCGCCGTGAACTCAGGGACGCTACGCACCGAATACACGTACGACGGCGTGGGGCACCGGTCCCGTATCGTGGTCAAGGACAACGGCAGCGTCGTGACGGACAGGCGGTACATCTGGGTAGGGCCTGGAAGCGAAGAGCGTGATGCCGCGGGAACGAACGTCCTGAAGCGCTTCTTCAGCCAGGGTGTGCAGGAGGGGACGAACAACTTCTTCTTCACACGCGACCACCTCGGGAGCATCCGTGAGCTCAGCGACAATGGCGGCGTGCTCCAGGGTCGGTATGACTACGATCCCTTCGGGCGAGCGACCAGGGTCGCGGGCACGAGGGACACGGACTTCGGCTTCACCGGGCACTTCCGGCCGGGAGGATCCGGCCTGCTCCTGACGCCGCAGCGGGCCTACGATGCGGATCTCGGTCGGTGGCTGAATCCTGATCCGATCGGCGTTGCCGGCGGGATCAACGTCTACGGGTACGTGCTCAACGATCCCGCCAATCTCCTGGATCCTACTGGCCAGGGACCAACCGGTGCCGCGATAGGCGGGGCGATTGGAGGAGCACTGGGTATCGGCGTCGGAGCCTCAATCGGCGGGGCTATCGGTGGCGCAGTGGGATTGCCGACGGGTCCAGGTGCAGCAGTCACGGCCGCAGCTGGAGCGGCTGCGGGCGCGGCCGCTGCGGCCGGCGTCGCGATGATTACAGCGGCGGCTGGTGCTGCCGTGGGGGATGCGATCGAGGACCTGTGGACTCCTCCGCCACCCGTCCCCGTAACGCCACCTTCGGGGGGCGGCGGAGGCGCGACGACGACCACTGGCGGTGGCGGGGCGACAACGACCATGGCGCCACCGTCCAACGTGATTCCGTTTCCTACTCCCACGGCATGTCCTGCGCCGCCTCCACCGCCGAAGCCACCCACGACGTGCACACTTGTGCGCGGGCCATATATCAGGCCGCCTGGAGGTAAGTGGTGTACCTACACCTGCACGATCCCCGGTAAAGGCGTAGAGACCCTTGAGATAGGGCCGGTTCCCAGGGGCGAATCGTGCCCTCCTGAGATTATTCTCTAGCCCGGATTATTCACCAGGAAGTGGAGAGAAGCGGCAAGGTGCGTAACGGGAGCGCGTTGACGCGACTATGACGTGCTCAGGTACGGGAGAGCGAGTGTCGGACAGGTCAGGGAGGGGG
>WNGG01005237.1_pt1 | contig 19973 bp, 18 predicted proteins | sample 5400661 | NCBI WGS metagenome assembly WNGG01 (sample SAMN13153372, study PRJNA577476) | soil metagenome | isolation source: 100 cm soil or saprolite under Garry oak tree replicate 1 | place: USA:California | collected 2016-06-15
TCATGATACCATAGAAAACAGATCAATTAGTAGGCCTGGAGTCACGCAAATTGTCATACTCTTCATGAAGTGCGGGAAAGATACGCCGTTAGAGCGAACAGATCACCTGCATCAACTGCTCTCGCTCGCGTACCTCGTCCGCGACAGGCACCAACATCAGCAGCAGCTCGTCCAGGCCGCTCGCAATCAGCTCTCGCAGGCGCTTTTCCACCTGAGCTTCGTTTCCTGCTACCACCAGCGCTTTGACGAGCGTAGCGATGCCAGTTCCATCCGCGGCAATAGGAAAGCCCGCCGCTGCAAACATGTGAGCGTAAAATGGCGCTTTCGTGTAGAACGAGATGCGCTGCATCGCTGCCGCTTGTACAGCAGCTTCATCGGTACTCATTGCCACCGGGATATGCGCCACGAGCGGTGGAACGGAGCGATTTTGCGCCTGGGCCCCTGCCCGTAGAGCAGGCAGGGCTGTATCGAGCAGATAGGGAACCGGGCACACCCACGAAATCGCGCCATCGGCAATTTCACCGGCCAGACGAAATGCCTTCTCGCCCAGTGCCGAGATGAGCAGGGGAATCTGTGCCGGGCGTGGGTTAGAGGCAGCCACCTTGAAAAATGTTCCTTGATGATCCACGCGTCCCTCCCATAACCCTTGACGCATCACCTCGACATATTCATGCAAATACGCCAGGGGGGACGGCATCGAGAGGCCATACATGTTTTCCATCACCTGGCGGTGACTGGTGCCAACACCCAGTCGCAAGCGTCCCGGTGCAAGAGCGTTGACGGTAGCTGCTTGCAGCGCCATCACGAGGGGATGACGTGGATAGATCGGCACGATCGATGTGCCCAGGCGGATCCGCGTTGTTTGCGCTGCCACGGCGGCAAAGAGCGTCAGGGTATCCAGCATGCCCACCGATTGCGTCATCCAGACTTGTTGAACACCAGCATGCTCTGCCTCGCGTATCCTGGTGATCGTGGCGGCGACATCTGTTGCCTGGATGACCAGACCGACACGGCCACGTATCGGCAGTTGAGAAACATCCGAAGATGTGAGGATTGAGCGAACATTTTCCTCCTGGGACATAACGTTTTCCGCCCTTCTTTCGTTTGCGAGAATCCATATTGCACAAGCGAGGGGTTTGGTCCCCGTAAGTAGTACCCCCTCGTCAAATAGAATTGTATCACTCCATGTCAGCGCCGCGCATTTTGCCCCAATTCGGCCATAGTGTGCTAGAATGCAGGTTACATAGCCCTGGCTGGAGAGCTGGTGGTGCTTGAAGTGTTGCAAATGGTAAAAGAAGAACTTGAGGCGGCAAAATGCCAAAGTCCTGACAGATGCCGAATTGATGAAGGCGCTCTCAACTGGGAAGTGCCAATCGTTATGAAACATGAGAAAGCTGGAGGTATTGACATGTCTTCGTTGCCTGAACAACTCGCCGCAGGGGCAGGCGGAACATTCGTCACATCGACCTGGTTGAGACGCTTCCTGATCGCACTCACCGTCCTGGCCTGGATGGTCATTGTAGAGATGGTGTACTCGTTTTTCGGCATTATTGGGACACCAATCATTTTACTCCTATTAGCAGCGATCGTGGCCTACGTCCTTTACCCGCTCGTCAAGGGTCTGAGCCGCTTCATACCCCTCGCTCTCGCCATCGCGCTGGTTTATCTGCTCGTCTTTGGCGCACTTTTTTTCGTGGTCTATTTTATGCTTGCCGTAGCCATTACGCAGCTGACGGCACTTATCCACACCGTCCAGATAGTCTTTCAGGACTATCAAAAAGGGAACTATCCACAATTTACCAGTTTTCTGACCGGCGTCGGAGTTACACAGGAAGCGATCAAGTCGTCGGAGCAGCAATTGATCGCGGGTTTAGGGGGGGCGGCTGGGAATTTAGTCCCGCTGCTGGGAAACCTTTTCACGTACTTTATCTATATGGTGGTCATCATATCGGTGAGTGTCTACCTGCTGGTTGGTGGACCACGGGTCAACAACTGGCTCAAGAATGGAACGCCTTTGCGGTTTCGCGCAACGATTAACTTTTTCCTGGATACCGTGGATAAAAAGGCTGGCGGCTACCTACGCGGCCAGATTGTCTTAGCGGCAATTATGGCGGTCCTCATCACCATTGGAGCCTTTGTGATCCGTGTGCCTTATGCCCCCCTCATTGGGATCATCGTCTTTATCTTTGAATTCATCCCGCAGATTGGTGCCTACATTTCCGGGGCGATCGGCGTGCTCTTTGCACTGACCGCAGGCTGGCAAACGGCACTGATCTATGGCATCTTTGTCACGGTGCTTCAAGGCGTTGTGGATGGACAGATACTGGCACCGCGCATCCTGGGTCAATCGGTTGGGGTAAATCCGGCGGTCTCGCTCATTATGTTGTTTATTTTCGGCACGCTCTTTGGTCTGTGGGGGGCTTTTTTATCTGCACCTATCTTAGGAGTCATCCAGGTTTTCATCATTGCTTACTGGAAGGAATGGAAACGGAGAAATCCCGCGGAGTTTTCAGGAGTGGTAGAGCAGAAGGAGCCGAAAGAAATTTCTCCACCTGAGCAGGAGGACCCTCTCTGAGTGTTCAGTTCTCAAGCCTACTGCTGCCGTCCCCATACCTCGGCATTCACAAGGTTCGTTGGGCGTTCGCCGCGCAGAGCGCTGGCGATCTGCTCGCAGGCCATCACGTGCATACGTTGGACGCTGGCAGTGGTATGCGAGGCAATGTGTGGCGTGCAGATGGTATTGGGCAGAGTAAAGAGTGGGTGATTGGTCATCGCTGGTTCCGGGTCGAAGACATCCAGTGCCGCACCCGCCAGGTGGCCTGAGCATAATGCGGCGAGCAGGGCCGTCTCGTCGATCAATGCTCCACGCGCGACATTGATCAGGTAGCTCCCTCCAGGCATCAGGTTCAGGGTCTCGGCATTCATGATGTGGTAGGTCTCCGGTGTGGAAGGACAATGGAGGGAGACGATTTGGGCGCAAGGCAGCAGTTCCGCCAGAGAGGGGGCAAGTTCCACACCTAGCGTACTGGCTCGCTCAGGAGCAACGAAAGGGTCATATGCCAGGACCTTCATTCCCAGAACACGCGCTATAGCTGCAACGCGACTCCCGATACGTCCCAGGCCAACTAACCCCAGTACAGCGCCTGCTACCTCAAAGCCGGGCGTCACTTGCCTGAGCAGCGGAAAGGGTTGCCCAGAACGCAGGATACGATCATTGACCATAACTTGCTTGCAGAGATTGAGCAGCAGCGCGATAGCGTGTTCGGCAGTAGACTCGGTTGGCCCATCGGGAGCGTTCACGACCAGGATGCCGCGCCGGGTTGCTTCAGCGAGGTCAATGCGATCCACACCAATGCCCGGGCGAGCGATAATGCGCAGGCACGGGCCGATGCGGTCCATCACCTCACCTGTCACAAACGTCGCACCTTCAACGATGATCGCGTCAGCCATCCATGCTTCCGCATACCAATCGTTGCGCTCTCCCACACCGCTGACGGAGATGGTAGCCAGGCCCTCAAGTACAGCCAGGGCCTCGGGGTGCAGCGCTCTCCCTGTCCAGACGTGCGCCTGCTGCATACTCGCTCTCTCTTTCTGGTCTCGTTCTTGTCCTATCCGCGCCCCTTCGCTAAACGCAAATGTTGTGTTGCAGTCGCAATCATGCTGCTGATATCGGTCGTGACGCTGATCATCTGGAAGCCCTGGCGCACGCGTTCTGCCGCAGCTACCCCACCGTTGCTAAAGATACCCAGGACGACGTGATGTTTCTGCGCGGCTGCCTTAATCCGTTCCAGGGCATCCACGAATTCGGGTTCGGCTCCCTCGGTGCTTGGCGTGAGGCCGAGCTGAGCGTGGAGATCGTTTGGCCCTACGAACGCTACGTCTATGCCCGGCACGGAGAGAATATCGTCGAGATTTTCGAGCGCCCGTGAACTCTCGATCTGAACGGTTACGATAATTTCATCGTTCGCCATCCGCGCATAATCCGGCCAATTGGTGATGCCGAACCCGTAGGGGCCAAACGCGCCGCCGATACTGCGCGAACCAAGCGGCGGATATTTAGCGAATTCTACTACCTGCTGCGCCTCTTCACGGGTATTGATCATCGGGACTATTATACCCCATGCTCCGGCGTCCAAAGCCCACTTGTACCACTCGACGCTATTTCCAGGAACGCGCACGATGGGTGCGCTGGTACCGGCATCAGCGATGGTGGCAACCATATCGGCCATGAGTACAGGATTGTGCGCGGTGTGTTCCATATCCACCACGAGCCAATCGAAGCCAAGTCGCGCCATGATTCTTGCCGAGGGTACGCTGGGGAGGCTCAACCATGCTCCCAGCGCTGGCTCACCTCGCTTGAGTTTTTCTTTTACCTGGTTTGTGCGCATCAGTCACTTACCTTTCTGCTGGCAACTCTCAACCACATATACCATATCATCTCTCTGCTGTTCTGAACAGGGACTCCTTGCAAGAGTTGCTTGAGGTGCTGCATGATTTCAAGGAACTGGTCACGTTCAAGCTCGTGGAGTTTGGAGTAGATAGCGAAGCTTCCTACGTAAAGAAGAAGTGACAACTCCCCACAGCTAAAGCTGGGGGCTTCTCAGTTCGACCGGACTCCCAGCGGAGACCGTCCCTGAAGGCCATGCCCTGGCCTTTGACAAAATGTTTTTCGCGGCATTGACATCACGGTCGACCACATAGCCACAGCAAGGACAAATATGCGTACGTACAGACAAACTCTTTTGGACGATCTCACCACATTGGTGACATGTCTGACTGGTGAAGCGCGGGTTCACTCGTACCACTGCGTGCCCAGCTCTCTCAGCCTTTTCACTCAGGATGTCGAGGAAGGCGCCCCAACTGGCGTCCATGATGCTCTTGGCCAGGGAATGGTTTTGGGTCATGTTGAGAAGGTGAAGCTTCTCAACAGCAATCATCTGGTACTGCTCGCTGTACTGTTTGGCCGTTTTGAAATGGAAATCACGGCGTTGACGCGCGATCTTGAGATGGGTTTGCGCCGTGCTACGAGCAGCCTTGCGGCGTCGATGGCTGCCTTTCTTGCGTCTGCACAACTGGCGTTGCTTGCGTCTCAAGGTTCTCTGCGAGGTGCGATAGTAGCGCGGGTTCTCAATGGTATGACCCTCACTATCCGTGAGAAAGGACTTGAGACCAACGTCAATGCCGATGTCAGGATGCTCACACGTGGTTGGTTCATGCTCGGTATGTGGCTCCATCTCACACACGATGAGGGCGTACCAATGCCCATCCGCACGATGTACCAGGTGAACCGTCTTGGGTGTGCCCTCAATGGGACGATGCAACTTGATCTTGAGGAAGTGTCCGAGCTTCTTGGGCACAAGAAGATGTTTCTTATCCTCATGCAGATAGCTATCTTTGCCGTACTGTCTCAACTGAATGGAGTGCCAGCGGTTTGGCTTTTTGAAACGAGGGAAGCCCACATCAGGAATGCCCAACTCTTTGGCATCGAGAAAGCGCTTGAGCGATTTGGAGAGGCGATCAGCCAACATTTGTACCGTGGTTGCAGGGACATATTCCCCGCCACGTCCCTTGAATTGTGCCGTCAAATCGTACTTTGTGGGGAAGGTGCCCCGCTCGGCATACTGCCCTTTAGTGATCTCAAGCATCTCATTATAGAGCTTGCGAGACTCGATCAGGCAACCCATGAGCAGATGGGACTGTTCTTTATTTGGATACAAGCGGTATTCAAACGTTCTCACCCAGGTATTCTACTGCATTTGATTAGACTGGTCAAGCATGTACCGCCTGCGGGCGGGCGGCGTTTCACCCCGCAGGCTTTCGCCAGGGGCACTCACGCCGCATTTTTGGTAGTGCGCAATCGAGATTAATTGCCAGTGTGATACACTAGAGCCATAAGTTCCCTGGAGGATTATGGAGCATATTTGAACGAGGGAGAGGATAGTATGAATCGCTTTATGCTAGAGAAATGGCCGTGGATTGAGGGATCACATGGGATGCGCTCGCAGTTGTTAGACATCCTGAGCGATGCCGACCTGGCTTTTAGCCCTGGAGGGCAGAATATGACGTTAGGGGCCTTATGCCGCCAGATGGGTGAAATTGAGCATTCGTACGTGCAGTCGTTGCAAACCTTTCAGCAAGATTGGTCATATCGCAACATGGAAGCGGATTTGGAGAGGAGCGTCGCCCGACTCAAGGCATGGTTTCAAACGCTGGACGAAGAGTTGAAAGCAACGGTTTCTGCTTTCTCGGATGATGATTTGAAGAAGACGGTTGATCGAAGCGGCTTTACGATGCCAGTTGAACTCCAACTCGATGTCTATCTCCAAGCGCTGCTGATTTTCTTCGGGAAGGCCACAATTTACCTCAAGGCGATGAACAAAGCATTGCCCCAGTATATCCAGGAATATATTGGGTGAGTTTTCCCAGAATTGAAAAATACCGATATCATCGATTTCTTCTCGTGTTACCTTGATTTTGTACATTTTTGGAGGAAACAGAGGATGAATATGGCTGAGCAAGAGGAAGAGTACGACGATCATCGCGAACCAGAACTGGATGAGCCTACCAAATATGCTCAAAGTAATCGCTCGCGTTACTTTTTCGCCATGATGAGTTTCCTCGTCGCACTCCTCTTCCTCAGTGCCTATCTCAACAACTTGTATGACCTTCTTTCCGGTTGGCTCCTCCTGCTCGGCACTTTCGCCTTTGGAGCCGTGGGAGCATTCTTCCTCTTGCCAAAGAGTGTATTGAATCGCACAATGAGCCCAGGGAGAAACTACCAGAGCAGCGAAGGTGACAATAGCGTGATAGAAGCTGATACGGATGACAGTTTTGTCGAAGGCGAAGATGCAGATGCCGATGAAGGTGAGTTGAGTTCGTTCGAACTCCTCGTCGAGGAGGCGCTCAGTTCTATTCCTGCTGAGTTTCAGGAGAAGATGGAAAACGTGCTGGTGCGGGTGCAGTACGAGCCGGGCGAAGAGGTGATGCAGCGAGTGGGCATCAAAGCAGGATATACGCTCCTCGGACTCTATGAAGGGGTGCCGTTGACCTCCTATGGTCAAGCGAGAGTTCCGCACCCGGAGATCATCACCATTTATCAGCGCGCGATTGAAGCCTATTGCCATGGTGACCCCGACCGCATTCGCGAGCAGGTGCGGCACACTGTTCTGCACGAAGTTGCTCATCACTTTGGCATCGATCATGAGGAGATGCCTCTATGGATCCAATGAAGAGGTCGAAATCACTGCTCTACTGGCGATCCACAATATTCTTAAAAGTTTCGTGCCAAACTGCGGAATGTGGGTTTAATCCTTCGTTTTTCCAAAACAGGTAGAAGGTTCCTAAAAGACATCCAAGTGTAAAATAGTAGATGAGATCTTCGATAGGAATGCCCGCAATTGTTATTCCGGTCAGGTTACCAATGAGCCAGGTTTTGTTAACAAACTCTGGTGATAGATACTCAAGAATGATATATACAGGTATTGATCCTATCATCGTTATTGTACCCGAAACGAGGGAATAAACTATCAGGTCACGCCTAAGCAATAACAATGCGGTGACTGCTACAAGAAAACTAATAGGAGTTGCAATAGAAGAATTAACGTGAAATCCCCAAAATAAGAGCGTTAACACAAAGACAAGTAATAAAAAAATTAAGAGTGCGGATACATTGGTATTTTTCTTCTCCAGAAGCAGATGCTTTTTCCCGAGAAAAAATTCATAGCAGATTGCGATTAATCCGCCGTTAGTAAATCCTAAAAGGATATCCTCAAAACCAATTCTGGTTCCCTCTAAGGTAATTGGACGCCAGTAATCCACAGTCCAAATAAAATATTCTGCAATGACCGCGGGCACCATAAATAGCAAGCCCATTACCAACATTTCTCTTTGCAAGTCTTTTCTAAAGAAGAAGACAACAAGCCACGGAAGCGAAGCGACGATAGAACCGATAAAGTAAACGTATTGAAGCGGAATATGCATAATAAAAAGTACCTACTTGCTTAGTTAAGAGCGTTCGACTCCCAAGAAACTATTATCTGGTGAGATGAGTTCAACTGTCAAGAAAATGCGAGACTTCTGGAAAACTCAACTGCACAAGAAAGAGAAAGACCGGTAAGATGAGTCCAGCGAGAAGTAGCATGAGAACGTAGACGGAGATGCTAATGTTTTCAAAACTCGACCTTACGTTGACAAAATCAACAGCCACAAGTCCATAACCAAAAGTTATAAGGATGATAAGCAAACCAGAGCAGGTAGAAGTAGTTTTAAATGATGCTTCAGGAGAACCAATGCTTTTATAGAGCCAGCTAGCTGTTCCAGCACTATGTGTTCCTGATTTTGCATACCGTTTCTTTCTTACAAGAAGGGCAACCAACCAGGGAACAGTATAGGTAAGAAGGACATATGGTATAAGGACATAAAAAATCCAGGGAGTTTCCTGATCATTTCCTGCCTTTAACCGCAGAATATCCACAGAAGTAAGGAATAGATACAATATTGCGGTGACTAGTACTCCTTGAAATAGTAGATTCATGCTAGAGAGAATTGCAGGAGGTATGCCGTACAGTTTAAAGAACCAAAGGAGGCTCAGTATAAGCTGTAAAATAGCAAGAGCAAATGTTCCAAAAGCCGCCGACCCTAGAAGATATGCTCTCGAGGTTGTTTCGTCTCCAACAAGCTGCGCAAAAAGAAAGGATGACAAAGTGAGTGAAAGACATGCAACAGCGGCCCCATACAAGGGAAGAGAAATGTCCTTCACTTCTTCACGCCTTGGAGGATTACTGAGAGACAAGACAATAGCTGTAACAAGGAAACCAGCCAGGACCCCGGCTAAGGAAGAATAAGCACTCGCGGATTGGGAAATATTCTAGCACACAATAATGTGAGCGCAAGGCTCGATGGAAGAGTATACCAATTTGGTACCTCCTGTACTAACTCTTGGAAGCATCTGTTAGATGTAGCCACAAGAAACGAAAATGATCCGCATATTTAATCAGGGTCTTGAGTATTATTCATCTTTGCTTCCTGATGCTCCTGTATCGGTTTCAATGGTATCATGCGCATCAATCCCTTTCGTTCGCGTGGCTTTTCCTGTATATCCCGTGTTTACCTTTGAGCATTCGTAGCGTATGATAAACATTGCCGGGCTACATTAAGAGGCCTTCTGATAAATAGGAGAAAAGTATGACAGAAGATGCACAAGCGGCAAAACCACGAGTTGGAAAGCCGGAGATAGCAGTGTTGGGACGACTGAGGAGCCTTCACTATGACTATTGGACGAGCAAAATCCATTGAGGTCTTCTACTCCTACGCACATGAGGATGAAGTTCTCTTAAACAAGCTGAAAAGCCACCTGAGCATTTTGCGACGAGAAGGTCTCATCACCGAGTGGTATGATCGTCAGATTGTACCCGGCACAGAGTGGAAGCATGTTATCGATGACCATATCAATACTGCATCTATCATTCTCTTGCTGATTAGTCCTGACTTCATAGCATCAGATTATAGTTATGGTGTTGAGATGGTTCAGGCTATGCAACGACACAAAGCTAGCGATGCATGCGTTATTCCCATTATCCTGCGACCTGTCGATTGGACAAGAGCACCTTTTGCAGAACTACAAGCCTTACCCACCAATGCCAGACCTGTTACTACATGGTCCAACCGCGATAAAGCCCTTGTCGATATCGTTAAAGGGGTGCGCAGAGCCATCGAGAATTTCCATGTATATCTCCTGCGCCAGGATCCTACACGCTTTCCCAATAAATCGAACCGTTATTTTATGTCATTAGAAGAATGCTTGTATTCATCAGCACGTAGCTTTCCAACGGAACGTGACTTCGAACAGGACCTGGTCTACCTATCAGAAACCTATGTCACGCATATCAAAAAGTTTCTACAAGAGAAGAAGCGCGCCCTACTGGTTGGGCCTTCAGCTGCTGGCAAGACAGTACTTGCCCTGGCGCTGGCAAAACGGCTTGAGGAGAAAGAGAATTTCCAGGTTGCGTATAAGGACGTAAGCCAGCAGGTCAAAGGAGGAGACGGGCGCGCCTGGCATGAATTGGTGCATGCTCACGACCGTGAGAGAGTGCTCTACATCCTGGATAACTGTCATCTTGCGCCAGAAGAGGTGAATGAGTTCTGTTTTCAATGGGAAGGTAAGCCGCCGGAACATACTCAATGCATATTGATCTCACGTCCCAGCGTTGGAGAACAAGATGCATCTCCTGGAGTAATCAATGGCTACTTAGAGGTGTGTGCGGACGAGAAGATAAAAATTCGGCCTGTAGACCTGTATCGGGGAGTGATTGAAAAATATGCAACCGCTTACCGGCGGCAGGACCCCAACCGCTATGTTGCCCTGGAAAATGACTCTGCTGAGTTACTCAAAACGCAACATGCTCACAACCTTGTAGTCTCTAAAAGTCGCCTGGAGGCATGGTACACTGTTGGCGGTCGACTGAGCAACGTCAAGCAGGATGTCGTGTATCGAGCGTTAAAAGACAAATACCTGGCCACCGGTGGAAAGGCACTGCCCGCCTTGTGTGTCCTGCGGCAATTTGAAATTCGAGCGCACAACCTCTTCGTTGAGGCAATACTTCCACGAGAGGAGGTCAGGCAATTAGAAAGACAAAAGCTGCTGACAAGGTCAACAGTAAAAAACTATGGTGTTCTTTACGACCTTGTCTTTCATCCAGCCCTGGCACGCGAGATTTTCGAAACACATATCTATCGCCAGGAGGGCAGTGTTACTCCGAAGCGCATCACGTTAGACATAGTCAAAGAACTGGAGGCGTATCTGAAAGCGAAACCCCCTAATTACATGTCGGTCTATGATGGTCTTGCTCGTCAGGAGCAAGCGCCTCTCCTGGAACAACTATTGACCAATCGTGACCTGCAGGACTGCGCAGCCAGCCAATTTGAAACAGGAAACATTGCTGATGCAATACGCTATGTGTACAGCGTAGCAAAATATGATGCCTCGCGTGCTCATGAACTACTTGGCATGCTCGTGCGTGATGCGGAACCACAAGACATTAGCTCTCAAATAACCGGACGTACCATTCAGAATATTGTGCCAATACTTCAGAACCTCCAGCAGATCCATGCCGAGACAGCACGCAAAGTCGTTACCGCCATCGACATGCGGCAACTGGCGCAGCGTAGTGAGAGAAGAGGCCTTCTGCCGCTGGTTTCCCTGCTGCGTGTGCTCAAGCGTATCTCGCCCGAGCAGGCAAAAACGCTGTTAGACAATATTCCTATGCACGCTCTAGCAACGAAGGTGAGCATGAGCAACATGAGTTCAATGGAGCAGCTCATAGGGTGTATGCAAGAACTCGGGTATTCAGCTACACAAATAGAGAGCTTATTTCAAGCCCTGGACGTTGCAATGCTTGTGCAACGGGCTGAAAAAGAGAACCTGCAGCGCCTCTACTGGTTACTGCGCGCGCTCCAGAAAATCTCGCCGTCTATTGCCCAGGCATATTTAGAAGCGCTTACGCCAGCAGGGCTAGCCTCCCTCTGTCGCCTGAAGGAGGCGGAAATCGCTGATCTTGGGCAATTTCGCAAAGTTTCTTCAAAGCAATTTTGGCGGCTCTTTTTACAACAATTCTCAGCCCAGGAAATTGCCGTAATGTGTAATCGATCACCGTTAGGTGAGATTGGCACCTTCCTACAACACGAATATTTTTCGCTAGCGCAAGGGTATGAGCTGTTTCAGGAACAGTTTCTCACAGCTCGGCTAGCTACAGAGCCATTGGATGAGATAGGCAAATTCACCCATCGTATACAGCAGGCACCCTCTTTGGGGGACAGGTATCCAGGACCAGGAAGAGTGCTTGCGGCCGATGTATTCGACAGACTCGCAACCGTAGACCTGTCAGAACGCATCGCCAGCAACGACCTGCAACAATTTGCTCTCCTGTTGCATAACGCAGTATCTGTTGATGTCTCCTATGCTGCGCGGCTCATTTCCCCACTGGCTCAGCCTGAGATTGTACAGGCTGCCTTTAAGAAAAGCCCTATTGGCAGTATTCAAATGCTTATTTACAATCTTTTCTCTGTCACAAATAAAGACCCGAAATATGTACAGTCTATGCGACAAGCCCTTCAGAACACAAACTTAAATGCTCAGCTTGGGAAAGCAACTTTGAGGGAGATCGGGTTCTTCCTCTGGAACGTCTATGCCTTCATTGACCAGTCGCTCGCACAAGAATCTTGTAAAGTCGTTGATGGTCAACCGAAATCTCACCAATTGGAACAAGCTTCGCTTAGTGATCTCTGCTTTTTCCTCTGGAATATTACTTCTGTAAGTAATGCACCGGGCTTACAGGTGCTTGACGATCCAGTAACTGAAAAACGCCTGGCGACAGCGTGGACAAAGGAGATTGGCCTGGGTGCAGTGCTTTTAGGTATTATCTCTTTCGTTCGACCTACGATAGTCGCAGATATATCCTTGCCGCCAATTTCAAGCCAGGCACAAAAGGAACACCTTACTAGCTGGTTCACAACGTCTGCCGAAGGACAAAACCCGTATATGCTGGCCCTGGCGTTGTGTGGGCTACGGATTTCCAACGAGGAGGCAGCTCAAGCAATAGTTCGGGCCCGCTTACCTGTGACAAATGCGTTGCAGTTACTCAAGTCTGCGAGGCCATTAGCTATAACGCCACGTTCAATACTACTCATGGAAGAGACCATAGAATGGCTGGGAAGATTGACTTCAGAGGGGAAGTGAAAAAGGAAGGCTTGCGCTGAGAAGATAATTACGTTTTTCTACACAAAAAAAGAGCTCATCTATGTTGAACATCGTGTTCTAGTAGAACGGAGCCCTATGGGATCGCGGAATTTTCACCGTCTCGTGGCACGTAACATGTATAGCGCCACGTTTCGGGAAAGGTTCGATGATTTTGAATACATTGGACATTCTTGCTCGAGTGCCTGATTACCTGCTCACTGCCGCCTTTGCCAGCTCGTAAGTGTACGATGCTTGTGATTCCCGCCCTTCCAGGGTCGTTGTTCCATTGATTAGCACTACAACTGTTCGCATTACAGGTGACGACATTTAGGGATATTTGATCGGGGAGTTGTGAACTAAACATATAGTTCTTCCTTTCTTCGTTTGCCGCCGCGAAGCCTCCATGGTAATCATGCCCATGAAGGAGGAATCTGGCGGCTCTACAATTTTGAACAACACGACTGGTCGCATTAACTACAGTTAGAAACCTGTTCATGTTCGTTCCTCCTTTCTATCTTTCTGACTATATAGCGCTCAGGAAGACCAAAAATCGACAATGCTTTGTTCTGCTCACTCTTTGAGGTGAAAAAGGTCAGCTTACAAAGCTTCAAAGACAGGATATTTATAGTACCAGCATACTCTATATCAATTGATCAGACTATAATCGTTTCCACAGATGGAAAGTGAAGCAGGTCACACAGGAACAGCAACAAACGACTTTTCATGATCAAACTGTCCCTGTACAGTAATCGGGCAATGCACCGGAGAACTTGTCGGGATGAGCGATCTGTGCCAGACAGCGCAGCCCCTGTACCAGTCGTGGGCCGGGATGCTGCATGATGTTGACGTTGATACGGTACACCTGGTGCAATTTGAGCGCATTGATGCTGCTCCAGTTGGGGCGCTTATACACCAGGGCGGGATTGCCACCAAAGGCCGGGTCTTCAGTCAGAATGACAAACTGCGGGTTGGCGGCGAAGATTGCTTCGTCTGTGACCTGTGGATAACCACCACCACCCGTATTGCCATGGAAGATATTGATGCCATTTGCATCCTGCAGCAATTCATCACCAAAGGAACCACCGCCAAAGACATATGGTTTTCCTGGCGTGCTATCATCTACTTCGAGCAGCACTCTCGGCGCAGTCGTGCCTGCCACTGACGCCTTGATCGAACTAATTTGCTGCTGCAGCTGGTTCACTAGCGATTGAGCAGTGGCCTGTGTGGACGTCAGGTGCCCTACTAGCAAAATTTGCTGGAGCACCCCTGAGAAATTCGTGATTGGAAGATCGACGACCCGCAAGCCCAGGCTTTCGAGCTGCTGATCATACTGTTTCGTCTCACCGCCCCAGCTCAGGATCAGGTCAGGCTTCAATGCAACGATCTGCTCAACATTGTACTTTCCATTGACATCCGAAACCTTAGGTAGAGATGCCAGTTCAGGCGGGTAGCTCGTGTAATAATCAACAGCGATTACCCGACCCTGAAGATGCAACGCCCCCAGCATTTCACTCGTACTTGGAAGCAGCGAGATGATACGTCGCGGAGGAGTGGTCGGAAAGACAATCGGCGTTCTGTAAAAATCGAGCGCTAAGGTGGAAGTGGGTGTCGGGGGCGTCGGGGGCGTCGGCAGTGATCCGGTTGTTGTTGATGTGCTTTGTCCACATGCAGTAAGCAGCACGAATAAAGACAAAAGCAGCACCAGGCAAAGTCGAAAAGAGAGAAGACGGGAGAACATCGAGTTGTAACCGCGATGTTTTACTTCACTTTGGTCGCCGATGTCTCGGTAGCTCGCTCCTCTTACGCGAAGGATCGTGAGCATACCTCATCGGGCAGGTCTCCTGACTTCTGGCTACAAGCGCTTCCCATCTTGCCTTCCCATTCGATTTCGGAACAGTGGCATAATCTCTTGAACGAAAGAGGATGAGTCGCTCACCAGTTACAGTAGCGCGTGAGACTGCACCGGATTTGCACCGGCTTCCCTATTCTGCCTGTTCTCCAGGCCACCCAATGAGCACAATAGTGATGGATGTAGTATATGCATGGGGCCTGGGTGATGTCAACGATATAGCCCGTTTCCATCTACTTCATGTGGGGGGTAAAGTCAGGTCTCATAAAAAGGCCTCTTCGTGCAAACGCTTGATATCTACCGCCATGCCTGCCACCATCAAGTACACGCGATCAGCAGCCTGCGCAAGGCGCTGATTGACATATCCAAGGGTATCGCGGTAGACTCGTCCGAGAGGATAGGCCGGGACAACGCCAAGGCCAACTTCGTTCGTGACAACTATGAGCGTTTTGTTTGGCCCCGCAGATTGCACCACAGTGAGAAGCGTTTCGATGTGTTTCAAGGGCCGTTCATCAAACAGGTTGCTCGTTATACGCAGTTCTTCTTTTTCCTTATCATCACTTTCACGCTGCCCCGACTCTTGCGCCAACATGTTCCCCAACCAGAGTGTCACGCAGTCCAAAAGCAATACATCCGCAAGCTTGTATGCCTGCCGTACCGCTCCTGCAAGGTCAAGTGGTTCCTCGATTGTGTGCCACTCCCGTGGGCGAGATGCACGATGGCGTGCAATCCGTGCGCGCATCTCGTCGTCGTCCGCAGTGGCAGTGGCGATGAAAGCTATGGAACCCGCAGTCCTCCCGCTGCTGGTGGCCAGGCGTTCCGCGAAAGTACTCTTTCCGCTACGCGCACCTCCCAGTATCAGTATCAACCGTGGGGGTATCGTTTTCTCTGAAAACACGATGGATTTCTTCTCCTGGTTATCGTTCCCGCGGAGGAACTTCCTCAATTCAGCTTATAGATTGCATAGCAACAAAAGAAAACCGCAAGTCGAGTACTTATGCTCGTACCATGACCAATACCAACAATGCCACTACCTCCGCCACTTCCTCAATAGCACCGTAGCTATCACCGATCAGTCCTCCAATGCTCCGGGTTATCCAGTATCCCAGAATCAGTGTCGTAATAGTCACCGTTACCCATACGATAAGACCAATGAATTGTCCCGCGATCAGCACGATAGTCAAAGCGACGATGCTTGCCAGGACCAGTCGCTCGGTCGTGACAGCCTGGTGAAACGCTGCTCCCAAACCAGTTGGGCGTGCTCCAGGAAAAACGCGCAACACCAGCACCATGGCCCAGCGTGCAGAGGGCAACGCGATCAACAGGGCAAGTGGGAGGGTATGTGCTCTTATACTGGCGAAAAGCGCGAATTTGAGCAACAATAAACACGTCGCGCCAAGCACTCCGAAACTTCCTACACGACTATCGCGCATAATCTCTAATTTGCGTTCGCGTGTACTGCCACCAAAGAGCCCGTCGCACGAGTCCATCAGCCCATCTAGATGGAGTCCTCCCGTAAGTACTACCAGCATTACAACAAGTAAAGCTGCCAGGACGAGTTGCGGAACGAGCGGAGCAAGTATCAGCACAAGCAACCAGAGCAGCAGTGCCAGCAGCAAACCCACCAATGGGAAATATTCACAGCCGATCACGAGGCGAGGTGTGACCTCGTCCTTATCAAAGACCTGCGTACTCCCAGGCACAGGCAGCACAGTGAGGAACCGCACTGCTGCCACGAATTCCGTATATTGGCTCAGGAACACACTCCTCAAGCGAGAAAAACGATTCTGCCTCTGGCTGGAGGAAGGCTGTTTCTGCCTTTTATCCATCTCGCACCGTTCCTTGTTCTCGCTGGTTCTCAGGATTACAGGAGGCTGCTCCTGTCGAGGCTGGACTTTTCGCCGTATGATCCGTGGGCATAGCATGTTGATCGTTCAGCAGGGCAAGTACTACGTGCGGGACAGTTGGCTCGTGAACTGGCAGGAGATCAATAGCGCTCAGTGAACCGGGGTCGAGCCGTAGTTGCCACTGGCGCTGTAACGGCATTCCTAGCAGGCTGCACAACATTACGCGCAGGGGACCTCCGTGGCTGACAATCACCACGTCACCTGCTGTTGGCAAATCATGGCTCTGCATAATGGTTGATAACTCATCCTTTACTCTCTGCTGCATGTGCGCCACAAGCTCACCGTTGGGAGGAGAATGATGCTCGGGATCGGTAAAGAAGCCCAACTGGTCTTTGAATTGCCCGGCCTCGGCAATCTGCGCGTAGGTAAGTCCTTCCCATTCGCCGAAGTCTATCTCGCGCCAGGCTGCCGACACCCTGATCTGTACTGCTGGTGTTCTCTGGTGGGCGATGATCTCCGCCGTCTCGCGCGCTCTCACCAGGTCACTCGTGTAAATAGCAGAAATCATCTCTTTCTGTAACCGCTCCGCAAGCCAGAGCGCCTGTGCTCGTCCCTGCGCTGAAAGTGGAATGTCACGATGGCCGCAGTAGCGTTGCTGCGTGTTCCACTCAGTCAGTCCATGCCGCACAAGCCAGAGACGCCTGGTATGTTGTCCCTCGCCGTTTTGCGCTGTTGTGATGTGTGTCGTTATTTTGGTCATGAATCACTTCTTTTCATACAGGGATAGTGTATAACTGACCGGGAGACTTTGCAACGTTGGAGGAGTCTCCATTTGCCATATTGGACTGGTATGAGCATTCCATTATAGAATGCACCATGAAATGCTCATGTGCCAATGAAATTGGCATTCCTCCCCGGAAGCATACAGCAGAAAGAGAACTACATGATGCAACACATACTTGATAGGGTAGCAGGTGTCACGCCCCTTGATACGCGTTCTATGGAGCTGGCGCGTACGCGCCAGCAACAATTAACGAAGCCGGCAGGCAGCCTTGGGAGGCTCGAAGACATTGCCATTCAAATGGCAGGTATTACCAAACAACCCCTGCCGAACGTAAAACAAAAAGCGGTCATCATTATGGCAGGAGATCATGGTGTCACAAGAGAGGGGGTAAGTGCTTATCCGTCCGCTGTGACACCACAAATGGTCTATAATTTCCTCCGGGGCGGGGCAGCTATCAACATCCTCGCACATCACGTTGGGGCAAAGGTGATCGTTGTCGATGTCGGAGTAGCAGCCGACCTCTCTCATCCCAACTTACTCTCGCGGAAAGTGGCCTTTGGTACAGCCAACATGGCTCTAGAACCGGCTATGACCCACGCACAAATGCTGGAGACGATCCAGATTGGTATCGATGTCTTTGATACTCAGTTAAACCAGGGAATTGACCTCGTAGCGACAGGGGATATGGGTATTGGCAACACGACGGCTTCGAGCGCAATTGCCGCGGTACTGCTACAAAAGCCGGTAGCGCTCGTCACCGGACGTGGAACGGGAATCGATGATGAGCAACTCGCTCATAAGATACAAGTAATCGAGAAAGCGATCCAGCGCAACGTTCCCAACCACCAGAAGCCTCTCGACGTGCTGATGCGCGTAGGGGGATTAGAAATTGCCGGACTGGTTGGTGTAATAATAGCTGCTGCCTCGCGCCGCATTCCCGTGGTGATCGACGGTTTCATTTCAGGCGCTGCGGCGCTGATTGCAGTTGAACTCAATCCGGTGATTGGCGCGTATCTGCTGGCTGGACATGCATCCGTAGAACAAGGGCATCACTTGATTCTCGAGAGGCTGGGACTCCCCCCTCTTCTCGATCTTAAGCTCAGACTTGGAGAAGGGACTGGTGCCGTTCTGGCGATGAGCATCATTGAGGCGGCGTTACGTATACATGGTGAGATGGCTACATTCGCGGAAGCCGGTGTAAGCACACGCGAAGGAAAGTAGGAATGTTCAAAGGAGGTTCATTTTTTCCCCTGGTGCCCCTATGTCGGTTTCAATGGTATCATAGCGCATCAATCCCTTTCGTTCACGTGGACCCTATGTTACTGTTCAGCATATCTCGAAAGAAAGCGGGCGAGTGGCGACCGAAATCAAATAAACGTGCTACACTGAAACCATGTCCTGTATGAAAGAGTAGCGACACTGCCAAGTGAAGGAGGGTCTATGAAGCAGAGAGATAGGGCGAAAGGCGATATGCGCCTCGTCGATGAAATCGTCCACTTGGATCCGAATGGGGGAGTTTTGGTCCATACGACCTGTTGGCGACCACGACCAGGCGATCCGAATCCCGAGCAGCCGGGAGAGAGGGTCTCCATCATGAGCTACCACCCGACAGGTACCGAGGATCCCTGTCCTTGTAGCAGTGGCAAACCCTTTGGTGCCTGTTGCCGACTACTGCCGTATTGGCGACCAGTCTGCCCAAATCCGGGCATGAAGGGATATAGCCTGGTGCGCCCGCAATCAGCCCGCTTCACGAATATCCCTGCCGATGTGGTGTACGCTTCCTTGCAAGACGATAAGCGGCTCTATTGTGTCGAGGATAGCCCGCACCGCGCGTTTTGGACCTATTGGGGAGACCCGGCGTTTGACATCCCTCAAGGAACGCTATGTTTCGGGGACATCGAACTGCTAGAGAGCCGCACCTTATTGATTACCGCACTTAGCGATGCCCGCATGGAGATGTTGCTAGAGCTTGTGCGCCCTCTCAAGGTGGGCACCCCGCAGATGCAGAGGGATCCCGTCCCACGTCTGGAGAAGCCGGTACGGAAAGCGCCAAGAGGGAAACGCCGACGCCAATCCTGAGCAAGAACGGCTATCTGCTCTTGAGCCAATACAACTATCTCTCGGGGTGCTTGAGTGAGATGGTCAAAGAAGAAAGCCTGCTTGTTTTCTCAGCTTCATCCCAGTCTCTTCACAAGTTCAACTCAGAGAGCCAAGCTATACTTGTATGCAGTACATCAAAACAGAGGCGTTGGCAACTGCTTCCTCACAAGCACAGAGAAACTGAGAGACGGAACCTTCCTTTCAGCGGGAGCCACAGCTCTCGTCTCATGCTTGTAGTACGGCAGGAATGGTTTGCCAAAGATCCTGCTCTCGTTTCGTCCGACTATTCCCACTAACAAGGAAGCAATAACCGCAAAGGAGACGAACATCATGGCATTCTACATGGTTCAAGCTGCTTACACCGCTGAGGCGTGGGCGACGATGGCGAAGAACCCGCAAGACCGCAGCAAACCCTTCAGTGAACTAGCGCAGAAGCTCGGTGGACGGCTGATCGGCGTCTACTTCTGCTTTGGTGAGTACGATGTAGTTGCGCTCACTGAAGCCCCCGACGACAACGCGGCCCTAGCAACGAGCATTGCGGCAGTTACCCCAGGGCACGTCAAAGCGATCAAGACGACCAGGTTATTCACTATTGAGGAAACGATGGAGGCGATGCGCAAGGCTGGGAGTGTCACGTACCAGGGACCATCCAAAGGGTAG
>WNGG01006242.1_pt1 | contig 19958 bp, 15 predicted proteins | sample 5400661 | NCBI WGS metagenome assembly WNGG01 (sample SAMN13153372, study PRJNA577476) | soil metagenome | isolation source: 100 cm soil or saprolite under Garry oak tree replicate 1 | place: USA:California | collected 2016-06-15
ATGCCCACGAGCACCGGACTTTTTTCCAGGAATTTCAAGAAAACGTTTCCGATCGCCGTGCGCGGCAAGGGCTGCTGGATTGTGGACCAGAGCGGCCGCCGTTTTCTCGACGCTGCTGGTCAAGCCGCGGTAGTGAGCATCGGCCACGGCGTTGCCGAGATCGGCCGCGCTATGGCAGAACAATCCGGGCAAATCGCCTTCGCGCACACTTCGCAATTTCATACCGCGCCTGCGGAACAACTCGCCGCGCGCTTGCTAGGGCTTGCTCCTTCGAACTTCCAGAAGGGCGGGCGAGTCTATTTCACTTCCGGCGGTTCGGAAGCCACGGAAACGGCGATCAAGCTCGTGCGGCAGTTTCACCTTGAAGCCGGCCAGAAGGAGCGCTATCGCGTCATCTCGCGACGGCAGAGCTATCACGGGAGCACGCTTGGTGCGATGTCCGTCAGCGGCAACCTGGCGCGCCGCGCGCCGTACGCCCCGCTGATTCCAGAATGGGGACACATTGCCCCCTGTTTCTGTTATCACTGCCCGTTCGAAAAAACTTTTCCGCAATGCCAGCTTGCTTGTGCGGACGACCTTGAAGCTTTTCTGCTGCAACATGAGCCCAAGCAAGTGGCGGCTTTCATCTTCGAACCGATTGTTGGCGCTACTCTCGGTGCCGCAGTGCCGCCCGAAGGTTACGCCGCGCGCATCGCAGAAATTTGCCGCAAGCACGGCATCCTCCTGATCGCCGACGAAGTTATGACCGGCATGGGACGAACCGGAAAACCTTTTGCAGTGCAGCACTGGGGCATCGAGCCGGACATTATTCTGGTGGGGAAAGGAGTAGCCAGCGGGTACGCACCGCTCGGGGCGGTTCTCGTTTCCGCGCGGGTGGTGGAAGCATTCGAACGCGGCTCGGGCGCATTCATGCACGGTTTTACCTATCAGGCGCATCCGGTTTGTACCGCGGCGGGCAATGCAGTCCTCGACTATCTGGAAGCGCACAAACTTTTCGAACGCGTAAGCCCAGCGGGAAAGAACTTGCGTGAGGCGCTTTCTCCCCTGCTCGCGCATCGGCACGTCGGCGACATTCGTGGTCTGGGTCTGCTGCTTGGCGTTGAATTTGTCAAGGACAAGACCTCTCGCGAACCTTTTCCAAAATCGGACGATATCGCCGAAAAAGTTCGACAGGCCGCCGTTGCCGAGGGTGTGCTTACTTATCCAACGCAAGGCGGTGTCGATGGGCAGCGAGGTGATCACATCCTGCTCGCGCCCCCGTTCACGATTTCGCAGGAAGAGTGCGTACTGGTCGCGCGCGCTCTCGAATCGGCACTGGCAAAAGTGTTTTCCACTTGATTTGGCATGGGGTGAGTGTTCCTTTTTAAAGTCTGTTTTTTTTACTTTTTGGAGAACTAAATACAAATGCGTTTTTTCTCTAGCGCGGCTCTGCTCGCTTTTCCCGTTCTCCTGATTCTTTCCTTCGCACTTCTTGCTCAGCGCCCGGAAGCGGCGCCGCCATCTTCGTCCATTCTTGGGTTTTCACCGCGGGGCGCGGCCACGGAACATCTGCTCGAAACGGATTTTCAGGCGATACCTTCGCCGGAAAAGGCGAGGGAATGGCACCGCGTATTCACGGCCGAGCCTCATCCGGCGGCGTCCGAGCGCAACAATCAGCTTGCGGATTTCATCGCGGACGCCTGGCGCAAGCAGGGCTGGGAAGAGGTCACGCTGCGGCGTTACGATGTTTTGCATTCGCGCCCGCGCAGCGTCGCTCTCGAAATGACCGCTCCCGTGCATTACACTGCTTCTCTGCGCGAGGATTCGTACGACGCGGATCTCGACACGAAAAATCCCGCCGTCTCCGGCGCCTACTTTGGCTACTCCACTTCCGGCGACGTCACTGCAGAAGTGGTCTACGCGCATAGCGGGAATCCCGAAGATTACGATCTGCTCCGCATGAACGGAATCAGCGTGAAGGGCAAAATCGTCCTCGTGCGCTATTCGAATCCGTACAGTTATCGCGGGTTCAAGGCGCTCACCGCGGAACGCGAAGGCGCCGCAGCCCTGCTGATTTACTCCGATCCCGCGGAAGACGGCTACACGCACGGGAAAGTGTTTCCTGATGGGCCGTGGGGACCGGAGAGCCACATTCAGCGTGGTGCCATTACTTACGATTACATCGTGCCTGGCGATCCAACGACGCCCGGCTGGGCTTCCGTTTCGGGTGCGAAGCACATTGCTCCCGAAGAAGCACAGTCGCTGCCGAAAATTCCCGCACTGCCTCTTTCCTGGCGCGATGCCAGACCGCTGCTGGGAAACATGACCGGCCCCGAGGCGCCGAAAGACTGGCAAGGCGCGCTGCCGTTCACGTATCGCCTGACCGGCGGGGTGACTGCGCACGTGAAGGTGGACATGGACACGAGCATGCAGCCTTACACGGTGGTGGAAGCGCGCATTCGCGGGAGTGAACTACCCGATGAATGGGTGCTGCTCGGTAATCATCGCGATGCTTGGGCGTTTGGCGGCGTGGACCCTTTGAGCGGCACTGCTTCGATGATGGAGCTGACAGCCGCGCTCGGCGAACTGAAGAGGCGCGGGATACAGCCACGGCGAACGATTGTGGTTTGCAGTTGGGATGGAGAGGAATATGCGCTTACGGGCTCGACCGAATGGGGCGAGGAATTTGCGGATGATCTGAAGAAAAAGCTCGTTGCATATTTAAACGTAGATGAGTCCGTTGCGGGGGCCGCCACGACCGCTGGCGCCGACGGCCTGAGCTTTTCGCCTTCCGCGGTTGCTTCTCTTGCCCCGATGCTGGTGGAGGCTTCGAAAGACGTTCGCGCACCTTCCGGAAAATCACTGTATGAGGCGTGGCGGGCGACCAGCAAACGCGATTTGAAAGCCAGCGTTGCACCGCTCGATAGTGCTTTGGTCGAAACGCGCATTGGCAGCGGCTCGGATCACACGGTGTTCCTCAATCACCTGGGCCGCCCGGTGATGAACCTGGGATTTACGGGCGATTACGGCGTGTATCACTCCATGTACGACGATCACTACTGGATGGAGCACATCGGCGATCCGACGTTCGAATATCACGTGGCACTAACGCGCGTCTGGGGGCTCGTCGCGCTGCGTCTGGCCAACGCGGACGTTTTGCCTTTTGACTTCGGGTTCAACGGAGCGGCGCTGGACAATTTTTTGACGGACCTGGAGCACAAGAATAAGGTCGATTCGCGCAAGTTGAAATTGAAGAAACTTCATGAGCGCATCGCGGAATTTCAGAAAGCAGGAAACGGGTTGCGGGAGGCTAGCGAGCACAGCCTGGCATCGGGTGAGGCTTCTCCTGAAAAAATTCACCGCCTCAATCAACAGCTTCTTCAGGTCGAATCCAACTGGCTGGAACCCGCCGGGATTCCCGGACGTCCATGGTTCCAGCATCTGCTCTATGCCGCGCGCTACACGTACGCGCATCTGGAATTTCCCGGTTTGACCGAAGCCGTGGAAAAGGGCGACTGGGAATTGGCGTCGCAGCAAGCGGCGCTGATTGACCGGGCGCTTGAGAAAAACATTAAATTACTGCACGCGGCTCAGAGCTCCTGGGAGAAAAATAAGTAATGAACTATTTCCTTCCTTTTCGTTTTTCCGCAATTATTCTATGCGCGATTTCAACGGTATCTTTGGCTCTGGCGCAGCAAAATCCACCCGCCAAGCCGCGAGCACGCGATCTTGGAGTGCCGTTTGACGGCACGCCCGGCCCACTCAACGCCATTACGGACGTTGCTGGCGTCACTGCAGGCCACACGACGCTGATTTCCGGCGAAGGCAAGCTCCAGGTCGGCAAAGGGCCAGTGCGCACCGGCGTGACCGCGGTTCTTCCACGCGGAAAGGATTCCATGAACAATCCGGTTTTCGCGGGATGGTTCTCTCAAAATGGCAACGGCGAAATGACCGGCACGACGTGGGTGGAGGAATCGGGATTTTTGGAAGGCCCGGTGATGATCACCAACACGCACAGCGTGGGAGTGGTGCGCGACGCGGTGATCCAGTGGCGTGTGCAGCACGGGCAGCCCGATCCGACGGGATATTGGTGGTCGTTGCCGGTCGTTGCAGAGACGTGGGATGGCTGGCTAAACGACATCAACGGATTTCACGTGAAACCGGAACACGCGTTCCACGCCATCGACTCCGCGCATTCCGGTCCCGTCGAAGAAGGCAATGTCGGTGGCGGCACAGGAATGATTTGCAACGGGTTCAAAGGGGGCATCGGCACGGCTTCCAGGAAGTTGGACGCGAAGTCCGGCGGCTACACAGTCGGCGTGCTGGTGCAGTGCAATTATGGTGCGCGCCCCAATTTGCGAATCGCCGGCGTGCTCGTAGGGAGAGAAATTCCGGAGGATCCCGCTTACAGCGATGCGGCATTTGCGCAGGAAGATTGGGGATCAATCATTGTCGTGGTGGCAACCGACGCTCCGCTGATTTCGCATCAATTGAAACGGCTGGCGCGCCGCGTTTCGTTGGGATTAGGGCGCAATGGGAGCATCTCCGGCAATGGCTCCGGTGACATTTTCATCGTGTTCTCCACGGCGAACCCGGGCGCCGCGAAGCCCGATGGCACGGTGCAGCTCAGCATGCTGCCGAATGACCGGATGGATCCACTTTTTGCCGCCACGGTGCAAGCTACGGAAGAAGCTATCGTCAATGCCATGATCGCGGCCGAAACGATGACGGGGATCGAAAACCACAAAGTTATCGCGCTGCCGCACGACAAATTGCGCGCGGTATTGAGGAAATACAATCGCCTTGTCCAGTGAAAATGTGTCCATGAAAAAGATGCCTGCAATCCCGGGGAAAGTATGTGCGGATTTGCCGTTAAATCACGGGCACGGCGGTTTTGCGCGGGGGATTGAAGAAGGGCAGGGCAACGATCTTGGCGGAAACGGTGTGGCGCACGGCCTCCACGGTCATCTCCATGCTCAGCGTCGTTCCAGCAGTTGAACTCTCGCGGCTCACGGAGGCGAGAGCGATCATTTTCTTCAGCGTGGGAGACCAGGTTGTTGAAGTGGCCTTGCCCACCTGGCGTCCCCTGCGAAAGACGGGCACGGCCAAGCGCGAGGCCATGCTCGGCACCTGGGGGGCCATCTTCAATTTGTCGTAGAGCGCTTCCATTTCATTCCAATTGATTTCCAGGCCGACGAGCGCGCGCTCCGCGCCCGTTTTCGCTTCACGAGCCAGCGCTTCGCGTCCCACGAAATTTTCTTTCTTCAAATCGACCAGCTTGCCCAGACCAATTTCAAAAGGCGAATATTTCTGCGATTCGATGAGCGCCTTCTTGCTCGAAATATAGTCCACTTCGATCAAGAGCAATCCAGCTTCAATGCGGGCGACGTCCAGCGCGATCATGCCTGCCGGATGAATGTCGAACGCTTTGCCTTTGGCGATCAGCGCGTCCCAGACTTTTACGGCGTCTAGCCAGGGCATCCAGACTTCGAATCCCAGATCGCCCGTGTAGCCAGTGCGGGAAATATCCACGGGCACGCCGGCTATTTTTCCGCGCGCGACGCGGAAATATTTCAGGTTTTCGATTGGCGCATCGGTTACCGTGCGCAGCAGGCGTCCCGACGTCGGGCCTTGCAGCGCCAGAGCGGCCACCTGCTCGGAAATGTCGTCGATCGTGACGTCCAGGCCGAAAGCATTCTGCCGAAACCAGCGCAGGCTGGGATCCGCAGCGGTCCAGCGATAATCGTTTTCTCCCAGGCGCGTGATGGTGCCGTCGTCGATGACCTTGCCTTCGGGATCGCACCAGCAGCAGTAGATGACTTGATCGATGGCGACTTTGTGGATGTCGCGGGCGATCACGCGGTTGACGAACTTTGTGGCATCCCGGCCGGTGACGCGATATTTGAAGAGCGGGGAAATGTCGATGAGGGCCGAAGAATTGCGGATGGCGTTGTATTCGTGCTCGTGGTGCATCTCGTAGACGCTGACGGTGTAGTAGCCGGACCACTCGCGATAGCTGAGGCTTTCGCAGAGTGCGAGGGTACGTTCATGAAATGCAGTTCCAACCGGCACGATTCCTCCTTCATCCGGACAGCATTGTAACGCTGGAGAGCTGGCGGTGCCCCTCCCGCCCGCTTTTTGTAAGTGTTGATTCTAAAGGATTTTATGTTGTTTGGAATCAACACTTGCATAAGTGCGGATTCTAAAGGACTTATAGTCGCGATGTGCCTACGACAAAGGAATCGGATAGAACAGATTAATCTGGGATTTCTGGCCTTTCTGCTAGGGTGGCGAGCCTTTGTTTGGCTTTCATGTCACTGGGCCTTCTCAATGCGTTGTTCTAGTTTTGCTTCATTCGCAGTGAATTCTACTGGAGGGCCAAACTGGATTTCTGCCATCCTTCCTGTCTTGCGCCAATACACAAACGGACGGATATCCTTGAAGCCTGCGTTGATGGCCATCTCGGAGATTTCGGTTATACCTCCCAATTCAACGTTGTCGTCGATGATGGGAATCACCTGGCAATCATTGCATTCTCTTAGCTTTATTTCCGCCAACCAGTAGTTGGCCTCCCCTTTCTTTAGGCCATACGACCTCATCTCGTATTCCAGCCCCTTCGGAGATTTGTGAACTCTCACCAGGATCTGCCTCTCCTTAGCTTGCTCGGGCGAATTTTTGCGGGGCTTCGCATGTGTAGTGGTGATCGAAACGATGATGGAGATCAAGACTGCGGATAGGACGGCAATTTTTGTTCTCATCTTATTTGTCCTCGGTGAACGCGGAAACTCTTAATGACCCAGTTCACTGGACCGGTGGGCGTGGCACCGATCGAGCGCGGAGTGCTTCATATGAATGTGCAAAGGCATTACCTGAGAGCAAGAATAGAGCCCAGTTTCCCTTTCCCTGCTGCTTTAGTTTTGCGGACAGAAAGTAGAAAGTTGCGGTCAGTCCAATGCCTACGGATAGTTCTTGTGCCCTGCTTTGGCCCATAAGTGGATTCGCTTCCGTACAGCGATGGCTATCTATGCAGGCGCGAGAAGCCCGATAATCCCAAACAGCAGTGGCCAGGTTTACGGCAAGTCCGCCCAACATCAGGGGATTCGTGAGCGCGCGAAACCATGTCTTATCATGCTCAGTCATGTGTGAGGGGTCACTAAAATACAGGCGGCCGCCCAAAAGGGCGCAGGGTTTGCCGATCCCCGCTGGACAAGGCATTGGACCGTCCTGGCTGCTTGGCAGAATCGGTATCGGGGCGTCAGGTAGGGACCGCTGCGGGGCTTCCTGACCGGGCTCAACAAGAGCCGAATTGATTTCAGACGATTGGGTCTCAATTGGTGTCGAACCTGTTCGATTCGCAACGGCTTGCGCGTGGGCGGATGCAGCCAGGATGGATGTAAGCGCCAGCCGAACAAGAACATTCTTCACACATCCTCACATGGAGGGCAAATCTTATGTTTGGTGTAGGCCCGGACTAGTGCCGGTTTTCACAGCACATATCAAAGATGGTGGTGCAAGAGTTGAGCCAATCCTAGCTCGCGGTTATCCAATCTATTAAATCCAAGTATTTGATATTCATGCGCGGGATGGAGTAGTGAGCGATTCTCTGGAAGAGAGTATGATTCCTAACTTGGAATGAGATTTTGGAAATGCGTTCCATTTTGGAAAGCATTGAAACAATGTGAGCGTCCTGGTCGCCATCGGCGACCTTCTTCCTGTCATAGGTTGATGACGACGAATTTTCGAAAATGATGATCCCGATGTACGGCTTTTTGGAAATTCAAAAGTAGCGTAAACTAATGAATGTTCCTCGGCGGTGGGAGTAGCTCAGCTGGTAGAGCGTCGGACTGTGGCTCCGAATGTCGTGGGTTCAAATCCCATCTCCCACCCCAACGAAATCTTTCTTTCTCTCGTCTCAGGTTAATGGGCTTCAACCGCCAGCTCGACGCGCTCATGGTGACATTGGCCACGCTGATCACTTTCGTCGCCTGCATTTTTGTGATTGGCATCCCCGTCAAGATCAGCTTGCTTATCGCGGCATGCGTGTTCGTGAGTGGACTCTTCTTCGGGCGGCACTTCGTGGAAGCTGTCATTGGCATCTTTTCCTAACCAGTAAGTCACTGAGTCCGGGCAGATTCCGATTATTATTATGAAGAGATGAATTCTATACACTGTCGTGGTGTGCTATTTGATTTGGACGGCGTGCTGGTGGACTCGACCCCGGCAGTGGCGCGGGTGTGGGCCTGCTGGGCTCGCGAACACGGGTTTGAAGCCGACGAAGTTGTGCGGAGTGCGCACGGGAAGCCCAGTATCGCTACGATTCGCGAATTGCTGCCCCACGCCGACCACGAGGCGGAGAACCGCGAGGTGGAGCGGCGCGAGATCGCCGACATCGACGGAGTAATTCCCCTGCCTGGAGCGTTGGAATTGCTCCAGGCAATTCCGCGGGAGAAGTGGGCAATCGTGACCTCCTGCACACGGCCCCTGGCGGGCGTGCGGATCGAGGCGGCCGGTTTGCCGAAGCCGAAGCATGTGGTGACGTCAACGGATGTAATTCGCGGCAAGCCCGATCCAGAGCCGTACTTGAAGGGGGCAGAGATTCTTGGCGTTTCTGCCGGAGACTGCGTTGTGGTCGAAGACGCACCGGCGGGGATTCGCGCCGGCAAAGCAGCGGGAATGCGCGTGCTGGCGTTGCGCACCACGGCGAGGGACGCGGAACTCTGCGAGGCCGGCGCCGACTGGATTGTGGATGACTGCGCCAAACTTTTCGTGGATTCTGTGGACCACGGTGAAGCGATTCTGCTCCTCAGCCGTCGAACAAAATAGCCTTGTGACCAGTGTAAAGAGTTAGAATTCCAAGTTCATTAAGCCAAGAAATTCAGTCTGTTTCGGGGAGAGAGCCGATGATTGGAGCGAAGAACCTAAGTGTGCTGCTGGTGGTCGCGTTGTCCCTTGGCGCGATCACTGCGAGAATGGAGGCGCAAGAAAAAGAGTCTAAGCCCGCAGAGAAGGCGGCCGAAACACCCCCTGCCCCGCCCCCGAAGGAAGAATCGTCGGTTACGGATCACACCATAAAAATCGGTGGCCAGACCATCCCCTACAAGGCAGCAGCGGCGACCATTCTCATCAAGAACGAAAAGGACGAGCCGACGGCGCTGATTTATTCCACGGCGTACACGCGGAGCGATGTCAAGGACATGAGCCAGCGGCCGATATCGTTTCTATACAACGGCGGGCCGGGCTCTTCCTCGGTGTGGCTGCACATGGGGTCGGTCGGACCGCGGCGGGTGATGACCATCAACGCGGATGTGACACCGCCTGCGCCCTACAAACTGACGGATAACCCGGACTGCCTGCTGGACAAATCGGACCTCGTTTTTCTCGATCCGGTGGGCACCGGATTCAGCCACGCGGCGGGCAAGGCCCAGGATAAAGACTTCTGGGGCGTGGACCAGGACGTGAAGTCACTTGCACAGTTTATCGCCACTTACATCAGCCGCAACAATCGCTGGAATTCGCCTAAGTTTCTGATTGGCGAGAGCTACGGCACGTTTCGAAACGCCGCACTTGCCAACTACCTGCAAAGCCACGACAACCTTTATCTGAATGGGATTGTGATGGTCTCGTCGGTTCTGGATCTCGGCACGATTTCCTTTTATCCGGGGCAGGATCTCGCCTACATTCTTTATCTTCCGAGTTATACAGCCACGGCATGGTTCCACAAAACCCTGAAGGACCGCCCTGAGAACCTCAATGCTTTCCTCGATGAGGCGCGGAAATTCGCAAGGAGCGAATATGCGGACGCGCTGATGAAGGGCGACGCCCTGAGCAAGGCGGAAAGAGCAGAGATCGCGAAGAAAGTGGCGCGGTTCACCGGGCTGAGTGAAGACTATCTCGAGAAAGCCAACCTGCGCGTGCGCTTGTTCCAGTTCATGCAGGAACTCCAGCGCAATCGCGGATTGACAACGGGGCGCCTGGACGCACGCTTTGCCGGACCGACCTACAACCTGATCGGCGAAGCTGCGGATTATGACCCGCAGGAGACAGCTATCAGCGGCGCTTTCGTCGGCGCGTTCAACACCTACATCCGTGAAGAATTGAAATTCGGGCATGACAAAAAATACAAGCCTGCCGCGGACTTTGACGGAAACCGATGGGACTGGAAACACGAAGGGAGCGATTTTGGCTTTTTTCCGGGATCCCCGAGCGTCGTGCTTGACCTCGTACAGGCCATGGTGTCGAATCCGCGCCTGAAGGTGGAGGTTGAGGACGGGATCTACGACTTGGCGACGCCGTTCATGGAAGCGGAATACACCGTGGATCACATGGGTCTCCCGGAAAACATCCGCAAGAATATCTGGCACCGGTATTACGAAGCCGGCCACATGATGTATCTGCACGACGAAGACTTGGCGAAGCTGAAGAAAAACGTGGCCAACTTTATCGACGCCGCTTCGAAACAATAGAGAAATCTCCCAGCGCAGCCCCGCAGTGCCGGGGTTTGTAATTTTTTATCGAATTTACCCGTTCCTTTAGGTAGTAATGTACACGACATTGCGTCGCATTTCTGTGAAGCGCGCGTGACTTCAGTTTGCCTAGAATACGGGAGTCAGATATCAGACAAGCGATTCATTGGGGTTCACCTTAGGCAATCCGCCCGCTGTTTCTTGGGCCTGGCAAGCACTGAACGAAACCATGGGAACTCCTACACAAACTATGCCAGGGCAGTTGCAACCTGCGCCGGTGGCCTCACCATCGCCCACTCCCACGTCACAAAGAACCATCCACACTGCGCAACTCGTCGCGGCCATGCTCAAGGCCAAGGCGCACGTAAGTGACTTGATATTTTCGCCCGGGCGCGCCCCGCAGATCGAAGTGAACGGCCAATTGGTCGAGCTGAAGTACAAGGAGCTCGAGTGTCTCACTGCTCAGGACACCGCTCTTATCGCCAATGACATCATGGCCAAGAACGAAACCGCGGCAAGAAAACTTGAGCAGGATGGCTCCGCGGATCTGTCCTATGGAGTTCCGGGTGTGGCGCGTTTCCGTGTAAATATCTTTAGGCAGCGCGGAAGCTGCGCCGTAGTGATGCGCGTCGTTCCCGACAAAATCCCCGGATTCCAGGAACTGAATCTGCCCCCAGCGTTGAAGGAAATTGTCGATCTGCGAAATGGGGTCGTGCTGGTGACTGGCCCCACGGGTTCGGGCAAGTCTTCCACACTCGCCGCCATTCTCGACAAGATGAACGAAGACAAGGCCCATCACATCCTCACCATTGAGGACCCCATCGAGTTCCTGCACCGCCACAAGAAAGCGACCATCCATCAACGCGAACTGCATTCCGACACGCCAACCTTCGCACTGGCCCTGCGAGCCGCCCTCCGGCAGGCACCGAAGGTCATTCTCGTTGGGGAGATGCGCGACCGCGAAACGATCGAGGTCGCGCTCGAAGCTTCCGAGACGGGTCACCTGGTCATGTCGACGCTGCATACCATCGATGCGTCGAAGACAGTCGAGCGCATCGTAGGAGTGTTCCCGATGGCGGATCAGCAAGCCATCCGCACTCGGCTGGCGAAGGCATTCCGCTGTATTGTTTCGCAACGGCTGCTTCCGCGGAAGGACGGCAACGGACGCATCGCCGCGGTGGAAGTCCTGAAGTCCACGATGCGCACCCGGGAATACGTGGAAAAGGGCGAAGGCGAGGGCAAGACTCTGCTGGACGCCATGCGCGATGGAAGCACCGAAGGCATGCAGCATTTCGATGGAGAAATCGAAAAGCTCATCCGCGCGGGGATCGTGGATTTCGAAACAGCCTTGAGCTATTCGACGAATGCCGGGAATTTGCGCCTGGAAATGGCCGATTATCTCGACGGCTCTCAAAACCAGAGAATTTCGCAAGACCCAAGCACAACAACCGAGTTCGAACGGTAGCGCCGCGCCCAAGTACCTCTCCCGGGAATGCTGGTGTCTGACTGTCTTTCCACTTCTCTCTGCACGTGCCACAATTCAGTGCACAATACGCGCAGTCACGATGAACCATGGCGTTCACAACTTAATGGCGCGCATCCCCGATGGGCTACGGGTGACGCTTCTCGTGGGGCTTGGTTTTTCTCTCCTTGCCATCGTGTCCCCGGGGGCAATTAGGAAAATATTTTGTTCGATTGAATCCGCTCTCTGCCATTTCGGCAATCGTAAGACGCTAGCCGTTCTTGTTCTTTTCTTCGGAGTCATCGCCGTGAGGCTTGCGGTTCTCCGGCAGCTTCCCGTGCCCGTTCCTGGGCAGCATGACGAATACAGCTATCTGCTGCTTGGCGACACGCTGGCGCACGGCCGTTTGGCTAATCCCACTCACCCGATGTGGATGAGTTTCGAATCGTTTCACATCAATTGGTTTCCTACGTATTCGTCAAAGTATCCGCCAGGGCAAGGCGCGGTGCTAGCAGTTGGTCAATTGTTAGGGCTTCCTTGGGTCGGTGTAGTTTTGAGCGCTGGCGCGATGTGCGCCGCGATCCTATGGATGCTTCAAGAGTGGTTGCCGGCAAGATGGGCATTGCTGGGCGGGGTGATTGTTGCGCTGAAATTCGGCATCACGAGTTATTGGGTGAACAGCTACTGGGGTGGAGCGGTCGCAGCCACGGGTGGCGCATTGGTTCTTGGCGCGATGCCGCGTATCGTTCGACATGCAAGAACGGGCGATGCGCTGCTGCTCGGCCTGGGACTCGCCATTCTTGCCAATAGCAGGCCCTATGAAGGCCTGCTTTTCGCCATCCCCGTGGCGGGGTGGTTCCTCTGGTGGCTTGCGGGGAAAACAAGGTCCTCCGTGAGCTTGCGGACTCGCACCACGCGCGTGCTCCTGCCTTTGGCCGCAGTTCTGGTTCTGAACGTCGCGTTCATGGGTTACTACAACCGGCGGCTCACCGGAAATGCATTTCTCTTCCCTTATGTCTTAAATACGCGGACGTATCGGACAACGGGTCTTTTCTTGTGGGATCACCCTGAGCCGCCGCTGACGTATCACAACCAGCAATTCGAGGATTTCTACAATGGCTGGGAACGCGAGGATTATCGAAACACCTGGCCAGACCTATGGAAAGTCTCCGAAGAAAAACTGACGCGCAGTGGGAGCACGTATTTCTGGTGGGGGGTTCTGCTTCTTTTGCCGGGACTGCCGTTCGCGTTTCGCGATCGCAAGATGCGCTTGCCGGCTTCCATCTTCTTGTCGAGTGCAGCCGGGTTTCTGGCGTTGATTTGGTCATTTCCGCATTATGCTGCGCCGTTGACCTGCGTGATTTTTCTGCTTCTCGTGCAGGCAATCCGTCATCTGCGCAAGATGCGTCTCGCCCGGCGGCCCATTGGCGTTGCGCTTTCCTGGGCTGTGGTCTGCCTGCTCACAACTGACGTGATCCTCGCCGTTTCAAACCATGAGTGTGATCCATTGGAGTGGGCTTGCCAGGGAGATCCTAGCCGCGCGGCCATCGCAAAAAGACTTTCCCAGACGCCTGGCAAGCACCTCGTCCTCGTGCGTTACGAAGAAGATCACAACCTGCACGACGAATGGGTTTACAACGGCGCGGAAATTGATACTGCCAAAGTTCTGTGGGCGCGCGAACTCGATGCGGAACAAAATGCCAGACTTTTCGCCTATTTCAAAGACCGCCACATCTGGCTTGTCGAACCAGACAAGGACAACACGGAGCTCATTTCCTTCCCACTGGCGCCGGCATCACGCGAACACTGAGCCCACAGCCCTACTTCGTTTTCTTGAGTAGCGAAACAAAATGAAGTCCCCGTCCGATGAACAGGTTAAAGGGAAAAGGATAAAGCGGGACATCCGTCGACCAATGCGTCTGCGCCAAGCCGCACTTCGCAAAATGCTCGGCCCATTGCGCGCGGCTCTGGTAATTGTAGGTTAGTGTTACTCCATGGGGGCGGTTTCCCACCCAATCCATGAGCCGAAGCGTGAGATCGTCCAAGAAGTTCTCATCCAGGTGATCTTTTAGCAGGATCCACTCGCGGGTGACGCGGGCCGCCTCGCGAAGCAATATGTGCAGATCGTTCGTGTGGTGAAGTACGTCCACCAATAGGCACACATCAAAAGATTCGTCCGGAAAAGGCAGCCTCGAGCCGTCGAAGGACTGACATTCGACCTTGCACATGGCCCGCACCAGGAACTCCACACCCTGGACGGAAACGTCCGGCCGCAGTCCGAGGATGAGTTTTCCAATGGTGCCGTCGCCGCAGCCAATATCCAGCACGGATGCGCGCTGTGGAATCCGCGCGGCGAGCAGTTCGGCAAGCACGCGCGTGCGCCGAGGGGCGACCAGTGCATGATGACAGCGGCTGATCCAGGAGAGCGGCCAAGAACTCGGCGAAGTGGCGGGCATCTATTTCTGTTTCTGCTCGTAATCGCCGATAAACGTGCCGCGGCTGATGCCCAGCATGCTGAGGAAGAAGGAAGCGAAAATGACCTGTATTCCCAGGAAGAGCCACATCGACCAGAAAAGAACTTGCCGGACAGCATGTAATGGGCCGAAGCCGCCGGCAACCCATTCCCAGGTGATCCACGCGCACCCCGTGAATCCCGCAAGAAACAGCAAGCCCCCAGCGAACAGGCCGGATTCGAGCGTAACGCGACGCAAGGCGCGCTTCAGAGAAACATTGCCGCGGTCAAAGCGCTCCGCATAACTGAACACTTTTGCGAATGCGCCGATCGAGAGAATCTGCGAACCGAGCAACGTAAAAATGACACCGAAGATCATCGTGTGAATATCGAGGGTCACGTGCGGAGAAATGGTCCGCGGCCCCGGAAGGAGCCAGAACACAGTCGCCAAACCGGCAACACTGAGTGCCGCTCCCGGAAGAAGAAACAGCCAGTTGGGCGCATATAGCAGCATGAACCGCAGGCTGCGCCATCCATCCCGAAAGCTGCGAAGATGCGGGGGGCGCCCCCGCTTATCCGGCCATAAGATGATCGGGATTTCCGAGATGCGCGCCCCGATTTGTGCGGCCTTGATAATCATTTCCAGAGCAAATTCCATTCCCGTGCTGCGCACGTCCAGCCGATCGTAGAGTGCGCGCGTGAATCCACGCATGCCGCAATAGCTGTCTCCGATGCGGGCATGAAAGAAGGTGTTAAGAAGTGCAGTCAGACCGGGATTGCCGAAGTACTTATGCAGCGGCGGCATGGCTCTGGGCTTGATTCCGCCTCGAAAGCGGTTGCCCACCACCATTTCGTAGCCTTCCCGCAGCTTCTCCACAAAGCGCGGCACATCAGTAAAATCGTAGCTATCATCGGCATCGCCCATGATGATGAAAGAACCACGCGCGGCGGCGATGCCTGCTCGCAACGCAGCACCATACCCCCGCTCTGGCACACGGACGACGCGCGCGCCGCGCTCTTCGGCAATCTGAATCGAGGCGTCCGTCGAACCATTGTCTGCCACGATCACTTCGCCCGTGAGCCCCGACGCGCGCAACGCCTTCACGGCTTTGTCCACGCAGAAGGCCAGCGAATTCGCTTCGTTCAGACAGGGAATGACCACCGACACTTCGACCGGCTGCATTGCGCTGGCGCGGCCGGACTGTGACGACTCCGAAGCCAGGATGGTACCCATAGACGTCCTCATCATATCGCGCTCGGCCGGACATTTCACGTGAGCGGCCACGGCGACTTCGAGTTCCGACGATTCGAATCCGGCCAGGCGCCTTGAATTGGCCAAAAATCTATGGGAATCTTCGTTGGTCCTTGTCTGCTTGCCCGAAATTCCGGCGCCTCAAACAGAAATGTCCGAAGCTCAAACGAACCCTGAAGCGCAAGATGTGCTGGTTCCCGATCCTTGGGAAGCCGCTTACCTGCGTTTTGAAACTCCGGAAGAAGAAATTCGCAAGTTTATCGGCCGTCTCAACCGTCTGGGAGCCGGCCACTGGCCAAGCGATTCAGACATTGTCGAGCTGTTTTGCGGACGCGGGAACGGCTTGATCGCGTTGCAACGTCTCGGATTCACCCATCTCGAAGGTGTAGACCTCTCTCCCCGGCTCATTGCACAATACAAAGGCTCCGCGAAATGCATCGTTGCCGATTGCAGGAAACTTCCTTTTGCAGATCGCAGCAAGGACATACTGATCGTTCAGGGCGGTCTGCATCATTTGCCAAATTTGCCCGGCGATTTGGATCAAACCTTTTCCGAAATGCAGCGCGTGCTGCGAAAAGATGGCCGCGTGATCTTCGTGGAACCCTGGCGCACTCCGTTTTTGACCCTCGTTCACTTCGTCTCAGAGATTTCGATCATCCGTCGGCTTTCCAACAAAATAGATGCATTTGCGATCATGGTGGAGCACGAAATCCGCACGTACACGCAATGGCTCAGCCGGCCTGAATTGATTTGCAAGACGGCACGAGCGCACTTTGTGCCCCTCCATGAATCGTTCGCTTGGGGCAAGTGGAACTTCGTGGGAACGCCGAGATGAATCACGAACGGGGGAATTTCTTTCCGCCGCTATGCTCAGATTCCCGCAGTTCAGGCTTGCAATTTCTGCTCTGGCAGTTATGATGGCCGCCTTATTGCGCTTACATACGCACTTCTTCAGCAGGGAACATTGGCAACCAGTCCGTCAGCTTCTTCAGTGCGGCAGTACAGCCGCGGACGACTCTTGCAGGTGCTCGGCGTGTGGTTTGGTATTGCTGCCGCCGTTGGCAATGCCATCTCCGCCGGCATTGTGCGTACTCCTGGCGACATTGCAAAGGGCCTTCCGAACCCTTGGCTCTTCCTGGGCGTCTGGATCGTTGGCGGACTTTATGCATTTTTCAGTGCCCCCTCGATGGCCGAACTCGGAGCGGCCATCCCGCGCAGCGGCGGCCAGTACAATTTTTCGCGCCGTGCGATGGGGGATTATGCAGGTTTTGTCGTGGGTTGGAGCGATTGGCTTTCCACGTGCGGCACAGCTGCTGCGGTCGCCATTGTCATCAGCGAATACAGCGGACATCTCCTTCCCATTCTCGCGGGACCCGCGAAAGTAAAAATAATCTCTGTATCCGTCATTGTGGGGTTCGGGGTTTTGCAATGGCGTGGAATCCGTTGGGGCAGGGGCACGCAGCTTTTGACGGCTGCGGTCAAAACGGTAGGCTTCTTGATTCTCGCTCTCGCCTGTTTTCTCAAAGGGGGCCCGGCGCATCAAGCCGCACTTCATTCCGCAGCTGTCCCGCTGACGCTAGCTTCGGGATGGCCGCTCGCCGTATCTTTCATGGTGGGGCTACAGGCCGTTTTCTATACCATCGACGGCTGGGATGGAGTCATCTACTTCGGAGAGGAAATTCGCAATCCTGGACGCGATGTGCCCCGCGCCATTTTCGGCAGCGTCTTCTCCATCATGGGGATTTACCTGCTGCTGAATCTTCTGCCCCTCTACCTTCTTCCCATGAATGAGATCGCGGGAAACACGTTTGTTCTCGGCACCGTCGCGGACCGCATTTTCGGGAGTCTGAGTGACCCTATTATTCGCTCGATTATGGTCATCTCCATGTTGAGCTGTCTCAACGCCAATCAGCTCTTCTGCTCGAGAACTCTTTACGCCATGAGCGCGGATGGCTTGTTCTTCCGCCAAGGCGCAAAGGTGAACGCAGGTGGCACCCCGACCATTGCCCTTCTGCTGAGCACAATTGTTGGCGTAATTTTCGTGCTGGGATCGTTTGAGCGTGTTATTGCAATGCTGTCTTTTTTCTTTGTCGCGAATTACACGCTCACTTACACTTCTCTCTTCGTACTACGGAAAAGAGCGCCGGACATGCCCCGGCCCTATCGGGCATGGGGTTATCCTTGGACAACCGGGATTGCTCTTGGTGCATCGGTGTGTTTCCTGGTCGGCTCGATCCTAAGCGACAAGGAAAATGCGCCGCTTGCGCTCATGATATTGGTTCTGAGTTTTCCGGTCTTTCTTGTGATGAAGTGGCTGCAGAAGCGCGCAAAGAAAAAGACGGCGCCCTAATTCAAAGATCTTGGAGGTCTTCGACTAGCTCGAAACCTTTTCCGCAACCGACTTGGCTTGCAGGAACAATAGCAAATAATCTTTCCCTCCCGTTTTCGAATCCGTCCCGGACATGTTAAATCCGCCGAAGGGATGCGCTCCAACCATCGCACCGGTGCACTTGCGGTTCAAATAAAGGTTTCCCACGTGGAACATTTCTTCCGCTTTCCGGATCTTTTCCGGATTCTTTGAATACACCGCGCCCGTCAGACCGAATTCCGTGTTGTTGGCGATTTCGAGCGCTTGGTCGTAATTCTTCGCTTTGATCACCGCAAGCACTGGACCAAAAACTTCTTCCTGTGCCAGTCGCGCTTTCGGATCCACGTCCGCGATAATCGTCGGCTCAATGAAATAGCCGTTGCCCGGCGCGCGCTTCCCGCCGGTGAGCAGCTTCCCTCCCTTCTTGCCGACCTCGATGTAATCCAGAATCGTCTTCATCGCCGACTGGCTGATCACCGGCCCCATGTAATTATTGGGCTCATCGCTCGGGCCAACGGTGATCTTCTTGGTGCGATCCACGAGTTTCTGCAGGAACGTGTCGTAGACTTTCTCCGAAACGACCGCCCGCGAACACGCGGAGCACTTTTGACCTTGATAGCCGAACGCCGCCTGCACCGTGCCTTCCACCGCTGCATCAATGTCAGCTTCCTCGTCCACTACGATCGTGTCCTTGCCGCCCATCTCCAGTACGGTGCGCTTGATCCAAATCTGCCCCGGAGAAGGCTTTGCGGCGAGCTCGCTGATGCGCAGCCCGACTTCCTTGGATCCGGTGAACCCGATATAGCGTGTTTTAGGATGCGTCACGAGCGCATCGCCAACAGCTCCGCCAGACCCGGCGATGAAATTAACCGCCTCCTTGGGAATACCCGCTTCATAAAGGATGTCAACAAATTTCGCCGCGATCGTCGGCGAATCGCTCGCCGGTTTCAAAACCACAGTGTTGCCTGTCACGAGAGATGCAACGACAAGGCCGGCCATGATGGCACACGGGAAATTCCACGGCGGAACAATCACGCCGACGCCCAGGGGGATGTACACAAGATAGTTGCGCTCTCCGCGCATGGGTGTCAGCTTCTGCGGCTCCGCCAGGCGCAGCATCTCGCGTCCATAAAACTCGCAGAAATCAATGGTTTCCGCGATGTCCGCGTCCGCTTCCACCCACGTTTTCCCGACCTCGTAGCAGACCAGCGCGTTCAGCTCAAATCTTCGTTCGCGCACGATTTGCGCCGCCCGAAACAAGCATTTCACGCGCTCCGCCGCCGGGACCTTTTTCCACTTAGCAAAGTACTCATGCGCCGCTTCTACGGCCTGCTTGGCCATGTCCGCCGTGGCGTGCTGGAATACGCCGATTACCTCTGCCGGCCGCGATGGATTTGTCGAGGTGCGCTTTTCCGCCGTAGTCACTTTCTGCCCACCAAGCCAATTCGGATATTCGCGGCCGAATTCGGATTTCACCTTTTTCAGCGCCTCCTCCATGCGCTTGCGGTTTTCCGGCTTAGAAAAATCAATGAAGGGCTCATTGCTAAACTCCGTCAGATGGAGTTTCTGTTCGGCAGTGGCCATGTCAGGTTCCCTCCTCGGTCAGCAAACAAGGTATTGTATAGCGCTTACAAAGATGGCGACAAGCATGGGGTCCAGTCGCACACTTTGATCGCTCATAAATCAAAGAGACGAATTCTCATTCAAAATGGAATTGAATTCTGACCGTGACGTGGGCGGGAACGGGCTTGCCATTCCGCGTCGCCGGTTCGTATTTGAAGTTTTTCAGTGCTTCCAGCGCAGGTCTGCGCAATGAGGGAGGCCCCGAAATCACGTTCATGGACTTTGCGTCTCCCGCCGTGTCTATGATCGCGTCGATCATGACGCTTCCCGTCTCAAAGTCGCGCAAATCGTCCAACGAAGCTACTGCTCGTACGGATCTAATCAGCTTTGGCGGCACGATGACCGAATCCATCACCGAA
>WNGG01003283.1_pt1 | contig 19950 bp, 25 predicted proteins | sample 5400661 | NCBI WGS metagenome assembly WNGG01 (sample SAMN13153372, study PRJNA577476) | soil metagenome | isolation source: 100 cm soil or saprolite under Garry oak tree replicate 1 | place: USA:California | collected 2016-06-15
TGACCTATTTCATCATGGACAACTTCGTCTATGGCCTGACCAAAAAGCAGACCTCGCCAACGTCGCCCATCGGTTTCAAGAGCAAAACCGACCCGACCGGCGCGATCGACATGCCGGTCAATCCGATGAAAAAATTGATCTCGGCCGGGGCCACCTTCATCGCGCGCACTCACGCCACCCAGGTCAAACACATGATGGAAATGATCGAGCGCGCATTCGATCACCCGGGTTTTTCGGCGATCGAATGTTTGTCTGAGTGCGTCGAATTTTATCCCGATGTGTTCGACCCGGCCGATCCGCGCAAAGGCGGCAGCTTCGAAATGATCCAGGAAAAGAAGTGGGACAATAGTCCGGAGGACGAACTGCGCCACGACGTCACCGACGAGCTCGCCGCCTACAAATTAGCGCAACTACCTTTCCCCGGCGTCTTCGGCGTCTTTTATCAAAATGACCGACCCACAAAGAATGCTCTCGAGAAGAAATGGATCGAAAGCAGCCGTGAGAAAACCGGCAACGCGAGTGACCTTGAGCTCCTTCAAAAGACGTTCGACAGAATGAAATGACGCGAACGTCTCAATTTCACATTGCTACCTGCCGCGCCGTAGCCTTTCATCGCGCCGTAGCTCCGCGGAGGAGGATGGCGAAGGAGGGCAGAAAACATTCGACCGCATGAAATAGTCTGGGGAGCACACGCTGCCAGCGTGTCCGTTTCGGCTGCCAGCCGAAATGAACTTTCCTCCGGGATTCATCATCGTTTGCTAGGATGTGATGGCAATGGCGTCCCGCGCACAGAACGAACGAAAATTTAGACACTGGGAAGAATTGCCCGATGGCGGACGGCGATACATTCGTGAATTCGCAGGCCGCGCTGGCGGACGCGCCCGCTACATCAAAGAAGTGGATGCGACAGAACGCACGGTTCGATTTGCGCAGGAAATCTACGATCAAACCGGTCGCCTCGTAGCCGTGCACGAGAAATTTCCCGTCGATTTAGGTCACAAGCAGTTGTAAAATCCACTCGATGAAGGTCACTCGCCAGATGGTCGCCGACAAAATCGCGGATTACCTGCACGGCAAAGTCACCCAGGCAGAGCTGGTTGACTGGGCCGAGCGCGCCATGATGGACGCGGACTTCGACGAAGCCGACAGTGAAGTCTTGTCAGACATTATCGGTCGATTGGGTCTCGCGGATGTCGCCGAGTTCGGATTGCGTTGGCAGGACTGCGAAGAATTTCTCCGCCTGGCAGGACTGCGAAGAATTTCTCCGCCGACTGGGCTACCGCGCGAAAGTGATCGTATCCAGCGTATGAAAATCAGCTACGACCCGGAAGTGGACGCGTTGAGTCCCGCGCCTGCGGGATTCCGCGAGGTGCTTCAACCTTTTAACGATTCACCCTTTCAACGAATCACGCGGCTGTTGCCTAAATTCTCGATGCGCAAAAGCGTTTCGGCGGAGCGGAAACCATGCGTCGCGTCGAGCTTGAAGGCGTGGCACCTGAGCTGTCAGAATGACCATGCGTTACGAACTGATCATTTACTGGAGCAAAGAGGACAACAGTTTCATTGTCGAAGTGCCGGAACTGCCCGGCTGCATGGCCGACGGCCAGACTTACGCTGAGGCCGTGGCGAATGCCGAAATCATTATCCGCTCTGCCTTTGATGGCGCGTGTGAAACCAATCCGACTTTCCGATCACGCGTTGCGCTACATGAGCAAGCGCGGCTTCACGATTACCGAAGTGGAAGAAGCAATTCGCACCGCATCTTGGCAACCGGCTGAGCTTGGACGACTCGAGTTCCGAAAAGATTTTGCTTACGGGGAAGAATGGAACGGCAGAATTTATGCGACGAAACAGGTCCGGCCCGTGTTCGTGGAGGAATCCGGAGAAATAGTTGTGGCAACCGTCTATACCTATTATTTTTGAATGCCCATGAAAATCAGCTACGACCCGGAAGTGGACGCGTTGAGCATCACGTTCCGCGAAACCACGGTCACGACCAAACATCTGGCCGAAGGCATCGCGGCTGATTACGACAGCGAAGGCCGACTCGCCGGTTTAGAAATTTTGGACGCGCAAAAACGCTTTGGCGGCACAGAAACCATGCGCCGGGTTGAATTGGAAGGCGTTGGCACATAAATCTGCGGCTGACCCATTCGACAAGCTCAGGCAGGCTCCGCCGCGCGTACAGGAAGATTCTGAAGATGAAACGAGGAAATCCGACGATTGAAATTTGCCCAGGCATCACGCGCCGGACGGTCGCAAACGGCGAGCCAAGGAAGTCAACGCCGCGCCGCAGCTTTGGCCCGAAGTTTTTTAGCCCAGCCAGCGCGCAAGAGTTTCATCTCCGCTTTGAGTCCGCGCATGCGGGGGGCGACGCCTTTATATTTTTTCGTGGTCCCGGTGATCGTTCGATTGACCGCGCCCTGACCGACCAGGCCCTGAAGCTTTTCATAAACGCGCAAGCGCAGCATCTCTTCCCCGCCGCTGGCAGCGTTTCGTTCCCGAAGATTGAGCAGGACCATGTCGAACAAAGGCTTGAATTCAAATGAGGCCCTGGAAGAAAGCACGGCCACCAACTCCTCAGTTACGTTGTCGGGCGCGCGACGTGTGAAAGAGATAACAAATCGTTTAGACATCCAAGAGTATCGCATGGATCCGGGAAATAGCGACCGAGGGCAAAGTTAACGGAAGAAGGAAAAATTAAGAAGTCGGAAGTCAGATTTCAGGATTTTCGGCGAGGGCGAACCAGACCGCCATTGCATGTGCGACGGATGCGCGAGCACCGACACGGCAGGAACATATTGTTCACCTCACGTCGTGCGATAACGAACCGCCACATCGACGCCGTTGCCGTTAATGTATCGTAAGGGACTTACGATACCGTCAAAATTGCATCGGGAACCCCAAGTTCGCTTCAGCGAGACGCCGAAGCCAGGTCGCCGCGGCGACCGCTCCCCAGTTCTCCGCCGTTACCACGTCGTGATAGCCGAAAGTGTGGTCGACTTCCATCGGCCTCGGATCCTATTTGAATTGACCTAAAACGTCAGCCGATTTGTCTAACGCGTTCTTGTAGCGCCCGGGGATGGCGTCTTCCGTGAAAAATCGCGAGAATCCAAATTTCGTTTTCCCGGATTACATAATATATCCCGTAAAATTTGAAGCGATGGATCGGCTTTCGACGAACATCGGCGGAACGAATTCTGTGGTGCAAGCCATCGTCAGCAAGCGCTTGTACTGCACGATCGACCTCGTTTAGAAAATCGTCGCCCAACCCGACCTGCCGCCCTTCATACCAGATCGCCGCTTCGAGCGCGTCTTCTTCAGCGGGCCGGAGTTTTTTGACTACGAAACTCATGAAGCCGGGCGCGGACGCGTTCGATGGTGCCATCCCACGGCTCCAGCAATTCCGGATGAGCTATCGCCTGATCCCGGCGGCGCAAGATTTCCGCCTCATGTGCCTCGCTCAATTCATCGCCGTCATAACCGAGCAACTCTCGGCGATGTTCTTCGAACCAAACGGCCAAACGTTGTCGTTGTTCCGGAGTCAGCTCAAGGATCGCCGACTCCAATTGTTCCAAGCTCACATGGTTATTTTAGCAAAAGTGCGCTTTGTCGCGAACAGGAAAGTGGCGCTGTAAGATGTGTTAGACTCTGGGGTTCGTTAATGACTTCATCCAACGGCTTCACTCGACCGGCCTTGATGTCATCCTTCAATTCAGCGAGCAGGTGATCGAGCTTGCCCGCGTTCGAATCGCGTTGCACCTGCTTTTCCCATTCATCCAGATTGTTCGCTTCTTCAGCAGCGACACGATCCCAAAGCTCCTCGCGCTCTCGCGAGGACAAGCTCTTAACTTCCTTGAGAATTTTTTCTACAGTTGCGCTCACAGCTCCATTGTCGGCACGGAGGAAACTGAAGGCAAGTCGTAGCTAGAGCACTTCTATTTCTTGCCGGGCTGGCACTCCGAAAACATTCGCGAGCAGGCAGCCGCCGCTACAGTAAGATTCTGAAGATGAAACGAGAAAATCCGACAATTGAAATTTGTCCTGACATCACGCGCCGGACAGTCGCAAACGGCAGAACGATGTATCAGATGATCGCCACGCTGGCACGTTCGAATTGCCTAGCACAACTAAGCTCGACGAGATCGTGGCCGTGTCCCGAGGCGCCAAGCACGAAGTCACGCTCAAAAACCCTAAACCCACAGCAAATGTCATTGTGCTGCGATAAGGGACGTAACCAACAGATGAAGCCACCGGACCCTTGGCGAAGCAATTACAGTGAGCTTGCCACCGACCCCACCCGTGGCTTATCTCTTTCTAGTTAGCCCGACTATGGAGTGTTTAATGAAAACCAAACGAATTATTGCGATCTTCATGCTAGTCCTTCCGCTCTTTTGCAGGAGCAGCATTTGCGGTGCAGACGGCTTTGATTCGGTTCGCTGTGGATTTGACGTTGGAAAAGCTCTCCTCGGCCGCAAGATGTCAAATGAGAAGGCGGTTGCCATTGAAGAGAGGCACAAGGACCTAGGGCTTAAAGATCTAGGGGGTACAGAGATCTCAGACCGTTTATTCTTAATATCCTGGCGAATCTGTGGAGAGGAGTACGTCCTTCTCGAAGACCAAGGTGTCGTGCGAGACGTGCTGAAATTTCCGAAACATTCAAAGGACTCACCCCAATTCATTGGTTCGTGTCAATTAAATGGCCACGATGTCCCGGGCGCAGCGATTGGTGTGCTTAAGAATGAAGATGGTGTTGAAATTCTTCCAGCAGTGATCGCATGGAAGATTGACGACAAGCAGATCAAATTCGTCAAGCTTCAGACAGAAGGACTTCGTTGCTCCCGTGATGGAATAATTACTACCGACGGTGGGCTTTGAACCGTCATCTATACGTCGGCCTAACCAACGGCTGCACGCGACGCTCGCTGACTGCCGCGTTCAGCGAGTTTTTTCTGCGTGAGGTGCGGCGTCAGTAAAAACTCCATGAGCGTGCCAGCCGTGATGGTCGTTGCTTGTATCGTCGCTCTGATTTGGGCGCGGTAGGGCTCGCCGATGGCCGCTGCGCCGAGCGCACGCGCCTGGCGACCTCGGAATCGATTTCCAGCCCGCAGCCCGGAGAAAACATGACGCGCACCTCAGCGGATTGACCAGCAAAGGTCACCGGCTCCGGCTGTGTGTGGATCTCGCCCGTGTTCTCGAAGTTTTCTTTTTCCCAAAGCTGTTCGAAATCTTCGGCGTAATAATTGGCTAACGGCAAAGAATCCATCTCGACAACATTGTTTTCCATGGAGACAAAACCATCGTCCGTCAGGTTGGTCGAGCCGGTCCAAACGGATTGCCCATCGCGCAGGATGAATTTGCTGTGCATCAGTTTCATTCCGGCAATGCGGTGCCACGGGTAGCCTAACGATTGGATAAAGGCGCCCGTGCCCGATGGGGCCGGGTCCTGACCGGCGGCGGCATTCGGCGGAGACGGTTTGTCGCCGTCGTAGCAAAAACGGATTTTTACGCCTGCTTCCGCGCGCTCGCGCGAAGCGGAACTCAGTGAAGCTTTAAGCGGATCACTGAACCGCATGTCGTAAACGGCAAAATCCAGACTTTGCCTGGCAGCACGTATAAACGTGGTTAGCCGCGCCATGACCTCATCGCCCGATTGTTCGCCTTGAGCGAGAAAGAACACCGAAAGATTATCCATTGATGAGATGCTCAGCCAGTTAGCAAAGGCTGACAACGCTATCAGCGCGACGCATAGTACGTGGAAATGCTTGATCCTTCTGCTGACGAAATACGCGATTGGGGCAATTCCGTCATCCAACTTATGGCCGATTATCTCGGCAATCTCCGCGATCGCAAAGTGTATCGTCACATGTCTTCACGCGAGATTCGCGACCGACTCGACCCCACGGTTCCGACCAAAGGAATCGATCTCAACGGCCTGCTGAAGGTTTTTCGCGAGACCGTTATCCCCTTTAGCCGGCAGAACGCGCACCCGCGCATGTTTGGCTACGTGCAATCGCCTGGGACTCCCCTCGCGGCGTTCGCCGATTTACTCGCTTCGACCTTAAACGCGAATCTCACAGTCTGGCGTTCCGCGCCGGCGCCGGTGGAACTCGAGCGCTTAACGATCGATTGGATCCGGCAAATTCTTGGATTCAATGCTGAAGCCGGCGGACTCTTTGTCAGCGGTGGATCGATGGCCAATCTCGCCGCGATCGCCGCGGCGCGGCAGGCGAAAGATTATTCGTCAGATCGCTTGCGCATCTACGCGTCGAGCGAGACGCATTTTTCGGTCGCCAAGGCAGCAGCGCTTTTGGGAATCGGGCGGGAGAATGTGCGCCACGTCGCCGTCGACGAGCACCTCAGAATGCGGGCGGACGATCTAGTTGCAAAAATCACTGGTGATTTGGAGGAGGGCTATGTTCCATTCTGCGTCGTTGCGAATGCCGGAACCGTGAACACTGGCGCAGTCGACCCGTTAGCGGAGATCCGTGACGTTGCGGACCGCTTCCAACTTTGGATGCATGTGGATGGAAGTTACGGCGCCTTCGCCGTCCTCGCGAAATCCGCGCGTGGATTGTTCGCGGGAATTGAGCGGGCGGATTCGATCGCCCTCGATCCTCACAAATGGCTTTACCTCCCGGTGGACGTTGGCTGCGTGATTTACCGCGCGCCACAGATCGCGCGAGCCGCGTTTGCGCACGAGGCCGAATACACTCGCATTATTGGGGAGGAGGCGGACGAGGCCTTCGCATTTTGGGACTACGGGCCGGAGCTGTCGCGGCGTTTCCGGGCTCTTAAAATATGGATGTTGTTAAAAGGAGTCGGCCTCCATTCCTTGGGCGAGGCAATTGAAAGCAATCTTGCCTGTGCGCGCTACTTAGAGTCGATGGTCCGCGCCAGCGACGACTTCGAGATGGTCGCGCCGGTCGACCTGTCGATCTTCTGCTTTCGTCATGTGCCGGTGCAGCTCAGGAACGAATCGGCCGAAGCAATCGATGCCTTCAATGAACGCCTGCTGATCGCTCTGCAACGCGATGGCAGTTCGTATCTCTCCAATGCCGCACTCGGCGGTCGCTTCGCCCTGCGCGGTTGCGTGCTGAACTATCGGACCACTTTGCGCGACATGGAGATCCTGCTCGACGATTTGCGACGCGTAGCAAGATCGTTATGACTTCTGCCTAGCCGTAGATCAGTACAGATTTGGCGTGTAGATCAGCGATGAGTATGGAAACGAACGGACTACCCAAGCTAGACAATGTCATCTTTGGCGAAATCCAAGTGCTCCTCGCTGAGAAACGAACTGCGCTGGCTTCCCTGCGGACCGGTATCGCCGTCTTCGCTTTGCCTCTGTCTGTCCTGAGCGTGCTCATCGCGACCTCACGCTATTACAATGTTGGGACCGTGATGCCACTGTTGGTGCCGCTGCTGCTCCTGAACTTTGGTCTGGTCGTGCTCGGCTCCTGGCTGATCTACCGTTCGATCCGCCGCATTCACCACTACGAGCTCCGCATCCGAGAGCTCAGCCAGAAATATCGGTCGATCGCGGAGTTTATAGAGTAGCGCCAACGAATCTGCTGTACCTTCAAGTATGGCGAGCGAAGGACGCTTCGCAACGCAGCTTCAGCATCGAAACGAGTATTGGCCGAAACGCTGCGAGGTGTCACCGATGAAGGATGAATTAGGAAGGACGAAATGGAGAACCAGCAAACGCGCAAAATGAAACGAGAAAATCCGACAATTGAAATTTGTCCCGGCATCACACGCCGGACGGTCGCAAACGGCAAGACGATGTATCAGATGCTTGCCACGCTGGCGGCGGGGAGTCGCATGCCTGCGCACTCGCACCCACAGGAGCAGATCGTTCACATTCTCGAGGGTCAGATGCGACTCATCGTTGACGGCGTGCCGCACGAGCTTTCAACCGGCGATTCGTTCTATCTCGCCAGCAATATTCCGCATGGTGTGGAAACGATATTACCGACACGCGTGCTCGATACTTTCAGTCCGCCGCGCGATGATTACCTGGCGATCGACGAAAAAGCTCGCCAGGCCACGGCATCGTAGTTCTTCGAACCGAGATCAGCGCGGCCGCGTTCGCGTTGCCCGTGACCTGCAGGCGAGATACGTTCGGCTGTGAAGTCGTTTCCTCGATCAATTTTCCTTCTGATCGCTGGGATCATCGCAAGCGCCGCTGTTGTTCGAGCAGATTTGGCTTCCGAGTTACGCGAGCGAAAGGTGGATGTCGGCGGAGGCGTGTCGCTGCGCGTAATCGAAGCGGGCCAGGAATCGAAGCGGGCCAGGCGGGCTCGAGGCCGACTTTGGTTTTTATTCCCGGTTGGAGTACTGCCGGAGATATTTGGCGACAACAGATTGATCGCTTCGCTCAAACTTACCGCGTGATCGCTTTCGATCCGCGCTCGCAGGGGCAATCGACGATAACAACGAGCGGCAACACGCCGGAGATGCGCGCACAGGATCTGCACAATGTGCTCGAACGATTGGACGCGCGGCGGCCGGTGTTGATCGGTTGGTCGCAAGGAGTGCAGGATCTCGCCGCTTACGTCGAGCGTTACGGCACGCATGATCTCGCCGGGCTTGTGCTGGTGGACGCGGCAGTCGCTGATGGCGTGGATGGAATCAGAGCGCGCCCAGAAGAGGTGGCGGCGCAGTTCAAAATGTTCGCAATCTATCAAGCGCATCAGGAAGAATATTTGCGCGGCATGATGAGCGCCATTATCAGCAAGCCGCAGCCTGAAGGGGCGATTGATGGGCTCGTCGCCACTGGCATGAAAACGCCGCCCAGCCTGGGCGTCGCCATGCTGGTAGCGGATCTTTTCGGAGTGAACCGGATGGCCGCTCTGAAAAAGATTGATTGTCCGACTCTGATCATCGCATCTGCAAAATCGGACGAGCTGGCTCGCCAGCAGGCGGGCGCGAGCCAGATTGCGCACGCGCGTTTTGAAAAGATCGAAGACGCTGCGCACGCCGTCTTCCTCGATCAGCCGGAGCGCTTTGCCGAATTGCTCGAGAGATTCGTGAAAGACCTAACGACACCTTCGAAGAGTTCGACGCCATAAACGGCGATTCAGGGAATACTGACTATTCCTCTCAGCCTCTGTGGGAGATTTTACTTCCTCGCATCGACAAAGATTTGCCAACGCTCGATGCTCTTCAGTTTTAGAATGCCGTGCGTAAACCAGGGATCGTTTTTCAGCTTGTCTCTCACTTCTTTTTCATCTTCGGCGTTGACGATTAAAAGGGCGCCATGCGGCATTCCCCTTTCATCGACCAAAGGACCGCCCATCAAAATGTAGCCTTCCTCGACGAGCTGATCTATGAAGGCAGCGTGTTCGTCCCAAAAGGGCTGCTCCCGCGTGCCCTTCGACGAATCACGATTCGGACCGGCCGAAGAAATTGCCAGAAATCTATTTTTCATTACAGTCGAAACCTCGAACGTCCACATGTTGCGTCAACTTTTCGGGTCGTCTGCGACCCGAAGCACAACCTTTCCGCGTGTGTGATGCGTCGCGGCCTGCTCTTGCGCCGCAATCGCGTTACTCAACGGCAGAACTTGCGTCACGATTGGTTTGATGTTCCCCGCGTCGATCAGGCGCGCGATCTCTGCGAGGTCTGCGGCATCCGGGTGAACGGAGATGCCGGCACCGCGAATTCCGCGTTTCTGAAACTCGGCTGGATCGGGGCGCGCGACCAGCGACATCACGATGCCGCCTTTCTTAACGACACCGTAAGAACGCGCGAGCGTTTCTTTACCCACCGGATCGAGAACGGCGTCCACATCCTTAACAACGTCTTCAAACCTGGTCTTTGTATAATCGATCGCTGCGTCTGCCCCGAGCTGTTTGAGAAGATCTTGGTTTGCCGTCGATGCGGTGGCGATGACGCGGGCCCCACGCGCTTTTGCGATCTGCACGGCGAAGCTACCGACCCCACCTGAGCCACCGTGGATGAGAATGGTTTGGCCCGGATGTAGATGCGCTGTGTCCACCAACGCCTGCCAAGCGGTCAAGGCGCCCATCGGCACGGCTGCAGCCTCCACAAAGTTGAGAGACTTTGGTTTCGCAGCCACTTCGTATTCCTTAACGGTGACGTAATCGGCCCAGCCGCCGCCGAAAGTGGGATAACCGTAAACCGCTTCGCCAATTTTCAGTTTCGTGATGTTTGCGCCTGTCTTCTCCACTATGCCAGCGATGTCGTAGCCCGGGATCAGTGGCAGATGCGTGCCGAATTCGCGCGCATATTTGCCGCTGAGGGTGAGCGGGTCGGCGGGATTAACGCCGCTCGCGATCACCCGCACGAGCGCTTCATTTTCTTTCGGCTCGGGCCGCGGTATTTCTTCAAATTTCAGCACTTCAGGTGCGCCGTATTGGTGGGCGACGACCGCCTTCATCATCGGCGTCTCGTCGGCGCGTACGACGTCACAGAAGAGAGCTGCGAAAATCGCGAGACTTACGAACGCAAGTTTGCGGCGAAACATTTGCATTATGCTCAGCTTGCACCGCGATTATCTGAAGCGCGAATCCGAAACTTTATTACGCGTGCCGCGACTTTGCTCCAAACTTGTTCTTCATCGCAGACTGGACCTTTGATTACTCGACGTCGATTTCGCGCACGCGTTTCTGCGCGCGGATCAGTTCGACTTGGTTGCGGATTTTGTCGCCCAGCGCCACAGCGCATGGAATCGCCTTCACTAGCACGAACGGCGACGTAACGTCGGAGGTATTTATCTGCACGTTTTCAATTCTGACGAGCCGATACAAGAACGGCTGGCGCGTCTCCAGGTCTTTCACTCGATATAGTTCGAGCGTGTCAGTTACCTTGCCGAAAACGCCTTCGGTTGTTTTGAGTCGTTCCGTGGTCAGTTCGTAGACTTTGCTTTTTGTTTCGAGATAGCGCCCCAACGCCATCAAGATCGGCACCACGAGGAGCAGCAAAACGTACAGGCTGACGTTGCTCAGTTGCGGCGAGTCGCTGTTCCGAAGCGTCGCAAAAACCACGATAACGACGATGCCTAAAACGGCGCTCAACAAATATCGGCCGAAATTTTTCAATTGCGACGATGTGCCGCGCCAGACGGTTTGTTCAGACATGTAGAAGTGTTAGCGCGACCGCTGCTATGGCACAAGCATTCCCAGTCGGCGATTGCCCCTCGCGGTTGCGAAAGTTCGTAACCCGACCACACTAGAAAGCGTGGACCTGAAGCTTCTGGAGCGACCACTGTTTTACGTCGGAGGCCACTACATCACGATTCTGGGACTGATCGCGTTCGCTGCGCTTTTCGCCGCAGGCGTCATTATCGCGCGAACCCTCCAGAGCGATTTCGTGCGCCGGCTTTTCAGCCGCCTCAAGATCGACAATAATTTTATCGCGATCGTTACGACGATCCTGAGTCTATCGGCACTCGTGTTCTTCACCGTCAGCGCGATCAATGCGGCCGGGGTACCGCTTTACTGGAACGCGCCTCTGCCAGGAGTGAGGCTGAGCCTTTTACAAATTTTTCTCCTCATCGGGCTGCTCATTGCGGTTTTCTGGCTCTCGTCGCGGACAAGACGTTTCCTCCGCGATCGATTCCTGGTCAGAAGCGGGCTCGATCGTGCCCTGCAACACGCGATTGCACAAGTCGTCGGTTACGCGGTCTTGGTCATCGGGATCGTGATCGTTTTGGACAATGCCGGCATCCATCTCGGGGCGCTGACGGTGTTCGCCGGTGCCGTGGGCGTGGGCGTCGGTTTCGGTCTGCAAAACATCGCCAGCAATTTCATCAGCGGTCTGGTCATTCTGGCCGAGCGACCGATCACGATCGGAGATCGTGTCGAGGTGGCGGGAATCGCCGGTCAAGTGGAACGAATTCGCGCACGCAGCACGGTGATTCGCACGAACGACAACATCATGATGATTGTGCCAAACACGAAATTCATCGATTCGCCGGTGACGAACTGGACTTATAGCGACCGGCGGGTGCGCTTTCGCCTGCCGGTGGGGGTAGCTTACGGCAGCGACGTTAAGCAAGTTCGCGAGGCGCTCATCGCGGCAGCACGCGAGCATCCAGCCACGCTGAGTGAGCCGGGGCCGGATGCCTTCCTTGAGAAATTTGGGGAGAGCTCGATCGACTTCCAGCTCATCGTTTGGAGCGAGGAGATGAGCCGCCGGCCCAGCCGGTTCAAAAGCGATCTGAATTATTTGATTTGCAAACATCTGGACGCCGCTGAAATCGAACTTCCAAATCCGCAGCGCGACCTTCACATCCGCAGCGGCGTGCTGAAGGTGCAAAATGTGTCAGATGGAGAACGTGCGAAAGACCCGAGCGGTAGGACCACTCAGTAGAAGCCGTCGCACTTTGGTAAACGACGGCGCTGTTAGCTTCTTTTGTTAGGCCACAGATGGCCTGAGCTTAGATTGTTTGTGCAGGAGCGGCAAAACTTTTTCCACGAGTAAGTCGGCTGTAATGCCGTGTTTGCTGCGCAGGATCGGAACTGCGCCGTGCTCAATAAAATGATCTGGCCAACCAATCCTCACGACCGGCGTGTTGATCATCTGCGAGTGAAGATGTTCCATCACCGCGCAGCCAAAGCCGTTGTAGAGCACATGGTCTTCGATGGTGCACACGACTTCCACGCTGCGCGCGAAAAATTCGAGCGTGCCGGTGTCCATCGGTTTGATCCACCGCGGATTGATGAGCGCAATAGAAATTCCTTTCTCTTCCAGCTTGCGCGCGGCTTCCTCGGCCACTTCAAACATGTTACCCAACCCGAAGATCGCTACGTCGCGCCCGTGTTGCACCACCTCCGCTTTCCCGATTTCGAGAAGCTTCGGTTCCGATTTGATCTTTGCACCCGGGCCTGAGCCTCGCGGATAACGGATGGCGATTGGACCAGAGTTGTAGTGCAACATCGTCCAAAGCATATCAACAAATTCGTCCTCGTCCTTCGGCTGCATGTGCACCCAGTTCGGGATGTGTCGCAGGTAACCGATATCGAACAAGCCGTGATGAGTCGGGCCGTCGTCTCCGCTTAAGCCAGCGCGGTCCATGCACAGCTTCACATTCAGGTTTTGAATGGCGATATCGTGGATCGCCATATCGTAGGCGCGCTGGAAGAACGTAGAGTAAATGGCAAGAAACGGTTGCAACCCCTGTGTAGCCAACCCGCAGGCGAAAAGCGTGGCGTGCTCTTCCGCGATGCCGACATCGAAGTAGCGGCTCGGGTGCGCCTTGGCAAAATGCGAAAGGCCGGTCCCGCTCGGCATCGCCGCGGTGATCGCAACAATCTTTTGATTTGTCTCTGCAAATTTCGCCAGCGTTTTGCCGATGATTTCCGAATACGTCGGCGTTGGCGTTGGTGCGGTCTCGCCGGTCTCCAGTTTATATTTGCCGAGGCCATGAAATTTATCGGGTTGCTTGAGCGCCGGCGCGTATCCCTTTCCTTTTTGAGTGAGGATGTGCAAGAGAACCGGTTCTTCCTGCGTTTTCAAAAACTCGAATGTCCGGATGAGGAGCGGGATATCGTGTCCATCGATCGGCCCGTAGTAACGCAATCCGAGTTCCTCAAAGATGACGCTGGGCACCAACAAGCCCTTGACGCTTTCCTCAACTTTATGCGCGAACTCCGCCACTGACTTTCCAGCAATCGCTTGCACGAAGCGGCGCGCTTTGTCGTGCAAATGCGCGTACGTAGGATTCGTCACGATGCTGTTTAGATAGTTTGCGATCGCGCCGACATTTTTTGCGATTGACCATTCGTTGTCATTGAGCACGACGATGAAGCGCTTGGTGTGCGCATTCACGTTGTTGAGCGCTTCGTAGCTGATTCCGCAGGTGAATGCGGCGTCGCCCGCCACCACGACGATATTCTCGTTACCACCGCGCAAGTCACGTCCGACTGCCATACCAAGAGCAGCGGAAAGCGCCGTCCCAGCGTGGCCAGCGCCGTAGCAATCGTGCTCGCTTTCCGTGCGCAAAAGAAAACCGTTGAGACCGCCGTATTGCCGCATCGTGTGAAAACGATCGAGGCGTCCGGTAAACATTTTATGCACGTAACCTTGGTGACTCACATCCATGACGAAGCGGTCACGCGGCGTGTCGAATACGCGATGCAAGGCAATCGTCAGCTCAACCACACCGAGATTTGGCCCAAGATGGCCCCCTGTTTGGGAAAGAACCTTGATCAGCTCATCGCGTACCTCCTGTGCAAGTTGCGGCAGGTCTTGTTCGCGCAGCGCTTTGATATCCACAGGCGAACGGATCCCTTCGAGCAGACGCGTGGGCGCGGCTGTCGCCTGGGAAGTCTCAGAAGAGTTTGATTTCGTCATTTGTGCTTGCCGGTTCGTCGGCCACGTGCGCCGGTGTCTCCTGCTCCTGCGTTGGCTCGAACTCTTTAACTACGGTTTTGCCCGCGCTGTTGCGGGCAATGATTTCGATCTTTTGCTCAGCGTTGGCCAGTCGTTCCTGGCAAATTTTTACCAAATTCATTCCTTCCTCATAGCGAACGATCAGATCTTCCAGCGGCAGTTTGCCAGACTCCATTTGCTCGACAATTTTTTCAAGCCGATCCATTGCGCCTTCAAAATCAAGCTCTGCCTCGCGCTGCTTCGGTTTGCTGCTCATGGGGAGAACGGGGAATTAAGCACATGTTAGCCAAGAGAAAAGAGCGACTTCTGACCCAACATTTGACCGCGGATTACGCGGATTAAACGGATTGGGGAGCCACGCGCCTTCATTGAATGTGCGATGCGAGACATTCCTCAACGGTTGAAGTGACATGCCGCGTTGAAGTGATGCGATCAAACTGTTCCTGCAAGACAGAGTAACTGTGGTTGCGGAAGCTGCTTGTAAAAGGCGGACTCTTTGGATCGAGCATGATCCAAACTCGCTTCTGATTTGCTGCTGGAGCGCAGAGAATATGATAGCCAGCGCATTCGGAAAACTCGAGATCTGAGATCGGTTTGTCCCGACCACTGGTGTTTGTCACCGAAAACTCTCACGACCGTCGGTTGCGTACGTGTAGTGAAAATAAAGGCCTGCAAGCACTGCCGAGAAAAGGGCAATCGGAAGGACAGATAAAAGGAGCAGTCGCGCGTTAGGTGTCACTGTGGTCAAGCGTAACTAAGCGAGCGTGCCAGAGGTGCGGAAAAACACGGCCTTTTCGCAGCCTGATCCAGCTCACAATTAATCCTGTTGTTCCTAATAGCGGCGACGTCAGCTAATCTGTTTCCGATACGCTTCCGCGTCTTTCAGCTGTTTGAGATCGTCAGCGTTGTCGATCTTGAGAACGAAAATCCAGCCCTGGCCGTAGGGTTCGCGATTGATCAGGCCCGGGTCGGCTTCAAGCGCTTTGTTTACTTCGATAACAGTTCCTCTCACCGGCGCGTAAATGTCGCTCGCCGCTTTTACAGATTCGACAACCGCGATCGCTTCTTTTGCGTTCGCTTGCCGGTCCATCTTCGGCAGCTCGACGTAAACCACGTCGGTTAATTCCGATTGCGCGTGATCGGTGATGCCGACCCGGACTTTGTCGCCTTCGCGCCTGGCCCATTCGTGGGTCTCCGTGTAAAGCAAATCGTCGGGGACATTCATGATTTTTTGTAAAGCGGTTTCTTTTCGATGGTAGCGGGAAATGTTCGGCCGCGAATTTCGATGTCGATCTGCGCGCCGATCTTGGCGTGCGCCGCCGAGACATACGCCATCCCGATGCCCCAGTTCAAGCTTGGAGAAAGCGTGCCGCTGGTCACTTCGCCAACACGTTCGCCGTTTTGGAAAACGGCGTAGTGCGGTCGCGGCGGTGGGCCCTTCTCCTTCATCCGGAACTGGACGAGTTTCTCGGGCGGACCATTTTCTTTTGTTTTCAACAGAGCGTCGCGCCCGATGAAGTGTGGCTTCGTAAGATCGACAAAGACTCCGAGCCCAGCTTCGATCGGATTGCGTTCCGGCGACAAATCGGAGCCGTTGAGTGGATAGCACATTTCCAGGCGCAGCGTGTCGCGCGCGCCGAGACCGCAAGGTTTAATTCCGAAAGCTTTGCCTTTTTCGAGCGCGGCATTCCAAAACTTCACCGCGTCCCTCGCACGAAAGAAAACTTCAATGCCGTCCTCGCCGGTGTAACCGGTTCGCGCGACGGAAACCTTTGTTCCATCGAACGGAGGATCGATGATCGCGTTTCGCGGCGGAAGATCGACATCTTTGCCGAACAGCGCATGAAACAATTCCGCGATACCCGGCCCTTGAATGGCGACTCCGCCAAAATCTGCGCTGCGGTTTACGATTGCCGTGGTATCGGCATCCTGCCGATAATTTTCACGAGCACCGGCTGCAGGCCGACGCCACTTTTTCAACCACACGAAATCTTCGTCCGTGCGAGCGGCGTTTACCACGAGCAGAAATCTCTGCTCGCCGATTCGGTATGCGATCAAGTCGTCAATAATTCCGCCGCGCTCGTTCAAGAGAAACGTGTATTGCCCGTGGCCGACATCCAACTTGTCGATGTTGTTAGTCAGCATCACGTTGAGCCATTCGCGCGCGCCGCTTCCTTCGACAATCAATTGCCCCATGTGCGAAATGTCGAAGATACCCACCTTGTTTCGCACAGTCTGATTTTCCTCCACGATGCTGGTGTATTGCACCGGCATCAGCCAGCCGGCGAATGGGACCATTTTCGCGCCGAGCCGCACGTGCTCCTCGTAAAGCGGCGTTTTCTTCGGCGCATTTTCAGTCACGCGCCAAACTAGACTTCCGAACTAGAGTGTGCAATGCGCGGCGCAGGTAGGGCAATTTGGCCTCAATCGCCCGGGCGGTTCGGGCCCGCCACGCCGTAGCCAAGCGAAGGCGGGTGAACTACCCCTACCTTGAAAACAAAACGCGTGAACCTTACGCTGCCGCAGCTCATGACTTGGGTGGATAAACTTGAACGGCGCCTCGGATTTCTTGGCATCCCAGGATTGATCCGCATCGTCGTCGGCCTCAATGCGCTCGTATTCATGCTCGTGCGGTTGAATCCGGACTTTCGTTTCGCGCTCGATCTCGATCCTGGACGGATTAGCCACGGCGAAATCTGGCGGCTCGTCACCTATATTTTTCTCCCGCAAACCTCCAGTTTCTTGTGGATCATTCTTCTCCTTTGGTTCCTTTGGTTCATCGGCGAGGGCCTTGAACAAGCATGGGGAGCGTTTCGGTTAAGCCTTTATTTCTTTGTCGGGATGATTGGTACCACAGCGGCCGCGTTTTTTTTCGGCGCGCGTTTTTCCAACTCGATGTTGTACGCGTCGTTGTTTTTCGCCTTCGCGCGGTTTTATCCCGATCAGGTGATTTATTTGTTTTTCATTTTGCCGGTGAAGATCAAATGGGTTGCCTGGGTTTCAGCGGCGTTCTTGCTGCTTGGATTTGTCCTGAACTCGAATTCCTACCGCATGGCGCTGGTCGCTGCTTTAAGCAATTATCTAATCTTTTTCGGCCCGGAAATTATTTACCAGGCGCGGCATCGCGGTGAAGTCTCGGCGCGGCGGAGGCGTTATGCGCGAAGTGCGCGCAGCGAGGCCGAGCCCCTCCACAAATGCGCCGTTTGCGGCGCAACCGAACTGAGCGATCCGGATCTCGACTTTCGCGTCTCGCGCGACGGCGAGGAATATTGCACGGCGCATTTGCCGAAAGCAGAAACGCCTGCACGTTAGGTCGGGGCGGTTCACCCGAACCGCCCGGTCGATTGAGAGCCTGCCCTGAGCGAAGCGAAATGGGTCAATCGACCCTACTTTCTTGAACTTTAGATGGCGCAGCGGAGACTAGCGCGATGACTGACAAGAACACTATGCTTGTTCCTGAGGAAGGCTGGCACTGTTTGCACCTTTTTTACCGGATCGAGTATGGTCAATGGCAATTGCTCAGCCGTGAAGAGAAGAACGCTGCCAAGACGAATCTCTCGTCGCTTGTGCAGGAAGTGCGCGCAATGGATTCGACGCAATTGCTGACGCTCAGCATGGTCACGCCGAAGGCCGACATCGGCTTCATGTTGATCACGCCTGATCTGCACAGCGCCAATAGAATCGAGAAGCGGCTTTCGCTCTCGTTAGGCGCTGATGTGCTTACGCCGGTCTACAGTTATCTCTCGCTTAGCGAAGAAAGCGAATACATCACGACCGAGGAAGAGTACGCGGAGATTCTTGAGAAGGAGCAAAACATCACGCCGAATTTGGAGAAGTTTACCGAAGCGATGCAATCGTTCCGCGAGCGGATGAAGCATTATCGGCAGGAGCGCGTCTACCCTACGCTGCCCGATTGGCCGGTGGTTTGCTTTTATAACATGAGCAAGCGTCGCGGCGAGCAGCGGAATTGGTATGCGCTCCCGTATGATGAACGCCGGCAGCTAATGAAAGGGCATGCCGCTGTCGGGCGCGAGTTCGCCGGCAAAGTGAAACAGCTCATCACCGGTTCGACAGGTCTGGACGATGCGGAGTGGGGCGTGACCTTGTTTGCGCGCGACACATTTCAGATCAAGGCGATCGTTTATAAAATGCGGTTCGATCCTGTCAGCGCAGAGTACGCGGATTTCGGCGAATTTTACATTGGCATCCAATTGCCGCTCGACGAATTGTTCCGACGATTACACCTTTAGCTTCTAATTGTGGTCGTAATCGATTCGAGCCACGCACGATTACGATTATGAGCACGAGCAGGAATCAAAAAACGGATGGGTGACAGAGTGGTTGATTGTGCACGCCTGGAGAGCGTGTGTGCCGAGAGGCACCGGGGGTTCGAATCCCCCCCCATCCGCCAGTGTGTTACCTCTACTGCTCGCGCTCGAGGACGTTTCATCGCGCCGGCGACATCGGCGGCGACATGCAGATTATAATCGTTCCCCAGCAGCCGCCGTAGCTCATCGCGCGTGTGCTTCTCGCCCTCAACGATGAGGATGGTTGGCTGAAGATTCATTGGGCGATGCTGGAAGCCTCGCCAACCTCCCAAGCCAAGGTGCAGGAAAGCTCGAAGCGCCGCTGTGTATGAGTCTCGAGCACTCGATGTCGATTACATCGACATCGACGAATACGTCGGTGCAACACCAAAATCATCCGGCTCCGCAAGCGCATTCTCGATGCGACCGCACGAAAACGCGCTGCCGCAGTCGCCTGAGTCGAAGGCTGCTATCACAGCAGCATCCGAGACAACATTGGACCCAAATAAACAAAAAACTAAGAACTGCTTGACACTTGTGTAGCCGTTTCGCACTCTGACCCTCCCAAATTCAATTCAAAATTGAATCCGTAATTGACAGCTAAAATTTATGAAAACTCCTGGCCGGTTTGATCGTCAAAATCGTGTTCTATCACCTCTGCGTATCGCAATCGCGGTTACCCTAATGTCCGCGGCGGCCGCACCGAGCCGGCAATCGCCGTGGACGCCAACCACCCGAACATACTCGTTGCGGGCGCGAACGACAACATCGACCTGGAGGCGTGCAACGCCGGCGACGACACGACCTGCCCGTTTACGACGGGTGTAGGCACCTCAGGTGTTTACTTCTCGTTCAACTCCGGCACCACCTGGATACAGCCTACGTACACCGGCTGGAGCGCGCGCAACTGCTTGGGCGTCGTGGGCAACAATGATCCACCTTGTCAGCCACAAGTCGGACCGATTGGCACTCTGCCCTGGTACTACGAAGCGGGGCTAGTGACTGATGGCGACCCGGCCGTGGCGTTCGGCCCGCGACCCGGAGCTAATGGCAAATTCTCCTGGGCCAACGGATCACGGTTATACTACGCCACCCTCGTCTCGAACCTAAGCGCGAAGAGGAACGACACGTTCAAGGGCTACGAGGCGGTCACCGTCTCGCGCTTGGACACACCGTCCACTGGTCTCACAGCTGTGATCGCCTCCAACAAGGCGAACTGGAAACGTCCAGTAATCGTAACGAAGCAGAACGGGGCACTCTTCTCGGATAAGGAGCAGAT
>WNGG01005541.1_pt1 | contig 19939 bp, 16 predicted proteins | sample 5400661 | NCBI WGS metagenome assembly WNGG01 (sample SAMN13153372, study PRJNA577476) | soil metagenome | isolation source: 100 cm soil or saprolite under Garry oak tree replicate 1 | place: USA:California | collected 2016-06-15
GGGCTTCCCGTGTCCGGCAACGATGCAAAATTGATCCCGAACAACGGCAAGCTGGAGGTTCGCGCCAAAGGGCCAAACGTCACGCCGGGATATTGGCGTCAGCCGGAGCTGACCGCCGCGGCTTTTGACGACGAAGGTTTCTACAAATTCGGCGATGCGATCAAGCCGGTCATTGCGGACGATTTCAGCGCCGGCTTCGATTTCGATGGCCGCATTGCCGAGGACTTCAAGCTCGCCAGCGGCACCTGGGTCAGCGTCGGCCCGCTCCGCGCGCGGTTTGTCGCGGCCTGCGCGCCGCTGGTGCGCGATGTTGTGATCGCCGGCATCAACCGCGACGAAGTGTCGGCGCTCGTCATTCTCGATCTCGATGGCTGCCGCCTGATCAATCCGACGCTTGCCTTCGATGACCTCGCGGCGACGGCGGCCGATCCCCTGATCCGCGACGCGTTTCGCGAACGGTTTTTCAACTTTCTGGCGACAGCGACCGGGTCCTCGACGCGGATTACGCGCGCGATCCTGCTCGATACGCCGCTGTCGATCGATCGTGGCGAAGTCACCGACAAGGGCTCGATCAACCAGCGCGCGGTGCTGGATCATCGCAGCCGCCTGATCGACGAGCTCTACGCGCCAACGCCGGCTGCCCATGTGATCACGCTTAGCTAACGAACAACAATTTCGCCAGGGAGGAAGCCATGCAGTTGAAGGATCAGGCCGCCATCGTCACCGGTGGCGCATCGGGATTGGGCGCCGCGACCGCGCGCCGGCTGGCAGCGCAGGGCGCCAGGGTCGCCGTGTGCGACCTCAATGCCAAGCTCGCGGAAAGCGTCGCCGCCGAAATCGGAGGTGTCGCGGTTGTCTGCGACGTCGCCGACGCAGGTTCCGCCGAGGCCGCGATCGTCACGGCGTCGAAGGCCCATGGTCCAGCGCGGGTATTGGTGAATTGCGCCGGCATCGGAGTGGCAAAACGGGTGATCGGCCGCGATGGCCCGATGCCGCTCGCCGATTTCGACAGGGTGATCCGCGTCAACCTGATCGGCTCCTTCAACATGCTGCGGCTGGCGACCGCGGAAATGTCGAAGCTGGAGCCGCTTGAAACCGGCGAGCGCGGCGTCGTGATCTCGACCGCCTCGGTCGCTGCCTATGACGGTCAGATCGGACAGTCGGCGTATTCGGCCTCCAAAGGCGGCATCGTCGCGATGACGCTGCCGATCGCGCGCGAGCTCGCGCAGTTCGGCATTCGCGTGCTCACCATCGCGCCGGGATTGTTCCTGACGCCGCTGTTGGCCAATCTGCCGCAGGAGGCGCAGGACAGCCTCGCCGCGTCGATACCGTTTCCGCGCCGGCTCGGGCACGCCGACGAGTTCGCCTCGCTGGCACTGCACATGATCGACAATCCATACCTGAACGGCGAGGTGGTGCGGCTCGATGCCTCGCTTCGCATGGCGCCGCGCTGAGGTATTGCATGTTCGTCAACCGCAGGGATGTGCAGATCCAGTGGGGTGACTGCGACCCCGCCAACATCGTCTATTACCCGCGCTATTTCGAGATGTTCGACGACTCGACCTCGATCCTGTTCGAGGCGGCGGGCTTCTCCAAGCAGGACATCATCAAGAAATATGGTCTGGTCGGCATTCCCATGGTGGATACGCGGGCGAAATTCTACATCGCGTCGACCCATGGCGACTGGATCACGATCGAGAGCCGGATCGAGAGCTTCAAGCGCTCGAGCTTCGAGGTGACCCACAAGGTGTTCAAGGGCGAAGCGTTGGCGATCGAGGCGTTCGAAACCCGCGTGCTGGTCGGCCGTCATCCGGACGATCCGGCGCGGCTCAAATCGGCAGCCGTACCGGAAGAGATCATTGCCAGGTTCCAGCGGGGCTGACTCGGCCAGGCGCATGACCTAAAGAGACGCATCGCTCAAAAGAATGGGGCTGAACTGTCGATCGAATTTTGATGTACAGTTGGAACAACACCGAAAGGGAGGACTGAATGAAGAAGTTTTATCTGTCTGCCGCGGTTATCGCGGCGTCGCTGGCGCTGCCGGGGTTGCCCGCGCTGGCGCAATCCAATGAGATCGTCATCGGCATCACCGTCACGACGACCGGGCCCGCGGCGGCGCTGGGCATTCCCGAGCGCAACGCGCTTGAATTCGTGCCGAAGGAAATTGGCGGCGTGCCGCTCAAGGTGATCGTGCTCGACGACGGCGGCGATCCGACCGCCGCCACCACCAACGCGCGGCGCTTCGTCACCGAGTCGAAGGCCGACATCATCATGGGCTCTTCCACCACGCCGCCAACGGTCGCGGTCTCCACCGTGGCCAACGAAGCGGGCATTCCGCATTTCGGGCTGGCGCCGTTTCCGATCACGCCGGAGCGCTTGAAGTGGTCGGTCGGCATGCCGCAACCGGTCCCGATCATGGGCAAGGTGCTGTACGAGCATATGAAGGCGCACAACATCAAGACCGTCGGCTATATCGGCTACTCCGATTCCTACGGCGATCTCTGGTTCAACGACTTCAAGACGCAGGCCGTCCCGATGGGCATGACGCTGACCGCTGAAGAACGCTTTGCACGGCCGGACACGTCGGTCGCAGGGCAGGTGCTGAAGCTGGTCGCCGCCAATCCCGATGCGGTTCTGGTCGGCGCGTCCGGCACCGCCGCGGCGCTGCCGCAGACCGCACTTCGCGAACGCGGTTACAAGGGCCTGATCTATCAGACCCACGGCGCCGCCAGCATGGACTTCATCCGCATCGCCGGCGCGGCGGCGGACGGCGTCATCATGGCGTCGGGTCCGGTGATGAATCCGGAAGGCCAGCCCGACAGCGCGCTGACCAAGAAACCGGGCCTTGCGCTCAACACCGCCTATGAGGCCAAGTATGGCCCCAACAGCCGCAGCCAGTTCGCCGGACATTCCTACGATGCCTTCGAAGTTCTCAAGCGCGTCATTCCGGTGGCGTTGAAAGCGGGCAAGCCGGGAACGCCGGAATTTCGCGAGGGGATCCGTCAGGCCTGGTTGAGCGAACGGGATATTGCGGCGAGCCAGGGCGTCTACAATTTCACCGCAAAGGACCGCTACGGTCTCGACGATCGCTCACGCATCATCCTGACGGTGAAGAACGGCAAATACATCGCCGCGAGCGAGTGAGTAAGAGCTGCTTTCAAACGCACTGGCGTCATCATCCGCGAAAGCGGATGATCCAGTAACGCGTGGCGCTGAGATAAGTCTCGACGACACGTATTACTGGATGCCCCGCTTTCGCGGGGCATGACGGCCGTGCCAATTCAAACCCCGCTTGCGCCCTCGTGCTGGAAACCGAGATAGCTCGCGGCGACGCGCTGGTTGGTCGCGATGTCTTTCGCCGGTCCGTTCAGAATGAACTCGCCGAGCTCCATCACATAGGCGCGGTCGGCGATTTGCAGGGCGGCCTGCGCGTTCTGCTCGACCAGCAGCACCGATACGCCGCTTTCGCGCAATTCGCCGATGGTCCGGAAAATATCTGCGACGATGATCGGCGCCAGCCCAAGGCTCGGTTCGTCCAGCATCAACAGCCGCGGCGCGCCCATCAGGGCGCGGCCCATCGCCAGCATCTGCTGCTCGCCGCCCGACAGCGTTCCCGCCAGTTGCTTGCGCCGTTCCTTCAGCCGCGGAAACAGCGTGTAGACCCGCTCGAATGCCACAGCGGTGGCTGCCTTGGCGATCCGGAATGCGCCGAGCTGCAGATTGTCCTCGACGTTCATGGTGCTGAACAGTTCGCGGTGCTCCGGCACCAGACAGAGGCCGGCCGCGACGCGATCCTCGATTTCAAGCCGCAACACGTCCTCGCCGGTGAAGGTCACGCGGCCCTTCAGCGGCAGGATCCCCATGATGGCATTCAACAGCGTGGTCTTGCCGGCGCCGTTGGCGCCGATGATGGTGACGATCTCGTGGTCGCCGACATCGAGCGACACCGAACGCACCGCCTCGACCTTGCCATAGGCGACGTGCGCATCGGACACCGACAGCAGCGCGCTGATACCAGGATTCATGCGACGGCTCCGAGATAAGCCTTGATCACCTCGGGATTGGTCTTGATCGCCTGCGGCGTGCCTTCGGCAATCCTGGTGCCGAAGTCGAGCACCACGATGCGGTCGGCCAGGTCCATCACAAATCCCATATCGTGCTCCACTAGCAGCACCGACATGCCGCCGTCCCGCAACTGGCGCAGCAGGGTTGCAAGCTGTTGCTTCTCCATATGCCGCAGGCCGGCGGCCGGTTCGTCGAGCAGCAGCAGGATCGGATCGACACACAGCGCGCGGGCGATCTCGACAATGCGCTGCTGGCCCAGCGACAGGCTGCCTGCCAGCGCGTCGATCTGGTCGCCGAGGCCAACGCGCTCGATCTGGCGCGCCGCTTCCGCCAGCAATCTCGCTTCATCGGATCGATCGAGGCGGAGCATGCTGGAGATCGCGCCGGCATGGCCGCGCAGATGCGCGCCGATCGCGACGTTTTCCAGCACGCTCATGTCCGGCACCAGTTTGACATGCTGGAAGGTGCGGGCGATGCCAAGTTTTGCGACTTCCTGCGGCGGCGCGTTATCGATGTTTCGGCCGAGCACGGAGATCGTGCCGCCCGATGAAGTGAGCACGCCGGTGATCAGGTTGAAGGTTGTGCTCTTGCCGGCGCCGTTGGGGCCGATCAGCGCGACGATCTCGCGGGCATGGACATCGAAAGACACGTTGTTGACGGCGATCACGCCGCCGAACTGCTTGCGCGCATTGTCGATCTGCAGGAGCACGGCAGGAACCGTCGCCGCTCGCTTCCGCGCAGGCAATGTCAGGGATGTATCGGGCGGCCTGCGCTTTGGTTTGAACGGCAACCGGGTCATCAGCCAGGGCCAGACGCCGGTCGGCGCCAGTTGCAGCAGCACCACCAGCAGGATGCCGAACACGATGGTCTCGAGCTGGCCTTCGCCGTGAAACAGATAGGGCAGATAGCTCTGCAGGATTTCCTTCAGGATCACGACGATGCCGGCTCCAAGCACGCCGCCCCAGACATACCCGGCGCCGCCGACCACCGCGATGAAGAGATATTCGATGCCGGCCTGCGCGCCGAACGGCGTTGGATTGGCCGCACGCTGGAAATGCGCATAGAGCCAGCCGGACAGGCCGGCCAGCACCGCCGCGTAGATGAAGACCAGGAGCTTGGCGCGCGGCGTCTGCACGCCAAACGCCTCGGCGGCGACGTGTCCGCGCCGCAGCGCGCGGATCGCGCGGCCGGTGCGCGAGTCCAGAAGGTTCATGGTGAGCAGCGCCGAGATCAGCACCGCGATCCAGATCGCGAAATAGATCGTTCCGGGGTCGAGCATCTTCAACGGGCCGATCGTCAGTGGCGGGATACCGGAGATGCCGTCGTTGCGACCGAGGAACTCGAGCTTGCTGAACAGATAGAACAGGCCGATGCCCCAGGCGATGGTGCCGAGCGGCAGATAGTGACCCGATAGCCGTACCGTCACGAGGCCAAGCACGACCGCGGCAATGCCTGAGACCAGCAGCGAAGCCGGCAGTGTCAGCCACGGCGATACGCCATAGGCCGTGGTGAGCACCGCCGTCGTATAGGCGCCGAAACCGCAAAACGCCGCCTGGCCGAATGAGGTGAGACCGCCGACGCCGGTCAGCAGCACAAGCCCCATCGCCACCAGCGCGGCGAGGCCGATATTGTCCAGCAGCACGATCCAGAACGGGGGCATGCCGGGGATGAACGGAATCGCCGCCATGACCAGCGCAAACACGATGATGGGTAGCCGCTGCATCATCGCGATCAATCCTTCTCTTCCTCGACCGCGGGCGCCGCCAGCGACCGCAGCACGAGAACCGGAAGGATCAATGTGAAGACGATGACTTCCTTGAAATTGCTGGCATAGAACGAGGAGAACGCCTCGACCGAGCCGACCACCAGTGCGGCGATCGCGGTCAAGGGGTAGCTGACGAGGCCGCCGATGATGGCGGCGATGAAACCCTTGAGGCCGATCAGGAAGCCGGTGTCATAGTACAGCGTCGTGATCGGCACGATCAGGATTCCCGAAATCGCCCCGATCACCGAGGCCAGCAAGAATGCGATCTGTCCCGACAGCGTGGTCCGGATGCCGACAAGGCGCGCGCCCAGCCGGTTGACGGCGGTGGCGCGAAGCGCCTTGCCGTAGAGCGTAAAGCCGAAGAACAGCCACAGCCCGATAATGAAGGCGACGGTGATGGCATAGACGGCGATGCTCTGGCCGCTGAAGCGCAACGGGCCAACGGTGAAGGCGGCATCCGATAGCGTCGGGCCGCGCTGGCCTTCGGCGCCGAAAAACACCAGCCCAAAGCCCTGCAGCGCGAGATGGCAGCCCACCGAGGCGATCAGGAGCACCAGCACCGAGGTGTGTGCGATGGGTTGAAACGCGATGCGGTAGAGAAACAGTCCGATCGCCGCGACGATCAAGAGCGACAGCGCGATGTTGATGGCGATCGGGGTCTGCCGGCCCGCCAGCCAGGATGTCAGGGCCAAGATGACGACGGGCAGGACGATATTGACCGCGAACGCGCGTCCGACAAGCCTGGAATGCAGCGACCTGCGGCCGGCGAACAGGTCGAGGCCAAACGCCACCACGCCCATCGCCACCGCCAGCCGCGCGGTGCCCGGCACCTGGCCGGCCGACAGCGTGGCGTAGGTCAAAGCGCCGTAGGTGACGAACTCGCCCTGCGGAATCAGGATGACGCGCGTGACGGCGAACACCAGCACCAGCGCAAGGCCGAGCAGCGCATAGATCGCGCCGTTGGTAATGCCGTCCTGCACCAGGAACAGCATAATCGTCGTGTTCAAGACGGGCGCTCCCCCTCAGGGCCCGGTCGTGCCCCAAAAAGGGCTTCCGGACCGCCGATAACAGCAGTTGAAAAAAGCTGTCGCTATTTGATATGGTGAATAACAATTATCAAATATAATCTCAAGCCCGGACCGCCCCCGCCGGGCTTTTGCAAGCCTAGCGGGATTGCGAGCTTCGAGCGATGACTGTTTCCAAGAACGGCGCCATGAATCTCGTCAAGGCACCCCGCCGCAAAGAGCCTGTCGAGGGTGCTGCGGAAAACACCGCGCTGCAGATGGGCGAATTGTCCGAGTTGCTGGGCTATTCGCTCAAGCGCGCGCAACTGAAGGTCTTCGAGGATTTTCTGCGCTGCGTGGCACCTTTGCAACTGACCCCGGCGCAATTCTCGGTTCTGCTGCTGCTCGACAAGAATCCGGGACGTAACCAGACCGAAATCGCCAATACGCTCGGCATCCTCAGGCCGAATTTCGTGGCGATGCTCGATGGCCTGGAAAGCCGCGATTTGTGCACGCGGATGCGGTCGACCAACGATCGCCGCTCCCACATCCTGATGCTGACCGACAAGGGGCGGGCGGTGCTGGCGCGCGCCAAGAAACTGGTCGCCTCCAAGCACGAAGCGCGTCTCAACGAGTTGCTGGGGCCCGCCAACCGCGCCGCGCTGCTGACGATGCTGGCGAAGATTGCGCAGGAGTTTTAGATTTCGATCAGGCCGCGACGACGCGGCCGGGAGGCTTTTGCACCTCGCGCCCGGAAAGGTACAACCGCTCGATTTCATGCGCGGGGAGCGGCTGACTGAACAGGAATCCCTGCATCTCGGTACATCCTTCGGATGTAATCCTGTCGAGCTGTTCCCTGGTTTCCACGCCTTCGGCAGTGGCCGTCATGCCCATTCCGTTCGCGAGCGCCGCGACCGCCCGCACGATATTGAGCGAGCCGGTGTTTTCCGCAATATCCTTTACGAACGACCGGTCAATCTTGATCTTGTCGAACGGAAAACACTGAAGATAGGTAAGCGAGGAATATCCGGTGCCAAAATCGTCCATTGCGATCCGAACGCCGAGCGCTCGCAATTGGTGAAGGACGTCGAGCGTCGTTTCCTTACTCTCCAGCAGGACGGTTTCGGTAATTTCGATCTCCAGCCGGGTCGGATCCAGGCCCGAGTTGGCGAGTGCGCCAACGATGACTTGCATAAGGCCAGCGCTACGGAATTGAACCGCCGAGATATTGACGGCAACCCGAAGGTCTCCCGGCCATCGTGCTGCGGCGGCGCATGCCTGCCGGATGACCCACTCCCCCAGCGGGACAATAAAGCCGATCTCTTCCGACAGCGGAATGAATGTGGCCGGTGCGATCATTCCTTGCGTTGGATGGTTCCAGCGAAGCAGGGCCTCGAATCCGCTGATTTCATTGCTCACCAGATTGACGACCGGCTGGTAGTAGAGTTCGAACTCGCCAGCGGGCAGCGCCTTGCGCAGCTCCTGTTCCATGATGCGGCGGGTTTGCATCTGCAAATCCATCGCGGGCTCAAAAAAGCGGAATGTGCCGCGTCCGTCGCCTTTCGCCCGGTATAGCGCGAGATCCGCATTCCGCAGCAGCTTGTCCGCACTTGATCCGTCGCCGGGACCGACCGCAATACCGATGCTGGCGCCGATGACGGCCTGCTGGCCGTCAAGGTCGTAGGGCTCGCTCATCAGTCTGATGACGCGTTGCGCAAGAGAGGTGGCGTCGGCGGGGTCTGCGATGGCGGACTGGACGATGACGAATTCATCTCCGCCCATCCGGGCGATCGTATCGGTCTCACGGACCAGTCCACGCAACCGGTCCGCGACTATTTTCAGGAGCTTGTCACCGGCGGGATGGCCAAACGTATCGTTCACGGCCTTGAACTGGTCGAGGTCAAGGTGATGAACCGCCACCATTTGCTCAGGATCAGTCCTGTCTAACGCGTATTCGAGCCGCTCGTTCAACAACACCCGATTCGCGAGGTCGGTAAGCGAGTCGTGGTGCGCCATGTATTCGATCTTGACCTCGGATCGTCGCTGCTCGGTGATGTCTTCATGGGTGGCAACCCAGCCGAAGTCGGGCATCGGCCGATGACGAATCTTGAAGGTGCGCCCGTTGCGCAGCTCGACGATGCTCTCCGTGGGTTTGGCAGATACCGCAACGTTGGCGCGCCAGTGGAGGTACTCTTCCCTGGACATCGCGGGAAAGCTCCCCGCCTCAAAGCGCATGTCGACAATTTCGGTCAGGGAGGTGCCGGGACCGACGCGGTCGGGCGGAAGATCGTACATCTCGATGTAGCGGTCGTTGCACACGATCAGCCGGTGTGCTGCGTCGAAGAAGCACAGCCCCTGCGACATGTTGTTAATCGCGGTGTCGAATTGCAGGTTTCGTATCCGCAGGTTTTCTTCCTGCGCTTTGCCAAGGTCGTATTGCGTTTTCAGACGAGCGCTCATTTCCTCGCGCCCGGTGACGTCCTCATGCGTGGCCATCCCGCCACCGTCCGGCATCGGATAAACGGTATAGATAATGATCCGGCCATCCGTGAATTCCTGGATGATGGTGGCTGGAACGGCGGCATTTCCAACGCGCTCCCGGATGTATTCGTCGGGCTTTGAAAGCACCTTGAGTCCCAAATTCAGTCGGTGCTGGATCAGATTGCTGATGGGAGTCCCGGGCTTAGCCTGCTCGGATGCAAGTCCGTAGATTTCCAAATACCGCGTGTTGCAGAATACGACTTCACGCTTCTTGTCGAAGATGATGAGTCCGAGCGACAGATTGTTGATAGCCTGCTCGAGAAGCCGGCTCGGGTGAGCCGGCTCCGGATCGATGGCGCCCTCGATTGCATTCACCATTCGGCGTTTCCCCCGCCGCGGTCTTGCAGCGTTCCGACAATAGGATCGCTCCATTAGAGGCCGAAGCGGGTGAGAAGCGGGTGAAATGCATCGCAGGGACATGCGTAATTTCCGCAGGTTCCTCGGAATTCGCTCAACAAAAGGTTAATTTTTTTCTGCCGCTGGTGTTGGCGGGCACGGACCCATAAAGACGCCCAACCGTGGCGTTCGCCGATCTGCCATCGCAGATCTGCGGACGCATCCCGTTCCGGCTTGGCGTCGCGGTTTTTGAACGGCTACGCCCCATCCACCAGTATCACCCTGATATCGTTGACGTTGGTGAGGGTCGGGCCGGTCAGCAGCAGATCGCCGGTGGCGGCGAAGAACGCCGTGGCGTCGTTGTTGTCGAGATAGGCGCCTGCGTCGAGGCCGAGCGATGCGATCTTCGCGAAGGTGTTTTGGTCGATCATCGCGCCTGCCGGATCGGCCGCGCTGCCCGCGCCGCCGTCGGCGCCGTCGGTATCGCCGGCCAATGCCGAAATGCCGGAGCTGTTCCCGAGAAGGCCGGCCAGCGCCAAAGCGTATTCCTGGTTGGGGCCGCCGTGCCCGTTGCCGCGTACGGTCACGGTGAGTTCGCCGCCCGACAGGATCGCGACACGCTTGCCTTCGGTGTGCGCCTGCAGCGCGAGTTGGGCGTGATCGGCCGCGACGCTGCGCGCCTCGCCTTCGAGGTCGGCGCCGAGATCGACGATCGCGTAGCCGGCGTCGCGTGCCACCTTGATCGCGGCTTCCAGCGACGCCTTCGGCCGCGCGATCAGTTCGAAATGCGCGCGCGCAAAAGCAGGATCGCCAGGCTTGCAGCTCTCGTTGGCGGGCTCAATGAGCGCGCGGCGAACGGCATCGTCGACCTGAAGACCATATCTTGCGACGATGGCGCGCGCGTCGGCGAGCGTGGTCGGATCCGGCACCGTCGGTCCCGATGCGATCGCGGACGGATCGTCGCGCGGAACGTCCGATATCGCCAGCGTCACGATCTCGGCGCGCTTGCCGGCGCGCGCGAGCCGGCCGCCCTTGATCCGTGACAGGTGCTTGCGAACAGTATTGACCTCGCCGATCGGCGCGCCCGAGCGCAACAACGCCCGGGTCACCTGCTGCTTCTGCGCGAACGACACCCCGTCGGCCGGCGCGATCCAGTTCGCGGAGCCGCCGCCCGACAGCAGCACCAGCAGGAGATCGTCGACATCGGCCTCCTGCGCCAGTTGCAAGCTGTCGTCCGCGCCCTTCAGTCCAGCCGCGTCGGGCACCGGATGGCCGGCTTCGATCACCCTGATCCGCCGCGTCGGTACGCCATGGCCGTGGCGGGTGGTAGCGATGCCGGTCAGCCGCGATGGCGCAAGGCCAAGTTCGTCGAGATAGTGCCGCTCCGCGGCCGCGGCCATCGCGGCCGCAGCCTTGCCGGCGGCCAGACAGATCACCCGGCCTTTCGGCACGGGGCGCAGATGCGCGGCAAGCGCGATGTCGGGATGCGCGGCGGCGACGGCGGCATCGAAGATCGCGCGGAGGAGAGGGCGTCTGTCGGTCATCGTCTGGCTTCACGGGATTTGAGATGGAACATGCGACGCCGGTTATCCATCCGATTCCGGCAAAAGAAAACCCCCGCAGGGATACTACGGGGGTAATCGAGAACGTGCCCCGGATGCAGCGCAGCGCTCTTGCGGTGCGCTGCTGATCCGGGGGGCACCGAGTCTCAGGTAGCCAGGTCCCGGCTCCGCGGCGCAGCGTGAAGTACGCTGCACCGCGTCCGGGACACGAGGCGTTGCCGTCGAACGTCAGCCGCCGACGTCGGCTTCGATGATGTCGCCGAAGCGTTCCCAGGCCTCGCCCTTGAATTTCATGAGCTGAACCGCGGAGATCGGGGCGAAGTCAGTGGCACTGGTATTGACCTTGATGCCCGGGAGCAGGCCGCCGAGCTCCAGATTCTTGATGCTGGCCGCCTGCTTCATGACGTTCTCGCGCGTGAGATCGTTGCCGCAAGCCTTCAGCACATGCACGAGGCCTTGCGCAACGGTGTAGCCATACATCACGTTGGCATCGATCCGGTTGCCCTCGGGGAAATACTTGGTGAGGAACTCGTCGAAGGCCTTCATGCCGGCATCGTCCTTCCACTGCGGATCGGACGTATCCTTCAGGTAGGCCGACGAGATGATGCCCTGCGCATTTTCAAAGCCGGCCGGCTTCATCACGCTGCCGATCGAGACCGACACGTTGTTGAGGAAGTGCAACGGCTTCCATTCGATTTCGACCATCTTCTTGATCGCCTGCGCGGCGAATTTCGGCGTCGTGACGTTGAAGAAGACATCGGCATTGGTGGACTTCAGCTTGACGATGTTGGAATCGATGGTCGGCTGCGTGGTTTCGTAGCTTTCCTCGGCGACGATCATCGAGGCGGCCTTGGCGCCGAGACCGTCCTTCAGGCCTTTCACATAGTCCTTGCCGTAATCGTCGTTCTGATAGAGCACCGCGATCTTGGCGTTCGGCATCTCCTTCAGAATATACTTCGCGTAGATCCGGGATTCGCTCTGGTAGTTGGGCTGCCAGCCCATGGTCCAGGGGAAATCCTTCGGGTCGTTCCACTTGGTGGCGCCGGTGGCGACGAACAGTTGCGGCACCTTTTTCGAATTCATGTATTTCTGGATTGCCGTGTTCGGCGGCGTGCCCAGCGAATTGAAGATGAACAGAACCTCGTCGCTCTCCACCAGCTTGCGCGCCTGCTCGACCGTCTTCGGCGGGCTGTAGCCGTCGTCGTAGCTGACGAAATTGATCTTGCGGCCGTTGATGCCGCCCTCGGCGTTGATCTTCTTGAAGTAGGCATCCTCGGTCTTGCCGATCACGCCGTAGGCGGAGGCGGGTCCGCTATAGGGCATGATATTGCCGATCTTGATTTCGGTGTCTGTGGCGCCGGTGTCGTATTTCTTTTGGGCGAGCGCGCCGCTGCTGGTGGCAGCGAGCAGTGCGATGGCGGCCGAAAAGGCCCCCAATCGCAATTGGATGAAAGGCATTTTGATCTCCCTGGATCTCGGTTGAGTGTGTCGTCTCTTGATTGGAAGCGCTTCCCGGCTCTTGCGCGCATTGAATACCTTCTCTGGGTGCCCATCAAGAAAAAGCCCCCTGCGATGAGGTCGCAGGGGGCTTTATTTAGTCGAATAGGCTCGGCTTAAGTATGTTGCGGTTAACCGTATTCCACCGAGAGGAAAATGCTCGTTGTTTGGGGCCCCTGGAACAGGGCCTTAGTGGCTGAGTTCGCCGCTGATGATGTCGCCGAACAGCTCCCATTTCTCACCCTTGAACCGCATCATCTGCAATTGCTCGATGGGGGCGAAGTCGGTGGCCGAGGTGTTGATCTTCACGCCGGGCAGCAAGGTGTCAGGCGCAAAGTCCTTCAGGTTCGCCGCCTGCTTCATGACGTTTTCACGGGTGAGATTGTCGCCGCACATCTCCAGAACCTTCGCCATGGTCTGTGCTGCACCGTAGCCGTACACGACGGAGAGGTCGAGCTTGTTGCCTTCGGGGAAATACTTCTCGAGGAACGCATAGAATTTCTTCATGCCGGGATCGGTGTCCCACTGTGAGTCGGCGCCGTCCTTGGCGTAGGCGGCCGAGAGAATGCCTTGCGAATTTTCAAAGCCCGCCGGCTTGATCACGCTGCCGACGGAGGCAGCGACGTTGGAGACGATATGCAGCGGCTTCCACTCGATTTCGGCGAGCTTCTTGATCGCCTGCGCGGCGAACTTCGGCGTCGTGATGCTGATGAAGACGTCGGCGCCGGTGGCTTTCAGCTTGACGATGTGGTTATCGATCGTCGGCTCTGAGCTTTCGTAGCTTTCCTCGGCTGTTATCATCGACGCCTTGGCGCCGAGGCCGTCCTTCAGGCCCTTCAGGTAGTCTTTGCCGAAATCATCGTTCTGATAAAAGATCGCGATCCTGGCGGTCGGCTTCTCCTTCATCAGATACTTCGCGTAGATCCGCGCTTCGCTCTGGTAGCTGGGCTGCCAGCCCATGGTCCAGGGAAAATCCTTCGGATCGTTCCATTTGGTGGCGCCGGTGGCCACGAACAGCTGCGGCACCTTCTTCGAATTCATGTATTTCTGGATCGCGGTGTTGTTCGCGGTTCCCAGCGAATTGAACACCAGCAAGGCTTCATCGCTTTCGACCAGTTTGCGCGCCTGCTCGACGGCTTTCGGCGGGCTGTAGCCATCGTCGTAGCTGACGAAGTTGATCTTGCGGCCGTTGATGCCGCCCTCGGCATTGATCTTCCTGAAATAGGCTTCTTCGGTTTTTCCGATCACGCCGTAGGCGGAGGCGGGCCCGCTATAGGGCATGATGTTGCCGATCTTGCGAGTGCGCTGCCGGCGGTGGCAGCGAAAGCGATGACCGCCGTCGAAAACACGGCGATTCGCAGTTGTTGTCTGGAAAGCATCGATTCTCCTTAGTTCTTTTTGAGTTTGCCGATCAGTTGCTGGGCAACAATGGCGACCTGCCTTGCGCCGTGCGGCACCAGGAAGATCACGAGGAACAGAAGCACGCCGAACACCGCGCCCGAGAGACCCTTTGAAATTCCCTCGGCGATGTTCGGCACGAAGATGATGAAGGCTGAGCCGACGATCGATCCGGGCAACCATCCCACGCCGCCGACCACCATGCCGAGAAACAGCGAGATCGCGAGCGTAATGGTGTAGCCGTCCGGCGCGACGAACTGCACGGCGATCGCGCCGAGGCCGCCGGCAACGCCGGTGATGCCGGCGCTGACCCCGAACGCCAGCGTCTTGTACAGCGCGACGTCGATGCCCATGGCGGATGCCGCGATCTCGTTGTCGCGGATCGCCATGAAGGCGCGGCCGGAGCGCGACTGCAAAAGATTGACCGAGAAAATATAGATCGCGATCGTGACCGCGAGCGTGAAATAGTACAGCCACATGTCCTGCGACATCGGCAGGCCGAACGGCGCATCGGGCTTGGTCACCACCAGGCCCTGCACACCGCCGGTCCAGTGCTCGAACACCCCGAGCTTCAGGAGCTGCGGCATTGCCGTCGCCAGTGCAAAGGTCGCCAGCGCCAGATAGACGCCGCTCAAGCGCAACGCCGGCTGTCCGAACAGAAAGCCGAAAGCGAAGCAGACGATGCCGGCGACCGGCAGCGTCAGCGCGTAGTTGATGTTGGCGTGCTCCATCAGGATGGCGGAGGTGTAGGCGCCGACCGCGTAAAACGCGCTCTGGCCCAGCGAAAACTGGCCGCTGCCGCCGGTCAGAATATTCAACGCCAGAACCGCCAGCGCATAGATCAGCAGCATCGTCAGCTGGAAGATGATGAAGTTCTTGACGAACAGCGGCACGATGATCAGCAACGCCAGCATGGCCAATGACGTGCCGTAGCCGAGTGTCATGGCCCGCTTCGGAACGGCCTCGACCGCTTCGGTGACGATTTCCTGAATTGCGCTCATGATCAAACTCGCTTCACGATGGGCCGGCCAAACAGCCCAGCCGGTTTGACGACCAATACGGTGACAATCAGCGCCAGCGCGATCGGCAGTTTCAATTCATTGCCGACGCCGGGGATATAGGTCCCGACTAGATTTTCGAAGACACCGACCAGGAAGCCTCCGACCACCGCACCGAGCGGACTGGTCAGCCCGCCGAGCACGGCGGCGGCAAATCCGTAGATCAGCACACCCAACATCATGTTCGGCTCCAGAAACACCACCGGTGCGATCAGCATACCGGCAATAGCGCCGATCGCGGCCGCCATGCCCCAGCCGAGGGCAATCATCCATGAGGTGTTGATGCCGACCAATCGCGCCGATTCCGGCAACGAGGCGGCCGCGCGCATTGCCAGGCCCATCCGCGTAAACCGAAAGAAAAAGAAAAGCAGCATGAGCAAGAACAACGTGACGCCGATCATGCCGGCCTGGTGGGTCGAAATGAGCTGACTGCCGAGAAATGGCGAGGATCCGAACGGCGTCGGGAATTGCTTGATGGTGAAGTCCCAGATCAGCCCGGCGACGCTGTTGATGATCGCGTACAAAGCGATGAAGCCAGCGACGTTGGTCAGGATCGGCGCCTTCGCCAAAGGCTTGAACAGCAGCCGCTCGATCGCGATGCCGCCGGCAAACGAAAATACCAGCGTGATCAGGAACGCCCCCCAATAGGGCACGCCCCATTGCATCAGCTGCCAGCAAACAAAGGTCGAGAACATCGCCATCTCGCCCTGGGCGAAATTGAGATGATCGATCGCCTGGTAGATCATGACGACGGCGAGCGCCATGCAGGCATAGATCGCGCCTGTGGCGATGCCAGCCAGGACTTGATTGGTAAAAAGTTCCACGGCCCGCGCTCCTCAATAACCCAGATAGGATTTACGCACGTCTTCGTTATTCGCGATCTCGGCGGCACTTCCCGACATCACGATCCGTCCGGTCTCGATTACATAGGCCTTGTCGGCGAGTTCCAGCGCCAGCTGCGCGTTCTGCTCCACCACCAGGATGGTGACCTTGTCCTCGCGATTGATCTTGCCGAGGATCTTGAACAGGTCGCGCACGATCAGCGGCGCCAGGCCGAACGAAGGCTCGTCCAGCAGCATCAGTCTCGGACGCAGCATCAGGGCACGGGCGACCGCGAGCATCTGCTGCTCGCCGCCGGAAAGCGTGCCGGCCTGTTGCGTATGCCGCTCCTTGAGGACGGGAAAGTGATCGTACATGCGCTCGATATCGGAGATCACGCCGACCTTGTCGTTTCGTGTGATCGCGCCGAGCTGCAGGTTTTCCTCCACCGTCATGGTGGTGAAGGTGCCGCGGCCCTGCGGCACATGAGCGATGCCGAGACGGACGATGTTTTCGGTGGAGCGGCCGGTGAGCGGAGCGCCGTCGAATTCGATCGCGCCGGTCGAGCGCACCATGTTGCAGATCGCGCGCAAGGTGGTGGTCTTGCCGGCGCCGTTGGCCCCGAGCAGCGTGGTCAGGCTTCCTTCATTGAGGGCGAACTCGAGACCGTGAAGCGCCTGGACCTGACCGTAATAGGCCCTGAGATCCTTGACGTTGAGCATCGCGGTCATTGGTCCTTGCTCCCCAGATAGGCTTTGATGACATCCGGGTCGGACTGCACCTGGGCCGGCGTTCCCTCGGCGAGCTTGCGGCCGAAATTCAGCGCGACCACATGGTCGGCGATCGACATCACCAGGCCCATGTGATGTTCGACCAGCAGGATGGTCACGTTGCGCTCGTCGCGAATGCGGCGGATCAGATCGCCGAGCACGTGGACTTCCTCGTGGTTGAGGCCGCCGGCGGGTTCGTCGAGCAGCAGGATCTTCGGATCGGCCGCCAGTGCGCGCGCCAGCTCCACGCGTTTCTGGGTGCCGAACGGCAGGCCGGAGACCGTGACATGCGCGACGTCGTCAAGGTTGAGATAGCTGACGATTTCATGGACGCGCTTGTTGAGTTCGGCCTCGCCGCGGCGGACCCAGGCCAGCTTCAGCGAGTCGCTGATGATGTCGCTATTGGTGCGGGCATGGGTGCCGACGCGAACGTTGTCGAGCACCGAAAGATTGGGAAACAGCGCTACGTTCTGGAAGGTGCGGCCGATGCCGATTTCGGCGATCCGGTGCGGCGGGCGCGTCAGGATGCTCGCCCCTTCCATCAGGATGTCGCCGGTGCTCGGCTGGTAGAGCCTGGAGAGGCAATTGAACAGCGTCGTCTTGCCGGCGCCGTTCGGTCCGATCAGGCCGAGGATTTGGCCCTGATGCATGTCAAAGGACACGCCATTCAAAGCGATGATACCGCCGAACACGACGCTGACGTCGCGAACCGCAAGCAGGGGATCCCGTCCCTGCGCGAGCTGTGCCTGCGTCATCTCGTCTCGCCCACATGACCCGGGCCGGAATGACCGCGCGAACTTGTTCGCCGGTCACGACGATGAAGGCTACCTGATCCCCTCGACCACACGTGCAACTTTTCCTCCTGCTTTCAGCTTTTTGCTTTGTTCTTTTTTTGATTGCGGCGCTGCGCCGCCCAAGGCCGCTTCGATGTTCCTTACCATCGCCACGAGGCGAGGTCCAATATCGCTGCGCAGCCGATCTTCCGTGAAGCGGAATGCGGGTGCGCCGCAATTAAAGGCATAAGGACCGGTTCCGTCGTTGAGCTTCAACCCTACGCCGACGGCATGGATATCGTCATGCCATTCACCGGCCGAGATCGCGAAACCGAATTTGTCCACCGTTTCGCCGGCGCGTTCGATGCCATCGCGCATCCGCGGCCAGCGGTTGCCGTAGTGCTCGCGCAGTTCGCGCAATAGTGCGCCGCGCTCATCTTCCGGCAGCGCCCAAATATAGGCGCGTCCCATCGCGGTGGTCGCAATCGGGACTCGCGAACCGACGTCCAGTTGAACACCCAGTGTTTGACCGCGGCTCTGGCCGAAGTAAATCATGCTGAGACGATCGCGGCCGCCGACGGCGACCGCGCCGCCGGTCTCGCGCATGACTTCCTCGCGGAAAGGTTCGGACAAATGCCGAACGCCGAGATTGGCCAGGGCGGCATACCCGAGTGACAAGGCAGACGGCGCCAACTGATACTTCTCGAACCGCGGAACCGGTGTAAGATAGCCCAGCTTGGTCAAAGTATAGGTCAGCCTCGAAACGGTCGGCTTTGGCAAGTTGGTACGGGCCGCGATCTCTTGATTGCCAAGAAGCCCGTCGTTGGGACGGAATGCGCGCAACACATCAAGGCCGCGGGAAAGCGCGACGACGAAGCTGCGATCGGTCGCTACTTTCTTGCCTGGACGTTTCATTTTCTGCTGCTGTGCGGACCTCGTTGACAAGGGACGTGCTTCAAAATAACCCTCCGTGTCAAGATGTGGAATTAAATTCCGCAGTGCGAAATTGATTAAGAACAAGCCGCAAGGGAGAGTCTCGTGAACGAAGTGGTCAAGCTCGAACGTTATGACGTCGTCGCCATCGTCACGGTCAACAGCCCGCCTGTGAATGCGCTGAGCGCCGCCGTCCGCGGCGGTATTTTCGAATGCATCAAAAGCGCCATCGCCGATCCGGAAGTGAAGGCGATCGTCCTGACCTGCGGTGGCCGCACCTTCATCGCCGGCGCCGACATCACCGAATTCGGCAAACCGCCGAAGCCGCCGGGTCTCCTGGAGGTGCTGACCGCGATGGAGAACTCACCGAAGCCGATCATTGCCGCCATTCACGGCACCGCACTCGGCGGCGGTCTCGAGGTCGCGCTCGCCTGCCATTTCCGCGTGGCGACAAAGGACGCAAGGCTCGGCCTGCCCGAGGTGAAGCTCGGCCTGCTGCCGGGTGCCGGCGGTACCCAGCGCCTGCCGCGCGCGGTCGGTCCGGAACTCGCGGTCAAGATGATCGTCGGCGGCGATCCGATCGGCGCAGCGGAGGCCCTCAAGAACGGCCTGATCGAGGAAATCGTCGAAGGTCCCGCCGCCGGTGGCGAGGCCTTTGCCCGCAAGGTGCTGGCGGAGAAACGCCCCCTGCGCAAGCTGCGCGACGACGACAGCAAGCTGGTGGCGGCCAAAGCCGACCGCTCGATCTTCACCAGCGCGGTTGCAGCCCTCACCAAGAAAGCGCGCGGGCTGGAAGCCCCGTTTGCCGCCGCCGATGCCGTGGGCGCCGCCATCGATCTGCCGTTCGATGAAGGCTTGAAGAAGGAGCGCGAGGGCTTCCTCAAGCTCATGTCAAGCGATCAGTCGAAGGCGCAGCGCTACGCCTTCTTCTCCGAGCGTGAGGCGGCCAAGGTCGCCGGCGTTCCCGACGGCACCAAGCCGCGCAATGTCGAGCGCGTCGCCATCATCGGCGCCGGCACCATGGGCGGCGGCATCGCGATGTCGTTTGCCAATGCCGGTATTCCGGTGACCCTGATCGAGACCGGCGAAGAGCAGCTCAAGCGCGGCATGGGTGTGATGCAGAAGAACTACGAAGCGACCGCCGCGCGCGGCGGCATTGCCGCGGACGCGCCCGCCAAGCGCATGGGCCTGATCAACGGCGTGGTCGGTTTGGAGAACGTCAAGGACGCTGACCTGGTCATCGAAGCTGTGTTCGAGACCATGGCGATCAAGAAAGAAGTGTTCGAGAAGCTCGATCAATACGCCAAGCCCGGCGCGGTTCTCGCCAGCAACACCTCCTATCTCAACATCGATGAAATCGCGAAGGTGACAAAGCGTCCGCAAGACGTGCTCGGCATGCACTTCTTCAGCCCGGCCAA
>WNGG01002733.1_pt1 | contig 19919 bp, 17 predicted proteins | sample 5400661 | NCBI WGS metagenome assembly WNGG01 (sample SAMN13153372, study PRJNA577476) | soil metagenome | isolation source: 100 cm soil or saprolite under Garry oak tree replicate 1 | place: USA:California | collected 2016-06-15
TCTTGGGATCAATCAAGACCGGGACCAGGTTCCCTTTCGTATAGGCTGGGTTAGAGTTCATGATCCATGTCCAAAATGTATACGTTCGCCCTGTGCGAGGATTCGTCCAGGTAGCAGTGAGGTAATAGATGTCTCGTGAAAAGCCCCATGCAGTCTTACCTGTTTCATGTCGGATTGAGGTCACCATGGCAGTGATCTGTCTTCCGTGATCTGGAAGCCACCTGATCTTGTAGATCTGATAGACAACGAGTGATATCATCAGAGCTATAGTACCTGAAGCAAGAAGCGTATCGAGAAGTAGTGGTTGCATCATAAAGACTTCTCCTGGCAAAAAACACTTGCAATCAAAAATCAGCAGAATGTATAACTCTCTAAATTAACTTTGATAGTTATATCATATCAGATGAGGGAGTAATCTGTCAAGATGTTTTTTCTGACATCCCCTCATCAAGGGAGTGCAGAGGGCAACGCCCTTTGCCGGGAGCGCGAGGGTGTCCCTCGCTTCCTTCTTCTTCTCGCGGGCCGCAGGTCCGCAAATAGAGTTCTGAGTGGATGTCAGATTTATTAGAGGTTAAATAATCGAGGGAATGGATAAGATCCAGCCTGTTGAAAAAGTCTGAATTACAGAGCTAAAGAAGTGTACATTCGCTGGGCAAGCTACTAAATCATGGCAGATGGTTCCTTATACTGCAACGATTTTGTGAAAGACGGTATGGTATAATGGCAGCAAGATGAAAACCTCCATGGCGATCGTCGCGTTTTGCTTTCTCAGGAGTAATCTTGCCTGTCTTTGAAGAGGGGCAAAAGGAGTTTTCCTGTGGGCGTTTCGCATAGGCCAAAAAGGGTGGCTCCTCGTTCTGTCCAAACAAGAGAGTTGGGGACGCGCTTAGAGGGATATCGGCTTCTTGTTGGGAGAGCTAGTTGGGTAACACTCGTTGTCTTCACTTTGGGAGTCTTTTTCACCGGCATTCCAGCATACGTTACACAACTTCAGGTGGTGTGCACTGGCTGCGGATACGGTAACTTGCAACTCACGCCAGAGAGTGTCCGAGCACTCCACGCTCTGGGTCTTTCCATTGGCGGCTATGCGACAGTCGAGGCTGTCGTCGCCATCATCTCGGCCTTCATTTGGTTTGTCGTGGCTGTCGTGATCGCTTGGCACAGATCGAGTGATTGGATGGCTCTACTAGTCGCACTCATGCTCGTGATGGTTGGCGCGACCTCTATTACCGGCAAAGTGACTTCGGCTTCCTTGGCCTGGCAGGTAGCATCGGTTGTCTCCTCCACCCTCGCTCTCTTCACGCTCTTTCTCACGTTCTCCCTCTTTCCGAGTGGGCGCTTTGTACCTCGCTGGATTGGCTGTCTTCCACTTGTCTACCTGCTCTCGACCATTCTGGGGTTATCTTCTAGTATCCTGGTCTGGGTCTGCCTGGTGGGAGGCCTCTTGTTCGGCCAGATCTACCGGTATAGGCACGTCTCCACGCCTCTACAACAGCAGCAGACCAAGTGGGTTTTCTACGGAAGCTCGATCGTGCTGCTCATCAACCTGGGGAAGGTGCTACTTGCTGAGATCTTTTCAGCACTCGATCAACCTGGCTCGCTTTACGAGGTGGGAAATTCAACACTTTTTACCCTGGTCACCCTTCTCATCCCGCTCTCCTTTGGTATGGCGATGGCGCGTTCCCACTTGTGGGACATCGATATCATCATCAACCGCACGCTGGTCTATGGCGCCTTAACCGCTAGCCTGGCTTTAGTCTACTTTGGCCTCATCTTTGCCTTGCAATCCCTGCTCCGCGGACTTATCAACCAGAATAACGATGTCGCCATAGTGGTCTCTACACTAGCCATTGCTGCCCTCTTCCAACCCTTGCGCCGTCGTATCCAGAACATCATTGACCGCCGCTTCTATCGCCGCAAGTATGACGCCGCCAAGATCGTGGCGACCTTCAGCTCAACACTGCGCCAGGAAGTGGACCTGGACCAGCTGCGCGAGCAGCTGCTGGCCGTCGTGCAGGAGACGATGCAGCCGACGCATGTCTCGCTCTGGTTGCGTCCGCCTGAACCAGCCAGAAAACACCAGACGGCTTGGAGCAGCCCTCCTCCTGCTCGTGAACGTGGTGAAAAAAGTTAGCTGGCATACAGCACACAGAGTCGAAGCAACCAGGCTCACTTAATTTGGGGGGAGACCGAACGTGGGGACCACTTACCCGATTTTTGATACTCTACCAGGGGCTCTCCCCCAGATTAAGTGTGCCTGCTTGCTCGCAACCTCTTTCACTGTCCAAGGGCCTTCTTAGAAAGGTGACCGTCTGTCGAACAACTCTCAAGGGCAAGGGCAAAGAAGACCACATCGATTGCGAACGTCACGGAAATCTGGCCGTTCGTAACGCGTTTCGTAACGATTGGAGGACGGTGTCTGTGGTAAGATGGGAGTGGATGAAGACGCCTTGCTTCGAACGAGCTATGGAAGAAGCGCCTGGCGTCTCATAAGAGTCAGGAGACCCATCGACAACAGGATCAGGAGCAGCAAACAGGGAGCGTATCGATGAACGTTCAACATGCGCCAACCGCCATGAAGGGGAGCCGTGAACTGGACAGCTCTGCACACTTGCAGGGGTACTGGCTCATCCTCGCCCGAGTCGGCTGGGTTGCACTGGTCGTCCTCACCTTGACGATCTTCTTTGCCAGTCTCCCGGTCTACCTGGCACTCCTGCAAACTCCCTGTGCTGGGACAGCATGCGAATGGCAGCAACTCACTCCTGGACAAGTAGCGACGCTCACAGAGATTGGCCTGTCTCTAGGCGATTACGTAGCGATCATCGTCGCGCTCACGCTGGCCGAAGTTTTGGTGTGTCTGGTGGTCAGCACGTTGATCATTTGGCGCAGGTCCCATGACCGCATGGCGCTCCTGGTCGCGCTCCTGCTCGTGACGTTGGGCCCGACCATCGCGACGACTGCCGTGATAACGAGCCCCTTCCCCTGGCAGGTGCCCAACGAAGGCCTGACCTTCCTGAGTGCTACCTTGCAAGTGCTTGTCTTCCTCCTGTTTCCCAGTGGGCGGTTCGTTCCCAGCTTCACACGCTGGCTTCTCGTCGTATTTCTTGTCGGGCAAGTCACTTTTTTCTTCCCAGTCGCAGCCGCGCCTCTCCAACCGAATAACCCAGTAAGCCGGCCTGGCTTTCTTGTGGCTGCTAGCGAGCTGGCGACGGTTGTCCTCGTCCAACTCTACCGCTACCGGCGGGTGTCCAGCCCCTTGCAAAGGCAACAAACCAAATGGGTGGTCTTCGGCATCGCTGTGCCGATCACGGTCATTGTTCTCATGACTGTGCTGTATCTGATCTTCCCAGCGCTCACTTCGTCCAGTTCCTTCTTTCCATTGGTTTACAATGTGTTCGCCACCTGTTGGCCGCTCTTCTTCCCGCTTTCGTTTGGGTTCGCCATGCTGCGCTACCGGCTCTGGGAGATTGATGTGCTCATCAATCGCACACTGGTCTACGGTACCCTGACGGCATCACTGGCCTTGGTTTACGTGGGCCTGGTCATTGGGCTCCAGTCGCTCGTGCATCTGTTGACAGGTACCATCTCTGAGCAACCTCTGGTCATCGTGGCCTCCACGCTGGCAATTGCGGCCCTGTTCGGACCACTGCGCCAGCGCATCCAGGCGATCATCGACCGCCGCTTCTACCGTCGCAAGTATGACGCGGACCGAACCCTGGCCGCTTTTAGTGCTACCTTGCGCCAGGAGGTGGACTTGGAGCAGCTACAAGAGGACTTGGTCGTGGTCGTCCAGGAGACGATGCAGCCCTCCCATGTCTCGTTGTGGTTGCGTCCACCTGAACACGACGGAACACATCGGGCTCCTTGGAGATCCAATTCTCCTGTTTCCTCTGACGGAAAATGAAGAGGGGAAAGGGTTCCTGGCTCATCCGCATTTGCAGTCTTTGAGCGTGAAAGGCTACTCCAATGATGGGAACCAAAGCACGGCATTTTGCCCCGCTCACCACTGTCTCACTGGAAGAGTTAGTCCCAGCCGATCACTTCTACCGTCACCTGGAGCGAACACTTGATCTGTCGTTTGTGAGAGAGTTCGTGCACGAGACCTATGCAGGCGGCGGCCGTCCTTCCATTGATCCGGTGGTCTTTTTCAAGCTGCAACTGGTGATGTTCTTCGAGGATATCCGTTCAGAACGCCTGCTGATGCGGCATGCGGCTGATCGGTTGAGCGTACGGTGGTATCTTGGCTATGACTTGAACGACCCGCTTCCCGACCATTCCAGTCTGACCCGTATCCGCGAGCGCTATGGGGTGGAGGTCTTTCGCCGCTTCTTTGACAGGATTGTGGAGCAGTGTCAAGCGGCGGGACTGGTGTGGGGCAAAGAGTTGTACTTTGATGGCACCAAAGTGGCAGCCAATGCCGGAAAGGAGTCGCTCAAGCCTCGCTTCTATGTCGAGGCGCACCTGGACAGCCTGTTTGGCGAAGCTCACAAGGAAACAGCCCAGAGCGCGGAGCAGGAGACCTTGCACGAGGAAACAGCCAGCAGTGACGCCGCTGAGCAGCAGGAGAACCCAGCTCCGGTGCCACTGCCGACCTCGCTTTCACCGCAAGCGCGTGAGGAACTGATCCAGCAGAATGCAGCATGCCACGACTGGATCGAGCAACTGGGAGCGCAAGACCGTCAGCACACCAGTCGCGGGTATCAGCGGATGGCTGACCTGCAAGTGAGCACGACCGACCCAGACGCGACGCTCATGCTGACGAAGAATGGAGCAGACCTGGGCTATCATACGCACTTTGTGGTGGATGGCGGCAAAGCGCGCATCATTCTCCACGTGCTGGTGACCCCTTCCGAAGTGATGGACAACCAACCGATGCTCGATCTGCTCTGGCGTACCCGCTTCCGCTGGAAACTGTGGCCCCGACAAGTCACAGGCGACCGCAAATATGGCACTGAAGAAAACTTGGTCGCTATCGAACGGGAGCATATCCATGCCTATATTCCCTCGCCTGATCTCGACCACCGGACGGAGTTCTTCAGCTCAGACCGCTTCCGCTATGAGGCTGAGCGTGACATCTACGTCTGCCCGGCAGGCAAAGAACTGCGCTTTGATCGGCCGCATTCGACCGAGCGTTCCCGCCGCTATCGCGCCCGCGCTAAGGACTGCAACCACTGCCCGCTCAAAGCTAAATGTACCACCAGTAAGCAGGGACGGACCCTCTGTCGCAGTGTGGATGAGACCTGTCTGGATCAAGTCCGCGCTTATCAATCAACTGAAGCCTACAAAAAGGCCTTGCGCAAGCGTCAGGTCTGGGTGGAACCCTTATTCGCTGAAGCCAAAGATTGGCATGGCATGCGGCGCTTCCGTTTACGACGGCTTTGGCGTGTCAACAGTGAAGCCCTCATGACCGCCGCTGGGCTCAATCTCAAACGCTTACTCAAGAAGCGAGGATGGGGACGGCGTCCGTTTCCAGCAGAGGCTCTTTGTGTCCCAAGGCAATCGCATCTCCATATGAGAATTGAGGCTCAGACCCATAGGAGCATTGAGCAGCTTCTCATCGCCCTCTGTATAGACACCATCTGTAAGCCTCTTGAAAAAAGAGAGGCGATTGTCCTGGTTTATGCTCTCTTTTTGACGCTTTGGTGGTTGCCTCCCTGGAGTTCTTTGGAGGCTTTCGCTGTTTCCTTGTTGACTGGCCGAGTCTACTGCATGAGCAAGAGTTGGCGCTTCACTTCTTACTGATGAGCTACTACAAGAGTTTTTCAACAGGCTGGAGTATTGAGCGACAAACCCACACTTCACGCACTGCTTGCAGCAAGCCACCAGAGATGATATAATTGCAACCATGGCAAACGAACAACAGCCACTAAGACCAGCACAGAACCCCGACGGCAACCCCGAACCTACTAACTTTGATACGTTCACCGACGATGAGCTACGTTCAATCATGCTCGAAGACGAAGGTACATGGAACGAAGTCCTTGCTAGAAATACCCTAGAGGATAGAGAAGATTGCAGCAGGCTCATCGCAGAGGCGACATATATTATTAACCAAAACAAAGATCATTAAGGCCAGAATAGCAACCACCTTGCACCTAGCACAACAGTCAGCTTGCATATTTTTATAGTTCTAGCAGGCTTTCATCTGCCGAGCCTTATACCGCTCGTCAGCACAACGCCAGCATATAAACACATGCTTGCCAGTCATACGCTGCACAAACTGAATTGCAGCAACAAAACCAGGCACCGGATTATTTTTAGCAAAGGCCAGCAGATCACACCCGCAATCAGCACACTTGCTACTATCACGCATGCCCATGTGCCACATGCGCTGGTAAACTCTTATGTTCCGCCAAATCACGACTCAAATCTACCACCGCAGCCTTAACACCCTTCATATCCTGCTTCAACTCAGCCACATCACGCTCAATACCATCAAGCCGAGCAACCTTCTGCTGAATATCACCGACCGCCTCAAGCACAGCCTTATTCTGGTCAACAACTTGCTCCATAAGCACACTCAAATGGTTAACGTCTGCATCACTCATACACACAGCCTAACACTGTTTCAGTGGAACGGAAAGCGCCACCAGACAGGTAACTACCCCTCATCCGTCACCGTCCGCGACTCTCGTATAAACTTATCAAAATCCTCCCGCCTGACTAAATACGCCTTACCCGGCTTATACGCCGGTAACTTCTTAGACCGTATCCATGCCCTGATTGTATCGAGCGGCACACTTTTATCCAGCAGCTCGTAAATATCCTCAACGGTCAGCCAGTCCTTCTCATGCAAGGCCGTCACCTCAAAAAAATAGACTCAACCCAAGTATACAAGCCCTAGTCAAATGCCTCACGCAACACAAGTAATCTTTACTAACACAAGAAAATATATTAATCTAATATAAACAATCTAACTCAATTAACTCAAGTTTCACGAGGAGGGTATTATGCCTGCTATTTCTGTGACCCGTCGTTTTTCCGTAGAGCCTTTGTTAGACGTTACTGACCCTGAGTTTGCCCGAGAGTACGGCCTCGGCGTATGGTGGGCCCTGTACGGCGAGCAACAGGGCAACGGCCCGTATGATGACCAGTATATTATTGAGAATATCAACCGTAACTTATGTGCTGGCCGTTTTGATAGTCTCTCGTCGCCGTGGTTCGCTCATATTGGTTTTAACCTCGGTATGCTACACGGCGGCTGGCTGGTGCAGCCGTCAGAGACACTAGTAGTTTTAACCGACCCGGATTTCGCACAGGGCTACCGCGTCGGCCGCGACTACTATTTTACCGAGGCACTGTTAGAAGGCCGCCACTTGACCGACCGGCTATTTACTGAAGCTATCCATAATCTGGCACTCGATCATGCCATCTGGCACGACCGCGAAGAGGTCTTACGCTACAGCTTAGGCTGCCGGATAGGTGAATTGAGCGGCGCATTGCTTCCTCTGGCCGTACGTGTGAATGTAGTGTGACGCTAACCGCCTTTTATCGTTTCTATTATTGAACGAACGTTTTATGCGTCATTTGAAAGGGATACGTGATTGGCTATTCAACGCAAACGGGCGGTCATCTACTGCCGCGTCAGCACCGACAAACAGGAGCAGGACGGCGAGAGCTTAGACTACCAAGAAGAGAAGTGCAAGCAATATGCCGAGTTACATGATATAGAGGTAGTTTTAATATTACGGGAAGCAAAAAGCGGGTTTATTCATTATAGCTTACGCGAAAAGCTGACCCTTGCCCGCCAGCTTGTCCGTGATGGCCTGGCGGATACAATCATTGTCTTTGACCTGCGCCGCTTCTCCCGCAACTTCGTCCATTCCGCTATGATCTTTGAGGAGATTGAGAGTAACGGCGGTGAGATTGTCAGCGTCAGCGAGAACATCGACAACAGCCTGACAGGTAAGCTTATCCGTTCCATCCTGGCCTGGAGCGCCGAGAGCGAGCGCCATAAGATAGTCGAATATGCGAATCGGCGCTGGCAGACGCGCGTAGAGGTAGGTTTGCCGGTAGGAACCGGACGCAGCCCCTACGGGTGGAATTGGAAAGATAAAGAAAAGACCGGTTATGTGATTAACCAGGAACAGGCCGCCATCAGAGTGTCTATTTTCCACATGTTCGTCGAGCTGGATATGAGTTTGCGGGCCATAACGCACAAACTCACGGAAGACAGGATATTGACGCCTACCTATGCAAAGAAATTTCAGGGGCAGCCGCCAGAAGATTCGGAAATAAAACTAGAGTATTGCGTATGGCGGTATACCACCGTCAGAGAAATACTGAAGGACCTAGAAAACATCGGTATCTTGGTAGTATGCAAAGGGAAACAGAAGATTGGGCCGGATGGCAAGCGCAGGACCGAGGCGCATCCGAACCGGAGAGAAATACCGGGCGGCATACCCGCGCTTATCGACCTTACCCTCTATGAACGGGCGCAGGAAAAGCTCAAGACCAATAAAGCTGATAAAAGCCATCTCCCATTGAATAAAGAGGACTACCTGCTCAGAGGTCATATTTATTGCGCGACTTGTGGGTGCTCCATGAAGCCGAGAACGCAGAAAAAAGGGCGGCTGACGCAAAAAGGAACTGATAAGTCCTATCCGTTCTACCGCTGTACCAATATGCATAATAAATATAATGCCTGCCCGTCTTTAACCACGATAAGAACCAGCCCGCTCGATGACATCGTCTGGCAAGATTGCTGTGTATTATTCAAGCGCATTGAGGTCTTGCAAGCAGCGCTGGAACAGGAGATGGAAGCGGCCATTAACGCCTTATTGGAGGATACAACAGGGCAGGAGCAGATTCAACAAATAGAGGCGACAATTGAGTTTGCGAAGAACGAACGAGAAAAACACGTGCCGGGAAGCTACATGCACAATCTCATTTCGCAAGATATTACGAACCAGGAAGAACAGCTTGCACGCTATAAAGAAGAGATAGGCTCCAGCAATATAGAAAAGGTCACCGGAACCTATCAGCAGCGGATTATGGATTTTTTAGAGTTCCTGAATGTGATGCGTGGACGCTATGAACATGCAACATTCCAGGAAAAGCGAAATGCCCTCGAAGTCTTGGGTGTACGTGTGCTGGTGCATGAGCCGACCGAAACTTACGGCCTATCTTCCGAGGCTTTGGGCATAAACGAGGGGCAGGAGTGGTTCAGCGCCAAAGATGCAGCCCGCTTACTTGGCGTGAACGCCAAAACCATACATTTCTATCGAAGAAACGGGACTATCACCAATTACAAATACGAACCATTTTTATTGGTGCACAGGAATGAACTTCTGAGGCTACAGATAAAAGGTTTTTTGCAGCGCAATACGAAAGAGATTGTGCGCAGCCGAGTGGCAATCAGCTATTCCCCCCGCTTTAACATTCGCCAGGAAAGTGCTACAGGTGTACACGTATCCAAGGCAGAACGACTGGGCTTTCCTTTCGCAAGCCCGCCTCTCACCTTCGTATGTTCGATCCCGGCAGGATGAGCATTTCTTGTAGTTCGTTTTTCCTATGGAGGAGACAAAAGCTGGCAGACTTGCCTATGAAGGTTGAGCCAACTGGTGTATAATGCGGTACAGACATACAACAGACTCTGGAATGTGATATAGATCATTGTTTCTGATCGCCCTGTTGCCCAATACCATTTGCAGGAGAATAGCGTAAAGAGAGGGCTTTATGATGATGGAAACGGTTCCGTCGGGCACCATATTACACGAGCACTACCGCATCGAGCGTGCGCTGGGCAGCGGAGGCTTTGGGCATGTCTACCTGGCTTTAGACCTCAGGACAAATCAACCGTACGCTCTCAAAGAATACCTGGTGACCGGTTCCGGTGGGCAGGCACAACTCCAGCACGAGGCGCGGGTTCTGAGTCAGTTGCATCATCCTAATCTTCCTCTCTTTCAAGAGGCATTTAATGAACGCGGGCGGTATTACGTCGTTCTCAGCTACATCGAAGGAAGTGATCTGACTGATCATATCCGCATCGCACGCCAGAGCAATAACGTCATCCCGTTAGCACGTATCATTGGGTGGGTGCTCTCGATCTGTGACGCGGTCAACTTCCTGCACAGCCAGCACCCACCTGTCATTCATCGCGACATCAAGCCGGATAATATTCGTATCAAACCAGATGTGACAGCGGTATTAGTAGATCTGGGCAACGCGAAAGCAACAGCCGATGGGGCCCGTACCCTCTTCTTTATCCGGCACCAGGGAACACCCGGCTATGCCCCACCAGAGCAGTATCCGGGCGGCAGCGGAACCGATGTGCGTTCCGATGTCTATGCCCTGGGTGGCACGCTCTATTTCGCCCTCACCACTCGTGAACCCCCAAGTGTTTCAACACGGAACCAGTCGCTTCAACAGCGTCTGCCAGACCTGCCATCATTACAAGAACAACTGGCGAATAATCCCCCCGAAGACAGTGAAGCAGCTAATCCAGCACGCCAATTTCGGCTGGGTGTCTCGCGGCCCGGAAAACCTGTTCCGCGCCACTCACGCCAGGTTGCACAGCTTGGGACACTTCCACCGGGACTACTTGACCAGCTCAACCGGGTGATACAGCGAGCGATGGCAATGAAGCCGAGTGACCGCTACTAATCTGTTGCCGATCTCAGCAATGATCTCAGGAGGGTCCTGCAAGCATTACCCGCGCCGACACCTCCTGCGGTGCCTTCACGTCCAGTAGACCCTCATAGCACACAGCCTGATCTCCCACTGCTTTATGATACATTGCAGGCAGCCAAAGAGAACCAGGGGCAGGCATCCCAAAATGCCTCAGCACCATCCGCCCAACAATCACCAGCTCCACCAGCAGCCACGCCTGCGCCAGCTTCACAATCCCCGGTTTCACCGGCACCGACTCTCAAGTGCCCGCGATGTGGTTCACCACTGGTCCCTAAGGCAGCATTCTGCCCCCGTTGTGGTACCCCGCTAAGCAATATCAACCTTGCTCAGTCAACGACACCGCCGCCACCTAAAGCCAATCCGGGCAACCCGCCAGCGCAGAACAGTGCCCAACAACGCAGCATCTCGTCAGAGCCAACAATGGTAGTTCGACCACAGACGCCACAAATGCAGACACCGGCGCAGCCAGCCAGGACTTATACACCAGCATCGTCACCTTACACATCAACATCTTCCCCATCCCGGTCTGCCGTAGAAAATATGCCTCCGCGTAGTTCCAATCCACCGGTGCAAAACCCGGTTCCTCCTACATCGGCACCACCAGCATCTTTCCTGCCGAGCACCTCCTCTACAAGAAGTACGCCGCCTGCCTCACAAACGCCAGCAGAAGCGGATAGTCCATCTACTCCTGCCTCTACCAGTCCCACTATCCCTGCGAAGGCCATCGTCATCACAGCTATCGGCTTAATACTACTCATCGCAGTTCTGGTGATCCTGGTGATTCTGACCACAAGGAGATAGCTTGACTTTCTATGGCTCTATAGGGGAAAATATAGGTAACACAAAAATGCTCATTCATTTTTAAGGGTAGAGACAATGAATCCAGCAGTAGATATCATTGGCGTGGGAGGATCAGGAGGTTTCCTGGCTTCTTCCCTCTATCAAGGCGGCTTGCCCCCACGCATTCTATCTCGCGGTGCCGCACTCCGGCAACTGCGCGAGGTAGGGCTGACCATTCTCACCGATGCCAAACCCCGTATCTACACCCCGATCAACTGTAAAGCTCTCGACGATGTACAGGAATTTGCCCCGATCATCCTCCTGGCTACAAAATCCTATGATATCCCCGCACTCCTTGATGAGCTGGCTCCGCGGGTCGCTCCAGATACATTGTTTATCACTGTCCAGAATGGTTTTGCCGCACACGATGCTTTAAGCAACACCTTCGGGCCAGAGAGAGCTATTATGGGCGTTCTTTATGTGACTGCACATATTGTCTCTCCCGCAGTGATAGACATCAAACCAGGGGTAGCGCGTTTTTTCCTGCCAGATGTCCATCAGACCATCCTCCAGCCAATCGTTGATGCATTGAACGCTGCTGGAGTCGAATCAGCCCTGTTGTATGATATTGAGCGACGCATGTGGATGAAACAACTCTTTCACGTCCCCTTTGCCATCCTGAATGCAGAGATGCGCCAACCTATTGGCAGGATCTGTGAGGATGCCCAGGCATGTGCAAGGTGGGGAGCGCTAGCCGAGGAGATCGCTGCAATAGCCAGTGCCTGCGGTGTGCACATGCCCGCCGATGCAGCTGCTGCAAGTCTGTCAGTGGCTGAAGGATTCGATCCGCAGGCTGATTCCTCCTTCGCCCGTGATGTCTGGGCCGGGCGGCCTCATGAGGCGGAAGCTCTCATCGGACCTCTACTGCAACGAGCTCGAAAATACGATGTACCTTGCCCTTTACTGCAACAGGCATATCGATATTACCTCAGGAAATAGCCTCCTATCCATCATTTTTGTGTGATTCCTCAAAATTCATGAGGTGAGAGCTATTCCCAATATAGTTGACTTTTTTCCTGAACACCTTTAGAATGTCGATGATCAACACTCTTTGCTTTATTTCATCGAATGAAAGCGATGTTTTTGTAGAATTGGAGGTCATCTATGACAATTGTCTGCCCACACTGCTCCCAGGTAAATCCCGACCAATCCGGCTTCTGCGCACGCTGCGGAAACAGGCTACAGTCAACCGGCCAGACGGTAACAGGTCCCAGCGGTGCTGGTGCCCCAGTCCCAACCTATGCAGCCTCAGGCATGCTCTCTAACCAGATGGTACCAACGGCATCCTCGCCGCCAACAGGGCCATCATATCCATCCTCCCCCTCTCTGGCACCCCAATTCCCATCTTCCCAACTGATGCCACCAACAAATGTAGCTCCCCCACCACCTACTATACAGATGGGAACAGGACAGGGATTAGGCTCATTACGTCGCGCCTTCGCAGGCAGAGGCGTACCGACGATGCATTATTCCTGGCTATTGGATGGAGAACAAGCACAAGCCATAGCTGTACGTTTTACGATCAACGAGACACTACAACGGCGAGGAGTCGCTGGCTTAGAAGTCAAACAGGAGAGGCTGATAGAGCGGGGTCTCTTAATGGAGGAGCGTGAGTATACGACGCTCCATCGTGGAGTCACGACCGTTTTCGTCCATGTAGCACCTGCCGGTCGTGATCTTTACATCTCACGAGCTACAGCAGTCCTCCCTGCTATCAGCAGTATCCGGGTGGTGATTGCAACCCTGCTCCTACTTCTCATGCTCTTCGGGTTCGTACAGCCACCTATTCCTACTATCCTGCTGCAAAGCTCTGCGGCTTATGGCGGAAGTTTCACACCAGTCACCACATTTCAGATCATTGCTTCTGTGCTGAGCTACCCCATACTGGCATTCTTCATCATCATGTTAATTCGTTCGTTTATCTACTGGTTGATCGAGAATGATTTCCTGGTTTACCTGCGCTCTAACGTTCTGAACGACTTCCAGATGGATGATATTGTAGTGTTGGAGCACCTTACCGATCATAGCGTGCAAGAGGCGCTAAGACAAATAGGCATGGATGCCAGTAAGATCACACCTCCCATCGAGGGATACCGGCCAAAGCGCCGTCTGCGGGGAAGTGGTAGTGGTACCACCTGGAGTAGTGGCCTGGGCATCTAACAGGGCGACCGCAAGGGATCGCCCCTACCCAGGCATGAGGAACCATACCCCCCAGGTTGGGTAGGGGCGATCCCCATAAGCGCGAACTTAGGACGAATTTCCAGGGCGGGGGCAAGCCCCGCCCCTACTATACACGGGCCTGGCGGGCTGATCCGTGCTCTGGTAGGGGCGACCCTTGCGGTCGCCCTGGGGGGCGCGGTGGGGTCTGGCTTAAGTTCGCGCCTATGGGGGCGATCCCTTGCGGGTCGCGCCATCCTGTCCGGGGGCGCGCATCCGGGGGATGATCAAGCGCAGGTAATACGGAGTTGCTAACTAACAGATAATCTTGCGTTAGCTTCTGTGGCCTTCTCTATGAGCAGAAGATTGTACGTTAGACCGCAACTTCGTATAATAGGGGGATGATAAAGCGCCGCGCCTGGGGGGCGATGAAGGGCCCTGCTAGCTTGCAACAACATGACGGACACCCGGAAAAGACGGGTGCTTGAAGGAGGGCATACCGACCAGAGCACCCGTCGTGGAACCTGGATCAAGTTTCATCCATGGAGCAATCCGTTACTGAAGTGTCACAGTGGCTGTATATTGATTACTCCGCTGACCTGTCGCATCGACCACCACCAGTGTAACGGTAAATGGACCTGCGCTATAGTAATAATGATCGGTCTGAGGAGAATACGTATCGTTGGTGGATCCGTCTCCAAAGTCCCAACTATAGTGGTCTATCGATGTGGCAGGGTCTGCTGAGGAAGCCGACGCATCAAAGCTGACATCTGCCGATCCCTGGTAGTACTGAGAAAAGGTGAAGCTAGCGGTTGGCGGCTGAGGCACCACTGTCACGCTGGTTGTATCGGTACTCCTCTGATTAATGGCATCGACCGCGGTGACAGTCACAGTGAAGGTTGTGGTGTTCTGATCGAAGTGATTGACATGATAGTTGTGCTCAACACTTTGACCATAACCACCGGCTCCATCACCAAAATCCCAGGTATAGGTAAGGTCTTTCCCAGGACTTTGAGCTGAAAATTGTACAGACGAGTTATTCACAACTGAGCTTGACGACAAGATGCTGATATGCACTTGAGGCATCGGATAGCCAAGCTCAAGGCCACGTTGAGAAGCCCATTGTAACCAGTAAACACCCCCGCCAACCAGAGCTACCAGTAAAACCACGAGAATCACCCCGGCCAGGCGACTTCCCCATCCAGTCGATGTACGTTGTTGAACTTGACTGCTGATTGGCATACCGATATAACTCATTGGTTTCCTCCCCTTAGAAACTGCCCTGTGGGCATATTTGTTTGACTATTCAAGGAAGGGACATGAGAGAGTGCAGAAGCACACGAACTCACCAGAAGTAACCCTGGAAGGGCAACCAGGACAACAGAGATGATATCTCTGATATGCTGGTTGTCGGCGAGCGACAGTGTATCATTGAAGGCGATAAGGTACCCACCTGCCGCTCCAGCTATGATGGCCAGTAAGAAGGCACAGAAGACTGCGCTATACAACAGATTGCGTGCAGCAGTTCTCTGAACAGAACGATGTTGCCTGCTGACTAGGTTGAGTATGCCATAGATGGGGGCACTCAACCCCCTCAGCAGCCCTGACAGAATAGAAGGCAATCTTGTCCCACTGGCCTGGTAGGCGCCTCCCAACGCACCAAGGACAGACCCACTCAGCAATGCCCACAGGAGTAGATTAGCCAGTCCCACACCTGCCGACTGCACATGTATCGCAGATGGCTGGGATGAACTAACAGAACCACCACTGTTCGCCTGGTTTGCAAACGTAACTGTGACAGTGCAGAAAAAACTGAGCAGGGCCATAAGCACTGTAAAAGGTGCAGTAATGATCAGCCCTTGAATGGCACCAGGACCGGTTCCCTGGACTCTTCCGATAGCAGCGCTGACTCTCCCTCCCAGGAAGAGACTGATGACTGGAACAGCCAGTAAAACGTATCTCCAAGCAGGAAGAGATGAATTTCCATCAAACAGAGAGAGGGTTAGCGGCTGGCCCGTCGCATAGAAACATGGGAATTGCTGCGGGGTGGGGTTACTTATCGTGATGGGTGTACCGAAGGAGAGGAAGAAAAGGTTTACAGCATGCAGCGGCCCCTGAGCAATCCCCCAAAGAGTGAGAATCTGCCAATCACCGCGCTGGCAGAAGCTGCGAGTAAACAAGGGAACGGATACCTCTGCGTAGGCCAGCAGGCAGAAGAGAACGAGGAGCGAGAGTGAAAGCCCTAATCCTGAAGCGGCCAGTCCTCCGGTGATCATTCCCTTAAGTTGTGAGCGAGGCCCGGTACGCAGGTATGAGAGCATCATCTGTCGCCACTGCCCCCGAGCCAGCTTGAGAGAGGCTCCCAATAGCCCGAACAGCCCGCCCCAGAGTATCCCCAGGACAATGAGCGAGAGATTATCTATCGTCAGGGTACCCATTTCTGAGGTTCCTGTACATGTCGGGATACTCCCACTATGACTGAAGTCTGATATCGGAATACAACCATTTGCCTGAGAAGCCAGGATGAAGAGCAGAACGGTATAGGGTATGGCAATTGCTGCTCCTCGCAACAGGCTCGTTTGCGGGCGATTCTGGAAATCTGTGCTGGCGGCAAGATAGCCACCAAGCGTGAGGAGAAGGGCCGGGATTATAAGCAAACCATTGAGAGCAGGATTGTATGCGTAACTGAACGTATTAGTGTTGTTAGAGAAGGTAGAGCTAAAGACAAGATGTAACCCCACTCCATGGGCAACAAGAAACAATTGCAGACCATCTCGCCAGGGAGAGTACAGCGAGAAAATGCCCAGAGCATAGTTCACGCTATCCTCACCACTAAAGGGATAACCAGTAGATGGATGTGGTGCAATCGCATGAGCGATGACTACGATCAGAACTGAGGCTAAACATCCCAGGACTGCCGCAACAATACCTCCGAGCAGAATCCCTAATAAGGCATTGCTAGCCAGTGCGGGTTGAAAAATATTTATCAACAATCGTTGAGTAGCACTGGGACTGGGTGGGATAGCCACTACAGGTTGGGACGGAGCAGACGTTGTTGAAGTCTGTGACCATCCTTGTGTTTGCCAGGGAGGCAGCACCAATGGACTACCATTAGCAAACTGGGTCGGCGGAAGCTGTGAGCTACCAGCAAATTGCGTTGGCGGAAGCTGCGGGTTACTCGGATTGCTGCCAAACTGGCCTGGTTGAAGCTCGAACTGTTGCGGCTGATGGCGTGAGTTACCAGCAAACTGGGTTGGAGGGAACTGCGGGTTGCTCCCAAATTGGGCCGGGGGAAGTTGTTGAGAAGTACTTCCAAACTGCATCAAGGGCAACTGTGGGTTACTTGGACCACGGCCAAATTGGGTCGGGGGAAGTTGTTGAGAGCCAGCCCCAAACTGTGTTGGGGGGAATCCTGGATTCCCTGGACTACTGCCAGACTGGCCTGGTTGAAGCTGCTGGCTACTTAGGCTACTTCCAAACTGCGTTGGGGGAAACTGCGGGCTACCGGGATTATTGCCGAACTGGGTTGTGATCCTACCTTGGGGAGGCATCCTCTGAGTAGCATCATCCTCATTAGCAACTTTCGTTCCGCACTGATTACAGAAGAGAGCATCCTGCAGGAGTCTGTTGCCACACTGGCGACAAAACACGTTGATCACTCCTCTCTTAATACCGGGTTCTAGTAGAAGGAACAGAAGATAAGTGTTATGATTGCAACTGCGTGCCAGTATAGCAGAGGTATGTAGTGAAAGGCAAGTATTGATTCCAGGGAGCGTCCCCCAAAGTTTTGCATTGGGTCCTGGCACCCACAAGGGGTGCCACTACTATGCTACGGCTTTGCAGTCCGTCCATAGTAGTGGCACCCCTTGTGGGTGCCAGGCTCTCCTCGCAAAAAACGATGCGATTCAACTCCACATTTCGGCGAGTGAATTTCGTACACGGTTCAACCATGTGGGGAGCGACGAGGCCCAGGCGAGGCGCTCCAGCACATCGTCGATCAGCAACTCTTCTGTACCTTCCTGGGTAAAGAAGATATCTTCAAGCGGGCCGTTGATACTGGCTATAGGGGCGACGAGCATGAGTGCATCTACAAGGATGAGTGGCTCGTTGACTATGGGGGGATAGATCGCTCCATAGGCCGCTAGAAATTGATGGGCGCGTTCAGGCTCCAGACCACGTTTCACGAGTGGGCGTGTCAGACTGTTGCCAGGTTGCCATTGCAGGGCGCTGAAGTAGAAAAGGCCGTAGGCAAGTTCGAGGAGACGTTTCTCCCAACGGGAGGCTTCTAGATTCAGGACAGCAGTGACTCCCTGGGGGCCAAAGCGCAGGTTCAGTGCGTGATAGTCGCCATGAATGTGAAACTCCGGCAAACCCCGTACCGAACCGATAGACATCATCGCCGCAGGCAGCACGGCCTCCCACTGGTCTACCCAGTTCGACAGCGCCGCAGCAATCGCCTGAAGCTCGCTAGATTCAGCTTTACTACGAGCAAGGTTCAACCAACCCTGCACTAACCCTCCCGCCTGCACTTCTGAAGGCCAGCGATGTTGAGCTCCCGGGTAGTGACGTGAGGCCTGATGGAATCGGGCGAGCATTTCGCCAGCAGCAGCTACCCATTCCAGGCTATGAATATCTGTCGTACTGAACAGCTCACCATCTACCCATTGTTCTAGCTCAAAATAATCTTCACCGATTGCTACTGCTGGCTCGCCCTGTGGTGTGAGCCAGAGAGGAGGAATGGGAATGCCAGCCTGTTGCAGAAAGCGCCGGAAGGTATAACGATGGCTGCTATTTTCCTCTGCCAGTCCTTCCGGGCGTTCTTTGAGGATGTAGCGCTGGCCTTGAATTTCGATCAGCAAACTGAGTTGAATGCTATGAGGGGCTTCTATCGGCCCCAGGTTGTTCCATTCACTCACACCAAAAGCCTGCATGATCTCGTTCAGATCAAGCAGATCTTCTCCCCCATTTCCTTCAGCTTCCAGTTCGTTCTCAGGCATGGTTTGTTTAGATTTCCGTTGGCAAATCCTGGCGTTTGCCCCACTCATTCCAGGAGCCATCGTAATTCGTTAATTTCGGGTAGCCAAGCATCGCCAGGCTAAAGAGAATGGTTGTGGAGGCAACACCTCCATTACAGTAGGCCACAACCCGCTCCTCTGGCGTCACACCAGCGGCGGAGAAAACCCTGGATAGCTCCTCTTTGCTGCGAAATGTGCCTGTTGCCGGGTCAACTATCTCTTCGCGGGGAATATTGAGCGCACCGGGAATGTGGCCGGGGCGACCGGGACGACGTACAATCTTGCCTGTGTATTGCGCAGGTTCGCGGGCATCAACCAGCTTTGTGCCTTTTTGACCGAGCATGCCCAGCACTTCTTCGGCAGTGGCACGCAATTGTGGCTGTACTTCAGGTGTAAACGTGGCGGGAGGATAGCTGGGAATGGTTTTCGTCAGTGGGCGATTTTCGCGCTGCCATTTGGGCAGGCCCCCATTCAAGACAACCACTTCATCGTGTCCATAGTAGTGAAGCGCCCACCAGAGACGGGTGGCAAATTGTGAAGCAGGATGAGCATCGTAGGCTACAACCAGGTGCTGATCACCGATGCCTAAACGACCCATCAGTTCTGCAAAACGAGCAGGGGGAGCAATCTGCGCTTCCACCTCATCACCGGGGTCAACAATATCTTTGCTCCAGTCGATGTAAAGGGCACCTGGAATATGCTCCTGCTCGTACTCCTCACGCGCCCCGACATACAGGGCATCCTGCACACCATCCCGCTCTACCGTTCGTACATACCCGCGCATATCGACGATACGCAGGTGCGGGTCATCCAGGTGGTCAGCTAACCAGGAGGTCTCTACTAAAAAGCGGCTCCGCTCGATACGTTGCATGTCCATATGCGTATGTGCACCTGCCTTTCACAATGTGTTGACACATCTGATTACTACACGCCTCATTTGCAAGCTCTCTCCGTGAAAGCTCCTCTGCAACTGAGTCATGCAGCACACCGCACTCTTAGTGAGTGTGTGGCCCCAGCCGGGCAAGGAACCGCTCTCGGATGTTGACCGCACTATTCTCGTCACGGCCCATCACCAAGCCACAGTTCTCGTTCTCACAGCGATACGCCCGTTTCCACAGAGGCATGTCTTTTCACCCAGGTAACATCCCTAGCGTTTTATTAGGAATCGTTTAAGATAACTTCTAAAAGGCTCTACATCAAGATGAGAATTTCTATAAGCAATATGACCATCTGGACGAATGAAATAATATCCTTGTCTTTGTATCCCAAACTTTT
>WNGG01003705.1_pt1 | contig 19918 bp, 16 predicted proteins | sample 5400661 | NCBI WGS metagenome assembly WNGG01 (sample SAMN13153372, study PRJNA577476) | soil metagenome | isolation source: 100 cm soil or saprolite under Garry oak tree replicate 1 | place: USA:California | collected 2016-06-15
GGTAGCAACGCTCGCCCGAAAGGATGACCGATGAGGTTTCCCAGGCTCGTGAAAGTGGTCGCGCCGTTCTCAATGGTGGTCGTCGCGGCCGGCACGTTGGCTGCGGTCATTGCAACACCCGCATCTGCCGGTTGCGCAAAAACGCTTCTTTACCAGGGTGACCAGGGCCAGGTTGACAACTGCCCAGGAAACGGAAGCCCTAGCTGGGCGTGGGTCTGGAACGGCAGCAACGACGGCCTAGGCGTGTACCTTGATGCCCAGAATTACCATGAGGGGCATGCCAAGCTTTTCACTAATGGAGGAGATACTGGAGGTTATTTTTCGGCAGACCTTTCTCAAAGGACATGGCGCTTGAGGCTGTGCAAATTTGCGAATCCAGAGAATTTGGAGGCGAACTGCTCAGGTTGGATATACATGTAGCGCGACGCGGACATCCGAGGCGGTCGATGAGCGGCCGGCCGGCCGGCCGGCCCCGCTGGCCAGCCTGCCACGCCACCGCGGCGCCTGGGCATGGGGGAAGTCGCAGTAGGCGAGTGTGGCGTCGTCGTAGATCTTCCCACGGGGCCAGCGGCGACCGTGCGGGTCGCTGTGCTCAGCATCGCGAACCCGCTGAAGCAGAGTTCGGACCCCGGAGTCGGCGATCAACCTCGTCACCTCCTCCCACGTCGATAGGCCGAACCTGTCGACCAGCCGGCTTGCGCCGTCGCTAAGCAGTAGGACCGACTGGATCTTGTCAGTGGCGACGCGGCCCGTGATGGCCTGGCTGGCGGCATCCGCGTTCGCTGCGGCCACCCGGAACCCACCAGGGCGGTTTCGGTATGCGCGAAGCGTTTCGACGTACTCCCGGCGGGCTTCAGCATGGGCTGGCGAACCACCACGGAGCGCATCCATGCGACCGCGATGGAGCCGACCGACCTCCTGCTCGCGAGCGTCGCTGATGACGTGCTGTGTGGCACGGTCGTTGACGACCAACACCGAGTCGGCCAGTACAAGGTACCGCACGACTGACCCGCGATGATCAGCGATGATCACCGTGGACGATGGGGTCCCGGGATGATCGAGGTCGCAGCTCTCCTTGTGCGCCTCAGCCACGTCGTCGATGGCATCGGCCAAAATGTCCGTAAGACCTCGTGGACGCTCATCGGCAAGGCGGGTGAGAAGCTCGCCGCCGGGGCGGCGTACGTACCAGGCGACTCCGTGGACACAGCCACCGTTGTCGACATCGGACAGGCCGGCGCCGTCTAGCAACACGACAGAGTTCGCGGTTGCGCGGTTGCTGCGGCGAAATCGAGAGAGCCCTGCGGATGGATACCGGTGAAAATCAGTATTGTTCCCTTGCCATCCAGGCGGGGAAGGCGTCCGAAGTATGCGATGTCCCACGAGCTTGACGGCGATTCGTCCAAGCCGGAACGATGCGACAGCCCGGTGTTGGTGTGGTGTTGGTGTCATGGATCGTCCAAACCTTGTCGGATGCCCGCACAAATCGAAGGTGCGGATCCTGCGCAAGAACAGCTGTGGCTCGACCGGAGAGTCTCGGCCCGCAGATAACGACAAGATTGGGTCGGTCGAGGTCGATCTCTCCACCAATCGGCACAGTCTCGAACCGCGTTTGCAGCCCGAGTCTCGCGGACGGCTCTCCCAGGCGTTGCGCACCGACAACGTCCTCCATCGCCACGACCGGCCGTGTCCGGACGGCCTCCTGCTTCAAGGGCGTTATCACAGTCACCGATCCGTTCCCAAGAAAGGCTGAAGCCGCCTCAGGGTGGTTCGTATGGCGACGGGAACCGGCCTGGTGTGCGTTGGGCACCGACGCCGTGGGACTCCAGGCGCCTGGTGAGCCGCTCATGTGCTGCAAACAGAAGGTGGCGGGCCGGTTCAGACTCCCACCTCTGGCCACAGTCGCGACAGGTCACCATCGGCCGCCAGCGTCCGCTCGAAGCTGAGGACAAGATCATGGCTTGGCCAGCGACGGCCCCGCTCGATCTTGGCCACCAGGTCGCACGGCCCCGCTCGATCTTGGCCACCAGGTCGCGATGAACGTGCACAAGGCTCGCCAACTTGGCCTGGACATGCCGCGGGCATCGCGCCACGCTCGCAGCATCGCTGCAAACCGATCCAGAGGCCGCCAGTTGGGTACCAGCATTGTCCCCCAGCACTTTCGGTTCCTCCTGGGTAAGCAATGCTGTGACGTACGTAACAGCATTGCGCGGCTGTTGCTATACAGCCGTGAGCTGTCGCCGTTACGCAGCGCAGTCCCAAATCGGTCTGTCCGGACACTCATCCAGACATCAGGGCGAGAAGGCCTCTTTCCTAGATCACCGTACGCAACCATGAGCCCTGCGAATGTGGTAGCAAGGGGTCGCCGGTTCATCCCTCAACCGGCCGTGCCACCCGGCAACGCCGAGTCCTGCCCACCCGGACGGCACGCCCCGGCAAGTACGAGCACGACGGGCAGGAGCGGGGGAACCTCCGCTGGCGCCGTACCCGCGGCGCCTTGGGGTGAAGCCGAACGTCCAGGTCGCCGCACCCAGGCGGCCGGACAGGCCGGGCAACCTTCGCGCCCGAACCCGACAGCTCACCTCGCAGGCGTGCCGAAGGGACAGCAGTGCTTCGTGCATCCCTGCCCGGGACGAGCCCGGGCGCCCGTCACCGCGCCTCGCGAATCCGTCGACATGCCGCGCTCGAGCGCCCGCGAACCAGCCGGCGACGGCGGCTCGTGCCGATCGCCGCCGCGGTGGCGGTACTGATCGGCGTGGCAATGGCCACGGCCGCCCAAGCCGCCAGCCACAAGGCGACCTCTCCGGTCACGGTTCGGGCTCTGGGCGTGGACGACGCCACCCCCGTTGCCGGCCGGGTGGTGAACGCCCGGGCCAACGTGGTTGCCGAGAGCGACCAGACCTTCGCCTACGTCGTGCTCGCCGTGCGCGACCAGGCTGGCCGCAACCTGGACTTCCCGGGTACCGCCGACTGGAAGCTGGGCACCACGCTGAAGCTCTACGCGTCGTCCCGGACGTTCTCCACGGCCGGCACCTATACGTACTGGTTCGCCTACGAGAAAGGCGGCCGATGGACGAACCTGAGCCCCAGGCAGACCTTCACGGTCCGCGTATCCGGTGCTGCAGCGCCGAGTGCCTCGGCCGCCACGCCGGCATCGCCGTCCACGAGCCCGACCGGGTCGCCGAGGAGCACGGCGACCCCGACGCCGACCCCGGCCAGCGGCGACCATGCACCGGTGGGAGTGCCTGGCGCGTGGCAGTACAAGTTCGGCGACGACTTCGACGGTGGGGTCGCCTGGGGCACCAGGTGGGCCGCCAGTTCCACGGCCGAGGCCGACGGCGGCCATGGCAACACCGGCAACCAGCAGCTTGAGTGGAACCAGGCCGCGAACTGCTCCACCGCCAACGGCATCTTGACGATGACGGCCAGACCCGACAACATCACCAGCCCATCCGGGAAGCACTACAACTGGTCGAGCTGCCTGCTCTCCACCTCGCCCAGCTACGCCTTCAGGTACGGGTACATCGAGATCCGGGCCCAGCTGCCCGGCCCGAAGGGTTTCTGGCCGGCGTTCTGGACCTGGCAGGCCGCGGGCAACAACCAGTGGACCGAGACCGACGTGTACGAGTTCTATTCGGACAACCACTCCCGGCTGTACCTCACCCAGCACAGCGCCCTCGGCGGCGGGACGACTTACCGCCCTTCGTTCGACCCGACGACCGGCTTCCATACCTACGGTGCGGACATCGAGGCGGGCGGTACCCGGTTCTACATCGACGGCCAGCTCGTCTACGCGGCACCTGGTACCAGCACGGGGATGACGAACATCATCCTGGACAACTTCGTCTACGCGACCATCCCGCCGGCGCCAGGCACGTCGGCCGCAATGCAGGTGGACTACGTGCGCGCCTGGCAGCGCTGAACGGTCGGTTCGGCGACGACGTCTCCGCTCGGCATGATTGCGGTGCCGGCCGGGTATTTCCCAGGTGCCCGCAACCGCGTGCGATGGGTGACGAGACGATCTCCGTGCCTGCTCGGGAGGCCAACGATGGCACGTCCGGCTCGCCGGTGACCGACCGGGGCATGGCCCGCCGAGTCAGCCCGACACGCGTGGGCCTGGCGGCGGTCGTGATCTCGCTGGTGGCGGTGTTGCTGCTGGCCGCGGACGGCTCAGCACCGCCCGGCGGGACCCCGGCGGCCACGCCAGCGGTGCCGTTGGGTGCGTTTCTCGGCGCGGACCGGAGCGGGGTCGGCGCGATCGACGGCTTCGCCTCCTGGATCGGTGTCACCGCGTCGGTAGGGCACACGTACCTGCCGGGCAGGTCCTGGGACGACCTGGACGGGCCGGACTGGGTGCTCGACCCGTGGGCCGCGTGGCGCTCCGCGCAGTCCGAGCGGATGCTCGTGCTCAACGTGCCGATGGTGGCGCCCAATGAGCCGCCGGTGAGCGACGGCGATGCCGCCGGGCTACTGCGGCAGGGCGCCGCGGGCCGGTTCGACGGGCACTTCCGCACGCTCGCCGGGCGCCTCGTCGAACGGCAGGCCACCGATACCGTCATCGTGCTGGGCTGGGAGATGAACGGCACGACCTACAGCGGGCGGTGCGCGCCCGATCCGGCGGCGTGGAAACAGTACTGGCGGCGCATCGTCACGGTCATGCGCGGTGTGTCCGGTCAGCGCTTCCGCTTCGACTTCGCACCGGCCCGCGGCGCCCAGGCCGTACCGTGGCCGCTGTGCTATCCGGGCGACGACGTCGTGGACATCGTGGGCATGGACTCTTACGACCAGCAGCCCGGTCGCACCTTCAGCGACTTCGTCGACCAGCCCTACGGGCTGCAGGCCCAGGCTGATTTCGCGGCGGCGCACGGCAAGCCGATGTCCTACCCGGAGTGGGGGTTGTACGACTACGGCGACGATCCGGCCTATGTGCGCGGCATGTACTCCTGGCTGGGTACCCACGAGGTGGCTTACCAGACGATCACCGACTACTGCCCGCACGGCGTGTGGGGATGCCGGGCCAATCCGGCGTCCAGTGCCGTGTACCGGCAGTTGTTCGGGGTCAGCGGCGGCCGTCCGCGAGGCGGGCCGTGACCGCGGCGAGGACGTCACAGGTTTGCTGTACGCCGGCCTCGGCGGCCGCGTACCGCGCGGCGACCTCCCCCTCGGCACGCGTCACGTCGGGGCGGCAGAGGCGATAGCCGATCGCCTCGCCGAGCGCGCCAACGTCGCCAGCAGGAACGAGGGCGCCGGCGCCTGGGGGAAGGACGTCGGCGATGCCGGGGATGTCGGTGCCCACCACCGGACGGCCGACCGCGAGCGCCTCGAGCATGGTCAGCGGCAGACCTTCCCAGCGGGACGGCAGTACGACCAGGTCAGCCGCGGCGTACCACGGCCGGGCGTCGTCGACCGGGCCGGCGAGGACCGCTCCGGGTGGCGTCTGCCGGCGCAGTGGTTCAAGCAGATCTCCGCCGCCGACGACGGCCAGCCTTGCGTCGGGGCAACGGGCGCGTACGGCCGGCCACGCGGCGAGCAGCACGTCCTGCCCTTTCTGCCGGGTCACCCGGCCGACGCACACGGCCAGCGGCGCAGCACGCGGGAGGCCCAACAGCGCCCGGGCCACGCGCCGGTCGCCCTCGTCCGCGCGCTGGAAGTGCTTCAGGTCCACACCGCTGCGCACAATGCAGTACCGACCCCGTAGACCCTGCGCGCGAGCCTGTGCCGCCTCGCCTTCCCCGAGGCAGACGTAGAGCGCGGTCCACCGCGCGGCCAGGCGTTCCCAGGCGACCGCCGCCCGAACCATCGGGCGCGGCGCCGCCAGCCACGACCAGCCGTGCGGCTGGAACATCGTGGGCAACTGCCCCCGGGCGGCGAGGCGCCCGGCCAGCCCTGCCTTTGACGAGTGCAGGTGTACGAGGTCCGGGCCGGTGCGGTCGAGCAGCCGGCGGAGCCGCAGCGTCTCGCTTGCCGCGTTGGCGCCGGGCGCCCGGACGGCCGGCCAGGTGATCCGCCGGATCCCCCGAACGGCCAGGTCGTCGGCGAGCCGCCCGCGATCGGGACAGGCGACGGCCACGTCCCAACCGCGCGCCTGCTGGTCGGCGCAGAGGGCAGCCAGGTAGATCGCCACGCCGGCGTCGGTCGGCTGGGTCATATGGAGAACACTCGGCATGTCTTGACCCGCCTCACAACGTCTCGCAGCAGCGGCAGTCGGGTCTTGACGACGCGAGCGAGCCGGTGCCGGCCGCGTAGGCCGGCCGCGTAGAAGGGCGCCGGCAGGTTGCCGGGACCGGCCAGCAACACCCGCTGGTTGCGCGTCTCGCGCGGCCGCCAGCGCCGCTTGTACGGCTCGTCGCCACGCAGCAGACTCAGCGTCGGCCGGCCGAGCCGTTGCGCGAGGTCAAGGTTGCTCCCCAGGAGGAGCTGCGTCACATCGATGCGCCGGCGAAGGTCGGGGCAGAACCCGTAGAGGTACGCGCAGACCATGCTAGGGCCCACGACGAGCAGGTCGACCGCCACAGGTTCGCCGTCGAGCCGGTACTCGACCAGCAGCGCCTGGCCGCGCTCGACCATCGTGGGGACGGCCCGGGCGAGGTGCGCGGCGAACCGCGCCCGCCCGTGTTCGGGGTTCATGCCGCGGCCACGCCACTGTTGCTCGTGCAACCGGAGCAGCGCCGCGACCGCCTCGGCGGCGCGACTGCTGCGGATCAACCGCGTCTCGACACCTAATGCTTCGATCTTGCGGCGCTTGTTGCGCCGGGTACGTGCCGTATCGGTGGGGAGGGTACCGATGAGCTCCTCGATCGGCTGCACGGGAAGCTCCAGGCAGGTTGAGCCGGGCACCTGCCAGGTGCGAAACGGCCACGCATCCACCAGGTGCCATGCCGCTGCCTCTTCCGGTACCTCGGGGAGGTCGATCAGGTGCCCTCCGGGCTGGGCGACCAGTTCGTGGGCCAGACGACGCGCGGCCTCCGCGGCGCAGGAATCGTCGACCAGGACGTCGCTGAAGTCGGAAACGCCGGTGCCGATAGGGGTGAGTACCGGCAGTCCGTGTCGATGACCTCGCATCAGTGGCGCGGCGGCGACCAGCCGGCCGGCTCGCCGTACCAGTACCAGGACCAGCCGCCCGGGCCGACCGTAGCTGTGCCACCAGGACTGCAGCCAGGCGCGCGACAGGAAGGCTGTGGCGGTCGAGCAGCGCCGGTACAGGTCTTCCCACTCGTCGGCGAGCCGAGCCAGGGCATCGTCGTCGCGTAGTGTGTGCGCGAGCCACTCCTCGGTCTGCGGAGCGTTGCTACCGTGAGCCGTCGCGCTTTGCAGTGTTGTCATCGCGAATCCGATCGTCTATGACCGTCCTGGCGTCGTGGTCGTTCGGGCCGGCCTTCTCCGGTCTGTTCAGTACGGCGGCCGCCGGCGCCACGGTGACCGGCGCCCGACCGGTCCACCTCCACATTTCCGGTACCGCGGCGCCCTCGGCCGGCTCGGTGCGGTTGACGGTTGTCCGCCGGACCCGGCCGGTGTCGGCGCCACCGCGACCCGGGCCGGCCAGCAGGGCCAGCCCGCCGAGCAGCAGGCCCATTGCTGCGCCTACCGCTATGTCGAGCGCCGGCCGCGGCGATGCCGGATCGGCCGGTGGGATGGCTGCGCTGAGCACGGTGAGCCTCATCCGGGTGTCCGCGCTATGGTCGTTCGCCGTGTTGACCAGGCCGATGGCCACCAGATTGGCGAGATCGGCGGCGTGGCGGGCGGAGCCGGCGGAGCCGGTGACCTCGATGACCGGCGCATCCGGTGACGTGGACGCCCGTACCTGGCTTCGCAGCTCGCTCACCGAGGCTGCGCCGTTGCTCGCGGTGGCGGCGGCGTTCAGCGCTTCCCCCTGGCCCGCGATGCGCGCGTACGCCTGGGCGTAGCTCACCGCCGACGTGCTGTCACCGGGGTTCTGGGCGACCACGAGGACGTACGCCTTGGCGGTGTAGACCGGGTGGCTCAACAGGACGTATCCGAGGCCGGCGAGCGCGCCCAGCGCGGTGACCAGCCCCAGCAGCAACCAACGGACCAGCCTGGTCATTATCTGGGCCTTGCCGGCCATGACTCCTCCTCAGTCAACGGGTTCAGCTGCCCGTTCCCCGTCACCCGCCGGTAGACAACGGCCAGCTGTCCGGCGACGCCGGCCATGTCGTAACGGTCGAGTGCCGATGGCGGCGGTAGGCGGTGCGGCCCGTCCCGTACCGCGGTGGCGAGCGCGCCTTGCATCGCGTCAGGATCCGGCGGCACGCGGTGCGCGCCCGGCGCCGATCCGGAGGGCAGGTCGTCCAGTGCCGGGCAGGAAACGTAAAGCACCGGCAACCCGGCCGCCAGCGCCTCGACGACGCTGAGCCCGAACGCCTCCTCGGGTGACGGCGCGACGAGAAGGTCCATTGTGGACAGTAGGCCGGGCACGTCAAGCGCTTCGCCGGTGAAGACGGCGTCGACGTTCAGCTTGCCGGCCAGCGCGGTCAGCGCCGGCCGCTGCGGCCCTTCGCCGACGACGAGCGCACTCACCCCGCGCTGCCCGTGCACCGCGTGCAGCATCAGGTCGATTCGCTTGCCGGGGACCAGGCGGCCGACCGAGCCGACCACGAACCGCGCGGGCGGGATGCCGAGCTCGGCGCGCAACTGTGCCCGACGCATCGGGTCGAAGCGGTACCGGCCTGCCTCGATGCCATTGGGGATCAGCTCAATGCGTGACCTCGGCACGCCCCACGCGACCATCCGGCGGGCGACGGCCGCGGAGACCGCGATGGTCGCCTGCCCGAGCCGTTCGGTGGCCAGATAGAGCCGGCGTATCCCGGGGGAGATCCGACGGCCTTCGATGTGCTGGTCGCCCAGCGAGTGCTCGGTGGCGACGACATGTCGCGCACTGGCAAGCCGCGCGGCGACCCGCCCGTACACGCAGGCGCGGTACAGGTGGGTGTGCACGATGTCGAATCGACCCGCGCGGATGAGGCGTACCAACCGGGGCAGTGCGGCGACGTCGGTGTTGCCGCACATGCCGATGTCGTGTACCGGGGTGCCGTCGGCCCGGATTGCCCGGGCAACGCAACCCGGGTTGGTCAGCGTCGCGACCTCGGCCGGTATGTGCTGGTATCGCAGCAGCAGGCGCAGTTGCTGCTCCGCGCCGCCCGCGGCGAGACCGGTGATGACGTGGAGGACCTTCACCGTCCGGCCCTCCAGGCGAGGCGGTGGCGGATCAGTTTGGCATACATCCGGGCCGCGCCGTCACGTTCACCGATGTAGGTCCGAGGCAGCGCATGCCGGTCGCGGCGTGCGGAGGCCCGGGTGGCGACGGCATAGTCGTAGCCGGCCGCCCGCGCCGCGCGCACAGCGGCGTCGGACAGCTCACCGTACGGGTAGCAGAATCCGCGCACCGGGACACCGGTCAGCGACTCAAGAGTCTCCCGGCTGTCTTCGATCTCCACGCCGAGCAGATCGGCGTCGGCGTGGGACAGTCGCCGGTGACGGAGTCCGTGGGAACCTATCTCGATCCCCGTCCGTGCCACCTCGCGCACCTGGTCGACCGTCATCAACGATTTGACCGGGCCCCGCTCCTCCCAGTCGTTGTGCCCGCCGAGCCTGCCGGCGACCACGAACACGGTCGCGGTGAACCCGTGCCGCGCGAGCACCGGGACGACGTGGGTGGTGAAGTCCGCGTACCCGTCGTCGAAGGTCAGGCCGACCAGTCCCGTGGTGCGGCCGCGGTCTGCCGCGTCGAGCAGTTCGCGCATTGACGTGCCGCGTAGCCCGTGCCGTTCCAGCCATCGCATCTGCTCGGCGAAGCGGGCCGGTGACACCGTGATGCGGTAGGGGTCGTCGTCGGTGTCGTTGACCGAGTGGTACATCAGCACGAACGGCACCCCGCTCGGCTCACCCGACTGGCGCACCGTTGCGATCAGCGCGGTGAGCGGACGGGTCTCGGGCGCCCCTGTCAGGACGCCGAGCAGCAGGAACACGACGGCCACCCCGATCCCGCCGACGATCAAGGTGACCGGCGCCGGCAGCCCGTTCGTGAGCCGGCCGGCCAGCCAGCCACCGGCGCCGGCTGCGGCCGCCATGAAGGCGAGCCGGGCCGTTGCGGTGGCGACTGCGGGTACGGAAATCCAGACCCCCCGGCTGCGCAGGCCACCGAGCATCAGCCAGGCGGTGAGAGTGATGCCGGCCGCGTTGCCGGCCGCGATCGCCATGCCATGCCACACCGGCAACAGGACCACGCTGATCAGCGCGGTCGCGGCGAGGCCGGCGCCCATGACCAGCGCCGGGTACCAGATCGATCGCCCCTTGGAGAAGTACGACCGGGTCAGCACGGCGACCGCGGCCTGGCCGAGGAGCCCGAACGCGTACACCCTCATGATGGCCGCGGTCGCGGACGTGTCCTGCGAAGTGAACGCGCCATGCTCGAAGAGCAGCCGGATGATCGGCGTGGAGAACGCGATGACGTACACCGACGCCACCAGCACGACGGCACTGACCAGCCGCAGGTCCCGCTCCACACGCTCGCGGCTGCCCACCTCGTCGCCGGTCGCGACGCTGCGGGCGAGCATCGGAAAGGTCACCGTGGCGACCATGATGGACAGCACCATCGGCACCTGTGCGACCTTCTGCGCGTAGTTCAGGTGCGAGATGGTGCCGGCGGACAGTTCGGAGCCGAGGATCCGCTCGACGAAGACCTGCGCGTGCCGGGTCAGCATGAATACCGCGATGGGGATGAAGGCGATGAGCGCCACGTGCGGCCGGCCGACCCGACCGCGCAGCGCGGCCGGCTCCAACCGGCGCAGAAACGCCGGCATCTGGACGGCGACCATCAGCGCGCTTCCCGCGGCCACCCCGATCGCCGCGGCGAGTACGCCCAGCGACTTGTGGAGCAGCGCCATCGAGCCCAGGATGCCGACGTTGTAGGCGATGTAGATCGACGCCGGCCAGCCGAAGACGTGGGCGGAGCGCAGCGCGGCACCCAGATAACCGGCGAGCCCGAAGGTCAGCACGGCGACCGCGGTGACCTGCAGGCACCGCACCGCCAAGGCGGGCTCGGCGAGACCGGGCGCGAGCAGGTGTACCAGCAGCGGCGCGGCGAGCGCGACCGCGGCGGCGGCGACCGCGAGCAGGCCGGCGATCCGGGGGAGGGTTGCCCGGACCACGGCACCCAGTCCGCCCTGTTCGGCCAGCGCACGGACGAAGATGGGAACCATCAGGAACACCATCGCGCCCTCGATCAGCAGCGGCGAAGCCGTCTCCGGTACCGTCCACGCGACCAGGAACGCGTCGGTCTGGCCGGTGGCACCGAAGAACCGGGCCAGCAGCAGGTCGCGGAGCAGGCCCAGAAGTGAACCACCGACGCTCAGGGCGGCGGCCAGCGCGGTTGCCCGTACTATCAGGCCGGTCGTCGCCTCGCGGACCTCGCGCTGCGCAGCCGTCATCGCGCGACCCCCCGGTCCGGCCCGGGGCGCGGCTGGGCCGCCCACCACAGGGCGAGGCCGATCAGCACGGACATCAGTACCGTCGACTGCCCACCGATATCGCTGAAGAGGAAGTTCAGCAGCGTCCAGGCGACGGCGCCGACGGCCGCGATACTGACCAACCGCCCATCCGGAAGACGTCCGTCCGGCGGCCCGATTGCGCCCGCCGCCTGCCGGGTGCGTCGCCAGGTCAGGACCGCCAAACCGAGGAGGAGGCCACTGAGCGCCAGCGCGCCGACCAGACCCTGCTCGCTGAGTACCAGTAGATACATGTTGTGCGGTGACAGCAGCGGCTCACGGCGGAAGCTCAGGCCCGGGTCGGCGACGTCGCTGCCGGAGGACAGGTGCAGCGGCGCATACCAGTCCCGGTACGCCCCGAACTCCTTCGGCCCGAGGCCGGTCAGCGGGTGGTCCCGCCACATCGCGATCGCGGTCTGCCACAGCTCGTACCGGTCGCTGACGGACCGGTCCGGCGCGCTCAGCGAGGTACCGATCGTGGCGAACCGCGCCTCGAGCGAGCTGCTGGCGTCGCCCAACGCGCCAACCAGTACAACGGCGGCGGCGCCGGCGAAAACCGCGGTGCGCAACGCGAAGCGCCGGCCGGCCGCGAGCAGCATGATGACGACCGCGCCGCCGGTGGCGACGACCGCGCCCCGGCTAAGCGACAGCAGCAACGGCACCACCAGCAGCGCGGCGAGCGCGAGCAGCCCAAGTCGGGCGCGGCCACGAAGCACGAGACCAAGGCCGAACGCCACCACGATGCCGTATCCGACCACTGTGGACATTCCCATGATGTCCAACGCACCGAAGGTGCCGACCGCACGTACGTTCTGGCCGGCGAACGAGGCGCCGGTCCCGGTGAGGTACTGCCGGGTCCCGACGACTCCTTCGACCACCGCGGCGGCCAGGACCGCCACGCACACCAGCCGCAGGTCTCGCCGGTCGCGCACGGCAAGTACCACCGCGACCGGGACGATCACGAAAAGCTGTAGGTAGCGCACGAAGCCCGGGCCGCTGGCGGCCGGATCCTGCGAGGTGAGCGTGGCCAGACCGAAGCCCAGTACGGTTGCAGCCACCGCCGCCCAGAGCCCGGTGCGCGGCAGCCCGCCGCGGGCCAGCATGCGTGGCACGACCGCAACCACAAGCGCGGCCGACCCGAGGTCTGCCGGCGTGACATGCACCGACGCGGAGAGGTCCCGGTTGCCCACCGGTACGCAGACCAGCAGCACCGCCAGCGCCGCAAGCGCCGCCGGCCGGACCACCGCGGCACGCGCCGCGGCGAGCAGCATCGCAAGCGGACCGAGAAGCGCATCGCGTCCGGTGACCACCGGCGAGCTGCCTTTCACCAGGGCCATCGTCAACATCCCCGCATCCGGAGGACCGAGGCCACGGTACGGATCAGGATCTTGATGTCCTGCCACAGCGACCAGTGCTCGATGTAGAAGTTGTCGAAGCAGACCCGGTCCTCGATCCCGGTTGGACCGCGGAGGTCGTGGACCTGTGCCAGTCCCGTGACGCCCGCCGGCACCCGCAGGCGCTCCTGGTACCGGGGACACTTGCGAGCGAACCGTCGGACATAGCGCGACTGCTCCGGCCGGGGACCCACCATGCTCATCTGGCCGCGCAACACGTTCCACAGCTGGGGCAGTTCGTCGAGTGAGCTGCGCCGCAGAAACCGGCCGACCGGACCGATCCGATCTTCGCTGACCACACTCCAGCCCATCGGCTTGTCCTCCCGCTGCGGCCGGAGGGTGCGGAACTTGACCAACTCGAACGGCTGGCCGTCGAGGCCGATTCTGACCTGGCGGAACAGTACCTTCGGCCCGACCTCCGATAGGAGGGCCAGCGCAATGGCGACCATCAATGGGCTGACAAGGACGAGCGCAACAGTGGCGAAGGCGATGTCGAAGATCCGCTTCAGGGTCCAGGTGTGACAGCGGAACGCTGCCCGGTGCAGAGGGATCAGCGGCACGCCCCAGAGATGGTCGGCCACCGGCGAAGCGCCCACGCCGAGTTCGAAGAACCGAGGTACCACGAAGATCTCGCAGTCCAACCGGTCACATGCGCGCAGCAGGTCGACCACCTCGACGTCGCGCATCTCGCCGAACGCGACCAGGACGTGATGGACTCCATGCTCGGCGATCAGCTCCGGCAGGTCGGTGACGTCGCCGAGCAGCGGTGCCGGCAGCAGGTGAGGCGAGGCGGGCGGGGTCCGGTCGACAAATCCGAGCGGGACGAGCCCGTACTCCGGGTGCTCCTGCAGCCGCCTGCCGATCTTCGCCCCGACGGGTCGAGCACCGACGATCAGGGCAAGGCTGGCAAACCACCCGTCGGCCTGTAATCGTCGCAGCACGGCGTACCCGATGCCGCGGCCGACCACGGCGACGGCCGCGTAAAGCAACGCGGCGACAAGCAGGCCGGAACCGTACTGCGCGCCGGGCATTCGAGGGCCGTACACCGGCATACCGACAACGGTCGCGATGCCTGCGATGACGATCCCGCGGATGGCCAGCGCCGGCGCATCGTCCAGAGCAGACAGACTCAGCCGGTGAGCGTGGCGTCGATCGAGCAGATCCACGACGACCGAGGCGCCCACGAACACGGCGGCGGCACCGGCGACGCCGCCGGCGAGAGCGACCGCAACGACCGCAGCCAGCGTATCGACCGCGACAAACAATGCCCTGCGCACGTGCGAGCGGCGGGTGCCACCTGCATCGACCGTCCTTCGATCGCCGTCCGTGGCCGTGGTGGCACGGTGGCTGATCTCAATCATGGCAGGCGCGTTCCTCCCGACTCCGTCGATCGGCTCTCAACCACCACCCACCGCAATACGAGGATGGCTGGCGGCCTCGAACATGGTCGATCGGGTACCCACCGAACCGGCGATGATGCCCGAACGATCTGCGGTAGTAGCCACAACTCGGCACGACTTCGATTGGTCGCCAGTTCGACGGGTAGCCACACGTCAAAGGCGCAGCGGGGCTAGGTCGGTTTGTGCCATCGACCCGGGTTGCCGGCGTCGCCGGGCCGGTCAGTCATCGTCCACGTGGTGCTGACGGCGGTACGCGAGCCACTCCTCGCGAGCTTCGAGGAGCCAGAAGACGACGCCGGTGATGGCGATCACCAGGATGCCGGACAGTGCGATGGCTCCCGGCCCCATTTTCTCGATCTTGAGGCCGGACAGGTCGTTGAGGGACGGAATACCCGGGCCGGTCCAGAAGAGCAACCACAGGCCGCTCTCCACCACCAGGGCGAAGATCCAGGCGCGGAGCCGGCCGCGGACGTGGGCGATCCAGTTGATGACCAGCGCGACGATCGCAAAGCCGATGATGGCCTGGGTCTGGCGTGGATGGGCCGGTACCCACCCGGAGAGCCATCCGGTGACGGTACCGCCGGCCCAGCGTGCGAGGCGCCAGAGTTCGCGCCTGAAGGCGATGCCGGCGACAACGGCTGCGATGAGGAGGAGACCACCGAGCACGGGCCGCAGCGGGCCACGGGGCCGGCGTACCGGGTAGCGCTGGTCAGCCACACCCGCCTCCTCGACGCTCGTCGTGTTGACCCGAGGCTCGCAGGCCCGAGGGGCCTTGGTCAACGGCCGCCCGACAAGTCCCATTACCACGATATGTACGGCCTGTCGAAGGCCAACGAGCAACCATGGCATCACACTGCGCCCGGTGTAGTGCAAGGCTGGTGGGGAGGAACCAGCCGGTCCGGCTCGGGAGGTGTCCGGTGTCCATCGATGAGATCCATCTGCCCACGGAGTTACCGCTGTTGTCTCGGGGCAAGCACCGCGGTCCCCGCAAGGGCGCGTGTTTCATGGAATTTGCCTCGGTACTGGCAGGGGAGCGCTGGAGCGATCATCCGGCATGTACGCACCCGCTGCTCGGCGCGGTTGCCCGATATGTCAACGACTACACCTCGGACCAGGGTCGGCAACGCCTTGCAACGCTGGTTCCGTCGGTGATCGGGTTGACCGGCGACGACCCGCACGTGGATGCGCGGATCGCGCTGCGTTGCGCCACGACCGCCCTGCCGGTGGTGTCGGCCGAGCGGCAGCGCGTCATGGCGGTCGCCGTGCTGGCCGCCGATCGGGTGTTGGCCGGTCTCGATCACCGACCGTCGGTACGCCTGGAGGAGCCCAGTGCCAGAGCGTTGGCCGAAGTACCGGATGCCGCACGGTGGGCCGAGCGGTTCACCGGCGAGCTGGCGCCTTCGACGAAGGCCTTTCGCCAGCGCAGCGCACCCAGCATCGTCAGGACTGCGATCGCGGGAATTGCGCTGGCGTGTGTACCGGATCCCGATGAGATCCTCCGCGACCTGTTGATCGGTGCGGTCCAGGACTGTGCCGTGTGGTGCGGGCGTGGGGCTGACGCGGTGGGCGGTGCGTACGCCGGCCGGCCGTTGCCGGAGCCAGTCGGTGAACGCTCGCCGGCCGGCTGACCGGCGGCTGGGACGGCGCTGTCACTCTCGGCGGGGCTGTCTCGTCCCATAGGTATGGATGCGAACATGACGGTGATAGTGGCCGGCGCGAGTGGCGTGTTCGGCCGTCACATCACGCGTACCCTGCGCAGCGCCGGCTATCAGGTACTCGGCCTGGGGCGCGGTAGGGAGAACGAGATCTCTGCCGATCTCCTGGACCGGCAAGGGCTGCTGCGGGCGGTGCGCGGCGTGCGGGCCGGGGTGATCGTGCACGCCGCCACCGCACTGCGCAAACCGCCGATGACGCACAAGGGGATGTACGGCACCGACGACCTGCGCATCGCCGGTACCGCCAACCTCCTCGAGGCGGCCGCGATCGTAGGTGCGCGGCGGTTCATCGGGGAGAACATCGTCTTCGGCTACGGCTACCGCGACTTCGGCGACCGGGTACTCACCGAGGACGACCCGTTCGGCGGGAGCGATCCCGACCAGGGCTTCGCCCGGCACCTGGCGGGCATGCGCGAGAAAGAGCACCTGCCGCTGCAGGCCGCGGGCCTGCACGCGGTCTCCCTGCGGTACGGCTTGTTCTACGGCGCGGGCGCCACCGAGACGCTGGTCGAGATGCTGCGCAAGCGGCGGCTCCCGGCCTTCGACGACCACGGACGTGTACTCCCCTGGATCAATCTCGCGGACGCCGCAGCCGCCGTGCTCGCCGCCATCGAACACGGCCGGCCCGGCGAGGCGTACAACGTCGTCGACGAGTCGCAACTGGGCTTCGGCGGGATGGTGAAGGCAACCGCGGCCGCGTTCCACACCCCGAGGCCGCTGACCGTACCGACCTGGCTGACCCGCGTCGCGCCCTACCTGCACCGCCTCGCGACGATCAGCTTGCGGGTATCCACCGAGAAAGCCCGCCGGGAGCTGGGTTGGAAACCGACGTTCCCGACCGTCGCCGACGGCCTGCTGGCGGTAAGCAAGCGCAACAACCCCGATCCGTGATCCACCGCGGCGCTGTCGGCCGGGCAGACCGCGCCGCTGCGCCGGATGCTGGCCGCCGACGACCGCCGCCACGCGGTGGCCGCGCACGTCCCAGTGATCGGCCTTGTGGGAGCCTGGCCGGCGTCGACGGGTGTTCGCGACCATTTGAGGGATAGCGCGGGCATTGACGCCGAGCGCAGTCTGGGAGACGACGATGGTGGCCGGGGGCGGAGAGTTGACGATTGTCGCGGATCGGTTAGTTAGGTGACGGTGACCCTCCCCCCGGAATCGGACTCGCGAGGTTTGCGGTCACCTCGGTCGTGGCGTACGGCGGTGACGCTGGCGGTGGCGACGGTCGGGCTGGGCCTTAACCTGCGGGCCTGGGTTCTGCTCGGCCCACGTCTTGCGCTGCGATCCGACGTCGGGCTGGGGCAGTACGTCCTGCTGATGGGCTTGCCGCTGCTGATAGCGGCGCAGGTGCGCCTGCCGGTCGGGGTGCTCACGGATCGGTACGGCGCGCGGGTGATGTTTCCCGCGGTCAGCCTGGCCGCCGCGGCGGCGGCATGCGGGCTGGGGTTCGCCGGCTCGCTTCCGGCCGTCGTGGTGGCCGGCGCTGCGGCCGGGGTGGCGGGTGCGGCGTTCGTGGTGGGCGCGGCGCTGGTGTCGAGGACGTTCGGGTACGGCCGGCGTGGCCTTGCCCTGGGCGTGTTCAGCCTGGGGCCGGCGGTCGCCGTGGCGATCTCGGCGCTGTCCTGGGGCTTCGACCCCGGTGGTCGGCGGTCCGCGATGGTGCTCGGGACCGGACTGGTCGGTCTTGCCGGCCTGGCCGGGCTGGTGCTGCGTGACCCCGTCGGTGTGAATTGCGGTGGTTCGCCGGTACGCCGGTGTGTGGAGATGGTTCGGCTGGCCTCGGCTACGTCGTTGTCGGTGCTGTACGCACTCGCGCTCGGCGGTGTGGTGGCGATCGCGGTGTATCTGCCGGCGTACCTGGCCGCTGTGTTCGACCTGGGATGGATTCCCGCCTTGGCGGTGACCGGGGCGGTGGTCGGGCTGGCCGCCGTAGCGCGGTTGGCCGGCGGATGGTGGACCGACCGGCGTCCCACGGCGCGGTTGTTGATGGTCTGCTACGCGATTGCCGCGGGCCTGTGCCTGGCGGTGGCCGTGGCGCCGCGGCTGTGGTGGCTGACCGCGCCGTTGGTCGCGGCGATCGCGGTGTGCGACGGGGTGGCCAGCGGTGCGCTGCTTGCGCTGATCGGCAAGGCCGCGCGGGCGGACACCGTCGGCGCGGTGATGGGGGTGACCGGCGCGGCGGCGGCATTCGGGGCGCTGGCCCTGTCGCTGCTGTTGGCCGGTGTGGACCGCCTGAGCCGTTCCTACTCCACCGCATGGATTCTGCTCGGCGCGGTACTGGTCGCGGTGGCGCTGTATGTGCGGGCGCATGGCCTGCGGGTCGGGTTGGGACTGGCCGTGCAGTCCGCGCCGGAGCCCAGCCCGACGGCGATGACGGTCGCGGTCGTCGGCGAGTCGGACACCCGATGGGGTGCGGCGGCGGTCGTGGCCCGCCTCGCCGAGCTGGCAGCACGCGATGAACTGGTCGTGGTCTACGGATCCGACGAACCGACCCGACCCCGGCCGGGCACCAACGTGTTGGTCACCGGGCTACGCGACCGGCTGCCCCGCCACCGGATTGTCGCCGTCCCCGTCGGCCACACCGGTTCACTGGGTCGGCACGCGGCCCTGTTCGGCGAGTTCGTCGAGTCCGGCGCGGTCCCCATCGCGGTCACCCCGACAGAGGACCTGCGGGACGTCGCCGCCGAGCTGTCCACCTACCTGCGAGCCGACCGGGTGCTCATGGTCTCCTACACCCGGGCGGCCGGCGCCGACCTGCACGAGATATGGGACCGCGGCACGGCGGGCGCGACCGGCGGGTAGCCGGGCGATCCGCGATGTCCGCGGTGCACATCTGAACCGCCGACCCGGTATTGACGTACGTACCAACAATGGTGGCTGCCGAAGTTGGGGCTCCCCAGTTGGCAAAGGTGGATCATGGTGGGGCTGGTCCGTTCTCGTGGCCGTGACGGCCGGACTGGCCGGCGCGGACGCTGGCTGCGGCCGGTGGCCGCCGCGGCCGGTGTCGTGGTCCTCACGGCCGGCCTGATGCTGGCCGCCGCGACGGGTGGGTATCCGGCGAGCCGGCCGAACCTGCTGTCCGGAGCGGCAGCGGCTTGGTTGGCCTCGGCACAGCCAGCGGGTTGCTGGCCGTCGCGGGGCGGTCACCGCCGGCGCCGGACTGCTGGTGCTGGCCGATGACGCGCCGGTACTGGTGGATACCGCCACCCGCCGCGCGGATCTGCTGGACCGCACCACCGCCAAGGTACGCCGGTCCATGACGCTGGACGTGCATCCGGGCGAGCCGATCGCGGTCAGCGGCTCTCCCCATTCCGCCCGGTTGTACGTCGCGGCCGCCCGGGGGGTGCTGGCCGTCTGCGAGTTGAGCCAGGCCGACTGCACGACCGCCATCCCGCTGAGTCCGGACGCGACCGATCTGGGTGCGCCGGTGGAGACCGGCGGGCGGGTGTTCGTTCCCGACTACAGCACCGGCCAGGTCTGGATCGTCGACCTGAACGAGACCCGGGTGGTCGCCCGTCCGCAGGTACTGCACCCGCAGACGAAGTTCCAGCTGCTCACCCGCGACGGGCTGGTGTTCTTCAACGACCCCGACAGCGAGCACGCCGGGGTGATCCACCTTGACGGCAGGTTCGCGCTGGTCGCCAAGTACGACCCGGCCGACCCCGACCACAACCTGCGCGGCCCGGGCACCGGTACCGGCGACGGACCGTCCCCGGGGCAGCCGCCGGCCGCACCGCCGCCGGTCGACCAACCGCAGCAGCCCGACCCACCGCCCGGCCCGCAGCCGCCCGGCCCGGAACAGCCGAGCGTCCAGATCGTCGTCTCCAGCGCGAATCCGTTCGTCGGTGACGCGGTGGCCCTGCTGGCCGCCGGTGCGCCGGGCAAGCCAGCGCCCACCGCGGCGCGATGGG
>WNGG01007349.1_pt1 | contig 19911 bp, 16 predicted proteins | sample 5400661 | NCBI WGS metagenome assembly WNGG01 (sample SAMN13153372, study PRJNA577476) | soil metagenome | isolation source: 100 cm soil or saprolite under Garry oak tree replicate 1 | place: USA:California | collected 2016-06-15
ATGAGCCTGCGGTTGAGCCAGAGTTGCTGGCAATGGAAAATGTGGTTCTCTTGCCCCATATCGCCAGCGCCTCCCTCAAGACACGAACTCTGATGGCGACGATGGCGAGTGATAATATCGTTGCTCACTATCATGGACGGCGACCACCGAATATCGTTAATCCAGAAGTGCTCTGAGATCCTCTCAGAACTGGTTGGCTGCGGTGGGGAAGAAAGAAAAAAGGATTTTCGGGGGACACCCCCGTGCCCCCGGCAGAGGGCCGCGGCCCTCTGCACTCCCGCTTTCTGACCTGCGGCGGCCAAGAAAGAAAAAGAGGATTTTCGGGGGATTACCTGCCCCCCAGGCAGGGTGCCCGGCAGAAGGCTGCGGCCCTCTGCACTCCCGCTTTCTGACCTGCGGTGGGGAAGAAAGAAAAAAGGATTTTCGGGAGACACCCCCTATTACCTGCCCCCAGGCAGGGTGCCCCGGCAGAGGGCTGCGGCCCTCCGCACTCCCGCTTTCTGAGGGGATGTCAGGAAGTGAAGGTTGACATTTTCCTTCACCTTGTCTAATATTCTCAGGGAACATCATTTGCGTTATATTATGAGGAGTATTTTAATATGACACGAGCGGGAACGCTTTTGGTGAAAGAACCAGGACTCAGAACTTTTTTTCGAGGTATCGAGCGTCCGTATGTCCGCTGTGTCATTGCTGATACGGTTGATCCTGAGCGTCACTTTGAGTGTCGTGTATTAGATGAAGAAGATATTCCTTTTTCTGTTGGAGAACCGATTAGCCTGGAAGTGATTAATGTTGTAACAGACCGACGTAGTGGTGTTGTAAGATTTGATTGCCTCCTGAGTAAGAAACAAGAAGAAGATGGGAGTAATTCATTATGAACTGTCCTCAGTGTAATACTATCCTGCCGGACTCAGCCCCGTTTTGTACGCGGTGTGGAACATCCATACGTCCAGGCTCGTTTTCATTCTCTTACCTGCCAGCAGGAGCACCTCCCTGGCCTATGACTGTGCCACCCCCTTCATTTTTTGCCGTGTCCACTCCTACAGCTACATCATCTGCTCAAGCTGCGGGACAGGATGTTGGCGTTTCTGCTGCTCCAAAAGCCTCCAAACCTAAGCGGTCAACAGCCAGTGCTCTAGTACTTGTTGCTCTCCTCATTCTCAGTCCGCTCCTGGGAATTGGCGCAGCTTTTGGCATTTTGTTGGCAAATGGTCAGTTTTCCTCCGGCAGTGGTGCTACCAAAGTTTCCCTCCATCCGCAAGCGCAGCCCTCTTCTACTGCCCAACCCTCCGGCGGCGCTACGCCAACAACAACGGGAGATCAGTTGCCAACGCCTAGCTCTTTTCAAACGATAAATATTCCTGATTTGGGCATCTCGTTGAAATATCCGTCAGATTGGCAAAAATTAGGACCGACACAAACATCTGCTGATGCTGTAGAGGTTGCCCTGAGACCTCAGCAGCAGATTGGCATTGACTTCCGCATCAAGCGTATTTCGACGAGCGCTTCAGCAAGTCTTGCGAGTGCTGCCGCTGCCAACCAGGCCAATCTCGCTGCATTCGCTCGCTTCCAGGGGGTCAGCAATCTGCAAGCGACCACTACTGAACAGCGCACCATTGCAGGTAGACAATGGGCCGAACAGGATGCTACGTTCACAGATCCCAACAATCTACCATACGACCTTGCAAGCATCTCGGTGCTGCATAACAAGTTCTACTATACGATCTACTTTTATAGCCCTGACATGTATTACCAGGAGGCGCTACAGAAGTATATCCAGCCGATACTGGATTCGTTCCAGTTCCTGTCTTGATGTTGGATGAATTGTCCAGCTGTTCTTGCAGCGAGGAGATCTTTTCTCGTAACTCTTCAGGTCACACTCTTGTTGACTGTGTGGAGTGGGCCTGGCCGCCGCGGGCGGCCAGGCCCACTCCACACAGGGATGAATGAGCAGCCGTCGGCGTGTCTGAGGACGCCGTGCAGACGATGCTCCGCAAGCCCGCTCCACACAGGGATGAACGAGCGGCCGTCGGCGGCGAGAAGTCCTGAAGAGTTACGACAGAACGAATCAGGGGTTCGTGGCGGAGCCACGAACCCCTGATTCGTTCTGTCTGAGAAAGGGGGTTTAGTAGTCTGGCATTGCCGGAGCAGGAGCCCTCTCCTTCTCAGGGAGATCGGTGATCAAAGCCTCGGTTGTCAGGATCATTGCTGCGATGCTGGTCGCATTCTGCAGAGCAGAACGTGTCACCTTTGCAGGGTCAGCAATACCTGACTCGAACATGTCCTCGTACTGATCGGTGAGCACATTGTACCCATAGTGCTTGTTGTTCTGCTCTTTCTGAGCGCGGCGGACGCCCTCAACGACCACTGCACCATCACGGCCAGCGTTGATGGCAAGCTGGCGCATTGGCTCTTCGAGTGCGCGGCGCAGAATGAATACACCAGTTGCAGCATCACCAGTCAGCTGCAGGTTATTCAGGGCCTCGATGGCATTGAGCAGGGCAACGCCACCACCAGGAACCATACCTTCTTCGACACCAGCACGGGTAGCAGAGAGGGCATCCTCAACGCGGGTCTTGCGATACTTCAGTTCAACCTCTGTACCAGCACCAACCTTGATCAATGCCACACCACCGGACAACTTCGCCAGGCGCTCCTGGAGCTTCTCACGGTCGTAGTCACTGGTTGTCTCTTCGATCTGAGCCTTAATCTGGCGGATGCGAGCCTGGATATCTGAAGTCTGTCCTCGACCCTCAACGATGGTTGTATCTTCTTTGTGAGAAATGACGAGACGTGCAGAGCCAAGGTCGGCCAGAGTCGTGCTATCGAGACGGCGACCCATCTCTTCACTGATCACCTGACCACCGGTCAAGACGGCAATGTCACGCAGCATCTCTTTGCGGCGATCGCCGAAGCCGGGGGCCTTCACAGCCAGGACATTGAGGATACCGCGCAGCTTGTTGACTACCAGGGTCGCCAGAGCTTCGCCATCGACATCCTCTGCAATGATGACAACTTCACGCTTGCCCTGCTGGACGATCTTTTCGATAATCGGCAGGATATCCTGGACAGCACTGATCTTGCGATCGGTGATCAGGATGTAGGGATTCTCGATCGAGGCTTCCATCTTCTCGGCATTGGTGACGAAGTAGGCAGAGATGTAGCCCTTGTCGATCTGCATACCTTCGACATATTCGGTCTCGAAGTTGATGCCCTTGGACTCCTCAACGGTGATAACACCATCTTTCCCGACTTTATCCATCACATCGGCGATGAGATTGCCGATAGTATCGTCGGCAGCAGAGATAGAAGCGATCTGGGCAATGTCTTTTTTGGTCTCGACCGGAACTGCCATGTCGCGGATATACTCGGCGACGGCATCTGTGCCTTTGTCGATACCATGCTTGAGCTGCATGGGGTTGGCACCTGCGGCCAGGTTCTTCAAACCTTCGTTAACGATAGCCTGGGCCAGCACGGTAGCGGTCGTTGTGCCGTCACCAGCAACGTCGTTTGTCTTGGTAGCGGCTTCTTTGAGGAGTTGAGCTCCCATGTTCTCAAATGGGCTCTCAAGTTGAATCTCTTTAGCAACGGTGACACCATCATGAGTTATACTGGGTGCACCGAACTTCTTGTCCAGGGCGACGTTACGTCCCTTGGGGCCAAGTGTAGCCTTCACGGCTTCGGCCATAATATCGATACCCTTCTTCAGGGAACGACGTGCATCTTCATCGAATGCAATCTGCTTTGCCATAGTTACTGTTCCTTCCCTCCAATGGGGCGCGATAATGGATATTGACAAAATAGTCGGACAATCACTGGCCGATCAATCGGCGGTGGGCGCGATAAATCGGCCCCTACGGTATTGCCAGAGTATTTTGTTAATGATCATAATCGGGCCCCTACGCAATAATGGCGAGAATATCGTTCTCTTTGAGAACCAGGTAATCTTCACCATCTAATTTGAACTCGGTGCCGCCATACTTGGCGAACAGGACGCGATCACCCTCGCGTACATCTACTGGTGCGCGATCGCCGTTATCCAACAGGCGGCCACTTCCAACTGCAATCACGGTTCCTTCTTGCGGCTTCTCTTTGGCGGTGTCAGGAATGACGATACCGCTCTTGGTGACTTCTTCTTTAGCCGCAGGCTTTACGACCACACGGTCGCCAACAGGACGAATCTTTGCCACGACATGTACTCCTTTTCAAGAATTTCTAAACGGGTATTCCTTTTCCCCGGCTTCTCATTCAGGTGTTTTCACTGCTGGACCAGGTCCTTCGTTTCACTCAGGATGACAAGGGCCGTAGTGAATTACACCCGAAATGTTGACCGAACGATATTGTGAGTAGTCGCAGTTGCAGGGACCTCCGGCAGCACATCCAGTGCAGCAGTAGGTTTTCCCCTGAACTATGGTTGGAGGCCAGAGGATATCGATGTCGCAGTTCGCACAACGCGGCGTTATGCGAAGCGGTTGTTGACTATTGTGGGGTTGCGTGCTCTCTGCGTACATATAAACCCTCGTGCCTCGAGCTGCTTCCAATACTGCCCGTTCAATTTCTGTGTTTGATTGTGCCATAAGATATATTAGAACCGCATAGGAAAAATGTTAGAGGAGTGTTAGAATTTTTGTATGGTATAATGTCGGCAACCACGAGCCGCGATTCATGAAATAAAGAGGTTTTGGCATGCCATATATTTCTACGGTTTCTGACAAAACCTACCGTATCGACGCAGGTGAGAATGGTTCCCAACGGGATGTGAGCATTGAAGGGAAGAAATACAGCATTGATTGGCACCATATCGCTCCTCTGGCTGCCGATGCGAAGGGCCATATTCCTGAAGGTGGTCGCTATAGCATCATCATAGCAGGCCAGTCATATGAAGTATTTGTTCGCCAGCTGGACAAACCTGATGAGGACGGCCAAAGCTATGAAATATTCATTGCAGGGCAGCGCTTCGAAGTGCATGTTGAGGATGAGCGCGAGAAGGCCCTGGCGGGATTAGCAAAAGCAGCTCACGAGACGGGTGAGGTGATGGTCCGTGCCCCCATGCCAGGGCTAGTGCTCCGCGTGCCGGTAGAACCAGGAGCCAATGTAACCCGAGGCCAGACGGTTGTCGTGCTGGAAGCGATGAAGATGGAGAATGACCTGGCTTCGCCAATCGTTGGCAAGGTGAAAGAGATACGGGTGAAGCAAGGGCAGACGGTGAATCAGGGGGATGTTCTGGTGGTTGTGCTTGGGGAGTAGGCTCTCCTATATGCTATAATGCCAAAGGCAAACAGAGGGAGTCTTAAACAGTGCTGATTTTTGTAGTGAAATGTAGTAAGATATATGCATGGAACATACATACTCACCACAAGAGTTCGGTAAACTGATCGGGCGAACTACGAATACCTTGCAGAAGTGGGACAGGAAAGGCATTTTGCATGCCCATCGCAGTCCTACGAATCGGCGCTACTATACGCATGACCAATATCTTGAGTATCGCGGGTTAGTGGCACAAGAGCAAGGCTTAACGATTGTCTATGCCAGGGTATCGAGCGTGGCTCAAAAGCCTGATCTCGTCCATCAGATCAATGCGCTAGAAGCCTACTGTAAGCAGCATGAGATTACGGTTGATGAATGGATGTCTGATATTGGCAGTGGTCTTAATTACAAGCGCAAGCAGTTTAACCGGCTCATGGAGATGATTGAGCTAGGGCAAGTCAGACGGGTGATTCTCGCCCATCGTGATCGGCTCGTGCGCTTTGGCTATGAATACTTCGAGGCATTCTGTGATCGTCACCATACTGATCTGGTAGTGATCAATGGGGAGGCGATGTCACCCGAACACGAGTTAGTCCGGGACTTGCTCACCATTGTGACCGTCTTTTCAGCCAGGTTGCATGGCTTGCGCTCCTATCGGAAAGTGCTCAAAGACGCGGCTTTGCGAGACGGGAAGAGGTCATGAATCGTTCGCATGTGATCAGGCTCAATCCTACAAAAGAACAAGAGGTCTACTTTCGCAAAGCCTGTGGGGTTGCGCGTCACGCTTATAACTGGGCACTGGCTCGCTGGAAAGACTACCGGACAGAGGGGAAACAGGTCAAGATCAAAGACCTGAAGGCAGAATATAACAAGATCAAAGGCGAACAATTTCCCTGGTGCTATGAAGTGACGAAGTGTGCACCAGAGCAAGAGTTTGCTCATCTCGGACAAGCCTTTGCCAACTATTGGCGTATGAAAGAGGAAGGGACGCAACCCAAGCTCAAACATCCCCGCAAGGATGGAGAGGAAGCGGGCTTTCCGCACTTCAAAAGCAAGAAACGAGACAGATTGAGCTTCTACCTGGCGAACGATAAGTTCTCCGTTCATGGACATACACTCTACGTCCCTAAGTTGGGTGATGTCAACATGACTGAGGAATTGCGTTTTGCGGGCAAAATCCTGAGTGCGACTCTTTCCTATCATGCGGGCTGGTGGTTCGTCTCCATTGCGGTCGAGGTGGAGCATGAGACACCAACCCATACGGGCGGGACGGTTGGGATAGACCTGGGCCTTAAGACGCTGGCGACCTTAAGTGATGGCGAGAAGTTTGAGAACCAAAGGCACTATCGCCAGAACTTAGGGCGCATCCAGGGCTTAAGCAAGGGACTCTCCCGCAAAGTCGAGGGGAGCCAGAACTGGCAGAAGAATGCAAAGAAACTGGCAAAGGCACATTATCGGGTGGCATGTCAACGCCAGGATACTCTGCATAAGATGACGACACATGTGGCACGAACTCATGCGCTTATCGGCCTGGAAGACCTTAACGCGAAAGGAATGCAGGCCCTCCACTCATTAGCGCAAGCTGTGAGTGATGCCAGCTTCTTTGAGGTCAAGAGACAATTGCTGTACAAGACCGAGCAGCATGGTGGCTATGTGCAACTGGTGCAGAGATGGTATCCCTCTAGCAAAACCTGTTCGGGTTGTGGTTGGGTAGATGAGGATTTAACCCTGGCAGATCGTGTCTTCATGTGTGAGGCTTGCGGTCTGTCCCTCGACCGAGATTTGAATGCGGCCAGAAACATTCAGGCCGAAGCCCTCCGTTTGATAACGGACGTTCCGGTAGTGGCTTCGTCGGAACGAAAATTCGCCGGTGGAGCGGGAAGCTCTGGCTCAGAAATGGGTGAAACTTTCTGCTGTGAAGCCGGTACGACGATGTTGTAAACACGTTTTACTACATTTGAGAAAGCAGGAGATGCCTATGGACCTGCATGTAAGCAAGAACGTCGAAGAATGGCGCAATACCACAGCACGGAGCGCAAAGGAAAAAACAACCGAGCGGCAGAAAAAATTTGTCACGAGTTCAAATATCGAAGTGCCAGACCTGGCTACTGAAGAAGATCTTCGAGACTTCGATGCTCACGCCAGGCTGGGCTATCCAGGCGAATATCCCTTCACACGGGGTGTTCATCCTGGTATGTACCGCTCCCGCCTGTGGACAATGCGCCAGTATGCAGGGTTCGGTACTGCCGAGGAGTCGAACAGGCGCTACCATTTCCTCCTGTCACAGGGTACAACAGGGCTTTCCGTTGCCTTCGATCTTCCGACACAAATGGGCTATGATGCCGACCATCCACTCTCAGAGGGAGAAGTAGGCAAGGTGGGTGTCTCGATCTCCAGTCTGGAGGATATGGAGACGCTCCTCAACGGTCTGCCATTGGAGCGTATCAGTACCTCGATGACGATCAACGCAACGGCCAGTATCCTGCTCTCGCTGTATATTGCGGTTGCTAAAAAACAGGGTGCCGATATCCGCAAACTCTCAGGCACAGTGCAAAACGATGTCCTGAAAGAGTATATTGCGCGTGGTACCTATATTTATCCGCCAGAGCATTCGATGCGGATCATCACGGATCTATTTCGTTACTGTGCCGAGAATCTGCCGCGTTGGAACACCATCAGCATCAGTGGTTATCATATACGCGAGGCGGGCTCCTTCTTCTTCAACAGCCACAATAACCTGTTTGAAGAGGTTGCCAAGTTCCGTGCCGCTCGTCGCATGTGGGCACAGATTATGCGGGATCGCTTCCATGCGCAAGACCCACGCTCCATGATGCTGCGGTTCCATACCCAGACAGCCGGTTCGACATTGACAGCCCAGCAGCCGGATAATAATATTGTGCGTACAGCATACCAGGCACTGGCTGCCGTGCTTGGGGGGACACAATCGCTGCATACCAACTCGAAGGATGAGGCGCTTTCGCTTCCTACGCAGGAGGCTGTTCGAGTTGCCTTGCGAACACAGCAGATTCTCGCCTATGAGACGGGTGTGGCTGATGTGGTAGACCCATTGGCTGGCTCCTATTACATCGAGTCGTTGACAAATGCAATAGAAGAGCAAGCATGGAACTATATCAAGCAGATTGATGACCTCGGTGGCAGTGTGCGTGCCATTGAGAGTGGTTATATGCAGGCGGAGATTGAGCAGGCGGCGTATGAGTACCAGCGTGCCCTGGAGGCAGAACGTGCGATTGTTGTTGGCGTCAACCGCTTCGTCCAGGAAGAGGAGGAACGGCTAGAGCTGCTACATGTTGACCCCGAAGTGGGTCGACGACAGGCAGCAAAGCTGGCAGCCCTTCGCCAGAGACGCGACAATGAACAGGCACAACAAACCTTGAATGCGCTGGAGCAGGCCGCAGCAGGTAGCGAGAATCTCATGCCGAGAATCATTGCCGCAGTCGAGGCATATGCGACGCTTGGAGAGATTAGCGACGCAATGCGCCATGTCTTTGGCGAGCAACGAGAATTTCGTCGTATAGAGTAGAAACTAAAGAAGAGTAGAGTATGCAGCACTCGGGATCAGCAGATTCCAATACCTATTTTGCGCGTCCTGCTCGTGATGCAGAGCGCAGTCAGCTTACCCTTGATAATGAGAAATTCGTGCCGCGAGGAAAAGCAGAGGCCCCAATAGGGGTCTTTGATTCTGGTGCGGGTGGTTTAACCGTCCTCGCGGCACTGCGGCGGGAATTACCAGGTGAAAACTATATCTACTTTGGTGATACCGCTAACTGTCCCTACGGTGTGCGCAGTGATAGTGAAGTCATCGAATTGTCGGTTCATGCAATCCGTTTTCTGATTGAGCAGGGAGTAAAACTGGTTGTTGTTGCCTGCAACACTGCTTCGCAGGCAGCACTCCATACCTTGCGTGCGACCTTCTCAGTACCCTTTGTGGGTGTTGTGCCAGCGGTGAAGCCTGCGGCGCGCGCAACGAAAAAGGGGCGAGTGGGCATTGCTGCCACCAACCAGGCTGCGAAAGCACTATATTTGAAGCAATTGATCGATGAATTTGCGGATGGTATCCAGGTCTTTGCTGTTGGTTGTCCAGAACTGGTGACGCTGGTTGAGCGTGGTGAATTTGATGGGCCTGTTGTGGAGGAGGCGGTAAGGGAGGGTATGGGACCTTTGCTAGTAAATGGCGTAGACGTAATTGTATTAGGATGCACACACTTCCCGGCACTCCGTGCTGTAATTGAACGTGTTGCAGGAAATTCTGTGCAGGTGATTGATAGCGGGTCTGCGATAGCCCGTCGCACTCGCTCAGTATTGGAGGCAGAAGCGCTGCTTCATCCCGCCAACCAGAATCATGCGGTTAGTGGTGAACTTGACGTCTGGTGTAGTGGCGATCCTGTTGCCTTTAGCAACGTTGCCAGCAAGTTACTGGGCTATACAGTAGTTGCCCAGCAGTCCAAATCATAGAAGTGAGGAGAATCAACAACAATTCTTACTTCGTCTCACCTGCGATACCAGCACGCTCCGGCAACTGCGCAACCGCCGCTGCTCGCTGGCGAGCGCGAATGGCGGGGGCCTGTGCGCGTCGCGTGGTGGCAACTGTCGCACGCTGTACTACCTGGATGAAGCCGAAGAGCATGATCCAGCTGACGATTGCGGTCACGATCAGGAAGACCAGATTTGTCAGGCTGCCGAGACCCAGGCTGCTGATTATAAGGTAGATCATGCCGATGATCAGGATATTGCCCAGCGTTATCGGAATGAGGATGAGCCAGGCGAACTGCATCAACTGATCGGCGCGCAGGCGTGGGAGTGTCGAGCGAACCCAGATGAAGACTGCGCAGAGCAGGTAGACTTTGGCGGTGAAGTAGCCGATAGCGAGTAGATTACCGAGTATTTGCCAGCCAACTGCCATACCAGAGGCCGTCAGGTAGCCCACACCGGGACCGGCCCAGCCACCAAGGAACAGCGATGTGGCAATAGCCGAGACAATGATCATATTACCATACTCGCCGAGGTAGAAGAGGCCCCAGCGCATGCTGCTATACTCGGTGAGATAACCTGCAACCAGCTCCGATTCTGCTTCTGGAAGATCGAAGGGAGCGCGGTTCGTCTCTGCCAGCCCACAGATGTAGTAGATGATGACCATCAAAGGCTGCACCCAGAGGAACCATCCCCAGGGTGTATTTCCCTGGAAGATGAAATCGAAGAAGCCAATACCCTTCCCCGGCCAGCTGTTCAGGTTTTGATAGTCGATAATCTGCTTGATCGAGATGGTGCCAAGTCCTGCGCCAGAGAGGGCGCTCGTCAGCATTACGACTCCCACCAGGGCCAGCACAAGTGGTAGCTCATATGAAATCATCTGGGCAGCGGAACGCAGACCACCCATCAGCGAATACTTATTATTTGAGCTCCATCCTGCCATCACCACGCCGACCACGTCGAGCGAACTCATTGCCACATAATAAACAATGCCTGTGGCGAGTGCTGTTCCTGGTAGACCGAGATAGGGCGAGAAGGCCAGCACTGCGAAGGCGGCGATAACAGGTGCCATAAATACCGCCGGTGCTATCAAGAAGACGAGCTTATCAGTCAGGGCGGCGTGAATGTCCTCTTTCAGGAGTAGCTTGCCGACATCAGCAACGGTTTGGAGAAGTCCCCATGGCCCTACATGGATTGGTCCATAGCGGTCCTGCATCCAGCCCATAATTTTGCGTTCAAACAGGATCAGGATTATTGCGCTTGTCAGGACAAAGCCAAAGAAGGAGAGGAAGGCGATGAGGAATTGCAGGAAGTCTCCTGAGAATATTCCGTTGTATAGTTGGCATCCTAGATCAGCGCATTGATTAGGCATAATGACATCCTCTCATAATTGGCCGCCTGCGGCGGCGAAAAAAGAAAAAAGGATTTTCGGGGGACACCCCCGTATTACCGGCCCCCCAGGCAGGGTGCCCCGGCAGAGGGCCGCCGCCCTCTGCACTCCCGCTTTACTAGTGTATAATAAAGAGAGATTTTCGGGGGGACACCCCCGACTCTCACGGCAAGGCGCTTCATCATCCCCCGGATGCGCGGCTTCGCCCCCTGCACCCCCATTCCCGAATGGCTCTCTTGATTATCTATCAACTTCGCCGAGGACGATATCCAGGCTCCCCAGGATTGCTACGGTATCACTCATTTTGTGGCCGCGTAGCAGTTCGGGGAGGATCTGCAGGTTCACGAAGGATGGGCCGCGTATTTTGGCACGCCAGGGATATTCACTGCCGTCGCTGATAAAGTAGATGCCTTGCTCTCCTTTACTACTCTCAAGGGCGAAGTAGGTCTCACCACGAGGTGGACGTAGGGCAATGGGTGTGCGTGTACAAATTGGCCCACCGGGCATCTTATCCATGGCGACACGGCAGAGGCGTGCACTCTCGTACATCTCCTGAACCCGCACTTTATAGCGTGCGAAGCAGTCGCCCTCCTGGCGTACCTGTGGATTCACTGGCACCTCGCGATAGGCCATATATGGACGATTGACGCGCAAGTCCCAGTTCACGCCACTGGCACGCAGCATCGGACCAGTGAGACCATAGGCAATAGCTTGCTGTGGGTCTATGTAACCAACCCCCTGAGTACGGGCCTCAAAGATTTCGTTCCCGGTAATCAGTCCTTCCAGTTCAAGGATGTTCTTGTCAAACTTGTCGAGCCATGCTTCGCACTCTTGCAGCCAGCCCTTGGGGAAATCGTGCAAGACACCACCGACGCGCAGGTAATTCACATTGAAGCGACTACCGCCCAGGGCCTCAAAGAGCGAAAGGATGCCCTCGCGGTCACGGAAGCACCACAGGACGGGGGTAAACGCTCCCAAGTCGAGCAGGTAGGTACCGACAGCAACCAGGTGGCTGGCGATTCGCTGCAACTCGTTGCACAACAGGCGAATATACTGCGCCCTGCGGGGTGGCTCCAGTCCCATCAACTGCTCGACAGCCCCGGCGTAGGCAGTTTCATTGAGCATGGGTGAGAGGTAATCCGCATTATCCATATAGCGGATGCCTCCCATAACCGGGCGATTCTCCAGGATTTTCTCAATACCTCGATGGAGGTAGCCAATCACTGGAGTACAGTCTATTACGGTCTCGCCTTCCAGCCTGAGAACCAGGCGTAAGACGCCGTGAGTGCTGGGATGCTGAGGGCCCATATTCAGGATCATCTCTTCAGAACGTATTCCTCCGGGAGCTTCTACATATGGAGGAGGTATACTTGTATTTGGGTTTGTAGCCATAGCTTTTCCTCGTTATTATGAACAGCTTATGCTTGTGATCTTTGTCGAAGTTGGCGCAATCTGCGAACGCGCAGGCCAAAACTGAATGACCAGAGCAGGGCCAGGAGAACTGCCATCCCACCAAACAGGTAATGGTTCGCTTCGTTTGAGAGGAAGATAAAAGAGAAAGCTATTCCCCAACAACCCAGCATTACCATCGCAGGGAATATAAGGCTCTGAGGACCACGCACCGACGCGGTGAAAAGCTGACTGTTCATTGGCCGTGTTGTAGTTCCTCGAGTGCCTGTGCTTCCATTCTGTGGGAGCGTCGCATTGTCAGTGCCGGTAGTATTTGTGTCCCGTGCCTGTGCACTAACTCCTCTTCCTGTTCCCTTCTGGCGTCTTCTAGATTTTGGCATTACTTTGACTCACCTTCCTCAGTTGCCGCCTGTAGATTTGCTTCTTCCTGGTGTCCCTGGAAGGCATGGCCAAAGGTCGGTGTGCCGGGATGCAAGCGTTCTTCCAAGCCTTGCCCAAACTTCTTGTTCACCACATGCTCCACGCCTCTCTGCTGGTATTTGCCTGCCACAGCTATATTGGGATCAACCTGCGTTGTTGCGGGATCCTTTACTGTGAAAGGCACCTGGTGGAAACTCTTGAGCAGGGGATAGCCCTCAAAGTCGTCGTCCAGAAGCATCCGCCTGAGATCAGGATGACCAACGAATTTGATGCCGAACATATCAAATGTCTCGCGTTCCAGCCAGTTCGCCGTTGGCCAGACAGAAGCAACGCTGTCTACCTCCGGGTTAGTGGCATCCAGACGCACTTTGATCTGGATCAACTGATCTGGTGTAATTGAGCGTATATGATAGACAGTCTCAAGATGATCCAGCATATCTACGCCGGAAATGCAACTCAAGAGGTCAAAGCCGAGCTGATCGCGCAAAAAGCGGCAGACCGCGACAAGATTGGTGCGATCAATCTCCAGGCTGAGAAAGTCCCCCTTCATAGGTGTGGGAGTAACTGGTTTGCCGGTAATCTGGGCAATAGGGGCAAGGTCGCGTGCGAGCGCGGCATTCTTATCACGGTATCCAGTAGTTGCAGTTGGAACACGTTTTGAACGTGGTACTAGATCCATCGGACGACTCCCTTGCGCCAGGCATAAGCCAGGCCGAGCGCGAGAACGACTATGAAGAAGAGGATTTCAAAGAATCCGAAAAGGCTTAACTGTTTGAAAACAACTGCCCAGGAGATGATGAAAACAATATCGACATCGAAGGCAACGAAGAGCAGGGCGAAGATGTAGAAGCCGAGAGGATATTGTACCCAGGCCGTGCCAATCGGTGTTTCACCCGACTCATAGGTTTGAAGCTTCTCTTTGGTTCTGCGGTGGGGTGCAAGAATGTTTACCAGGGTCATCACAACCAGAACGAAGATAAACCCCGCAGCCAGGAGTATGCCAGCATATAAATAACCAGTGTTGATTGTTGTTGACACAGGACTTCCTCCAAATTGTGGCCTTGGTAAGGCTAACAAAGGCTAAAGCGTGCTGTTTTGATTATAGCACAAGGAGGAAGGTGCGGGTAGAGTAGAGCTAGTAAATTGAGCCTGGCACCCCCGAGTACCCTGGCACCCACAAGGGGTGCCACTACTATGGACGTAGAGATACCGCTTCGTAGCATAGTAGTGGCACCCCTTGTGGGTGCCAGGGGGCGGTGGATGCCAGGTTTGTCTTTATTTCGGCATCTTGGGCAAGGTCACGGTCTCAGGCTTGGCTACGAGGTCAACGTTGAATCCGGTCATGCCGGTATGTGTGCTGGGTTCGGTGATCTGGATGACAATAACGCTGACATTGTCTTCGCCCCCACCATCCAGGGCTGCCTTGATCAGCGCATTGCCAGTCTGTCCCGGGTCGGGAATAGGCGTTTTCAAAATCTTCTCAATAGTTGGGTCACGGACCATATCCCACAAGCCATCAGAACAGAGCAGCAGTTTATCACCCATCTGCAAGGGGACCTTGAATCCATCGACTTCGACGGTGGGTTTCTCGCCGAGACTACGATAAATCTGGTTACGCTTGGGGTGGGTATAGATGTCATCCGGCTTGATGATACCGGCTTCGACCAAACTGGCGACCACCGAATGGTCATTGGTGACCTTTTTCAGGCCGTCGGGTTCGCGGTAGAGGTAGGTCCGGCTATCGCCGACATTAGCGACATAGGCCGTCGAGCCAACAACCAGCGCGGCTGTCATGGTTGTTCCCATATCGGCTCGTACCTCTTGATTGTGCTGGTAGACCGCCTGGTTGGCACGCTGCACGCCCTCTAGCAGGAGGTTCTGGAGAGCATCACCATTCAGCCGATCGGCCTCGGATAATGGTGGGAGCACGGCATCTACAATGGTCTGGATGGCCAAACGGCTGGCATCCTGTCCGTTGGCATGACCTCCCATGCCATCTGCCACCACAAATAGGCCAAACTGCTCCGGTTGTGAGTCGAGGGTGCGCTCCCCTTTCATTGCGAAGAGGCTATCTTCATTTGGTTTATGTTTCCGTTTGATGCCAGGGTCAGAACGGGTTCCGACTGCCAGGCTCAGGTTCCGCCCCTGCATCTGCTGGACTGAGTACACCTGGGTCTTCTCCGATTCAGGATGGCCATTCTGAGGTGGCATCACCATTGTAGGTTGCTCAGCTATCGATGGCTGAGGCGGTACCGGTGGTGGTGGCGCATATTGTGCCGGTGGAGAGGCAGGGGGTGTAGAGTTCCTGACCACAGTAGGCTCTGATGCTGCCGCTGAAGAAGGAGGTGTGGCCCGCACATGGGCTCCTGATGCGGAAGGCGAAAGGGTAGAGCGGCAATATGGGCAGAAGTTCGCCGTTACCTGCACAGGATTGCCACAGTTTGGGCAGGGTAATTCGCGTATGGGCGGTTGATTAGGAAGTGGTGCGGTGCTCGCGGCGGGAACAGGTTGTGGCGCTTGCTGGGCTGCGGGTGTTTTCTGTCGCCTTGTCGTTGGGATCTGGGTCGCCTGTGGTGCTTGCGATGGGGCAGCCTGTGATGCCGGTAATGGCGGCATTTGCTGCTGGCGTTGCAAGTCTTCTGCAGCCCTACGGTCTGCCACTTGCCGGTCAGCTTTGAAACCAGCACGTTCTTTGCGGCGCTGTGCCCCTCTACGTGCGATTGTCTGACTGATCAGTATTAAGAGGACAATAAGTATAACCAGGCCACCAATACTAAGTAGCCAGGTCGGTATACCAGAATTTAGAAATGTTCCACTATTCGTCGCCTGAGCAGTGGGTGTAGCCTTGGGATTCGTGCCAGTAGGGGCAGATGGAGGAGCCAGATGCTGGAAGATACTCGGTGAGCCAGCTTTGAACTCCTGATTCACGTTTTCCGCTGCTTGAAAGGCTTTTTGTGCTCCTGTGTAGTCAGGGCGAGGGGCATAATACTTGTCAATTCCCGTGTTCCAGTTGTCGTGAAGCAGATTCTTGTGTGCTGGCGTTGGTGTGAGTTCCTGCTGTTTGCCCACGAAATCCCCGATCTCGGTGAGAGTTGCCGGGGTTGCTGTGCTCAACAGGTGCATGCCGACCAAATCTCCATTCTCATCTACCAGAGGTGTCCCTGGCTCATTGGGGACATTAGCAGAAGGAATGATAGTGGGAATAAGGAATGGCTGGATCTGTTGCTCATTTGTAAGTATCGCCCGTGTGGGTTCTCCTGATTTATTCGTCAAGCCGATGCTCTGAGACTTGCCTGTAGCTCCCTGGGACAGGTTGATATAGGGCAGAGTAGTTGCATTGGTTGGGAAGGAGAATAGTACCACTCCATTGCCGCATACTGGTGAGGTTGCGCACCGGAAATCGGTGGCAACCGGGTTGGTCAGGGAACCAAGCAACAAAAGCTGTGGATTGCTGTTCGTAGCGGTGTAGGCCGAACTGGCAAAGACCCTGATGCTCACCGGGAGGGTCGTGGTGGCACTGAGACCACAGGTGGTAGGATTGAAGTTGCGCATAGCTCCATCGGTGAGCACCCAGTTGTTGTTAGTCGTCTCCCCAGCAACAGCAGTCCAGCTTCTAATGAGCACTCCCAGGATCGTACATCTTCCAGCTGCAGCCAGTGTTTGACCTCCTACACTGCCTGGGGTGGCATTCTGAACAGTGGGGGTCAATCCTGCTGATGCTGTTGTGAGGTTATAGGTCAGCACCAGGCGTACCACTGAAACTCCTGCACGTGCCAGGGATTGTGGAGGATCAGGGTTGGCAGCGGGGTAAGTAGAACTTGCGAAGGCGAAGGCGATAGAAGGCAGCAGAAGCTGGAGGGCAATGAGTATCCCACCGAGCGCGGAGAGTGCAAACAGGCCAACGCCTTTTTCGATCTTAGGACTAAACTTATGCGTACTCATAACTCTTTACTCCCTTTACATCCGGTCTATCGCTAACTTGGATTTGTCTCTCATCGTTCGGCTTGACTCCACAAACGTCTCAATGTTGCCTGTATCGCCTTCGCAGAATCAGTTTCCTTTGTTCCTATCACAGGTGCCTGGATAGGTGCTTGTTGTGCCAAGGACTGGGGACCTGATAGTGCCGGAACCTTCTCACGTTGGGAGGCTGGCTCCGGTACTGGCGATGGCGGTGTTGTAATCGGTAAAGATTGTCTCGATACTGAAGGTAGAGAAGGCGAAAGTACAAAACGACAATTTGGACAGTAGGTAGCGCCAACTCGCGTGAGTTGACCACAATTCGGACAACGCTGTTCAGCAATAGGCCGTTGAGTTGTTGGGTTGGGCTTGTTCGCAACGGCAGCATCTTGTGTGACTGGTGAAATGGGCAATGTTTGCTGTCGCTGTGCTGGTTGTGCAGCCTGTGGTCTCTGGACTTGTCCAACATCGGCCGGGCGCTGCACCGCAGGTTGTTCTGGTGCTGGCTGTGATGCCGGTGATGGCGGCATTTGCTGCTGGCGTAGCAAGTCTTCTACAGCCCTACGGTCTGCCGCTTGCCGCTCAGCTTTGAAACGAGCACATTCTTTGCGGCGTTGTGCCCCTCTCCGTGCGATTGTCTGACTGACCAGCACTAAGAGCACAAGCAGCACTACCAATCCACCAATGCTGATTAGCCAGTTCGGTACGCCAAAGACGTCTGGAAGTGCTCTAGCATTCTTCGTCTGAGCAGTGGGTGTTGTTAAGGTCATGGATACTATAGCAGGTGCTGAGGGTGGGCTCTGAAAGGTTGTGACAACTTTAAGATTGGGACGGGAGAAAGCGAAGGCGACAGAGGGCAAGAGCAATCGGAGGCCAATGAGGATCCCACAGAGCACGGAGAGTGTCGATAGAATGGTACTCTTTCGTCGCTCAGGTAGTAACTTGCACGTATTTGCAGGTATTGGTCTCTTGTCTACTGTTGTCATATAACAGACTCTCAACGCCCTAAATGCTCCAACTGTTCGGGGCGCGATAAATCTGGCCCCTACGCTTGCTATACTTAACGGCCTAATCGGGTTCGTAAACGCTGCAACTGTTGATAGACGCCGGGAATAGTTGGTGCTGCTCCTAAGACATAGTTACATTCACGCCAGGCATCTTCCAGCTTCCCTTCGCGCTCGTAGACCTCGCTCAGGCGGAAGCGCGATTGGTGGTCTGCCGGGTTGATTTTCAGCACTTCCACAAATTCACGCTCCGCAATCGGCAACTGATTCAGACGATAGGCCAGCTGTGCCAGAGTATAGTGCGCACCCGGGTTTTTGGGTACCAGGCGTACGGCCTCCTGAAACTCTCGCAGAGCTAGCTCCAATTGGCCTGTCGATTCATAACACTCACCCAGGCGTTGGTGCGCTTCAAAATCGTTGGTGTTGAGGCGTAAAGCCTGGGTATAGGCGGGGATGGCTTGTGCTGGTTGCCGCCGCAGGATCAACCAGACATCTCCTACCAGCTTGTGGGTTTCTGCGTCATTCGAATTGATTTGCAGGGAGCGATTATATGCCTGCATGGCCTGGTCGATGGCCGGGGGTTGACGACGAGCAAAAATCTGTCCAAAGATTTTGTGCACCAACGAGTTGTTTGGTTCGAGCGTATGAGCCTGCTGGATGGCTGTATACGCTGCATCAATCCGTCCTGCTGCCAGGTGCCCTTGCGCAGCGCTGATATATCCTCCAGCAGGACCAGTAGTGCCACCACCTGTCTGTACAGAAGGTATTGGAGGCACACCCAGGCTACTCCGTGGGCCTGGACCAGAGGGGGGTTGGGCTGGTGGGATGGTTGGTATTGAAACAAAGGTGGTTGCTGGCGTAGCGCTAATCGGTGGGAGATTGACGATGGCCCGCTCCATTTCGGCAGCATTGGTCCAGCGTTGATCCACCGTGAAGGCCAGGGCCTTCATAATTACCTGGTCAAATCCGGGAGAGACATCTGGTCGCAATGAGCGAATAGTTGGGAAGGTGTAGAGATTGGGTTTATTATTCGCCGCCTCGTGATGGGTGAGCAGCCGGTGCAAAGTTGCTCCAAGTGCGTAGAGATCACTGCGAGGTTCCGGATTGCCCAGGAACTGCTCAGGAGGGGCGTACCCCACCGTCATGATGACGGTTGATTGGCGTTGGGATTGGAACGCACGAGCAATGCCGAAGTCCACCAGTTTAATCTCGTCATCAGTGGTGACCATGATGTTGGAGGGCTTGAGATCGCGGAAGATAATGGGCGGGGTGCGGCTATGCAGATAGCCGAGCACACTACAGAGTTGCTGCGCCCACTTTCGCACACGAGCCTCTGGCAAACCATGTGCCCCGTTGATGCCTGACACATTGCCTTCTTTTTCCAGCACATCTCCCAGGGTGCGCCCTTCGATGAAATCCATCACCAGGTAGTGTCTGCCGCCCTCAACGAAGAAATCGCGCACCCGCGGAATGCAGCGATCATTGAGGGTGAGCAAGAGTTTTGCTTCGCGTCTGAACCATTCGACCGCCTTTTTGCGTTCCTCCTCAGACTGGAAATCGTCCAGCATCTCCTTAACAGCGCAGGTACTCTCTAAGTTGACATCGGTTGCACGATAGACGGCACCCATTCCACCAGCCGCCGCCAATCGCTCGACTTTGTACCGCCCACTATACAGTTCTGTACCAGGTACAAGACGACTATGACTCCCAGCCCCGCTCGGAGTCGAAGGGGTCTGAGGTGTTACGGATGCATCTTGTGCTACACTGCCAGAGCCACTCTGAGGCGTAGCTGGATTGCTGATAGATGATGCTAGATTTTTCGGGTCATAATTATTTACCATTTTCCAAACACCGCTCAATTAGACTGATCTGAACTCGACTATCATGGACATCATAATGTACGAAAGAGATAGTACCTGTACCGTATAGCCTGGAGTTCAAAAAGAATACGCTCCACTATTCAATTCTCATCTTGGGCGCATTATAACATATTCT
>WNGG01014902.1_pt1 | contig 19905 bp, 17 predicted proteins | sample 5400661 | NCBI WGS metagenome assembly WNGG01 (sample SAMN13153372, study PRJNA577476) | soil metagenome | isolation source: 100 cm soil or saprolite under Garry oak tree replicate 1 | place: USA:California | collected 2016-06-15
CGGACTCGTCGTCGCGCAGCCGCGCCATGGCCTCGCTGAGCTTGGTGGTAGGAGCGCCGCGCGGGGTCCGCCAGCCGGCCAGGCCACCGGGCCGGTCGGCGCCCGGGTCCACCGCGCCCTCGGCGACCAGCCGCTCCCAGGCGGCCGTTTCCGGATCCGGCGCGGTGAGTACGGCGACCAGCCGGCCGTTGCGGGTGATCTCGACCCGCTCGCCGGCTTCGACCCGCGCGATCACCTCGCTGGCGTGCTGTTGCAGCCGCCGGATCGGGATGCGCTCGGTCTGCGCCATGCGCCGAGCGTAGCGCAGCGTGCGTCGCTTCACCGCAGTGCCGTACGCTGGCCGGATGCCGGCCCTCCTGCCCCAGCCGACGTCGGTCGTGCCCCGCACGGGAAACTTCGTGCTCTCCGCGGACACCGGGCTGCGTGCCCCGGCGGAGCTGGCCGAGCTGGTCCGCGAACTTCTCGGCCCGGCAACGGGATTCGTGTTCCCGCCTGGCAACGATCTGGTGCTGACGGTGGCCGACGAGCCGGCACTCGGCCCTGAAGGGTACCGGCTTTCGGTGACCCCGGAGCGGATCGCGGCCACCGGTACCGCGGCCGGGCTGCGCTGGGCGGTGCAGACGCTACGGCAGCTGCTGCCCTCGGCCGTCTACGAGAGCGCGCCGCAGGCCGACGCACGCTGGGCGGTATCGTGCGTCGATATCGTGGACGTGCCGCGGTACGCCTGGCGGGGCAGCCTGCTCGACGTCGCGCGGTGGTGCCATCCGATGCCGTTCCTGCGGCGGTACGTGGATCTGATGGCGGTACACAAGCTCAACACGCTGCACCTGCACCTGACCGACGACCAGGGCTGGCGCTTCGAGGTCCGCCGGTACCCGCGGCTGACCGAGGTCGGTGCGTGGCGGCGCGAGTCCAACGCGGGGCACGCCCGGGAGAACCGGTTCGACGGCACTCCGCACGGTGGCTTCTACACCCAGGACGAGTTGCGCGACCTGGTGGCGTACGCGGCGCGGCGCGGGGTGCAGATCATGCCGGAGATCGACGTGCCGGGACACATGCAGGCGGCCATCGCGGCATATCCGTTGCTGGGCAACGATCCCGGCACGCCGGTCGAGGTACGCACGTCGTGGGGCATCTCCAGCCACATCCTCAACGTCGCCGAGCCGACCGTCACGTTCGTCACCGACGTGCTCGACGAGCTGGTCGACGTGTTCCCGTTCCGGTACGTGCACCTCGGCGGCGACGAGGTACCGCCGGACGAGTGGCTGGCCAGCGCCGCGGCGCGGGAACGGGCCGCGGCGGCCGGACTGTCCCATGTGGAGGATCTGCTCGGCTGGTGGGCCGGGCGGCTCGCCGCGCACCTGTCCACGCACGGGCGGCGCGCGGCGTTCTGGGACGAGGTGCTCGACCGCGGCGCGCCACCCGGGTCGCTGATCTTCGGCTGGCGCGACGAGACCAGGGTCGCCGCCGCGCGGGCCGCCGGCCACGAGGTCATCGGCGTACCGCAGCCGTACCTGTACCTGGACTGGGCCGAGAGCGACGGCCCGGACGAGCCGCTGGCCATCTACGCCCCGCTGCCGCTGTCCCGGGTCTACGGGTACGAGCCCGGCGACGTATCCGGCGTGCAGGGCCAGCTGTGGACGGAGTACCTGCCCACGCCGGAGCTGGTCGAGTGGCGGGCGTACCCGCGCCTCGCCGCGGTGGCGGAGATCGGCTGGTCCGACCCGCGGCCGCGCGACTTCACGCGGTTCCGGGCGCGGCTCGCAGATCATCTCGCCCGGCTCGACGTCATGAAGGTCAACTACCGCCCGCTGGACACCCCGTAGCCGCGGTCCCAGAACAGCGATCAGCGGGGCTTGACCAGCGGGAACGGGAGCGTTTCCCGGATCGTCCGGCCGGTCAGCAGCATGACCAGCCGGTCGATGCCCATTCCCATCCCGCCGGTCGGCGGCATCGCGTACTCCAGCGTGCGCAGGAAGTCCTCGTCCAGCTCCATCGCCTCCGGGTCGCCACCGGCCGCGCGTAGCGACTGGTCGGTGAGCCGCTGCCGCTGTTCCACCGGGTCGATCAGCTCGGTGTAGGCGGTACCCAGCTCCATGCCGAACGCGACCAGGTCCCAGCGCTCCGCCAGGCGTGGATCCGCGCGGTGCGCCCGGGTCAGCGGGGACACCTCGGTCGGGAAGTCGGTGTAGAACGTCGGCGCGACCGTCTGCCCCTCGACGAGGTGCTCGTACATCTCCAGTACCAGCGCGCCCGGTCCCCACTCGGGGTTCACCGGCACACCAGCGGCTGCGGCGAGCCCGCGTAGCCGATCGAGGGAGGTACCCGCGTCGATTGCCTCGCCGAGGGCGGCGGACACGGCGTCGTGCACGGTCACCGCCGGCCAGTCTCCGGAAAGGTCGAACTCCTCAGAGGGAGCGCGCCGGGCCACCGGACGGTCGTACGCGGCCGTAGCAGCCGCCACGATGAGGTCGCGGGTCAGCGTGCGCATGGTGGTGTAGTCGGCGTAGGCCTGGTACGCCTCCAGCATCGTGAACTCCGGGTTGTGCGTGGCGTCGGCACCCTCGTTGCGGAAGTCCCGGCCCAGCTCGAACACGCTCTCCACGCCGCCGACGGCCAGCCGCTTGAGGTACAGCTCCGGCGCGATGCGCAGGTACAGCGGGAGGTTGTACGCGTTGATGTGGGTACGGAAGGGCCGGGCGTTGGCGCCGCCGTGGATCCGTTGCAGGATCGGCGTTTCGACTTCGAGGAAGCCGCGCTCGATGAGCACCGTCCGCACCGCGTGCACCGCCGCCGACCGTACCCGCAACAGTTCCCGCGCGGCCGGGTTGACGATGAGGTCGAGGTGGCGCTGCCGCACGAGCGTCTCGCCGGACAGGCCCCGGTGCTTGTCCGGCAGGGGATGCAGGCACTTGGCGGTCAGCGTCCAGGAGTCCGCGTGCACGCTGACCTCGCCCCGCCTGGTGGTGACCACCTCGCCAATGACCCCGATATGGTCACCGATGTCCACTGTGGACCGCCAGCCGTCCAGGACATCGGCGGTGAGCATCACCTGAACGTCGCCGGACCAGTCCCGCATGGTGGCGAACCAGAGCCGGCCGTGGTCGCGCAGCAGCACGATCCGCCCGGCGACGGCCACCCGCTCACCGGTCGCCGTGTCCGGCGCCAGCCCGGCGTGGGCCGCGCGGACCAGACCGCACCGGTGGGTACGCGCGAAGCCCGGCGGGTACGGGTCGATGCCGGCCGCGCGCAGCGTGTCCAGCTTCGCCAGCCGCACGCGCGCCTGTTCCGGCACCGTGACGGCGGGCGCCGGCGGCGCTTCAGGTGGTGGTGACTCGTCGAGGATGACCGGCCGGACCTCGGGCGGCAGTGTGCGCGGGCGCCGCAGCCGGGGCAGCGCGACGAACCCCTCGGCGATCGCTGCGGCGAGGCCCACCTTGGCCAGGTCGCGCATGTCGTCGAAGCACAGATACCGGGGTACCCACTCGGGCCGGTACTTGACGTTGGACCGGTAGAGCGACTCCAGCTGGAACCAGCGGGAGAAGAACATCAGCAGCCCGCGCCACATCCGCAGAATCGGGCCGGCGCCGATCCGGCCGCCCTCCTCGAACACCGCGCGGAACACCGCGAAGTTCATCGAGATCCGCTCCACGCCCAGCTTCGGCGCCGCCTCCACCAGACCGGCCGTCATGAACTCCATCAGCCCGTTCTCGCTGGCCCGGTCGCGGCGCATCAGGTCCAGCGACAGGCCGGTGCGGCCCCAGGGTACGAACGACAGCAGCGCGGCCTCCCGCCCCTCCGGGTCCAGTGCCTCGACGAGCAGGCAACGCCCGTCGGAGGGGTCGCCCAGCCGGCTCAGCGCCATCGAGTACCCGCGCTCGGTCTCGGTGTCCCGCCACCGCTCGGCCAACCCGACGATCTGCTTCATCTCCACCGGGGAGATCTCGGCGTGCCGCCGGATCCGCAGCGTGTACCCGGTCCGCTGGATCCGGTTGGCCGCCTGCCGCACGGGGCGCATCTCCCGACCGTCCAGATCGAACTGTCCTACGTGGACGATCGCCTCGTCGCCCAGCTCGATCACCCGCAGGCCGGCGCGGGCGTACGCCGTCGCGCCCTGCTCGCCGGCGCCCATCACCGCCGGGGTCCACGCGTACCGGATGGCGTGCGCCAGCCACGCCTCGATCGCCGGTGCCCACGCCTCGGGCGGGCCGAGCGGGTCACCGGAGGCGAGCGCGACCCCGGCCACCTCCCGGTAGGTCACCGCGGCCTTGCCGGTCGGCGAGAACACCACGGCCTTGTCCCGCCGGGTGGCGAAGTACCCCAGCGAGTCCTGGTCGCCGTTCTGGGCGAGCAGGGCGCGGATCCGCCGCTCCTCGTCCACCGACAGCGACGCGATCGCCCGCTGCGAGCGGAACAGCACGTACAGCGTCGCGAACAGCGCGATCGCGCCGAACAACCCGAGGACGAAGTTGACCGGGCCGGGCGCCCGGCCCTCCTGCCGGATGTTGAACACGCCGCCGGCGACCACCCGGCCGGCCGCGTACCCGAGCCGCTCGACGCCGCGCGGTACCGTCCCCGGGAACGCCTCCACCAGCGCCCAGCCGGCGAGGGTGAACACGACGAGCAGGCTCGCCAGGGTCAGCAGCGCCTTGGGCAGGCTGGCCCGCTGGACCCGGGCGTAGAACTCGCGGGAGGACAGCTTCAGTACGGCCAGGAGGCCGACCATGAACGCGGCATGCAGGGAGATCAGCGTCAGCCCGTCCGCACCTAGCTCGACGTCGATGTTCTTGGCGTCGAACAGCCGGGTGATGCCGAACAGCACGAGCGCCGCGAGGTCGAGGAACAGCCGCACGGAGAAGTAGATGACCAGGAACCAGAACGCCACCCGTTTGCGCCGGGCCACACCGGCTGCCAGTACCGCCACGAACGCGGCATAGCCGAGGTTGGCCGGTACCGGCAGAAGCAGGAGCAGAGCGATCTCCCGGACCGGTCCCATGTGGACCATCAACGCGCCGCCCACCGCGCCGATCGCGGAGACCAGCGCGGTGATCGTGAGGATCACACTGAACACCGTCGGCACCCGCGCGGTCCACCGGCGACGAACCGGCTTCCGGGGTGCTCGGGGAGCTTCTTCAACCGGAGTGGTCAGTTCGTCGTGCATCGTTGCCGTCATCGCGCACCGCCCGCAGAGTCGACAGCCTCACTGTCCACCCTCGGCGGCAGCAGGGGAAGACCAGGCTCCCCGCAGCGCCGGCATCGGGTTCACCCTCACCCGGCCACGGCCACGGCCGCGGCCGCGGGCGCGGGCGGCGGTGCCCGTACCGTCAGCCGTGGCAGAAACGGCTGCACCATCGGTCCGATCCGGTTGCCAATCGTGGTCACGGATGCCAGTCTGAAGGCCAATCGAACCCCCTTGACAGGGCCAATTTCGTGGGCCGGCACTTGGCCGGACCAGCAAGGCGGCGATCTACCGGGAGTGGCTATGACGACCGTCCTACAGGGACCGCAACTGGCCCGCCTGCTCGGCCGCTGGCAGGGTGGCCGGAGTGTGCCGGACTACGCCGCTCTCGCCGCGACGGTACGGGGGCTGCTCAGCGACGGGCGGCTGCCGCTGGGGGTACGGCTGCCGGCCGAACGCGAGCTGGCCGTGGCGCTGGGTATCAGCCGGACCACGGTCACCGCCGCGTACCGTGGCCTGCGCGAAACCGGCCACCTGACCAGCCGGCGCGGCGCCGGAAGCTGGACCACGATGCCCGGCGGCGCCCGGGTGGGCGGCCACGGCCTGTGGACTCCGGAGAGCGACTCCGACGTGCTCGACCTGGGCAGTGCCGCGCTGCCCGCGCCGCCACAGCTCGCGGTCGCCGCGACCGAGGCGCTCGAGGACCTGCCGCGGTACCTGTCCGGCCCCGGGTACCACCCCAGCGGGCTGATCGAGCTGCGCGGTGCCATTGCCCAGCTCTATGCGGCGCGTGGCCTGCCGACGAGCCCCGACCAGATCATGATCGCCAGCGGTGTCCAGCACGCCCTGGACCTCGCCCTGCGCCTGCTCGTACCGGCCGGCCAGCCGGTACTCGTCGAGTCGCCGACCTACCCCAACGCGCTGGCCGCGATCGTCGGGCGGCGCGGCCGGGTGCTCACCCACGGGTTGCAGCCCGAGTCCGGCTGGGACGCCGAGCTGCTGCTCGCCACGCTGCGCCAGAACCAGCCCCGGGTGGCCTACCTGGTACCCGAGTTCCAGAACCCGACCGGGCACCTCATGGACGTCGCGCTGCGCGAGCGGCTGCCGCGGGCGGCACACGTCGCCGGTACCGATCTGATCATCGACGAGTCGTTCGTGGATCTCCCGCTCGACGAGCCGGCGCTGCCGCCGCCGGTCGCGTCGTTCGACCGGCACGCCCGGGTACTGTCGATCGGCGGGATGAGCAAGCCGTTCTGGGGCGGCCTGCGGATCGGCTGGATCCGCGCGGCGGCTCCGCTGGTACAGCGGCTGGCCGCACTGCGGATCGGGGTGGACATGGCCGGCCCGGTACTCGACCAGCTCGTCGCGGCCCGGCTGCTGCGCTATGGCGACGCCGTCCTGACCGCGCGCCGGCACCTGCTACGCGCCCAGCGCGATGCCCTGGTCGCGGCGCTGCGGGCGGAGCTGCCCGAGTGGCGGTTCCGGGTACCGACCGGCGGGTTGAGCGTCTGGGTCGAGCTGGACGCGCCGATCTCCGGTGCGCTGGCGCGGGCCGCCGAGTCGTACGGGGTCCGGCTCGCGGCCGGGCCGCGCTTCGGTGTCGACGGGACCATGGAGCGGTTCCTGCGGTTGCCGTACACGCTTCCGGTCGACCAGCTCGCCGACGCGGTGAAGCGGATCGCCGCCGCGCGCGGCGACCTGGACCGGCCGGCCCGCCGCGGCTGGGAGGCGCCGGCCCTGGTCGCCTAGCGCCGGGCCGGTTCCCGTTGCGCTGGTCGCCCAATGCCGGGCCGGTTCTCGCGCTGGTCGCCCAATGCCGGGCCGGTTCCCGGCGTGCCTGGCCCGGCGCCCGGCCGGCCGGGCGCCGGGCCGGCTCGTCGGCTCAGACGACGAAGTCGGGGTTGTTCTTGATGATGGCGAACATGCCGCCCTGCGGATCGGTGAGGATCGCGAAGCGGCCCGCGGGTGAGTCCTCCGGCCCCATGATCGTCGAGGCGCCGAGCTCGACCGCCTTCGCGTACGCCGCATCGGCGTCGTCCACTGCGAAGTAGACCGACCACTGCGTGGGCATCCCCGCCGGGTCCACGGCCATGCCGCCGGCCACCGGCCGCCCCTCGACCTCGAAGAGGGTGTAGGTCATGCCCTCGCCCATGGACACGTCCCGGATGGTCACGCCGAGTACAGCCGGGTAGAACACCTTGGCGGCGTCGATGTTGGTGCTCGTCAGCTCGTTCCAGGTCAGGCTGCCCGGCTCGTTGACCAGCTCGGCGCCGAGGTGCTTGCCGGCCTGCCACACGGCGAAGAACGCCCCGGCGGGGTCGCTGAACACCGCCATCCGCCCCTGGTCGAAGACGTCCATCGGCGCCATGATGACCTGACCGCCGTGGGCCTGGACCTTGGTGGCGGCGTCGCCCGCGTCATCGGTGGCGAAGTAGGTCGCCCAGGAGGTACCCCGGGCGGGGTCGGTCGCCGGGCCCACTCCGGCCACCAGGTTGCCGTTCTTACGGAACATCCCGTACCCGCCGGCCTCGGGGCCGAGATCGTCCAGCGTCCAGCCGAACAGGCCGCCGTAGAACGCCGCAGCCGCCGGCACGTCGGTGGTACCCAGGTCAACCCAGTTCGGGGTACCTGGTGCGTAGATCTGCGTCATACCGCCATCCTAGGCTTGCTGGTATGCCTTACGAGATCAACAACGATCCTCTTGTCGGCGTGCTGGAGAAGCTCGACGTCCAGCGGGTCATCGACGAGACGACCGAATCCTGGGTCAACCACACGCTGTGCCGCGTCGACGACGTGGTGGTCCGGTTGGGCGTGCTGCACCGGCCGGTGGTGCCGCAGCGCACGTCGGTACTGATGATCGAGAAGGCCGGTGTGGTGGCGACCGGGGATTAGCCCAGGAGTTCGGCCACAGTGCCGGAGTAGAGCGCGTCGATCTGCGACGCGAACGACTTCTCCACGATCCGGCGCTTGATCTTCATCGACGGGGTCAGCTCACCGTCCTCAATGGACAGATCGCGCGGCAGGATGGTGAACTTCTTGACGGTCTCCCAGCGGTTCAGCCGGCCGTTGAGCTCCTTGACGTACCCCTCGACGAGCTCGTGGGTGGCGGGCGCGGAGACGTACTTGCCGCCCGAGGTCTTGATGAGGTCCTTCTTGCGGTCGGTGATCCGCAGGTACCCGTCGGCGTCCAGCTCGCCGATGTCGCCGGTACGGAAGAAGCCGTCATCGGTGAACGCCTCCGCGGTCTGGTCGGGCAGGTTGTGGTACCCGTGCATGACCGGTGCGCCGCGCAGCAGGATCTCGCCGTCGGCGTCGATCCGGCATTCGAGGTCGCCCAGCGGCTGGCCGACGGTACCGACCTTGAGCCGGCCGGGGCGGTTGACGAAGTTGCCGGCGCTGGTCTCGGACAGGCCGTACCCCTCCATGAGCGGCAGGCGCGCGGCGGCGAAGAACAGCGCGATGTCCTTGGACAGCGGCGCCGCGCCCGAGCACAGGATGCGGATCCGGCCGCCGAGGCGCTCGCGCAGCTTGCTGAACACCAGCCGGTCCGCGATCGCGCGCTGCAGGGCGAGGCCGGGGGGAACGCGCCGGCCCTCCTGCTCCAGGGCGACCGCGCGCTTGCCGGCCCGTACCGCCCAGTTGAAGATCCTGGCCTTCGCCCCACCACCGGCGGTGGCCGTGCTGACCACCACGTTGTAGATCTTCTCGTAGATCCGCGGCGGTGCGGCCATCAGCGACGGGCGTACCTGGCCCAGCTTCTCCACCAGCTTGTCGACCCGGCCGTCCACGTAGGTGCTGACCGCCCCGTGGGTCAGCCCGCAGACCAACGCCTTGCCGAACGAGTGTGCCAGCGGCAGCCAGAGGTAGTGCAGGTCGCTGTCCTGGAGCAGGCCCGGCTCGCACTGCGCGACGCCCTCCCAGCACCAGCCGGCGTGCCGCAGCTCCACGCCCTTGGGCCGCCCCGTGGTACCGGACGTGTAGATGAGCGTGGCGAGCTGGTCCGGCAGTACCCCCTCGATGGCCCGGTCGACCAGCCCCGGGTCGGCCTCCAGCGCGGCGGCGCCCCGGCGCTCCAGCTCGGCGAGCGTGAGGTCCCCGTCGCCGTCGATGACCACGACGTGCGCCAGGTCGGCCTCGGCCAGCTTGGCGGCCTGGTCGGCGTTCTCGGCGATAAGTACCTTCGACCCGGAGTCGCGGACGATGAACACGGCCTCGTCCGGCTCGGTGGTCGGATAGATGGCGGTCGTCGCCGCGCCGGCGCAGTTGATGCCGAAGTCGGCCAGGATCCACTCGACGCGGGTACCGCACAGGACGGCGACCCGGTCCTGCGGCGCCACGCCCAGCCCGATCAGGCCGGCCGCGATCGCGGTCACCCGCCGGTCGGCATCGGCCCAGGTCAGCCAGCCGATGCCCTCGTCCGGGGTCGGGTAGCCCAGCGCCTCCCGGTCCGGCGTGGCGGCCACGCGGCGGCGGAACATGTCGGGGATCGAACGGTACGGGACGTCGAGCGCCATCGGTCATCTCCTCGTGGGGTTACCGAAGAGTAGCGCGCTGCTGGTGCCCGAGTCAGCTCGTCACGTCGCGGCCGGCGAAACGGGCCCAGGCGGCCGCACCGAAGATCGTGACAAAGGCGGCGGCCGACAGCAGGCCGGTCCAGAGCTGGTCGGTACCGATCGGGTCCCGCAGCAGGTCGGCGAACGCGAACCAGTAGTGCGTCGGCAGGTACGGGTGGACTGCCGAGGTCTGCGGGATCGCGTCCACGATCTCGCTGCCGACGGTGAGTACCAGGGTCGCGATGGTGGCGCCGACCGGCTGCTCGGTCAGCGTGGACACGAACATGCCGATCGCGCCCAGCGTGGTCAGGCACACCGTCAGGTACCCGCAGGCCAGCAGCAGGCGCCCGACGCCGGCCCAGAACGGCAGTGCGGTACCGGACAGGGTGACCAGCGGACCCCCACCGAACACGACCAGCCCGAGCAGCGCTCCGGTACCGGCGACGAGCAGGGTCGCGGCGAGCGCGAACACCGAGATCGCGGCGAACTTGACGACGAGCAGCCGGGTCCGGTCGACCGGTACCGCGAGCAGGTACCGCAGCGTGCCCAGGTTGGCCTCGCCGGCGATCGAGTCTCCGGAGATCGCCGCGATCGCCACCGGCAGGAACAGCGGCATCTCCAGCGTCAGCGCGGCGAGTGCGGCGAACACCCCGTTCTGGGTGATCTGGTTGACGAAGTCCGGCCCCTGCCCGCCGGACGGCGGGGACACCTTGACCGCGATGATCAGCAGGATCGGCACGGTCGTCAGTACCGCCATGCCGACCCAGTTACGCCGCCGGCCGAAGATCAGCCAAAGCTCCGACCGGAAGAACCTTGTCGAGACTCGGCGGGGTAGCGCGACGTCAACCGCCGCAACGTCAGCCGCTGACATCGAAGCCCTCCCCGGTCAGCTGGACGAACATCTCCTCCAGGTCGGCCGACTGCACGGTGAACCCCCGTACCGGTACGTCGGCGTGGACCAGCGCGGCCACGACCTTCTCCGGCACCACCCCGCCAAGCACCCCGGTGACCGCCTGCCCGCTCGTGGCCACCTCGGTCAGCCCCAGCTCGGTGAGCACCCGGGCGGCGCCCGGCGGATCCGCGGAGAGCACCTCGACCCGCGGCGCGGTGCGCGCCCGCAGCTCCGAGAGCGGGCCCTGGGCGACCAGCCGGCCCAGGTGCATCACACCGACGTGCGAGCAGATCTGCTCCACCTCGGACAGCAGGTGGGTGCAGAGCACCACCGTGGTACCGGTGGCGGCCAGCGCCGTCAGCAGGCTGCGCACCTCCCGGGTGCCCTGCGGATCGAGGCCGTTGGTCGGCTCGTCGAGGATCAACAGCTCACGCGGCCGCAGCAGCGCCGCCGCGATGGCCAGCCGCTGGCGCATCCCGAGCGAGTAGTGGCGGTAGCGCTTGCGGGCCGCGGCGAGCAGCCCGACCCGGTCCAGCGCGCCGTCGATGCGGGCGCGCCCCGAGCGGGGATCGGCGGTCCGGTCGGCGGCGTCGAGCCGGCGCAGGTTGTCCAACCCGGACAGGTACGGGTGGAACGCCGGCCCCTCGACCAGCGCACCGACCCGCGGGAGGACCCGGGCCGCGCCACCCGGCATGCCCGAGCCGAGCAGGGTGTGCCTACCGGCCGTCGGGCGGACCAGGCCGAGCAGCAGCCGGATGGTCGTGGTCTTGCCGGATCCGTTCGGTCCAAGGAACCCGTAGACGCAGCCGTACGGTACGGCCAGGTCGATGGCGTTCACCGCGACCTGACCGGACCGGAACCGTTTGGTCAACCCCGTCGAGGCGACCGCGAGTTCAGCGTGACTCACCTCAGCGCTGCCGCCGGATCGTTGGCCGCGGCGATCAGCCGGTTCTCGTCGACCGCGCCGACCAGTACCCGGCCGTCGTCGAGCAGCAGTGCGGTGAACAGTCGCGACGTGAGGACCCGGCCGGTACCGAAGGCGCCGTGCACCTGCGGCAGCCGGTCGACGAAGCCCTGCAAGCCGGCCTGGGCACGGTCGGTCTGGCCGTTCTTCGGCGCCGTGCCGGACACCGGTTGCCGGGCCACCAGTACCGCAGTCCACCCCTTGCCGATGATCGCCGTCTTCGGCTCCTGCGTGGGCGCGCTCGGCGCGGCCGGCTTGGTCGCCCCGTCCTGCGGCCTCGTCGCGCCGTCCTTGCCGGCGGCGTTCTTCGCGGCCTCGTCCGCTTCGGTCACCTTCGCGCCGGGCGGCGGGTTGAACGCGAACACGCCGTTGTCCGGGCGCTTGAAGCTGACCTGGGTGAAGCCGATCTCGAAGGCCGCCTTGTCCAGGCTGCCCTTGGCGAAGACCTGGGCCCGGGTCGGTACGTGTGCGGTGCCGTCGATCGCGATGCGGACCTCGGCGATGAGCGAGGCGGTGTCCCGCGGCCGCAGTACCAGCTGGTAGGCCTTGTGCCCCGCCACGATCGCGTTGCTGTCGGTGCTGGGTCGAGCGCCGCCAGTACCCGGTCGGCCATCTCCTGCGGCGTCTTCGGCAGGTCGCTGGGCAGCCCGCTCGGCGTCACGTCGGGCTTGGCGGCGTGGTCGCCGGTGGCGGTCTCCTTGTAGTGCACCGCGGTGTTCTCCCGGCTGTTCCAGACCCAGGTGTCCGTGCCGTTGTGGATGATGTCGGACTCACCCAAGGTGCGGATCAGGGCGACGCGCGCCTTGTCCTTGCCGGAGTACCACACCCGCATGGTGTTCGAGCCGCTGATCAGGGAGGTGAGGTCGGTGCCGTTGCTCCCGGCGAGGCTCGCGGGCAGGGCCGGCAGGCCGAGGTCGGCGCGCTCCACGACGGTACCGGACACCCCGTCGAGCTGGGCCGTCTGAAGGTCGACCAGCAACTGGGCGGCGCTGCGCTGGGGCAGCCGGACGTCCGCCGAGGCCTGTAGCGCCGTGGTCAGCGCGCCTGCGCCCAGGACGACCAGGACCAGACCGGCCGGTACCGCCCACCGGAGCACCGGTCGGGACGTGATGACGGACATCCGAAACGCCTCCTTGTTTCATCCCTCGTGCCCCCATCCTGCGGCTGCCGACCTGTGTGCGCCCTGAGACCTGCTGAGAAACGTCCTACCCACGTGCCACTCTTAGCGCATGCGGGTGCTGGTGGTGGAGGACGAGCCGCGGCTGGCCCGCGCGCTCCAGCGCGGCCTGACCGCCGAGGGCTACGCGGTCGACCTGGCCGCCGACGGGCTGACCGGGCTGGAGGCGGCCCGGCACGAGGGGTACGACGCGGTCGTGCTCGACATCATGCTGCCGGGCCTGTCCGGATACCGGATCGTGCGCACCCTGCGCGCGGAGCAGAACTGGGTGCCGGTGCTCATGCTGTCGGCCAAGGACGGCGAGTACGACCAGGCTGACGGGCTCGACTCGGGCGCCGACGACTACCTGACCAAGCCTTTCTCGTTCGTGGTACTGCTGGCCAAGCTGCGCGCGCTGCTGCGCCGGGGCGCGCCGGAGCGCCCGGCGGTGCTCAGCGCCGGCAGCCTGAGCCTGGATCCGGCGACCCGCCGGGTCAGCCGCGAGGGCCAGGAGATCCCGCTGACCACGCGGGAGTTCGCCCTGCTGGAGTACCTGATGCGGCACCGCGACGAGGTGGTCACGAAGACCGAGCTGCTCGACCACGTCTGGGACGCCGGGGCTGACACCGACCCCAACGTGGTCGAGGTCTACGTCGGCTACCTCCGTCGCAAGATCGACCAGCCGTACGACGTGCGGTCGCTGCAGACCGTCCGCGGCGCCGGGTACCGGTTGGTGGGTTAGATGGGATGGTTCCGGCGGCTGTCCCTGCGTGGCCGGCTGATGCTCATCGGCACCGGCGGGCTCGCGGTCGGCCTGCTGCTCGGCGGGCTGCTGCTGGTGTCCGTGCTGCGCGTGGTGCTGGACAAGGCGCTGGACTCCGGGGCGCGCCGGGCGGCTGCCGACGTCGTCGACCTCATCGACGCCAACGGGCTGGTCAACCCGGTACCCACCGCGGGCACCCAGTTCGTCCAGGTCGTCGACGACCAGAACCGGGTACTGGCGGCCTCGATCACGGCCGACCGGCTCAACCCGCTGCTGCACCCCGACGAGCTGGCCCGGGCGCAGCAGGGTCGCGTGGTCATCATCGGCGGCGACCGGGTCGGTATCGAGGGCGATCTACGGGTGGTCGCCGAACAGAGCCCGTCCGGGTCGCGCACCGTGCTCGTGGCCATTCCGGCGGCGGACATCCGGCAGAGCCTCGCCACGGTGGCACACGCGCTCCTCGTCGCGTACCCTCTGCTGCTCGGTGCCCTCGCGGCGCTGGCCTGGTGGGTGGTGGGCTGGACGCTGCGGCCGGTCGAACAGTTGCGCCGCGGTGCCGAGGAGATCAGCGCGGCCCAGGTCGGCCGGCTGCCGGTACCCGACGGCGAGGACGAGCTGCACCGCCTGGCCCTGACGCTCAACCGCATGCTCGACCGGCTGGAGGCGGCCCGGTCCCGGCAGCGCGCGTTCGTCGCCGACGCCGCCCACGAACTACGCAGCCCGATCGCGTCGCTGCGGACCCAGCTCGACGTCGCCGCACACCTGGGCGAGCCGCCGGCCCTGGCGGACCTCTCCGCCGACGTCGACCGGCTGGGCCGGCTCGTCTCCGACCTGCTCCTGCTGGCCCGTGCCGACGAGGGCGATCCCGGCCTGCGCGGCCACGAGCCGGTCGAGCTGCGCGCGCTGCTGACCGAGCTGGCCGGGGCCTATGCCGGTGCGCGGGTACCGGTCGCCGTCGCGCCAGGCGGTCCACAGTGGACAGTCGGCGATCCGGTCGCGCTGCGCCGGATGGTGGACAACCTGGTCGGCAACGCGGTACGGCACGCGACGTCGGCGGTGACGCTGGCGGCCCAGCGGTCCGCCGACCGGGCGGTACTCACCGTCACCGACGACGGGCCGGGCATCCCCGAGCCGGACCGCGCGCGGGTGTTCGACCGCTTCACCCGGCTGGACGATGCCCGCACGCGCGACGACGGTGGGGCGGGCCTCGGCCTCGCCATCGTGCACGAGCTGGTCCGCCTGCACGGGGGCACGGTCACGCTCGGGAACGCCGCGCCCGGCTTGCGCGTCGCCGTCGCGCTGCCCGCGACCGAACCGCCCGGAGCCGGTCCGCCTACAGCCCCAGCCGAGCCCGCCGCAGCTTCGCGGTCAGCTCCTCCGGTCCGGTGATCTCCACCTGAGCGGCGCGCTGCCGGCCGCTCAGAAACAGGATCAGCTCACCCGGCTCGCCGGTCAGCTGGACCTGTACCTCGCCGATGCCGGCGCGGGCCTGCCCGTGCCCGGGCGCGCTGATCGCCACCCCGGCCCGGAAGCGGCGCAGCGCCAGCCGCGCCGACCCCGGTACCCCGTGCCACAGCGCCCGGCTCGTCGGACCGTCGAGTTGCCGGGGCACCCAGTCCGGCTGCGCCCGGCGGACGTCCTCGTGGTGGATGAAGAACTCCAGCGTGTTGGTGGCCCGGTCGGTCGGCCCGAACCCGCCCATCGTCCAGAACGGCGGCCGGCGCAGCTGCGCGACCAGCTCCGCGAACGGCCGCTTGGCCGCCGCCGCCCGGACCTGCTCGGTGAACCCGCTCAGCGGCTTCACCACGATGCCGACCGCGGCGTCCGGACGCCGTTCCCGGGTCACCAGATGGGCCGCGAGGTCGCGCGTGGTCCAACCCTCGCACAGGGTCGGCTGGTCAGGCCCGAGTTCCTCGAACAGGTCGCACAGGGCGGCGCGCTCGTTCCGGGCAACATTGACGGCGCTCACTCGGGGGATGCTAGTGGGTGCCGGCCGTGGCCACGCTGAGAGGCTCGAAGAGGTACCGGTGGATGTTGGGTGCAACGGCGGCCACCACCGTCTCCGGTGCGGCACTGGCCAGCGGCTCGACCTTGAGCACGTACCGGATCATCACCAGCCCGATCATCTGCGTGGCGACCAGCGAGCCGCGCAGCGGCGCCTCGGCCGGATCGAGTTCGAGATGGCCGAGTACCCGCCGGATCACCCGCGTGGTGAGGAACTCCCGCAGCATGCGGGCCGACCAGTCGTGCTGCAACCCGCTGCGGACCAGGGCCACCGCGGCCGCCCCGGTGACCGGGTGGTCCCAGACCGCGAGGAACGTACGGATCAGCCGCTCGGGCAGCTCGTCCCGGTCGCCGGTGAGCACCCGCGGCAGGATCTCGCCCGGGTCGATGGGCGCGTTGACCGTCGCGAGGAACAGCTGGTCCTTGGTACCGAAGTAGTGGTGGACCAGCGCGGGGTCGACGCCCGCGCCGGTTGCGATGACCCGGATGGAGGCCCGGTCGTACCCCCGTTCGGCGAACGCCTCCCGCGCCGCGGCGAGGATCGCCTCCCGGGTGTCCTGGTTGCCGGGCCGCCGTCCGGTCCGCGCCATCGGGATAGCTCAATCCGTGCGGCGCCGCAGGGTGGCGGCGGCCAGGCTCAGGGCGAGGATGATGCAGCCGCCGACGATCGTCAGATCCCGCCACATCAGCCCGGTCGGGTCGACGTGCCCGCCGATCTCCTGGAGCCCTTGTACGGCATAGGTCAGCGGCATGACGTCCGACAGCGCGTGCATCCAGCCGGCCATCTGGTCCCGCGGCGCGAACAGCCCGCACAGGAAGATCTGCGGGAACACCACGGCAGGCATGAACTGCACCGCCTGGAACTCGCTGCGGGCGAACGCGCTGAAGAACAGACCCAGCGCGAGGCCCAGCACCGCGTCGGCCACCGCGAAGACGATGACGAGCCCGATGCTGCCGGCGGTACCCAGGTTGAACGCCCAGTAGGCGAGCCCCGTAGCGACCCCGGCCTGGACCGCGGCGACCACGGCGAAGGCCAGTCCGTATCCGAAGAGCAGGTCCGGCTTGGCCAGCGGGGTGGTGAGCAGGCGCTCCAGCGTCCCGCTGGTCCGCTCGCGCAGCATCGCGATGCTGGTGATCAGGAACATGATCGCGAACGGGAACAGGCCCAGCATGATCAGGCCGACCTGGTTGAACACCCCGGTCTGCTTCTCGAACAGGTAGTAGACGAGGGTCAGCAGCAGGACCGGCACCAGCACGATCAGCGCCACGGTGCGCCTGTCGTGCCGCAGCTGGGTCAGTACCCGCCGGGTCGTGCTGAACAGGATCCGGGCGCTCATGACGCCACCTCCAGGGGTTCCTGTGCCCGGATCAGCCGCAGGAAGGCTTCGTCCAGGTCGTCGGTGTCGGCCGCGCGCCGCACCGCGTCCACGGTGTCGTCGGCGATGATCCGGCCCTCGCGGATGAGGATGAGCCGGTCGCACCGGCCGGCCTCGTCCATCACGTGGCTGGACACCAGCAGCGTGGTGCCGGCGGCGGACAGCTCGCGGAACTTCTTCCACAGCTCCTCGCGCAGCACCGGGTCGAGCCCGACGGTCGGCTCGTCCAGCACGAGGACGTCCGGCTTGCCGACCAGCGCGCAGGCCAGCGAGGCCCGGCTGAACTGCCCGCCGGACAGCGAGCTGACCAGCTGCTCGGCTGCGTCGGACAGGCCCACGTCGGCGATGGACTGGTCGGCGTCGGCGCGCGTCACGCCCTTGTACAGCGAGGCGAAGTACCGCACGTTCTCCCGCACGGTCAGGTCGGCGTAGACGCTCGGCGCCTGGGTCAGGTAGCCGACCCGGGGCCGCAGGTCCGCCGACCCGGCCGGCCGGCCGAGCACGGTCACCGTGCCCGAGCGGACCTTCTGCACCCCGACGATCGCCCGCATCAGGGTGGTCTTGCCGCTGCCGCTCGGCCCGAGCAGGCCGGTCACGCCGCCGGTGGCGATCGACGTGCCGATGCCGTGCAGGACCTCCTTGCGGCCACGTACCACGACGAGGTCGTGGACCTCGATCGCCACGTCCATGGTCACTCCTTGGAACTCATCAGGTGTTGAAATCAACGCTAGATGAAATCCTTTCGGCGGGCAAGCGGGCTTTGTGATTTGCTTCCGGCATGGATCGCGGTGTTGTGGGGCTCACGGTGGGGGAGGCGGCCGCCAAGGTGGGGCTGTCGGTGCACACCCTGCGCTGGTATGAGCAGGAGGGGCTGGTCACCCCGGTCGGGCGGGACACGGCGGGGCGCCGCCGGTACGGGCCGGAGGACCTGGACTGGCTCCAGCTGCTGACCTGCCTACGGGGTACCGGGATGCCGGTGCGGGAGATGCGCCGGTACGCCGAGCTGGCCCGGACCGGACCGGCGACCATCGCCGAGCGGCTACGGCTGTTCGAGGAGCACCGCGAGCGGGTCCTCGCGCGCATCGCCGACCTTCAGCGCGACCTGGACGCGATCAACGTCAAGATCGGGATCTACCAGCGGATGGCGTGCGAGCCTGTCTAACTAACTAACGCCACTCGCCGTCGCGCATGAGGTAGCGGCCGTTGAGCTCGTTGGCCTCCCGCCACGCCTGCACCAACCGGGGCCGGATGCGGAAGTACCGGTAGTCGCTGAGCTCGCGCGGGTCGAAGCCGGTCTTGGCGGCGAACGCGTCGCCGACCTCGTCGGGTAGCTCGGCGGCCGCCAGGGCGTGTGCGGTGCCCTCGATGAGGACCAGATCGCGGGTAGGGCCGATGCCGAGGCGGACCCGGCCGCTGGCCTGGAGGTTGCGGCCGGTCGGGCTGGCCGCCGGGGTGGCCACCAGGAGGGTGGCGCCGTCCCAGAGGAAGGACAACGGAACCAGGTACGGGGTACCGCTTTCCCGGTCAGCCGTGGCGACCCAGGCGTCGACGTCGCGTTCCAGCCGGTTCAGCATGTCCTGCTTCCGTTGCTGCCGGGTACGGGGCGGCTCGGTCATCGCTGCGGTTCGTATCCGTCATGCCGGCTGGAGGAGGCCGATGACGTTGCCGTCCCGGACGGGGTAGATGATCGTCTTGAGGCCTTCGGTCATTGCGGTACTCCTCGGGTTGCTCGTCACATCGACGGGGTTCCGCCGGTCACCGGTATGACAGACCACGACGGGAGAATGTGACCGATGGACGAAGAGTTTCTGGTGCAGCGGTTCGAGTCACACCGTACCCACCTGCGGTCCGTGGCGTACCGGATGCTCGGTTCCCAGACCGATGCGGACGACGCGGTCCAGGAGGCCTGGCTGCGGCTCAGCCGCTCGGACACCAGCGGCGTGGAGAACCTGGGTGGCTGGTTGACGACCGTGGTCGCCCGGGTGTGCCTGAACATGCTGCAGTCGCGCCGGTCACGGCGCGAGGAGCCGCTCGACGTGCACGAGCCCCGCGTGGAGGGCGGCGGTCCCGAACACGAAGCGGTACTGGCCGACTCGGTCGGCCTCGCGCTGCTCGTCGTCCTGGACACCCTCGCGCCCGCGGAACGGCTCGCGTTCGTCCTGCACGACATGTTCGCCGTGCCCTTCGACGACATCGCCCCGATCATCGAGCGCTCCCCGGTGGCGGCCCGGCAGCTCGCCAGCCGCGCGCGCCGCCGGGTACAGGGAACGGCCCCGGCCACCGACGCCGACCCGGCCCGGCAGCGGCAGGTCGTCGCCGCCTTCCTCACCGCCTCGCGGGGCGGCGACTTCGACGCGCTCCTCGCCCTCCTCGACCCGGACGTCGTATTGCGCGCCGACAGCGCGGCTGTGCGCATTGGTGCCGCCGGCGAGGTCCGCGGTGCGGCGGATGTGGCGGAGACGTTCTCCGGACGGGCGCGGGCCGCGCAACCGGCACTCGTCAACGGAGCCCCCGGACTGGTGTGGGCCACGGGCGGGCAGCCGCGGATGGTGTTCGCCTTCACGATCGTGGACGGCGACATCGTCGCGATCGACATGGTCGCCGACCCCGAGCACCTCGGCCGGCTCGACGTGGAGATCCTCGCGGGCTGATCGCGCACCACGTTCGATCGCGATGACAATGACTGGGACATCGTCGCCGCTCGACCGATGTGGCCGGATGAGGGTGGCCATGTTCGACAAGCTGGTCGCAGGGGGTAGCCATGAAGCGGGATAAGCGGATCAACGAGGCGCTCGGTGGAAGCCTCACCGACGTCCTCGCCAGCGGTGCCGACGCGTCGCTGGCCGCACCGGACACCAGTACGCCGATGGTCAGCCGGTCACTCCGGCTGCCGCTGGAAACCTACGAGCGGCTGCAGGCGGCTGCCGCCGCCCGCCACATGCCGATCACCACGCTGATGCGCGACCTGATCGAGGCGGGCCTCGCCGAACTCGACGACACCGCGACCGTACCCTTAGC
>WNGG01008712.1_pt1 | contig 19903 bp, 22 predicted proteins | sample 5400661 | NCBI WGS metagenome assembly WNGG01 (sample SAMN13153372, study PRJNA577476) | soil metagenome | isolation source: 100 cm soil or saprolite under Garry oak tree replicate 1 | place: USA:California | collected 2016-06-15
TGTGGACCTGGATCCCGCCGCGGTGCGTCAGGGACACGATCCGCAACTGGAAAAGGCTGTCGAAGTGGTCATGCAGCTTCTGAAGGAGCATCCCCTGCCGGAGTACAAGCACCCGAATTACCCCAATTATCACGTGAGCGACGGGTTGGGAATCGGGACGAGTACGAGTAATGCGGCCCTACCCGCTTCCACGAAATGAAAGCAAAAGTGATTCAAAATACGAAGGCCGGACCCCCGGAATTCCTTCCGGTTCCGGCCTCGCTTACTGCAACCCTTACTTTAAAGTTTAATATTTCTACCTTTGAGCGGTGTTGGCAGCGGTTGTGGGATTGCCTGTGTTTCCGCCACCGTTGATGCGAGTGAGGCGGGGGAAGAACGGCGTCACTTCAAAAGGCATCTTGTCGCGAGCCGAGGTGATGGCCACAGGCGCGGTCTTGATCAGCTCCACTTTGTCATCCCAGGCGTTCAGCTTGACCCGTCCGCCTAAGGGTAGGGCAGCAATCTGATCCAGTTTGTTGGGATCCAGAGCTGGCCCTGAGTTCATCAGAGTGGCCATACGCGCCACACCACCTTTGTTGTCGGTAAAATTGTTGCCCAGGTGCGCGGTCAGCAGCGCGGAAAGCTGCGGCCCACGTAGAGCCAATACTTTCAGGAACAATGCCGCGGTATCCAGTTTCTGGCTGTAGGGTGAACTCTTGAGCATGTCCATCGCCTTCTTGTCGGCAGCGATTTCTTCTTCGGGAACGTGCCGGAAGCCAAAATTCTGGTAAGTCGATTCGTCAGTAAAGAGCATGCGATCGTTGAAGGCAAACTTACTGCCCAGATTGTGACCCAGGACAATGTGCGAAAGTTCGTGCGAAAGCACCATGGCTAAGCTGGCTTCGTCAGGAAGCACGTCGATCAGCCCACGGCTGACGATGATGGTGTTACCCACGCTGAAAGTTTCCAGCGGAGAAGTGAGCATTACGCGCGTCCGAACCGGGCGCGGCAGTTCAATGTTGTTGGTGATTTGCAGATTGTTGACTACGGTTTGCAGGATCTTGTCCACCTCGCCTTCGGGCGCAAGTAAGCCGGCATTCTGCAAGCGCTCAACGACATTGTCTTCCGCCTGCTGGAGCCATTGACGCTCGGCCTGCAATGGAGAGGCGTCCGCCGCGGTGCTTTCGTCTTTCGCCGAGTCCACCCGAATCTGCGTGAGTTCGCCTCCTTGCTCATTTTTCTTCAGGTCATAACCCCATATGCGAGTCTGCGCCTTGAAGGCCATCGTGTCTTTGGCGCCATAGCTGAAGTCGCCTTCTTCGCTGTAAATGTAGGCGGGAAGCCAGTAGCCGGGAATCAGGTTCAGGCGCCAGCTGTCCATATGGAAGAATTCGGAATTCTTTGGCCGCGTGGCATAGGTGCCGTTGAGCCGCACGATGTTGTACTCCTGATCTTCTACCCAGATGCGGCCAATGAACCGGCCCTTGCCGGCATCTTTTTTAGGGGTGACATCGAAGACGAGGCAGCGCACGTCGCCAAGAAACTCGCGGCGGACGTAGCGGAAATCGTAGTGATTGCGATCGAAGTCCTCGCGGTCGGCGAAGATCATCCAAGAGAAGCCCATCGGCTTGTATTCGAATTTGAATAGCTTGCTGAACCCGCCCATCAGGCGATTCTGGAAGCTTGAGTCTTTGGACAAATAGTCGCGCCGATCCACACTCTCGGCCATATCAATGCGGCCGAGGAAGTAATGATCTTGGCTGGGCACTGGTCCCAATTGCGGATCGAGCTTCAAGTTCTGAAGGTAAGTCTCGACCAGCGGCGTCCGAGTCTTCAGGAAATCCATCAGCGCATGCTCACGCTCGATGGTGCGGTCAACCACCTGATCCATGGTGGTGGGCTGAGCTGCTGCCGGCGTTGTCGAAGTCGTCGGCTGCGTTGTTTGCGGCGTCGAAGACGAAGATGGTGCCGCTGTCTGCTGCGCCACAGCGCTCAGCGTAATCAGCACGGAAGCGGCGACGATCGATTTCCAATTGCGCATAACTCTGTTCCTCTTTTCCTAAAGCCAAGTCCTAAAGCCGAGTTTAATAAGGCTGGTTCAATAAGCCAGCTGAAAAACTACATGTACGACGGCGGTGGAATCTATAGGTACACCATTGCGCAAAGCAGGTTTGAACCGAATCTTGCCGGCGGCTGCCGTGGCGGCTTCATCCAGGCCGTGGCCCATACCACGTACGACTCGATTCACGTGTATTTGCCCATTGGCTCCAAACATCAATTCCAGCAAAACTTCTCCCTCCAGCTTTAGCTGGCGCGCTTCGTTGGTATAAATCGGATTCGATTTGTAAGTGATTTCGACGGGAGTAGTAGGTGGCCCGCTCTCTACCGTCTGCTGCGGCTTCGTTCCGCCTGGCCATTTCCCATACCTGCGCCGGGAGGCAGATCAAACGAACCAGTGTTGGCCATCGTCAAATGCGCGTTGGGTTTGCCTTGACCCGGGATGCCATTGGGATCGCCAAAGCCGCCGGTTTGCACCTTCTGTATGGGTGCGTTGACGGTGGGGGCTGCTGAACTGCCAAACTGGCCAGTGTGAACGACCAACGTTGGGCGAGCGCCCGATACCTGCTTCAAAACCGTGGGTTCGAAATTGTTAACTACAATTTTGGGAGGTGCGATGTCCGGCTGTTGCGGAGTGCGAATGTCTCGCGGCACAGTTAGCTTCGCCGTGGGAAACACCGGCGCCTTAGGCAGCAGCTTGGCGCGCAATACAGGGGGAGGTGTCTTCGGCTTGAAAGCTTTCGGCTGCAAACTGGGAATCGGAATGATTTCCGTCACGCGATAATTCTGCGCCAACTGCAGCCGCTCCGGCCATATAAATCCGACGTTGATTAGCAGGATGATTACGAGAATCTCGAACCCATAGCTGGTGGCCAGCGTGCGCCAGTCCATCCTGCGCTCCGGCAACAGCCCCAACGTAAAGTGATCAGGCGTAGGCATACATAAGTTCCAAGGAGGAAATCCCGAGCCTGGGGAGAATGCACCGGGTGGAAGTTTTAAGTTACGGTAGATATGGCGGGGGGTAAATGTGCCTGCCGCTCGTGTACTTTGGTAACCGAGAAGAATCCGAAAGCGGAAACCGCCCAAATGCGAGCAGAGTGAAGGCGACTCGCTGACGTCAGACGGTGCGGCGATGGGCAAAAGCATAGAAAACCGGTACTCCCGCCAAAATTACCAGGCATCCGAGAAGAGAATTACGGACGTTATCGACGAAGGTGAAGTAAAGCAGCACGCCAGAAGCCAGCACAAACAGGAGCGGAACCACCGGATATCCCCAGACACGATAAGGCCGCGGGACATTGGGATCACGGCGGCGGAAGACAAAGATCGTGCTCGCGGTCAGCATATAAAAGAGCCATTCTGAAAAGATGGCCAGGGAAAAAAACTGCCGGAAACTACCTCTCAGAAGAAGCAAAATGATGGAGAGGCCAGCTTGCACCAGCAGCGCTGTAGAAGGTGTGCGAAATCGGGGATGGACGTCACCCAACGCAGAAAAGAAATAACCGTCGCGCGACATAGTGAAAGGAAGCCGTGCACCACTCATGATGGTGCCATTCAATGCTACAAACATAGAAAGCGCCATACCGGCAGATACGATACCAGCGCCGATGGGACCGAGTACGAGGGCCATGGCATCCGAAGCGGGCCGTTGGGAAGCGGCCACCGCAGAAGCCGGCAGCACGTACTGCACGGCTGCATTCACCAGCACGTAGAGTGCGCCAACGATCGCGACTCCCGCGATCAAGGCGATGGGGATATCACGTTCCGGGTTGCGGATCTCACCTGCCACCATGTTCAGATCGTTCCAACCGTCGTAAGCCCACAGCGCAGCTACCAGCGCTGCCATGAATCCGGCAATGCCCCCTTTTGCCCCAGCATAACTCCCGGCAAAATTTGCCCATGTGCCTCCGCTATAGCTGAAGCCTGCCGCCACGATGGCGAGAATGATCAGCACCTTCAGCAGGGTGAATATCAATTGGAACTCGCCGGCCTTTTTGATTCCGGTGTAGTTAAGAAAAGTTATTAGTAGAGTGGCAGCGATGGCCAGGAGTTGGCCGCAATTGATTGTGAATGGCGTATGTACAGCATTGTTTGAGAGAAATGCGAATGCAGGAAAGGTTCCGAGGACGCGCACGATTCCGGTCGTCAATGTGGCGATGGACGCAGGTTTGGCAATCAGGAACCACGTCCAGGAAGCCAGGAACCCAGCGAGCGGTCCGTAGGCATCGCGCATGTAGACATATTCGCCGCTGGCTTGCGGTTTCATCGCCCCCAACTCCGCGTAGGTAAGGGCGCCGAAAAACGAAAGCAGCCCGCCCACCAGCCACACTATGTAGACAATTTTCGCCGAGCCCACCGCTTGCATCATCTCGGTGGGAACAAGAAATATCCCGCTGCCGATGACCGTGCCGACGACGACCGCGACTGCCTGGCTGACACCGAGATCGCGGGCGAGTTCGGGTCGAGAGGAGGTATTCATGCGGGCTGTCTCGGGCTGTTCTTTTCGAAGACGATGCTGGTAGCGTATCCAACCACAAAGGTCACAATCGTTCCAATCGCCACGTACCAGGTCCACGGCACTCGAGTCCCCAGCCAAATGTAGAGTTCGATAAGGAAGCCACACAGCATTCCGACCATTGCTCCATTTTGATTGGCCCGCCGCGTCAGCACGCCCAGCAGGAATACGCCTAGCAACGCGCCATAAGCGACCGACGCGATTTGCAATCCCACTTCGATCACGCGCCCGACTTTGTGCAGTGATAACACTGCCAATCCGAATAGCAATAGAGCCCAAAAAAGTGTTGCTAATCGAGAAAGCTGCACACGCCTGCGCTCGTCTAATTGCGGGCGGTGTTGAAGATAAAAATCGATGATCGTAGTGGAAGACAACGAGTTCAGCGCGGCACTCAGGTTTGACATTGCAGCCGCCAAAATGGCGGCGATCAGCAGACCAGAAATCCCGTGTGGCATCTGACTGACGATGAACGTGGGATAAATCCGATCTGCCTTGCCAAACGTTGCCGACGGAACTTGGTAGAAGGCGAACAGCATCACGCCGACGAGCAAAAAGAGAGCGAACTGAAATAAAATCGCAAGACCACTGGAAAGCAGTGCCGTGACGGACTGTCGTTGGGTGCGCGCCGCCAGGAGTCGTTGCACGATCAGTTGATCGGTGCCATGGCTGGCTGTGGTCAAGAATGCCCCCCCGATCAATCCCGCCCAGAAAGTGTAGGGTTTCCAGAAGTCGGGGCTGAAATCAAAGATTCGCAGCTTGCCTGCGCTCTCGGCCATCGTGTGAACTGTGGACCAGCCACCGGGCACGACGTGCAGAACTGTGAACAGTCCCACCAAAGTGCCGCCGACATAGATGAAGGTCTGCACCACGTCAGTCCAAATCACGGCGGCCAGGCCGCCTTCGAAGGTGTAGATCAAGGTCAGTGCCGTGATGATCGCGATAGAAGCAATCTCACCAGTGCCCAGTGCAATGGCCACGACAATGGACACGGCATACACGCGCACGCCTTCTGCTGCTGCCCGTGTCAGCAGGAACAGCCCGGCAGTTAATGAACGTAGCTTTCTTCCAAAGCGGCGCTCGATCAGTTCGTAGGCGGTATAGAGCTCTCCGCGAAAATAATGCGGCAGCAAGATAAAACTTATAATGACGCGCCCCACGAGATAGCCGAACACTACCTGCAAGAAGGTGAGATTGGTGTCATATGCCAATCCGGGGATGCTAATGATGGTTAGGGTACTGGTTTCGGCGGCGACGATGGATAACGCAATTGCCCACCATGGAATGTTGCGGTCAGCCAAAAAATAATCGCGCAGCGTACGCTGGCGTTTACGGAAACGCAGGCCGAACAACGTGATGCCCGCGAGATAAAGCGCGATGATGCCGAGGTCGAGCTTATCCAGGCCCATGTATGAGTTTGTAGCGGCTCGCGACATTATGGCGGAAAACGACTGGCGAAACTTGAAACCGCACCTGCGGAGTCAATCCCCTATGGTAGAAATACGTCCGTGGCGATCTTTCTTGGCATCGATGGGGGCGGAACCAAGACCTCCTGTGTGATCGGTGACGAAACTTCTGTGCTGGGCAGCGGCACGGCTGCGGGAAGTAATGTGATCCGCTTGGGCGAGGCGAAGGCGCGAGAGGCTCTTGGCGCTGCGATCCGCCAAGCATGTGCTGCCGTAAAAATGACTCCCGCTCAAATCGAAAGAACTTGTGTGGGGCTGGCGGGAGCCGGGCGACCGGAAATCAGCAACCTTGTGCGCCGTCTGTTGGCGGAGTTGGTTTCAGGAGAAATCGAAGTGGTCGGCGATATGGTCATCGCGCTGCAAGCTGCCTTTGGCAACGGAGCCGGCGTCATGGTGATTGCGGGCACAGGATCGATGGCTTACGGACGCAATGCTTCAGGCAACACTCTGCGCGCGGGTGGATGGGGATTCTCGATTTTCGATGAAGGCTCCGGTCACTGGATTGGACGCTCCGCGATCGCTGCCATCATGCGCGATTATGACGAAACCGGTGAAGAAAACTCCGCTCTGCTGGACAGCGTTAAGAAGGCCTGGGGTCTCACCACACGCGAACAGTTGGTGTTGGCCGCGAATGCTCACCCAAGTCCGGACTTCGCCGCGCTTTTGCCGGCGGTACTGTTAGCCGCCGATTCCGGGGATGCACTGGCTCGGTCCATTCTCACACAGGCCGGGACGGAGCTCGCGCGTTTGGCCAAAATTGTAATTCGCCGGCTGTTTCCCGATGGCGATCAAGTACCGGTGGCCATGTCCGGCGGTGTTTTCAGCAACTGCGCGCTGGTGCGCCAGGTTTTCTACAATAGTCTGCGTTCCGAATATCCTAATTGCTCGGTGAATCTAACCGTGATTGAGCCAGTGCGAGGTGCGCTAGAGTTGGCCCGCAAAGGCGCGAAAGTGTAGCGAGGTCGCAGAAGCTGAGGCTGATGACGAAAGAACCCACACCTGTCAGCAGCGCAAGTGACTCAGCATCCATTCCTCTCGAAGAGGCCATTCATAACAATTCTAAGGATGTCTTGAATGCGGTTGTCACTGATCCCTCTCTTACCCTCGACCTAGCGCTCGCCCTCCTGAAGCGCAGAGACTTGCCCGCGCAAGTAGTGGAACAACTCGGCAAAAACGGCACTCTGATGAAAAGCCGCAAGCTCAAGCTGGCGATGGTTGAGCATCCCAGGACGCCGCGGCATCTCTCGTTGCCCATGGTGCGTCACCTGTTCACGTTCGATCTGATGAAAGTAGCGCTGACGCCAGGCGCTCCCGCCGATATCAGGATCGCCGCGGATGAGGCGCTGGCCAATCGACTGGAAAAAATCTCCATGGGTGAAAGACTTTCTTTGGCACATCGGGCGTCGGAGAGAATTGCCAGAGCGCTTTTGCTCGATTCCGAAACGCGAATTGTCCGAGCGGCGCTGGAAAATCCTCGTCTGACCGAGGCCTCGATTATCAAAGCTTTAATGCGCCGTAATTCATCCTCAGCTTTCGTTGAAGCGGTGTGCCGCCACTCCAAGTGGTCGCCGCGACGAGAAATCCGAATGGCGCTGCTGCGCAATGAAAAGACTCCGCTGGCCCGCGCTCTGGAATTTTCACGCTCACTTCCCGTGACTCTGGTGCGAGAAAGTCTGCACGGGTCCCGACTTCCGACCAACGTCAAATCTTATGTATTACAAGATCTGGCGAAGCGAAGTGGATCGAATGGAAGATCGTGAGCTTCGCCGTTTTAGGATCGGTGGAATCCTCGGTCGAATCGCCGTCTGTTGTTTCGTTCAATTCTCGGTTGGAACCCGCCCAACCTGGCCGAGAAACGGGGGCGCGACGAGTGCCCATGCGGAAATATATGGGAGAATGCATCGAGGGAAAGGGATTCTCCACTTCAGCGACATGATAAAACACGCAAATACAGCCAGGCAGATCAGCGACTTGAGGCTCGATATATATCGCCGGTTGGACGAGTCCACGGCGGCTGTGCGGAAGACTTGTACTTCGGAGGAGGCGGCAGCCTATCAAAAAGCAATTGGCCGTGTCATATACCCAATTATCTTCGACGTATTGGAGCCACTCTATGTAGAACATCCAGCGCTCAAGCCGCCGAAATGGCAATCATGACCTTGCTCCAGAATCTTGTGACGGGCCGCCATTCGTAACCTCGTCCTCCTTGGGAGTGATCCCCTAGCTCCGTCATGATCAGGACGCGGAGCGGAGGCAGCTTGATCCCGAGATCTTGATTATTTCCGGAAGTGACTAAGGATGGCCTCCGCCTGAGGACGCGTCACCACCGCGGAAAGAGCCGCGACGTCTGCCTGTCTCACCGCCTGCACGCTACCGAAGTGCTCCAGCAGCCGGCGGGTTGTACGCTCGCCCACTCCGGGGATGTCGAGCAGTTCGGTGGATCGATCGCGCATCTGGCGGCGTTTGCGATGGAAGGTTACAGCGAAGCGGTGCGCTTCATTGCGAATCAATTGGACTAGGTGAAGCACAGGTGAGTGGTGATCGAGAGCCACCGGTTCATCTTCTTGTCCAGAGACATAAATAATTTCCTCGCGTTTGGCGATTGCGGCCAGCGGCTGATTGATGACTTCGAGCGATTCCAGCGCTTCAGCGGCGGCATGTAACTGGCCCAGTCCGCCATCGATCAGCACCAGGCTCGGCATCTTCTTTTTCTCGTCCTGCACACGCTTGTAGCGGCGCTTCACCACCTCGCGCATGGAGGCGAAATCGTCCACGCCATCCACGCTGCGGATTATGAACTTGCGGTAGTCCGACTTCTTCATCTGCCCATCTTCCCACACCACCATCGAAGCAACGGTTTCAGCGCCCTGAATATGCGAAATGTCAAAGCACTCGATGCGAGAGGGCAGTTCGGGCATCCCAAGCGTATCCTGAAGCGCTTCCTGGATGGCCTTCGTATTCGGTTTCATGATTCTGAACCGCTGATCATAGGATTGCTTGGCATTGTTGCCGGCGAGATCGATGAGCGAGCGCTTGTCGCCGCGCTGGGGCACAAGGATATGCACACGCGCGCCGCGGGAGTCCTCGATCTGGTCTGACAGCAATTCTTCGAGCATCTCGCGATCTTCAAATTCGACCGGCACGTAAATATTTCGTGGTACGTAGGGCTGTCCAATGTAGAGCTGCTTGAGTAGTGCAGAGAAAAAATCACCAGGATGGAATGAACCCTGCCCCGAGTCATTGCCATCTGCGTCCTTGCGAGAAGTACCTGGCGTCGCAAAATCGGGCAAGTCTTCCCAGAAGAACTCGCGCCGATCAAGCACTCGTCCAGCCCGCATGTGAAACAAATTGACCGCCAACATGCCATTTTCGAAGTGGTACCCAAACACGTCCGCGTCATCGCCCTCGACCGAAGCGATGCGCTGCTTTTCCTGTAACAGCTCGACGGTCGAAATCAGGTCGCGATACTTGGCCGCTCGCTCATACTCCTGCGCCTCGGCAGCTTTCGCCATACGCTCACGCAAAGAGCGGTAGAGGTCGGTGGGGCGGCCTTCCAGGAATAGCTTCACATCCCGAATCGCCTCCTGATAGATATCCGGCGTAGTCAGCCCTTCAACGCACGGTCCCAGGCAGCGGCCGATGTAATACTGCAAACAGGGGCGGAGATGAAATCGGTTGAGATCGACCTTGCAGGAGGGAATCAGAAAATGACGATGGATCAAATCCACGATCCTATAAGCCAGATTGGCAGGGAAGTAAGGCCCGTAATACGAGCTGCCGTCTTTGCGTAGCCGTCGCGTGACGTAAACCCGTGGAAAGCGCTCGCCCATCGTGAGCTTCACGTACGGGTATGTTTTATCGTCGCGCAGAAGAATGTTGAAGCGAGGTTGCTTCTGCTTGATCAGGTGATTCTCAAGGGCCAGCGCCTCTTTTGAGTTCGCGACGACGATGTAATCGACGTCCACGGCCTCGCGAACCAGGGATCCAGTTTTCGCATCCTCAACACGGCCCTCGTGGAAATAGGAGGAGACCCGGCTGCGCAGGTTATTGGCCTTGCCCACATAAATGACCTGGCCGTCGGCGTTTTTATACAGGTACACGCCGGCCGACACCGGCAAGGTGCGAATTTTGGCGGCAAGATCCATTGCGTTTCTTAATTTTAGATGATGTGGTTTAAGGACGTTGCGCTTCTAGGTGTGTTACAATATTTTATTGTGAGTCATACATTAACAATTCGTCTTACGGATGAGCTAATTGCTTGGCTCAAAGAAACAGCCCGCAAGACTGGTCTACCGGTGGGCAGGCTGATTCGTCAGCAACTCGAAACTGCGAAGGCGGGGAAAGGGAAGCAAACTTTCCTACATCGTGCGGGTGAGATCAACGGCCCGCCGGATCTCTCGTCCCGTAAAGGATTTTCGCGTAAATGAAGGGCATAGCTGATACAGGGTTCATCGTTGCCTTTGGTAATAGAGGCGATCACCACCACGAATGGGCTTTGAACATCGCCAAGATTTTGACCGAACCGCTGCTAACCTGCGAGGCGGTTTTGGCTGAATCCGCGTTTCACCTCGGGTCGAGTTCGTATGTACTGAACTTGATGGAGGAAGAGATGATCCGGCTAGCCTTCGACGTCCCTAGAAACCTGGAGCAGTTAGTAGAGCTAGCTCGGCGATACGAGGACCGCAAACCCGATCTTGCTGATCTTTGTGTAATCCGTATGAGCGAAATGTATCCTCGACACACCGTCCTCACAGTGGACGAGAGCGACTTTCGGGTGTTTCGACGGAATAAGCGGGAAACAATCCCAATCCTGTGTCCTCCTAGGACGCGCTGACTCAATTCACCGTATAAATTTTCCTCACTCCGTGTCCCGTTTTCCCGCTGCTTCTCCCGAAACCTTGGTGCCATGTTACCTAAGTTATTGGACACCAGGGACTTATGGCTTGGCGCACGAAGGTACGATTGGCACCCCTCGTGCTCAAGTACACTGCGGGACAGGAAACAAGACCGGCTCCGCCCAGCACTAATAGTACGGCCACGGTTTGATGTTCAGAGAGAAAGAAGGAGTTCGCTAAGATGAATCGTATCTCACTAACAGTTCTGCTCGCAGCCAGCATGGCGGCGACTATTGGTTGTTCCACCAAGAACTACGTGCGTCAAGAGACGACGCCGCTCATTAACAAGACCAATGAGCTGGACGACCTGACTGCAAAGAATTCAAGGGACATTAAAGACGTAGACGCGCGTGCCCAAGCTGGCATCCAGTCGGTGCAGGCCAAGGCGGCAGAGGTAGATCAAAAAGCGCAGTCTGCCAGTCAGCAGGCCGGCGAAGCACAAACGTTGGCGGACAATGCGGTTCATCGCGTAGATAAGCTGCAGAACACGGTCGCCAATCTGGATAACTATCACGTCATAACCGAGACCTCTGTCCACTTTGGCTTTAACAAGGACAACCTGACTAAGAAGGCTCAGGAAGCCTTGGATCAGCTCGCCGCAGACGTCACCAATGCCAAGGGTTACATCATCACGGTGGAAGGTGGTACGGATTCCGTCGGCAGCCAAGATTACAACTACGACCTCAGTGAGCGTCGTGCCGACTCCGTGATTCAGTACCTGGCTTCGCAGCACAGCATTCCTGCCCACAAGGTGTATCTGATTGGGCTGGGTAAAGATAAGCCGGTCGAGAGCAATAAGACTCGGGAAGGTCGCGCTAAGAATCGCCGTGTGGATGTACGTTTGATGACCAACACGGGCGAGGCAACGGCTCCTGCGCAGCAGCAGCCGACCGCGGCTAATCCGACGGCTCCGCCGTCTATGTAACGGTTTTCCCTCCTCCCCGGAGGACTTCGCCAACACAGGCCGTTCCACCCCCATGGAGCGGCCTATTTTTTTGGGGCCAGGCTTTAAAGAGGCATTGCCGATTGCCGATTTCCAATTTCCGATTTCAAGGCTAAGAACAGCCATTTATTGGCTTTTCAAATTGGCAATTGGAAATCGGCAATCGGCAATCCTTAAGCGCTCTGGTATCCGCCGATCGCCGCCAGCCCCCACTCCAGACTCCGGGACATGGCTCCCTGAGCTTGGACAGAGGGGCGGGGGCGAACGCTTCGCTTCCATGGTTAGAGGAATTTTGGAGTTCCGCGCTTGCCAGGTGAATAGACGGCGCTCGAAGTCAAAGGAGATCTGCGCGGCGCGGAGCATTGAGACTCCCATGAGGCCATCGAAGCCCAAGCCTTGGCTCTGATCTGCCGTCAGATATGCGCGCAGTCCGCCGAGACCGGAATTTCCCAGCTGCGAGTGTGAAATCTGAATAATCTTCATGCTGAATTGGCCTGACATGTTCCACGAGCTTGCCTCGGCAGTGACTTGCCATCTTCGCAGTTTCTCGCTCGCGCGCTTGTCGAACAAGATCAAATCTGAGGCACCGGTATCCACCACCAGGCGAAATGGCTGGTCTTCAATCATCATCTCGACCGTAACCAAAGGAGGATCGGTCTTAAAGGAAACGGCTTCCGAGCCCGGCGTCGTCGAGCCAAAGCTGATCCGGCGGGCGGCGTAATCAATCTCAAAGCTGCTAGTCCCGAGAATATCGAAGCCAATGAGTGCATCAATGCGTACGCCAAGTTTTCGCTGGAAAAATGACAAATCCTGAACCAGCATGGGCATTGACTCCTGGGCGAGAGGACCCAGGCGGATACTGGGAATCAACACTATTGTGGTGTCAATTTCGCGGTTGACCAGCCTTAATTTTTCCTTGCGGCCGGAGAGGCCGAGATGACGCGCGACCCGTTCGTCCAACACACTCGGGTTGGTGCCGGTGTCAATGATGAAATTCCGCTTCTCAAGTTTACCTAGCGATCCCCGTACCACCACAAGGTAACCAGCGTAGAGATCGAAAGAAACTTCGTTCTCATGGACGGAAAACGGTTCTGCCCAGCAAAACGAAACATGCAAGAGAAAAATACAAACACAAGAGCAGAGTGTACTGTGCCGCATTGTTTCTGGCCTCGATGTCCAGGGAGAGACGTGAAGGGAGCACAGTTAGTTCATGGACTCTGCGTGTATTGCTGCGGGCTTGCGTGTGTACGAATATGTTCTGTTGGGATGGAAAGTTGTGGTTGTATCCAGGCCCAGAATTATGGAACCGAATGGCTTAGTTGTCCGTCCATTACCGCAAGGTGGTTGCATGGACGCATCGCGCTCTTCGGTTAAAGTTTTCCGCTTCGGTTCGTTTGAGGCGAGCGTGCATAGCGGGGAACTGCGTTGCGAGGGAATGAGAATTCACCTGCAGGGCCAGCCATTCCTCGTGCTTGTCCTTCTGCTGGAGCGTGCCGGCGAACTGGTCACGCGGGAAGAGTTGCGGGATCGTGTATGGCCGGAGAATTTGTAGAATTTGATTACGCGCTTAATACCGCCATCAAGAAAATCCGCTCCGTGCTGGGTGACGATGCCAACAAACCGCGATATGTCGAGACTGTCCCACGGCGCGGTTACCGCTTTATTGCCTCCGTTACACATGCGCTAGAAAATTCGTGCCGAGAGGAGGTGGCAGCTGGTGAACGCGGGGTGCCAGCTCACACTATGGGCGGGCGGCGAGAAAGACCGTTGCTGATCGGGATGATCATCACGGCGTTTGTACTTGGCTATTTGGTCCGTCGAGCTCCACTTTAACTTTTTGATCTGCGTGAATCAGGTGACTTTCGGGGCTACAATATCCTTATGTTACCTTTGATGTCTTTGCTGGCATTATCGATAGGTTTAACTGGGTGGAGTGTGGCTCAGCAACAGCCAACGCCTGGTAAAAATCAAGAGCCTCCGCGGTCGGAGAGGAGCAAAGAAGCAGGCGAAAGTTCTAGCCGCGATACCAGGATTGACCTCAGCCCTCCTAAAGACGATGCCAAGAATCATCCCTACAGCGGTGCGGCTGTTTCTGATGCTAACGCGGAGATGTCTCCCGACGTGCAGGAATTCCATCCCTGGGATCCGCACAAAGCCTTAAAGGACATTGAAGTTGGGGATTTCTATCTCAAGCGGAAAAATTATCGGGCCGCGCTTGACCGCTATCAGGAGGCATTGGTCTGGAAGCCGAATGATGCGCTTGCAAACTTCCGGATGGCCCAGTGTTTCGAGAAGCTCGACCAGCCAGAAGAAGCACGCACTCATTATGAAGAGTACTTGAGGATCCTGCCGCACGGGCCATTGTCAGCGGAAGCGCAAAAGGGATTGGAAAAGTTGAAAGGCGCCACGGAGAAAAATCAGACATCGGGAAAAGCCTTGCCCAAGCAGTAAACGGCCGAATTCTGCGGCAGCATTTTTTAGTCGGGCCCTGGGTTGCTGAACAGCACCGCGGCCGGCGTTACTTTTCCACTCGCAGGAATTCACCGTTGCTGGCATTGACCGCTACTCTCAGTTTTGCATCTTCAGGGCTGTCGCCATAGATCACGTGCCAGATCAGTTCGTTAGTGACGCCGTCCCAATTGAGCACGTAGACGATCGGATTGTCGGGATTCTTCTGCAGAATCTTATCTCCTCCATGCTTTTGCGCGACTTCCAGCGTTTTGTCCGAATCAAGTTTGATGAAGGCGCTGTCGAATACGCGGGTTGAGGAATTGGTGGGATTGTAGGTATCCTCGTTGCCGGGCGTGATTCCGGGTGAGGGTGCGTCGGGTGCCTGACTGCCAGACCAGATGAAAGGCTTCACGCCGCGTTGGCTCGGCGACGCGAAGTAGGCACGCCACACCGCCGACTTTCCATCTTTGCCCTTCCAGTCGGCAGTGATCTGTGATTCCAGCCGATAAGGTTGGGCATCGCGAGCCCAACCGCGGGCAGAGATATAAAGCTTTTGAAAGGCGGTGCGGCCAGTGACAGCTTCTGTAGTTTTCGGCTTCGGTTTTTCAGTCTGCACCGGTTTGGCTGGCTCGGAAGTACAGCCAGTCAGAATGGTCAGTCCCAGCATTGCCATCAAGAGCTTCTTCATATCCGCCTTCCTGTCATGAGCATGAAATTGTGCAACCGGGATTGGCGCGGATTATTCTACTAGATACATTGGGGACACTCGCTATGGATTCTTGTCTCGAACAGTTACGAACTGCAGTCGCCTCCGCAACCAACGGAATGACAACCGACGATCTAACGCGTCGTCGGGAAGGCAAATGGAGCGCCGCGGAAGTGCTGGAGCATCTTTATCTTTCGTACACAGGCACCACCAAAGGTTGCGAGCGCTGTCTGCAAGCGGGGAGGCCTCTGGCCCGCGCGCCAGGATGGAAGGATCGTCTGGTCACGGCAGTGGTAGTGGGAGCTGGTTATTTTCCGCGCGGGCGCAACGCAACAAAGCATACGCTCCCTCGGGGCATTTCGGCGGAGAAAGTGCTTGCGGACATTGGGTCGCAGATTGCGGCCATGGATGCCTCAATCGCTCGATGCGAGACCCAGTATGGAAAGAACACCCGAATCATGGATCATCCCGTGTTAGGCCCATTAACCGCAGCGCAGTGGCGCAGGTTTCATTGGGTGCATGGGAAGCACCATGTAAAGCAGATTTTGCAGCTGCGCGAAAGAAAGTGATTCTTTTCTTTCATCTCTCAGAATTCCGCTCATTGAGCGGCCGAATTCTAGCCTATGGGATCATAGAAGAGGGAACTCCCGCCTTGCGAGCCCGCTCCTTCATGTCTTGCAGTTCTTCTTTGGCGGTATTCACACTTTTTTGTTTCTCCGCCAGCTGCTGCTTGTACTGGGCGTCTTCTTTGTCCCACGAACCCGCGTTGCGCAAACGGTTGCCGGCGTCGGCGTAGAAAGCAGCGGCGCGCAGACGATATTCGCGCTGCATCACATCCATCTCCCGTTCGAGCAGTTGTACCTGTTCCTGCTGTGTGGAGATTTTCTTTTTCCAGTCGTCGTACATTTTCTGACGGTCTTTCGCCGGTTCGCCGGGCTTACTTTCGGCCATCTTTGCCGAGTCATTACCCTTCTCGTCTGTTTGCGCCTTTTGAGGCTGAGCGTTGTCTTGCGCGGCTTGTGCATCTGCATCGGATGACAGTGATGCCGGCTCTTGAGTGGCGTTTCCTACAACACTGAGTTTGTCAGTCTTGGGCAGATTGTCATTATCGAAGCGCTTGCCGGACTCCAACTTTTCCTGCTTCTTCTCTTTACGGACGGCACGGGCATAATCGCCCAGTGGCTCAGACTGGGCTCTAGCCAGCACCGTCAGGGAACCTCCCAAAATTGTCGCTGCCAGCCAAACATACGCGATGCGCTTCATAGTTTCTCCGTCTTTGTTTTAAAGTTTAAATTCCTTACTCGTGCCGCTTCCGCTAACCAAATCCATTCAGAACTTTTTCAGCTCTAGGACCTAACAGAAAGCCACCAATCGTATGATCCAAGTGCGCCGCTTCCGCGGCGATATCGGCAGCCAACTGTTGAGCCAGTTCCGCGTCGTGGCTGGCTGCCAGTTGCTGCGCGTAGCCAGAGATGGTAGTGAGCGAATTGCGCAGCTCGAGTGCCATCTCGGCGGACATTTCGCCCCGCAAGGCTTGTTGGCGTCGAATTTGCGACACCTCGGTGTGGTCATTGACCAGGCAGGCCGCGCCCAATATTTCGCCGGCAGGCGAATGTACTGAGGTTACCGTGATTTCGAGGATGCGCTCCTCTTTACCTGGAGTCACGTATCGAAGCGTCATCTGCTGCGCAGGCGTTTTCTCCCGCAAACCGGCTTGGATTGCCTGCGCGATGCTGGTGTAAGAGGCGGAAGCCGAAAGCAAGGTCGCATTGCCGAAGACCTCAGCGGCATTCATACCTGAAAGAGAGGCGAAACCCAAAATATGCTTAGCTGCGCCGTTAGCCTGACGGATCAGGCCGTTTGGGGTAAAGAACACAACTCCGGACGACAAGTTCGATAGCACCGCGGCACTGATGTTTTCTGACGCTTTGGCACGACGCCGTTCTATCTGTTGTTCGCTCTGGAGTTCGTGTTTCTGCTGTTTCAGCTGCTGGATCACCGCGTGATAGGTGTGCAGCGGGAAACGCTCCGGCGTGGGAGGATCCTCAGTCAGAGATGCTTCCTCCATAAGGCTCCGGCGCATCCGCCGCATCATCAGTAGTCCCATCACAAAAGCAAAAATCGCGGCTACCAGGCCGAGCGCCATGCGGAGCGCAATTGGATTGCTAAGGATTTTCATAGCAACCCCCAGTACCAATGCAGGAAACGATCGCCGAACAAGAATGCAACCAGCGCCATGCTGCCGAGAAAAACCCCAAACGGCATCTGGTGCCGGCGGAGCGCAATTGCGGCTGACTCCCAGGCATGGCGGCGTGCGTCGCGTGGCGATTCATGATTACGGGCAATACGCCTTCGGGTACGCTTAATCCACACCGCAAACACAGTCGAAAGCCCCACCAGCGATCCGGCAATGGAGGCGGTGAACAAGGTGAAGATGGTGAGCTTGACTCCCAAAAACGCTCCAATCATCGCCATGAGCTTGACATCGCCAAAGCCCATGCCTTCCACTCCACGCGCGCGCAAATAAATCGCACCCGCGCCATAGATGAACGAAGCCCCAACTGCGGCCCCCAACAAAGAGTCAACGAGTGAAAGCAAGTGCCAGGAAACATCGGAGCTGACAGGCAACGAGATCAGGCCTGGCAAAAGTTGCGAAGCCAGGTCATTCACCGGGACTACCAGACTGAACCCGAAGCCTAAGACCATTCCGGGCAGAGTCAGCTTATCGGGCAAAAGATGGGTTTCGGCGTCAGTGAAGATCAAGCCCAACAGAAGGAATCCAAAAACACAATATTTCAACGCCGCCAAGGTGAATCCGAAATGTAGGCAGCAAAGAAGGAAAAGTGCGCCAGTGAGCACTTCGACGGCAAGATAACGAGGCGAGATAGGGGCATGGCAACGGTGGCAGCGCCCGCGCAGGATCAGCCAGCTAAGCACCGGAATATTCTCATAAAAGGGAATTGATTTATGGCACTTCGGGCAGGCGGAGCCGGGGCGTATCACTGACAATCCCAGTGGCAGGCGATAGATACACACGTTCAAAAAGCTGCCGAATACCAGCCCCAGGATGAAAATCGCCAATGCCAATACAGGGTCCACCGCTCCCCTTAATGAAAAGAGTCAATTTCTGTCAGTTTGATGTTGATTATACGGCGCAGTCAGGCGCCGAACCCAGGTACCAAAGGGTACTGTCCAAGTGGACGACTCCGATAAGTCATTACCGTACGAGTGTTTCCAGGAAATAAAAAACGAGGCGCAGGATATCCCGCGCCTCGTTGGTTGTCTCGGGTTATTGATTTGGGTCGGTTGGACGCTCCAGCCGCGGACGCCCTTCATCCGGCGTCTTAGCGGTGGCAACCACAGTCAACGGAGCCTGGAGAGTGAAGTTCAACACCGTCTCCGAGGGCAACTTGATTTGCTGGCCCTTGGTTGCTGCTTGCACCCCGCCACCTAGCCCGCCGCCAGCCGCGGCGCCGATGGCCGCGCCCTTACCACCGCCGGCAATAGCGCCGATAATCGCTCCGATGCCAGCGCCGGTTCCAACTTTGGCCGCCGTATTCTTGCCTCGCGAAGAACCTTGACGGCGGTATTGGTCGGTCTGAATGTTGTAATACTTACCGTTTACGGAGATGCGGTCCAGTTGCAACGCGACCACCGATTGTCCCGCGAACTTCCCGGCGCTCTTCAATTCCATGATGTGCCCCTGAACGTCATACCCCGCCGGGATGGCGACGTCCCCTTCGACCGCGAGAGGCGAATCCAAGGTCGCACGGAAGGTCTGTCCTTGCTGGTTGGTTTCGGAATCAATTGGGTCCACTAACCGCACTGCCAGCGTCGTGCCGCTGGGAATCGTAACTTTCTGCGGCGGTGGCGCAGTGTAGGTCGTCGCCGTAGTTGCAGAAACCGGCGCAACTGTCGTCACCGGAGCAGTATACGTACTCGCGCTGGACGAAGTGTCCGACGGAAGCACTCGACGCCGGACTCGAGGCTTTGCAGCAGGAGCTACATACGCGGCCCGAGGTTTTTCCTCGACTGGCGCTGGCTCGATTGACGCCACCGGAGGCGCCACTTGCAGATTGTTCACCACCTGCTTCACGCCCTCGGCGGAAGCAGCGTAGCGGGCAGCAGCCTGGCGCTGGTTCTCGTTGTCCACGGTTCCAGAAAGCGTCACGGTTCCCTTCGAGGACTGAACGCTGAGCTGCTTGCCTTGCAGTCCGGAATCGGCGCTAAGCCTGGTTTGGATATCGCTGGCCAGCTGTGCATCATTGGGAGCTTTCGAGCATCCAACAGCAACGCCTAGAGCCAGAAGAAGCAGTAATGCACGGACGTACAGAGATACTCTCGCCTTCATAGAATCAACTCCTCTTTGTATTAACCCGATACTGGTAGTTTAGATGCGACCCCAGTAATGTTTTCGAGTAAATTTGTGGCCTGTTATCTATTTCCTATCGAGATGATAGGTTATTGAAACATAAGCACTTATTTTGGAACCATTGCAAAAGAGATGCTTTTCCACCAGCTATCACTTCTGATGGAGAAATTTGTAATCGAGAATGGAGGCCGCCAAGCCCGCGTCCTCCGCGTCTTCCGGACCTTCCTTGGCGCGGATAATTCGTGCCTGGCAGAGAACTGTGCTGTTCTTCTGGCCGGAAATTTCTTCCGGCATCTCGAACACCATTTCCACCAAAGTGTTATCGGGCAAACGCTGCGGTCCCTGAAATAGAACTCCAGATTGACTCAGGTTCGCGATGACGCCTTCGTACCATCCTCCTAAATTTTTGACGCGATAGCGCACCGGAGTGTCCAACTTCAATCGGCGCGCGCGCGGCACCCAAGTCGGCTTCTGGGTTTGGACACGGCTGCGGCGAGTGGCGGTGCTACTCACCTCCGGGG
>WNGG01002740.1_pt1 | contig 19897 bp, 25 predicted proteins | sample 5400661 | NCBI WGS metagenome assembly WNGG01 (sample SAMN13153372, study PRJNA577476) | soil metagenome | isolation source: 100 cm soil or saprolite under Garry oak tree replicate 1 | place: USA:California | collected 2016-06-15
CGCAGGCCGGGTCGGGGACCTGTTGGGTCGCAAGCGCGTGTATCTCGTGGGCCTCACTATCTTCACGGGCGCGTCAGTGCTTTGCGGGCTTTCCTTCGCGCAGCCGATGCTGATCGGCGCGCGCTTCGTCCAGGGTATCGGCGGAGCGGTGAGCTCGGCCGTGATCCTCGCCATGATCGTCACCCTTTTCCCTGAGCCGCTCGAGCGCGCCAAGGCATTCGGCATCTTCAGCTTCGTTGCCTCGGCCGGTGCGGCTGTGGGGTTGCTCGCCGGCGGCCTGATCACGCAGGCGGTCAGCTGGCACTGGATCTTCTTCGTCAACCTGCCGATCGGCATCATCACCGCAATCGCGGCAGCTCGCATGCTGGACTCTGACAAGGGCATCGGCCTCGGCCACGGAGCAGATGTGCTGGGCGCGATCATGGTCACGTCCGCGCTGATGCTGGGCGTGTACACCATCGTGCAGACGTCGGACTATGGGCTTAGCTCGTCACGCACGCTTGTCCTCGGAGGCATCGCCGTGGCGCTCCTCGGGGCGTTCGTCGTGCGCCAGGCGCGCGGTCGCAACCCGATCCTTCCGCTGCGAGTGTTCCGCTCCCGCAAGGTCGCCGGCACGAACATAGTGCAGGCCCTGATGTCGACCTCGTTCTTCAGCTTCTTCTTCCTCGGCTCGCTTGATCTGGAGCGCGTTCTGGGCTACGGCCCGATGGCGATTGGGCTCGCCTTCCTGCCCGTGGCCATCGTGATGGCTCTCTTCTCGATCCGCTTCTCGGCGCAGCTGATCAACCGGTTCGGCGCCGGCGCGATGCTGGTGACCGGCCAGGTCGTAGCCGGGCTGGCGCTCGCGATTGTCGGCTTCGGGCCGGCCGACGCGAACTACGTGACCCACCTGCTGGCGCCGATGGTGCTGCTCGGGCTTGGCGGCGGGCTGGCGTTTCCGGCGGTCACGATGATCGCGATGGCGGACGTGCACCCGACCGACGCCGGCCTTGCCTCCGGTCTTCTGAACACGACCGGCCAGGTGGGTGGGGCGCTTGGTCTTGCGGTTCTGGCGACGCTTGCCGGCTCCCGCTCGCTGGAGTTGGTCCGCAGTGGCATCGATGTCACCACCGCATTGGCGGGCGGATACCACCTTGCATGGCTGATCGGAGCCGGCATCGTCGTCGTGACCCTGGGCACCTCGGCGTGGTTGCTGCGCAGTCAGACCGCGGCCGCGGTTGACGAGGGTTGCGTGCGTTGCGAGGCGGCGGCGTGATCGCCTCCTTCATCATGGTGAGCCTCGACGGCTACTTTGAGGGCGACAAGCCCTGGGATATCGACTGGCACCAGGTCGACGACGAGTTCAACGAGTTCGCGATCGAGCAACTGGATGAATTCGACTGCCTCGTCTTCGGGCGCTCGACCTACGAAGGGATGGCCCAGTACTGGCCGGGCGAGGAGGCGATCAGGACCGATCGCGAGGTCGCTTCGCGGATGAATCGGGCGCCGAAAATCGTCCTCTCACGCACGCTTCAGAAGCCTGAACCGGCATGGAACAACTCTACGGTGGTCAAAGAAGCGAGCGAGCTGCGTGAGAAAGGCCAGAACCTTCTCGTCCTGGGCAGCTCCGTGCTCACGACAAGCCTCATCGAGCAGGGCCTGCTCGACGAGCTGCGCATCATCATCAACCCGGTGCTGATCGGCTCGGGCAGATCGCTCGCGAGCTCGGCGACGCGCCACATCCCATTGAAGCTGCTGAGCCGGCGTGACTTTCGCAACGGAAACGTTCTCCTCACATATCGACCCCACATCTGATGCCTGGCGCGAGACCACTCGCGGCGCACCCCTACGGCCCCGACGATTCGAGGCCCCACACGTCCTGGGGCAAGGTCGACGAGCACCTCGAAGAGGCCAGTAAGACAGTAGTTCCACGTACCCGGCGGGTTAGGGCGTTTTCTGCTCCAGCTCCTGCTCGCGCTTGACCCAGTAGTCGAGGCGGTGGCGGAACCGCTCCACCTGCGACGCCAGCACCGGCAGGTTTGTCTCCTCGGCCTCGCGCTGCGCCTCCCGGGGCATGGTCGGGATCATCTTGGCGAGCAGGTCGAAAAGCTCCTGCTCGAGCTTGACCAGGTGCCCGTAGACGGCAACCCACCGGCGCGCTTCCACCAGCGACTCAGACTGCGGGTTTTCGCCGCTGATCGGTCGCTCGAGATCGGCACCTTCCCAGGCGGCCCCAGCAGCCTCCTCTTTTCTGGAGGCCATGGTCGCATCATGGCCCTTATCAGTAGGAATGTCACGGTGAATTTCGCCTGGATTCATCAGGGTGGCCTGTATTCCCGAACGCGATGCGGTCCCGCACCACCCGGGCTCGGCCCAACAGACGCGAGCGCTGGACGGCGTCCTCGCCGAACCTGTCGCGGATCGCGTCGACCGCAGCCTCCAGCCTCTCGCCACGCGGGCGCATGCGTTCCGCGAACAGGTCGAGCTGTCCGCCCGCGCCATCGCTGAGCGACGAGACTCCGACGCCGAGCGTTCCCACCGTCAGCCGCGGATCCCGCGCCGCGAGCAGCTTCAGCGCCGCCTGGTAGATCTCGTCGCCGGTCGCAACCGGCTCGGGCTGTTTTGCCTGCTTCGAGAAATGTCCTGGGTCGGGCCGATACACGACGCCGACCGAAACGATGCTGCCGCGCCGGTTCGCCGCGCGCAGCCGCCGGCCCACCATGTCCGAAAGCCGCATCAGCAGCTCTTCGAGTTCGGACTGCGAAGCGGTTGCGTGGGCCATCACGTGGGAGTGGCTGTAGCTCTTCCGCTTGACGCTTTCGAAACCGCCGACCTCGAATCCGCGCAGCCGCATGCTCCAGCCTCGGGCGACTTCAGCGTGCATGCCCGCGAGTCGAAGGCGAGGAGCGGTCGCGCGCAGGAACTGGACCGGCGTGCGGATGCCGCCGCGCGAGAGCCGGCGGGCCGTCGCGTCGGCGATGCCCGAAAGGTCGGTGAGCTGCAAGCGCTCGAAAACCGCCACGAGGTTCCTGTGGTCGATCCGCTGCAGGCCGTCGCGTTTGTCCAGGTTGGAGGCTTGCTTGGCCATCCAGATGGAGGTGGAGACGCCGACGGATGCCGTCACGCACTCGCCGATCTCCTCCCGGATGGCTCTCTTGATTGCGAGGCCCACGCCCTCCGGTCCGAGCTTTTTGAGCCCGGGCGTTCCCGCGAGGTTCGTCGACGCCTCGTCGATCGACATCCGCAGCACGTCGGGGCTGTGCCTCTCCATGATCTCGATCAGCTTGTCGGACACCTCTCGGTAAAGCGGCGGGTTGGGCTCGCGCACGAGTACGCCAGGGAAGATCGCCTTCGCCTCGAAGACGCGCATGCCGGTCTTGATACCGAGATCGCGTGCCTCACGCGACGACGAGACTATGGTGGCCGCGTCAGTCGCGTAGGCGGCGATGGCAAGCACTCGGCCGCGCAGCTCGGGTTCGTGCTGCTGCTCGATCGACGCGAAGGCACAGTTCAGGTCGATGACCAGGGTCGCCGGGTCGGCGGTGTTCAGCCCGAGCTCGACGGCCTCAGGCGGAGGATCATCCACGAACACATGTTCGCAAAAGGTTCCCCGCCACGCAAGGGGAGAGGGTCAAGAGAGGGGTTGCTGCTTTCGCTCTAGACCGCCGCCGGCACCTCCACCGAAGCCAGGAACTTGAAGAAGACGTTGCTCCACCGCTCGGCCGCGTCGAAGACCGGGCCGTGGCCCGAACCTTCGAACATCTCCATCGCGACCCGTCCGCCCTTCTTCCGGTACTGCTCGAGGACGTTGCGAATCTGGGTGACCATGGGCTGGGGCGGAAACACCTCCTCGCCCGGCCAGCCCGGCACGTAACCCAGCTTGCCCAGCGTGCCCATCTCCCACGCCGAGCCGTCGGCGACGACGATGTCCGCCGCGCCGTGCGTCCACAGGATCGGCGGCTTGGGCTCGATGTCGACAATCCCGCTCCAGTTGCAGTACCTGGGCGAGAGCGCATTGAGGACGCCGCGCGTCCCGGGCGCCATTCCTGGCCAGTTCGGCGACGCGGTCGAGTCGCCCGGGTTGCCGTCCTCGCCCGTCTCCGACTTCAACACCTCCTCCAGCAGCATGTCCTCGCGCTCCTTAGGCTCTCGGTGCGATGCCGCCCAGTAGGAGCTGTTGATTACGTTGCGGGGCGAGAAGGGTGACTCGCCTGAGGTGTCGTGGTCGGCGATCCGTTTGATGAACTCGGGGTTGCCTGTGCCGCCTCCTGTACCCGCGAAGTCGGAAAAGCACGGCGTGCCGTCAAGCTTGGTTCCGCCAAACCCAAACGGCGAGACCGGGTCGATGAATGTGAGCGACGCCACAGGCCGGTCTTCGGCGTAGTTGGCGATCGCGGCTCCGCCGGTCGACCATCCGACCAGGTGTGGCGGGCGCGTGATGCCGAGTGTCTCGAGCAATCCGGCGGTATCGTCCGCCCAGTCGCGCAGCCCGCGCGTGGCGTCCATCGGCTTGCGCTCCGTGTCGCCGAACGCTCGCATGTCGGGCGCGATGATGCGGTAGCCGTCAGGCGCCCCGGGCATGAGGTGCTCGAAGAACCGGCCGGTCGACAGGTTGCCGTGGATCATGACCACGGGCACGCCGTCGGCGGGCCCGGACTCGATGTACCGCATGCGCAAGCGTTTCGTTTGTGCGGTGTGCGAGGTCACGCCGGATGGCAGGTTCATAGACGTCTCCTTACCCCAGGGAATCCGGACAGGATAGTGCTTGCTGACGCCGCTCTCGCGCTGGTCACCCCCAGACGGAGCGCGCGACGCCGCCGACAAGCAGCAGCTTTTTTTGCTGCTCGAGCGCGCTGAGCCGGTTCCCTTCCATGGTCGACGCAAATCCGCATTGCGGGCTTAGACCAAGCCGTTCGAGCGGGATGTAGCGAGAAGCTTCCTCGATCCTTCGCTTGAGCTCGTCCTCACTTTCGAGCGCAGGCTTCTTGCTTGTGACCAGCCCAAGCACGACGAATCGATCTTCGGGCACGTGCTTCAGGGGCTCGAATCCACCAGAGCGCTCGTCGTCGTACTCGAGCAGAAAGCGATTGAACCTCGTCCTTTCAAATATGCGCGCGATCGGCTCGTAGTCCCCGGCGGCATAGAACTTGCTCTGGTTGTTACCACGACAGATGTGCATCGCAAAGGTGACCCCGGGATGTCCGCTGATGATCGCGTTGTCCATCTCGATGCAGGTGTCAATGAGTTTTTCCGGATCGCTGCCTCGCTTGCGATAGCCCTCGCGCAGCTCGGGGTCGAGCAAAGCGGCGTACTGAGGCGCGTCGATCTGGACATAGGTGCATCCGAGGCGAACCAGCTCTTCGACCTCGCGGCGACTCAGCTCGACGATGTCGGCGAGGTAGGCGTCACGTGTCGGGTAAGCACCTTTCGACTTCTCGGGGTCGTAGTAAGCGGCGGCCTGTTGGGCGCTGATCATGGTCACCTTGACCGGCGCTTTCGTCTTCGCCCTCAGGTAGGTGAACTCCTCGGCGGCCATGTTGCGCATCGGACGCAGCTTCTCGACGACGACCGGACGCTTGAAGACGAGCTCTTCGCCCTTCTCGTCGCGGAAGGGGATCGCCCAGCCGCCGAACTTGTCGAACCCCGCCATCGCGTCGACCAGATGGCCGAAGAACGCGTAGCGCCGCTGCTCTCCGTCCGTAACGACGTCGATTCCGGCCGCGACCTGGGCCGCCACCGCCTCATCGACGGCGCGGTCCTCGACTTCCTTGAAACGGGCTGGGTCGATCTCGCCCAACTCGAGCTGCTTGCGTGCCGAGGTTAAGAACTCGGGCCTCAGCAGGCTGCCCACGACCTCCGCCCGCGGATGACGATCCATCGCTTGCCCCCCTCGAGCTCCGAGGTGCGCCCAGCGCGCGCCCCGTACCGATCGAGAGCATGATGACAGGTACAAATCTGCACGGTCCGGTGATCGGGATATGGGAGCGGCACTCGATGCAACGACGTGAGATAGCCTCGGCTTTCCTTCAGCGACTCGGCGATCCTGGGAAGACCGACGTGGTCCTTCTCGAAATGCAACTCTCGCGGTTCGCGCAGCGCCGCGACTTCTGGAAGATCCGTGCGGCCGAGATGCAGTGCGGCCGGAGCCGCGGCCCCGACTGAATCATCCGGATCCGCAACCAAGCGCGTTCGAGATCATCGCCATCGCCGCCTCGGCCGGCGGCGTCAGCGCCCTGAGCCTTCTGCTTGCCAGGCTGCCCGCGAAGCTGGGCGCGGCGGTCGTCATCGTTCAGCACGTCGATCCGCGCCACCGCAGCCTGATGCCGCAGGTAATCGGCCGCCAGTCTCGCATGCCGGTGGTGCACGGCGAGGAAGGCACGCAGCTCGAGCCCGATCACGTCTATCTCGCTCCGCCGGACCGCCATATGCTCATCAAGCGCAGGGGCACCTTGACCCTGACGGACAGCGAGCTCGTCAACTTCGTCAGGCCCTCGGCCGATCTCCTGTTCGAATCGGTCGCGGCCGCCTACGGTGACCGCGCGATCGCCGTCGTGCTGACGGGCAGCGGACATGACGGCGCGCTGGGTGTGACCGCCATCAAGCAGCGAGGCGGCACGGTTGTCACGCAGGATGAGGCTTCCTCAGAATTCTTTGGAATGCCATCCGCCGCCATCAAAACGGGTGCCGTCGATTTCGTGCTGCCTCTCGAAGAGATGGCGCCAACGCTCACAGCGCTGGTGGCCGCGCAGGCCCGCGAATGACGATGCAGGACGGCAGCGATTTCGAGCGCCTGATCGAGTTCCTTCGCGACGCGCGAGGCTTCGACTTCACGGGTTACAAACGGGCGAGCCTGATGCGGAGGGTGACCCAGAGGGCCTCCGAGATCGGCATCCGCGACTTCCGCGTCTACCACGACTACCTGCAGGTGCATCCAGAAGAGTTCGCGATCCTGTTCGACAAGATCCTGATCAACGTCACCGAGTTCTTCCGTGACACCCAGGCATGGGACTACCTGGCCAAGAACGTCGTCCCCAGGATCGTCGCCAAGTCCGGCGATATTCGCATCTGGAGCGCCGGCTCGTCCTCGGGCGAGGAGGCTTACTCGGCCGCGATCCTTCTCTGCCAGGCCCTGGGCGAGGAGGCGTACCTCGATCGGGTCAAGATCTACGCCACCGACGTCGACGAACAAGCCCTCAGCAAGGCGCGTGCGGGCTACTCCGACAAGGAGGTGGGGTCGCTTGACGCGGAGATCAAGGATCGGTTCTTCGAACGCCAGGCTGAGCGATTTGTCTTTCGCGCCGCCCTCCGGCGGACGATCATCTTCGGACGGCACGACGTCACGCAGGACGCGCCGATTTCACGGCTCGACCTGCTCATCTGCCGCAACACGCTCATCTACTTCACAGCGGAGACGCAGGGCCGAATCCTCGCGCGCTTCCATTACGCGCTCGACGACGATGGCTACCTCTTCCTCGGACGGGCTGAGATGCTCCTGACCCACGCGGCGCTTTTCACTCCCGTGGATCTCAAGGAGCGCATCTTCACGAAGGTTGCGCGCCTACAGCTCCGGGAGCGGTTGGTGCTGCTGGCGCAGTCGGGCAGCATGGAAGCGTCAAACCAGGTGGCGAGGCAGCTTCGCGTCCGCGAGCTCGCCACCGAGGGAACCCCGAGCCCACAGATCGTCGTCGACTCGCTGGGGGTCCTCGTGAGCATCAACCAGGCTGCGCGCGAGCTCTTTGACGTCCCCCAGTCGGACACCGGGCGCGCCCTGAGGGACCTCGAGGTCTCGTACAAACCGGTCGATCTCCGGACCCCGATCGACCGGGTCGTCCGCGAGCGGCGTCCAACGTCTGTGCAGGGCATCGAGCTCAAAAGGAGCGACGGCACGCCGGCAACTTTTGATCTCCATGTCGTGCCGCTCATCGACGAGGACGGTTCGGTTGTGGGGACGACCATCAGCCTTTTCGACGTATCGGCTCAGATCCAGCTGCGGACGGACCTCGTGCGGATGAGGCAGGAGCTGCAGTCCAACAAGGAGGAGCTCGAGACGACCAATGAAGAGCTGCAATCGACCGTCGAGGAGCTGGAGACGACCAACGAGGAGCTGCAGTCGACCAATGAAGAGCTGGAAACGCTGAATGAGGAGCTCGAGTCGACCAACTCGGAGCTGAACAGCATCAACAGCGACCTGGCGATGCGAAGGGGGGAGGTGGAGCGGCTCAACACGCTGCTCCTCGCGATCACCGGCAACATCGAGCTCGGCGCGGCGGTCCTCGACAGGACGGGTCGAGTCCAGGTCTGGAACGAGCGGGCCGCCGACCTGTGGGGCGTGCGGTCAGACGAGGTTGTCGGGCACTCGTTCTTCGAGCTGGACATTGGGCTCCCCGCGGAACAGCTGCGCAAGCTGATCCAGGCCGGAACCGGCGGGGCAACCCGCCACGACGAGCTCGTTGTTGTCGCGACCACGCGAAAGGGGCGTCAGATCCGCTGCCGGGTGATGGCCCACACCCTGGGGGACGGCGAACAGCCGAGCGGGGTCGTGCTTGTGATGGAGGAGCTGAATCTCCAGGCCGGCTAGGCGAACGCCGTGATCGAGCTGCGAATTGATTGGCGCCATCTCTCGGCGAGCGCCTCGAGCATCTCTACCTCCGTGGCCGCCTGGTACCTGTCGGGGTAGGGCAGCTCGCCCGCGACCCCTCGCAGCTTGCTCGACAGCCTGTCCGCCGTATCGACAAGCCGGCCGTAGGCGACCGGCCAGTAATGGGGTGTGTCGGCGGTGCCCCAGGTCAAGAGGGATCGGCAATATCGCTCATGCGCGTGGACGGTCTCCCGGCGTGTGAGGTCGACCCTTGTCCGAAGCGACTCCAGTGGTTGCTTCCGGAAGCGGCGCTCGAGCGAGGCCAGGATCAGGCGCTTCGATTGCAGCATCAGAAGGCGCGACGAAATGAGCGACTCCGGGATGGTCGGTGTGCGCAGGGGCTCAGTCATCGCTCGGCACCCAGACCCATCGCGGCCGCGATGCCGTAGCCGCGGTTGCGGACGACCGTGATCACCTCTTCCAGCCCGACCTCTCGCAACCTGCTGCGTAGCCGCATGATATAGGTGCGGACCTGCGCATCCGAGAGGCGGGAGTTCTGCCAGGCGAGCGTGGCCAGCTGCTTGCTTGTGAAGGGGCGCCGCGGATGGCGCAGCAGGAAGTCGAGCAGGTCGGCTTCGCGCCGGGTCAGGCGCAGCGACTTGCCTGCGTAGGTGAGGGTGTGGTCCACGCGATCGATGACGACGCCGGCGAGCTCGGCATGGCGGTCACGCCACATGGCAAGGCGGTCGTCGATCCAGGCGAGGCTCGCCTGAAGCTGTGCAGCCTCGTCGGAGCCATCCGCCCGCGCGATCACCGAACGGAGAACCGACGCGAGCTCTTCGTAGATCGCGATCCACCCCGCGACTTCGGGTAAGACAGACGTGGTTACGTCCTCGCCTGGAAACTCCCTCCAAGCGCGCTTCGCCTCGGGCTCTACCCTTGCCTCCACGTAATTCAATCTACACCCGGATGCCAGAACCGGAACGCAGATTTAGACCCCGAATGTTGCGTAGGGCGCGCTATCGTGGGCGCCGGCATGGCTGCCGGGAGCAGCAGGATCACATCGCTACACCGGGGGGCTACGTCTGGGCAAGGGGCCAAGACCCGGAGGGAGGGTCTGGCCCCTTTGCCTTCCTCAGAGGTCCGTGTGCCGGCCATCGACAGCCTGGAAGAGATCTGTGGGTGGTTGGGCACGTTTCGCGAGCTGCTGCGGGTGGCGCGAGTCGAGGAGCACCCGCACCTGGCGGCGGTGGTAGAGCACTTGGAGGCCCGATACGTGACGAGCCGGGCTGAGCTGTCCTGAGGTAGGCATTGGCCCAGCTCAAGGTTCGCCGCGAATCGCCGTCCTACCTTGATTTCGGCCTTGCTCGACGCATTCGCGTTGTCATCGTGGAGAACCACCAGCTCGTGTCCGAGAGCCTGGGGCTGCTCCTCGACAGTCAGAGCGATATGGAGGTTGTCGGCAAGGCAAGCTCCGTCCAGGACGCCGCCACTTTGCCGCGCCTGGCCGCACCGGACGTCGTGGTTATGGATTTCCACCTCGACGACGGCACGGGACGCGACGCGGCGCTGGTGATTCGCCAGACCTTTCCGGCCACGCGCTTTGTGTTTTTGAGTCGTGACGGCAGCGACGATGCCCGCCTCGCTGCCGTCGAAGCCGGCGCCAGCGCGTACGTGCTGAAATCAGACCCTGCCTCCAATGTGCTCGACGCGGTGCGCAAGGCCGCCGACGGCATCAGCATGATTTCGCCGTCCGCTGTCGCTCGCCTGGTCAGCAAGGGCAGGGACCGCGCCCGCATGCGGGACAGCTTGAGCCCTCGGGAACGGGAGGTCTTGCAGCTCATGGCGGATGGCGTGGCGACGCGCGAGATCGGCAGGCGGCTCGGGGTCAGCTATGCGACGGTCCGCACACACATCCGGTCGATTGGCGGCAAGCTGGGAACGCATTCCCTGGTCAACGCCGTCGTCACGGCGCGAAACCTGGAGCTGGTCCGCTAGACCCCTCTCCCGAATCGGACTAGTTGAGGAACGTCCCCAGCCGAAACCCGAAAAGGTCCGGATGTGCCTTCAAGGCCCGCAGCAGCGCAATGCCGTCAAACCGCCGCACGTCGTACTGGCAGATCACCACAACCGGGTAACGCCGACACATCACCTCGAAAGCCTCCTCATAGCGGAGCATCTCCTCCTCGGAGACAAACATCTCGCGCTCCGATGCCATCTCGCCGACGATCCGGATCACGGTCGGTCGGTTCGTGAGACCCTCGGCGAGATATGCCTCCCACTCGGTGATCGCGCCCGCCGCCGTGCCGTCCTGGAAGCTCACGACATTGAACAGCCCGTTCTCGGAAGCTTCCTCCAGGTCGCCCAGAGCGTCGGTGTATCGCCTGAGTTCTGCGCCTGTGGCCACCAGGAAACAGGGCTCCCGGCGCCGCAAGCCTTCAGCCAGGAATGGCAGCGTGAGGCGAAGTCCGCCGGCGTCGGTGCTGTACAGCGTCGCCAGGTGAGCGGGGACTCCGACCCGCTCTCCCCCGACGTTCACGGTTGACGCGTCTGCGGCGGCACGCGCGGTCGCAGGCTGCTGCATGAAGGCCTGAAGGTCCGACTCGCTGAACCGCCTCTCGCGCCGCCGCCCCACCCGCCTGGCGGCGAGCAATCCAGAGTCGCTCCAGCGTCGAATCGAGGCCTGACTGACGCGAAGAAAGCGAGCCGCCTCTGCTGTGTTCAGCAATCTCTCAGTGCTGTACTTTACCACCATGCCTGTAGATGGAAGTAACGCATTGCGAAGTATAATCCTGTAAGAACTTGCATACATCTCCCTACGATCCGCGCGCGAGCACTCTCCAGGTCCCGGAATGGCTCGCCCAGGCCCGCACTCACGGACTGCTCAGCCGGCTGCCCGCGGAGATCGTTTCGGCCGTGGTCGCGGGAGCGTACCGGGTGGAATATCCAGCTGGGGCGGTGGCCCTGCGATGGGATGACTCCCCGAAAGCCGGCGTCGTGCTTCGCGGCACCCTGAGGGCATACATCGCCCTCCCGGACGGCGGCCAGGTGACGACCCGCTACCTCGCGGCCGGCGACATGACCGGGGTCTTCGCGCCACGGCAACCGCAAATCACCAGGGCCGTCCAGGCGCTGGAACCGTGCGAGCTCCTCTTCATCGACGCGGCCCGGATGAAGGAGATGTCGCTGGCGATGCCCCAGTTCGGGTGGGCGCTCATCGAGGAGCTGACCACCGTCCTGCACTCGACCCACAAGTCGCTGTACGTACGATCGGTGGGATCGGTCCGGCAGCGGGTCGTCTGCGCGCTCCTCGACCGGGCCGAGGTGGCAGGAGGCGTCTCCGCCGGGCTGCATGTCCCCGGGACTCAGCAGGAGCTGGCCAACGCGGTCGGTTCGGTGCGCGAGGTGGTCGCGAACGTCCTGCAGGCGCTCAAGCGCGAGGGCCTTGTCGAGATCCGTCGTGGCGGGCTGGTTATCGTCGCGCCAGAAAAGCTGATGGCAGAAGGCCTCGGTCCTCTGAGCTAGAGCGAGGAGACGCCGACCTCCACGCGACGCGTCCGCGGTCCGTCCCACTCGCACAGGAAGATCGCCTGCCATTGGCCCAGCGCCAGCTTTCCGTCCCGCACGGGTGCCAGACACGACGGGCCGCTGAGCATGGTCTTGATGTGCGAGTCGGAGTTGCCTTCCTCGTGCTCGAACGCCGCCTCTTTGGGCACCAGCTCACCAAGATGGGACGCGATGTCATTGGCGACGTCGGGATCGGCGCCCTCGTTGATGGTCACGCCGGCGGTCGTGTGGGGGATGAAGACGACGCAGGTCCCCTCAGCCACTCCTGACCGCCGCACAGCTTCGGCGACTCGGTCCGTGATGTTCACGAGCTGCGCCCGGCGGGAGGTCCTGACCTCGAAGTTCAGCCAGCTCACGCTTCGCGGATCACCGACCAATATCTCTCCGGTCGATAGGCGTCTCGGACGAGCTCGCCAAGTCCCTTCAGCTGCGAGGAATAGCAATCGATCGCGGCGCCTTTGCGAGCCGCCGCGGAGACTTCCAGTGGCCGCAGCGCGAACCGCTGGTGCTTGAGTCGCGCCAGTGCCTGTTCAGTAGCGCCGTTGATGGCGCGATAGATCGCGTCCTCGTAGATGATCCACGTGACCGCTCGCTTGCCGCGCACGACGTCCAGGCAAGCCGCCGCCGTGACGAGATGGTCGGGGTGGGAGAGTCCGAGCGGCGAAGCGATCATCTTCGGCGCGCGGTCTCGGAGGATCGCCTCGATGGCGCGCGCGACCCCCGACTGTGGTGGCGGTTTGCCGTCCCTGTACTGCCGGTCGAGAAAGTCGAGCCACACCGGCTGACAGCCGAGCTGCGCGAGCGCTGCCTCGTCCTCCACGCGCCGTGCGCCGATGACGTCATCCGACTCCGCGAATCCGCATTGACGATCCCAGTCGGTCAACGGATGGGGCGGAGGCTTGCCCGCGGTCACCGTCACCACGACCGCCCCCTGGCGCGCGGCCAGCAGGTCCGCGCAGCCGAGGACGGCGTCGTCCAGGTGTGGCGAGATCGCGACTAGCGTCGCGCCGGAATCTGCTCCAGCACCTTCAGCGATGCCTTGATGAAAGCAGGAATATCGGACGGCTGGCGCGACGTGACCAGGTTGCGGTCGACGACCACTTCCTGATCGACCACGTTGGCGCCTGCCTTCTTGAGGTCTCCCTGCACCGTATTCCACGCGGTCATGCGGTGGTCCTTGTACTCCTCAGCCGTGAGCAAGAGTTGCGGCGCATGGCAGATCGCGAACACGGGTTTGCCGGCTCGCATGAATGCTTTGACGAAAGCCACCGCTTCGTCGTGGGCTCGCAGCTTGTCCGGGCTCGACCCGCCCGGGATGAACAGGGCGTCGAACTGGTCGGGCTTCACATCCCGGAACGACTTGTCGACGGTCGCCCTGACCTTTCCCTTGTCGCCCTCGAGCACAGAGCGCGCCTCGAGGCCAACCACCGTGACCTCGTGCCCCGCATCTCGGAACGCGTCGTGGGGCTCCCTGAATTCAGAGTCTTCGAACTTCGGACCCAGCACGCATGCGATCTTCATGGGCGCACCTCCCTGATTTTTGGTCTCGCAAACCACCTTACGCGCGCCCCCTTGGAGATTGTCGAGACTGGTTTGCGGGGGTGCCCCACGGGGTAAATCAAATGTGCATGCAATTCCAACCTTCCGTCTCCGTGTGGCTTGACGGGTCTGAGGACGACGACCGGGCGATCTCCAAGGAGCCCGGATCGGGCCTGGCCGACGTGCTTTCCGGGCTCGAGGAGCGGCCCCAGACGGCCCCTGAGCCGGGCGAGGCCGATGCCGACGCCCTCGGCGCCTACCTTCGCGAGATCGGCCGTGGCACCCTGCTGACCAAGGCGCAGGAGGTGGAGCTGGCCAAGCAGATCGAGGCCGGCTCAGACGCCGCCCGCCGCCGGATGACGGAGGCCAACCTGCGGTTGGTGGTTTCGATCGCCAAGAAGTACCAGGGCCGCGGGATGCCGCTCTTGGACCTGATCCAGGAGGGCAACGTCGGCCTGATGCGGGCTGTCGCCAAGTTCGATCACCGCCGCGGCTTCAAGTTCTCGACCTACGCGACATGGTGGATCCGCCAGGCGGTGCTGCGCGCCATCGGCGACCAAGCCCGAACGATCCGCCTGCCGATCCACATCGGCGACCAGACCAACAAGCTGGTTCGGATCACTGATCGCCTGCGCGATTCCCTGGGCCGCCAGCCGACCGACGAGGAGATCGGCGAGGAGCTGGGACTGACCACGATCGAGGTCCAGGCTTTGCGCCAGACCTCGCGTGACACCCTGTCCCTGGAGACGCCGATCGGGGAGGAGGGCGAGACCGAGCTCGGCCACCTGATCGAGGACGTCAACGCCGAGTCGCCCGCCAGCGCGGCGATGCGGACCGACCTCAGGGACCAGCTCGACGATGTGCTGGGCGTCCTTCAGCCTCGCGAGCGGCGCGTGATCCAGCTGCGGTTCGGCCTGGGCGACGGCCACCAACGCGCGCTGGACGAGGTCGCCCGGCGGCTCGGGACGAGTCGCGAAACGGTGCGCCAGCTGGAGCGCCAGGCGCTCGAGAAGCTGCGTCGGACCGGGCACGCCGCGCGACTGCGCTCTTACGCCTCGGTCTAGTCGATCTACTTGGTCTTGTCGCCTCGCGACGCGAGATGTTTCTGCTGGCCCACGGCGTAAGCCTCGCGTAGCCAGTCGGCGACTTCTTCGTCGACATCGTCAGGCCCGCGGAGCCTGAACTCGTGGACCTGGTTGCGAGGTGACGGGCCCCAGACCTTCGTGAAGCGTGGGCTGTCCCGCCTGCGCGCGAGAACCACGTGCCCGTTGAGCAAGTGTTTCTTGAGTGTGAAGGCGGCGAAGCTCATCCGGACCTGGAATGCGATACGCGTCTTCATCCGGTACAACCGTGACCGGGCCGTTGCGCCTAGCTGCAGCGACCAGCGCGCGAAACGCTGCCACGACGTTGGGATCGCGTCCAACGAAGTGATCCTCAAGCCGGTAGCGGCCGCATGCGTGTGACTGGTTGCGGTTGGCGAACGGTCGTCCACAGTGGGGGCATCTCCAGAGCTCCGTCTCGATGCCGACAGTCTGACAATGGATTCGGTGATCGGCCTGGCCGCCTACCTGGCGTTTCTCGGGGTATCGCTGCTGGTGATCTGCACGCCGGGGCAGGACACCGCCCTGACCATCCGCAACACGCTGCTCGGGCGGCGGCGGGCGGGCATCGCCACAGCGCTCGGGGTCGCGGCAGGACAGGCGATCTGGACGGTGGCGACCAGCGCGGGGCTGGCGGTGGTGCTGGCCGCGTCGGGGCCGCTGTTCCTCGCGATCCGGCTCGCCGGGGCGGCGTACCTCATCTACCTCGGGGCGCGGTCGCTTGCCGGCGCGATCTCTCGCCGGCCTTCGAGTGAGGCGACGACCTCATCCACCTCGGTGCAGCTTTCGCCCCGCTCCGCCCTCGTCCAGGGCATCCTCAGCAACCTGTCGAACGCGAAGATGGTCGCGTTCTTCATCAGCCTGCTGCCGCAGTTCGCCGGACAGCATCCTAGTTTCGTACTGCTGCTGGCGCTCGGGCTCAATTTCTGCCTGCTCACGCTGGCCTGGCTTGTCGTCTACGCGTTCGCGGTCGAGCGCATGAGCGGTTGGCTGCGTAGAGGCGATGTGCGCAGGGTGATCGACGGGCTGCTGGGCGCCGTGCTCGTCGGGCTCGGGCTTCGCGTGACCTCGCAGGCGCTGGCCCGCTGACGTCGCGCGCGTCTTTTACATTGGACGTGCCTACACTTGCCTCGATTTCGGCGTCTTTTCACAAGGAGGACCACGGGATGGCCAGGGCAAAACAACTGACGCTGTGGGTGGCGGATCAGCCGGGCGTGCTGGGCGAGATCGCCAGCGCCCTGGGGGAGAAGAAGACCAACATCGTGGCGGTCATGGGCGCGACCGAGGGCGGAGGTGGCGCGGTGCGGATGGTCGTCGACAAGCCGGCGACCGCCCGCAAGGTGTTCGCCTCGCACGGGTGGCGGGTCACCGAGGAAGAGGTTCTCGCCGTGACGCTGAGCGACTCGCCTGGCGCGCTGGGCAGAGTCGCGAGCAAGCTGGGCCGAGCCGGCGTGAACATCGACTACGTGTATGTGGGGTCAGCAGGCAGCGCCCGCAAGCTCAACGCCTACCTCGGCGTCTCGGACCTCAAGGCGGCGCTGAAAGCCGCGCGCTAACTCCTCCCCATTCATGGGGAGCTTGCCCGGAGGGCCAGAGGGGCTGACTTACTTCTTGACGGCGTAGCCGGCCAAGCCACGCTCCAGCCTGGCGAACGCTCGCCGCGCCTGTGAGCGATAGTCCTCGGCGAGCCGCGTGCCGCGATGTCCCGCCAGGACGCGGCGCCGCACATGGCCGACCAGCGCGCGGTGGGTCGACATCAGCGCGCTCGCGACGCTCAGCGGCTCGATGTCGGTGGGATCGGCTGTTGTCTCCTGAGCGAGCAGATCAGCCAGGCGCGCCGTGTAGCGCTCCATGATCTCGCGCTCGCGCGCGGCCAGCGAGGGACTGGCAGGGACGGCCCGAGCCGCTTTCAGGATCGCCTCAGCGCTTTGCCTTGTCTCCAGACGCACGGCGCCCTCCAGCAACCGTCGCCGAAAGGCCCTGATCACGGACTCCCCTTTCGGGCGGCTGCGCACGGATTCGATCAGCTCCTCTTCGAAGAACTGCATACCGCCGTAAAAGAGGTCCTCCTTGGTGGGGAAATAGTTGAAGACCGTCACCTCGGAGACGTCCGCGGCTCGGGCTATCTCAGCCACGCTGACCTGGTCGAAGCCCTTCGTCTCGAACAGGGCGCGGGCCGCCTCGAAGATCTGTTGACGGGTCTGCTGCTTCTTGCGCTCGCGGAGCCCGACCGTGCCGGCCACGCAAGCGATTGTAACGGAATAGGTGGGGCTGCTCTATTATTATAGTCACCATAAGTTTGTGGTAGGCTAACCGCACAAACCTGGGAGTTCAGGAGGTAGTCGAATGACCGTCTATTCGATCGCTTTGTTTCTGCACATTGTCGGAGCGCTCCTGCTGTTCGTGCTCCTCACGGTCGAGGGCTTGACGCTTCGGCAGGGCACCACAGGGGCGCGATTCAACCGCATCTTCGGACCGATCTCCGCACTACTGATCTTGGTGCCAGGTCTCTATTTGGTCGCCTCGGGCGCCGGCTGGTCGGGATGGGTCGAAGCAGGCCTCACGACCTGGGTTTTGATCGCCGTCATCGGGGCGATCACCGGGATCAGCCTCCTGCGCGGCCGCATGAGCCTGCGGACGGCGGCCATCTCGTGGTCGGCACGTGTTGGGATGGCGGTTGCGGTGGTGTTCATCATGACCGTCAAACCGGACCTTCTCGTCTCGTCCATCGCGGTGGGGTTCGGCCTGGTCGCCGGCCTTGCCGGCAGCCTCCTCACGGCGCGCCAGGTCCAATCGGCATGAGCACGCCCGCGGCCGGGCGCGAAGAGGTCTCCAGGGCGGCCGAGCCGTCGCGCAGCCGGTGGACGGCCCTTGCTTCATCGCCGTGGCGCAGCTCATGATCGCCCTCGACGCCACGATCGTCAGCATCGCGCTGCCGTCAGCGCAGGCGGCGTTGGGTGCGTCGGACGCCGACCGGCAGTGGGTGGTCACCGCATACACGCTCTCGTTCGGCGGCCTGCTTCTCCTCGGGGGCCGGATCGCGGATTTCGCCGGACGCAAGCGTGCATTTCTGTTAGGTCTGGCCGGCTTCGCGGTCGCCTCGATGATCGGTGGCGCCGCGCCGAGCTTTGCCGTGCTGGTCGTGGCGCGAGCGCTGCAGGGCGCTTTCGCCGCGCTTCTTGCTCCGACTGCTCTGTCGTTGCTGGCGGTCACCTTCACGCAGCCGCGCGAGCGAGCTACCGCGTTCGCGGTTTACGGATCGATCGCCGGCAGCGGCGCTGCGATAGGCCTGCTGCTCGGTGGCGTGCTGACGCAGTACCTCACGTGGCGCTGGTGTCTCTACGTCAACCTGCCGGTCGCCATCGTGGCCGCGGTCGGAGGCTGGATCGTTCTGCCGGGCTCAGGCGCCCGAGTGCGCGCGCGACTCGACCTGCCGGGAGTCGCGCTGGCGACCGCGGGATTGGTCGCGCTCGTCTACGCGTGCACCGAAGCGGTGAGTTCCGGCTGGTCGTCGGCAACCGTGATCGGCCTGCTCACGACCAGCTTCGTGACGCTGGCTCTCTTCGTCTTCCGAGAAGCGCGGACGGCGCACCCCCTGCTTCCGCTGCGCATCCTCGCCGACCGCAACCGCGGCGGCGCTTACATCGTCGTCGCGCTTGTGATCGCCGGCATGTTCGGCGCCTTTCTCTTCCTCACCTATTACCTGCAGGCGGTCCTGCACTACACCCCTTTGCAGGCGGGACTGGCCTTTCTCCCCCTGAGCGTGGCCTCACAGGCGGGCTCGTGGTTGATCGCGAGCAGCCTCATGCCCCACGTGGCGCCGCGGGCGCTGATGGCGCCGGGAGCCCTGGTCGCCGCGGCCGGCATGGCGTTGCTCACCCAGCTCCAACCGGCCGGCGCCTACCTGTTGCTGGTCCTGCCGGCTGAAGTCCTCCTCGGCCTCGGCATCTCATGCGTGATGGTTCCGGCCTTCAGCACGGCGACGCAGCGCGTTGATCCGCGCGAGTCAGGGGTGGCTTCTGCCACGGTCAATGCAGCCAGCCAGGTTGGTGGCTCGCTGGGCACTGCGCTCTTGAACACCGTCGCGGTCAGCGCGGCGGCCGGGTTCGCGGGTGCCCAGGCCGCCGCCTTCGTCCACGGCTTCTCGGTGGCGACCGCCTGGGGAGCGGTGATCCTGGTCCTGGCCGCCCTCGTCGCCACGGTCTTGATCAGTGCGGGTAGGCCCCAGCCGCACCGACCGATATGAACCTCCAGACGCCTTGACAGGGGAGGTTGCTGCGTCGTATTCTACCAAGTAGCTAATTAGCTAGATGGAAAAGTATGATGGCTAACGACCACCTGAGCGTCACGTTTGCAGCCCTCGCCGATCCCACCCGGCGGGCGATCCTGGCTCGTCTTGCAGAGGGCGAGGCCTCGGTCACGGAGCTGGCCAAGCCGTTCGACCTGAGCCTCCCCGGCGTTTCCAAACACCTGAAAGTGCTGCAGCGCGCCGGCCTGATCACGCAGAGCCGCAACGCGCAGTGGAGGCCGTGCCGTCTCGAGGGCGGCCGCCTCAAGGAGGCTTCGGATTGGGTGGGGGATTACCGGCGCTTCTGGGACGAAAGCTTCCAGCGCCTGGACGACGTATTGCAGGATTTGCTCAAGAAGGAGAAAGATCGATGACAACGAAGGGAGTGACCAACATGCCCAAGACCGAGTACGCGATAGAGCCCGGCAAGCAGGAGATCAAGTCAACCATCCTGCTCGACGCCCCCCGCGAGCTCGTATTCAAGGCCTACACCGACCCGGAGCTGTTCGTGCAGTGGTGGGGTCCGCGCCAGTACGAGGTCAAGATCGACAAGTTCGACTCCCGGCCGGGCGGCTCGTGGCGCGTCGTCCACGTCGCGGCGGACGGCGGCCGGCATGCGTTTCGCGGCGTGAACCACGACGTCGTTGCCCCGGAGCGGATCTGCAGGACCTTCGAGTACGAAGGCGTGCCCGGCCACGTTGCGCTCGAGACGGCGACTTTCGAAGCCGTCGGCAACAAGACCAGGCTCCTGACCCACCAGGTCTTCGAATCGGTGATGGACCGCGACGGCATGGTCGCCTCCGGAATGGAACAGGGAGCCAACGAGTCGATCGAGCGGCTCAGCGA
>WNGG01002883.1_pt1 | contig 19895 bp, 17 predicted proteins | sample 5400661 | NCBI WGS metagenome assembly WNGG01 (sample SAMN13153372, study PRJNA577476) | soil metagenome | isolation source: 100 cm soil or saprolite under Garry oak tree replicate 1 | place: USA:California | collected 2016-06-15
GTAAGTGGGCGTAACCTTGGCAAACTGGCGCCCATGTTCGCCCAAAAGCTGCTGGAGGATCACCTGCGCTTTCTTGATCCGCGTGGGATCGAACTGGCTTTCGACGGTCAGGCCAACCTTGGCCTCCTTGAAGCGGTCGAGAATGTCCGATTCGGTGACGGAATGAATGTTGTCGTAGCGGATGCGCCGAATGATGGGCCGCTCGGACACGTGGAAGATGATGATCTTCGCGTTGACCCGGTCGGGGCTGTCCTGGACTTCGAGTTTGATGTCCTCGAAGAACTGCGTATTCCACAGAGCCTGGAAATCCCGGCGGAGAGCTTCCTCACTGAAATTATCGCCCTCCCGCGAAAAGATGCGTGCTCGCAAGGTTTCGCTGCGGATGCGGCGGTTGCCTTGAAATTCGATGCGCTGGATAACCGGGACGGAAGTCTGCGGCGGCTGCGGGGAAAGCGCGGCGCGCAACTGCGGCTTCAAGTCTAAAACGGTCTTGGCATCCGAAGCTGCGAGAGTATCACGAAGCTGCGCGGCGGCCTCGTAGGCAGAGAAGCAGACAAGAACCAGCCCCAGCGCCACATAGGACACGCGGAGATAGGAACTCGGTCTCAAGCGACAGACTTGCTTGCAAGCAGCCAAACCGGTGGTCAAGGCCGCGACACCCAACCGCAAATAAACACTCTCCCGCCGGGACCTGGAAGGCACCGGCTGTGCGTTTTGGATTCGTCAGTGGACGACCGGGGTTGCCTCAACCACTGGACGGAAGGCGAGCCCGTCGGCGGAGACGTAAATCTCCAGCGTCGCCGGGCGTTGCAAACCACCCTGAATCAGTGCTTCCGACAAGGGATCCTCGACGTATTTCTGCAAAGCCCGGCGCAAAGGCCGCGCGCCATAGCTGCGGTCGGCGCAAGTCTTCTCAAGAATCCACTGGCGCGCTTCCGGGGTGAGCACGATCTGCACCTGGCGGTGAATCAGTGTATCGTTGATTTGGCCCGCGAGCAGGTCAATGATGCGCAGCAGGTCTTCATCGCTCAGCGGATTGAACAGAATCACCTCGTCCACGCGGTTCAGGAATTCCGGATTGAAGACGCGTTTCACTTCGGAGAGAACCATTTCCTCCATGCTCTTGTTCGCCCCGTCGACGACGCCGGACTGGAACCCCAGAGTGGAGCGCTTCTGCAAGTGCCGCGCGCCGAGGTTTGAGGTCATGATGAGGATCGTGTTGCGGAAGTCCACGGTGTTGCCGAGGCCGTCGGTGAGTTGTCCGTCCTCAAACACCTGCAGCAGGATGTTGAACACGTCCGGGTGGGCTTTCTCGATCTCGTCGAGCAAAATCACGGAGTAGGGCGTCCGGCGGACGCGCTCGGTCAATTGCCCGCCCTCTTCATAGCCCACATATCCCGGAGGCGCGCCGATCAGTTTCGAAACCGAATGCTTTTCCATGTACTCGGACATGTCGAAGCGCACGAGCGATTTCTCGCTGCCAAAGAGGAATTCCGCCAGGCGGCGCGCCACTTCGGTCTTGCCGACGCCGGTGGGGCCAAGGAACAGGAAGCAGCCCACGGGACGCCCGGGAGCTTTGAGGCCGGCGCGGCTGCGGCGAATGGCTCGCGCGAGCGCGGTAATCGCTTTGTCCTGGCTGATGACCCGTTTGTGCAGCTCCTGCTCGATCCGCAGCAGCTTTTGTTGTTCGTCTTCCTTGATGCTGGTGACCGCAATGCCGGTCCAGCGCGCCACCACTTCTTCGATATCGTCGCGCGTGACGATGCCCGTGGTGGAATCGTCGAGCTTCAGCCGCTCGCGAACCAGCCGCAAATTCTCCTTCTCCTTGCGCTCTTCTTCGGAATAGAAGCGCGCCTTCTCGAACTCGTGATTGGCGATGGCCGTTTCCATCCGGTGCGTGATGAACTTCACGCGCTTCTGCACCTCGGCGACTTCTTCGGGGAGCATGGCCTGGCGGAGCTTGACGCGGGCGCCCGCTTCGTCAATCAGGTCAATGGCCTTGTCGGGCAGAAAGCGGTCCGGGATGTAGCGGCTCGAGAGATACACCGCGTACCGAATGGCTTCTTCGGTGTAATTGACCGCGTGGAATTTCTCGTAGCGCTCGCGTACGCCCTCGAGAACCTTGATGGCTTCGTCTTCGGAGGGCGCCGGGACCTTCACGGACTGGAAACGCCGCTCGAGCGAGCGGTCCTTTTCCACCGACTTGCGGTATTCGCCCGGTGTGGTGGCGCCGATACATTGAATTTCGCCGCGCGAAAGCGCCGGCTTGAGGATATTCGCGGCGTCCAGCGAGCCTTCCGCCGAGCCTGCTCCCACCAGCGTGTGCAGCTCATCAATGAAGACGATCGAGTTCTGGTCCTCCATCAGCTCTTTCATGATCGTCTTCAGCCGCTCCTCAAACTGGCCGCGGTATTTTGTGCCGGCGACGATCAGGGAAAGATCCAGAGAAAGAATGCGTTTGTCCGCAAGAAACGGCGGAACGTCGCTGTCGGCGATGCGCTGCGCCAGCCCCTCGACGATGGCGGTCTTGCCGACGCCCGGCTCGCCGATGAGAACCGGATTGTTTTTCGTGCGCCGGCAGAGAATCTGGACGACGCGCTCGAGTTCCCGCTCGCGGCCCACCAGCGGGTCGAGCTGCCCTTCCAGCGCAGCCTGGGTGAGGTTGCGGCTGAATTCGGCAAGCAAGGAGGTTTCCTTGGGGCGGTTGACGGGAACTTTTTCTCCGGCGGTACGTCCGAGTTCCTCACGCATCGCGGTCAAGCGCAGGCCGCGCTCCTGGAGAATCTCCGCGCCGAAACACTTTTCTTCGCGCAGAATTCCCAGAAGCAGGTGTTCGGTGCCGACGTGCTTGTGGCCCAGGCGCTCCGCTTCTTCGGTCGCCAGATTCAGAATGCGCTTGCACTCGGCCGAGAGAGGCACTTCCACCGACGTGGAAATGCGTTCGCGGATGGTGATGCGCGATTCGATTTCCTTTCGGATGGACTCGATGGAGCCGTGCTGGCGGAGGAATCGGTTCGCCAGCGCCTTGTCTTCGCGCATCAGGCCGAGCAGGAGGTGTTCGGTCTCGATGTACGGGCTGCCATACTGGCTGGCTTCATATCGCGCGAAGAAAATCACGCGCCGGGCTTTTTCAGTGTAGCGTTCAAACACGGCTAGCTCTTTTCTCCCCCAAGGGCCGTCCCGCCTTTCGTAAGCCCCACGCTCCGAAGTTTCAGGACGCCTTGCTCCAGGCCCACCACTCGATCGCACCGCCCGGCCAGCGCCGCATTGTGCGTGGCAATCAGCGAAGTCAGCCGGTGCGCCCGATGCAAGCGCTCGATCAACTCAAATACGGCAACCGCATTCTGCTCGTCGAGGTCCCCTGTCGGCTCGTCCGCGAGCAGCACCGCCGGGCCGGTCACGAGCGCGCGGGCAATCGCTGCGCGCTGCTGCTCCCCGCCGGAAAGCTCCCCGGCGCGGTTCCCGGCCCGCTCGGCGAGGCCGACTTCCTTCAGCCATCCGCGCGCTGTTTCCAGCGCTTGGCTCAGCGGGGTTCCGCGCAACAGCAGCGGTAATGCTACATTCTCGGCCGCTGTAAAGTCAGGCAGCAAATGGTGCCGTTGCCAGACAAACCCTACTGCGCGATTCCGAAACTCGGCCAGCGCCGCGTCTGCGCGTCCATCTATCGGCTTCGCATCGAAGTATACTGTACCGCTTGTCGGTGTGTCTAGCGCCGCGAGCAGGTGCAGGAGCGTGCTTTTTCCCGCTCCCGACGGCGCCACGATCGCCACCATCTCCCCTTCCGCCAATTGCAGATTCACATCCGCAAGGATCGTCAGTTGTGCGCTGCCGGAGCCGTACACTTTGCGCAGCCCGCGCGCTTCAAGAACCACGCGGCCGGAAGTTCTGCCGCTCGTTCGGCCTTCCTGTGCGTCGGTCAGCATCGTTGCTGCCTTGCCGTCGTTCATCTCTTCGGCCTTACCCTGCAGGGACCTTCGAAATTTATCGCCTCTCTATGTGTTAGATGCTCAGCACAAGTAGGAGGTCCTGGTGCGTAGTTCCCGTCCCAGACCCTATCAAACCCACAACTTCCTCAGACAGGCTCGACACTTCCACACTATTCCCGACTCCCTACCCGCTTGCCCGGTGTCGCATTTTGAAACAAACCATATCGCCTTGTAACTCGTTTTAATTAAAGCGAATGGGGACGCTTTCCCCCGGCATTCCCAACTACGCCAAGGGCAGAAAGGACAACCCCATTCCGCAACAGATTAACACTGCACGCGGCTGGCCAAAAATGTGCCCTCTTTGCCCCGGCGGACCAAAACGAGATTCAGCAAAACGTCAGGTTGCGGCCTAGCCGCCGCGCAACCTCATTCATATCGCAGAATCTCCACAGGCAAGATCCGCGCGGCGGAGCGGGCGGGGATCAGAGTTGCGCCCACGCTGATGGCCATGGCCGCGGCGGCAATCCATACGGCGTCCAGAGCATTGGGACTGAAGGGAACGAAGGGGACCGCATACACCTGCGGGTCCAGAGGGATTAGGCGATAGGTTCCCGCCGTCCATGCCGTGGCGTACCCGAAAAACAGCCCCGCAAGCGTGCCGAGGGCGCCGATGCTTACGCCCTGCCACAAAAAGATTGTGCGAATCTGCTCGCGGCGCGCGCCCAGCGACATTAACACGGCGATGTCGCGCGCTTTGTCGGTGACGGTCATCGCCAGCACAACGAGAATGTTCAGTCCGGCAATGAAGGTAATGAGGCCGATAAAGATCGCGGTAACAAGTTTTTCCAGACGCAAGGCGTGGAACAGCGCTTTGTTCGCTTCCATCCACGTTGTCGCGGCAAATCCATCGCCGGCCTCGTGCGCCAGCCGGTTCGCCACGTCGCCGGCCTGGTCCACGTGGGCAATGCGGAATTCAAGCACGCTTACAAGCTCGGGCGCGCCGGAGAGTCCTTGCGCGGCCGAAAGGGTTACAAAGCACCAGTCCGCATCGTAGTCGTAAAAACCCGAATCGAAAATTCCGGCCACGCGAAATCGGCGCGTGCGCGGGATGAGGCCGTACGGAGTCAGCCGGCCCTGCGGGCTGGTCAGCGTGAGGTAATCGCCCGGCTCGATCTTCAAGTCATCGGCCAGGATTCGCCCCAGAAGAATCGCTTCGATGCCGTCCTTATCCGGAGAGAAATCGAGGGCGCCGGAGGAGAGCCGATGGAGGGCCTCGTCGGCGCGCGATTCCTGCTCAGGGTCAATCCCCTTGAGGACCACGCCGCGCGCCTGGCCGGCATAGGAGAGAAGAACGGTCTGATAAATCGCGGGTGTGACCGAGCGCACGCCCGGCGTGAGCGAGAGTTTTTTGGCCAGTTCGTCCGCGTTGCGAATCCCGCCGGACCCGGGCGCCGTCAGCGTGATGTGCGCCGTGACGCCGAGCAAGCGCTCCTGCATGGTCTGGCGGAACCCGGTGTTCATCGCCAGCGCGACCACCAGCGTCGCGACGCCTGCCGCTACGCCAAGGACCGACAGGACGGTCACCAGACGCAGCACCGGCGGGCGGTAGGGCGATCGCAGGTACCGCCGCGCCACCAGCCATTCAACGCGCATGTCCACGCAAACCGGTCATTTGTTTTCGCCGGCGGCTTCCGAGCGTTCTTTCGCCGAGGCTTCGGGGCGCAGGAGAGGAAAGAGAATGACTTCGCGAATGGAATGGGAATCGGTAAGCAGCATCACCAGTCGGTCCACGCCGATTCCCTCGCCGGCGGTCGGCGGCAGCCCGTGGCTGAGCGCGCGGATGTAGTCGGTGTCCACTTCCTTCGGCGCTTCCTGTCCGCCCTTTTCCACCTGCGCGCGGAAGCGGCGTTCCTGGTCGAACGGATCGTTCAGTTCCGAAAACCCGTTGGCCAGTTCCATCCCGGCGACAATCAGCTCGAAACGCTCGGTAAGCGACGCGTCATCCGCGCGGCATTTCGAGAGCGGCGAAATCTCCGTGGGGAAATCAAAGATAAATGTGGGCTGAATCAGATGCGGTTCTGCGACCTTCTCGAAAAGCTCACCAGTCCACTCGCCATCGCTTATTCTTGACTTGGTGGCCGGATTCAATGGCGGATGCTCTGCCTTTTTCGCCCATTTGTTGTAGCGTTCTGCGATCGCAGGCGGCCCTCCGGAAGAAGCCAGTTCCGCGGTTGTAGGTGGAGGGCCTGCATCGGCGGGCCAGTATTTGCAAATCGCCTGGCGCATCGAAAGGCGCTCGAAACAGCGGAAGTCTATTTCGTGACTGCCGTAGCGCACCTTCGCCGCGCCGCAGACCTTCTCCGCTATGCCGCGAAACAACTCCTCCGTCAAATCCATGAGCTCGAGGTAGTTGCTGTAGGCCTGGTAGAACTCCAGCATCGTAAATTCGGGAGTGTGGATCGCATCTAGTCCTTCATTGCGGAAGTTGCGGTTGATTTCATATACGCGGTCCAGCCCGCCGACGACCAGCCGTTTCAGATAGAGTTCGGGCGCGATGCGAAGGTACAAGTCCATGTCAAACACGTTGTGGTGGGTAACGAAAGGGCGTGCCGTGGCCCCTCCGAGAATCGGATGCATCATCGGCGTTTCGACTTCGATGTATCCGCGGGCGTCGAAATAGCGGCGCAACTCGGAAACCACCTGGGCGCGCTTGCTGAAGATTTCCTGCACTTTCTCGTTCGAAATCAGGTCGAGGTAACGCTGGCGGTAGCGCACCTCAACGTCGGCCAGGCCGTGCCATTTTTCCGGCAGAGGCAGCAGCGCCTTGGCCAGCAGCGTGAGCTGCTCGACCCAGATGGTCAGCTCATTCGTCCGGGTGCGGAACAGATGCCCGGCGACTCCAATAAAGTCCCCCATGTCCAGCAACTGAAACAACTGAAACGCCTTTTCTCCCACCATGTCGAGCTTGATGTAGATCTGGATACGCTTCCCTGTTCCCTGAAGGTGCGCGAAACCGGCTTTGCCGTGCAGGCGCAAGGCAACGATGCGTCCGGCGACCCGCGTCTCGACCCGCTGCGCCTCCAGCTCTTCCTTGGTCTTTTCTCCGTACCGCTCCGCGAGCCCGGCCGGGGTCGCGGTCCAATGAAACTCATGCGGGTAGGTGTCGTAGCCAAGGGCGCGAATCTGTTCGAGTTTTTTCTGACGCTGCTGGAATTGGTCGAGCGGCTCAAATTCCAAGGAATGAGTCCTTTCTAGAATGGCCGTGCGGCAGTATAGCGACGGCTTTCCCGCAGCGTCAATCACTGTATCAAAAGCCTGCGTCGCGTGGGAGTACGGACTTGCGCCCCTAGATGATTTCGCTTAGAGTCAACTCCATCAAGATATACCTTTGTGCGGCAGCGTCCGGTGAGCAACTCTCCAACGTCCACATTCGGACTGATTGAGCGGTTCAAGGCCGGGGATGAAGAGGCGTTCGATCAGCTGTTCGAAAAATACCGCCGGCGCCTGGCCGTGCTGATTCATTACAAGCTGAACCCCGAGCTGCGCCTCAATTTAGACGTGGACGACATCCTGCAAGAGACTTTTCTTGCCGCATCCCGCGACATCGGCAGATTCACGTATCGCTCCCCGGGGAGTTTCCTTTCATGGCTTTCGCGGATTGCGGAGCATGCCGTAATTGATGCTGTACGCTTCCAGAATCGGCAAAAACGCGCCCACGGGGAACTCCTCCCGTTTCGCTCAGATAGCAATCCGCAAGGCGCGGAACCTGCCGATTCCAACACCCCGAGCCGTCTGTTTCGCCAGGAAGAAGGGCTGCGCCGGCTGCTCGAACGCCTGAACAACCTTCCCGAGGATTATCGCCAAGCTGTACTGTTAACAAAGATCGAGGGTCTTTCCACCGCCGAGGCAGCGGAGAAGATGGGAAAATCGCGCCAATCCCTGGCGGTGCTTTTGCACCGTGCCCTCAAGCGCTTCCGGGAACAAGAAACATTGGGAGAACACAAGTGACCGACCCCACGCCCGGAAAATCACCCGATTCCCCGAACCCCCACGAGCCGAAAAATACTCCTGAGCGCGAGCAACGGCTTGCGGCCGCGGTCGCGGAATACCTGGACCTGCTTGTCGGCGAAGAGGAAGTGGATGCGGATGGCTTTTGCCGGGGGCATGCTGATTTGGAGCCGGACCTGCGATTTGCCCTTCAGTCGCTGGACGAAATTGACCGCATGACGAATCCGAAAGAATCGCGATCCGCAGACGATACCGCCGAAGCCCTTCCTCAAACGCTGTCTGGCCACCGCGTCGTCGGTGAAATCGGAGCGGGAGGCATGGGACGCGTCTACCTCGCTGAAGACGAACGACTGGGTCGAAGAGTCGCCATCAAAACTCTGAACAGCAGGTACAGCAATCAAAGCGCGGTTCGCGGCCGGTTCATGAAAGAGGCTCGCGCGCTGGCGCAGTTGAGCCATCCCAACATCGTCCACATTTACAATCTGGGCGCGCCCGATGAGCCGCCTCATTTTGTGATGGAATTCCTGGAAGGAGTGCCGCTCACGCAAGCCGCAAAGCACCTGGCGCTCAAACAGAAAGTGGAGTTGATGTACCGCGTGGTCCGTGCCGTCGAGTACCTGCACGAACATCAAATCGTGCACCGCGACCTGAAGCCCGGAAACATCCTCGTGGGAGCGGACCTGGAGCCCAAGCTGTTGGACTTTGGCCTGGCGCTTGAGGTGAGCGAGCTTGGCGCGCGTCTCACTCTGGCCGGTGAAGTGCTGGGGACGCCGGAGTATTTCTCCCCGGAACAAACATGCGGCGATAGCAGTCTCGATGAGCGCAGCGATATTTTTTCTCTGGGGACGATTCTCTACGAATTGCTGACCGGCTCCGTGCCCTTTCGCGGCGAGTCATTCCAAGACCTTCTGGATAACATTCGCCAGCAAGATCCGCGGCTCCCGCGCCGGTTTGATCAGTCCATCCCAGGCTCTTTGCAGGACATTTGCCTGAAGGCGCTGGAGAAGAATCCCGTGAACCGTTACGCCTCGGCGCGGGAGATGGCCGACGATCTCGAGCGGTACCTTTCCGGAGAACCGATTCTCGGCGTTCCCCTCTCTTACGCGCGGCTGATTAAGGGCCGGATCGAGCAGCATATGCGCGAGCTTCGCGGTTGGGCGCAGGATCACCTCATCTCCGAGGCAGAATACGACGCGCTTCGCAAAGGGTACGACCGCCTCATCGAGCGCGAAGACGCCTGGATTCTCCAGGTGCGGCGGCTATCGCCGTCGCAGGTGAGCTTGTACCTGGGCGCGTGGGTACTGGTGGTCGGCGCCGCTTTGATCTTTTTGTTCGAATATCCGGGGCTCAAAGGAACTCCAGCAGTTCTGGTCGTGAGCGCAGCAACTGCACCGACCGCTTATTTGGGTATCCGGCTTTGGAAGGAGGGCCGATTCCGGATCGGCGTCGCCTACTTGCTCGCGGTTTGTCTCTTGCTTCCGGTGGTGATGCTCGTGGCGATGGGCGAGTACCATTTCTTTACGCAATTGACGCAAGGCCGGCAGGACCTGGAAATCTTCTCGAAAGTCGAGGGCTTCAAAAATCCCACCAATGCGCAGTTGTGGTGGGCGATTTTCCTGTCGCTTCCCAGTTATCTGTGGCTGAGGAGGTTCACCAGGTCCTCTGTCTATTCTCTGGTGTGCGCGGTGATGGGAGCGCTGCTCTGCATCGTCACGCTGTTTCGGATGGGCATGGTGGAATGGTTCGAAAAGGACCCGGGCAAGCCGTACTTCCGCCTGATCCCGTTTGCCGCGCTTTTCTTTGTGGTGGCATTGGCGCTCGAGCGGCTAAGAAAAGAGTCCGACTCGCGGTATTTTTACCCGGTGGCCGTCTTTTTTGCGATCGTGGCCTTGTCTGGCGTAGCGGGATTGCACAAGCCCTATGCGAAATGGTTGGAGTCCGCGTTCCCTTGGACGCGCGGCCAAGTAGAATACTTTTTCATTGTGAACGCGGCGATCTATGGGGGCTTGAACCTCCTCTGTGAAAGTTTTCACACACCTCAGATGCGGGCGGTGGCAAAGTCGTTCCGGTTTCTGATTCCGGGGCACGTGATGACCTCCCTGTTGCTGCTTGGATTGCAGGCTTCCAAACTCTGGGACGAATCCACCGAAAACCTTGCCTATCGTCACGAAGCCCGCATCTTCGAGTTCCTGCTGCCCGCGGTGGCGTGCTTTTTTGTCTTTGGCAGCATTCCGAAGCAGATGAAGAATTTTTTCGTTTCGGGGTTGGTGTTTGTGGCCATCGGGATCGTCCGCCTGCAGCAGGATTTTTACAAAGACCGCGCGGGTTGGCCCATTTTCCTGGTCATCTCAGGGATCGCATTCATGGTCGCGGCCACATGGTACGCGGGGCGGCGCATTTCATTTCCCTCTCTCAAGAAACACAAGCCATAGATTCTGCGCCGGTTCGAGAAATTCAACCTGCAGGTGAAATTCCCGGCTGAAAATGACGCTATTCCGTTGTAGAGGACGCCGAAAGCGTCCTGCTGAAATTGAATGCCTGCAACGGAGGGCGTCATGAGAGTTTGGATTACATTAGTGGCAGTATATCTGGCGATGTTCCTTTGCTCGTGCGAGGACACCGGCAACCCGCTCGTGCCATGTCTCCACCCGCTGTATGCGGACACCGATCGGGAATTCGACCCAGCGCTGGTGGGCTCCTGGACCGACGAAGACGCGGACGTGACGTTCACTTTCGTAAAGCAAGGAGATGCCGCGTACAAGCTGACCGTCACCGAACCTGAACAGGAAAAGCCGGTTGCGGCCGACTTTGAGGTGCACTTGGTGCGCATCGGAAGTCAGTACTTTCTCGATTTCTATCCCGGGGCGCCCAACGTGGGGGACGACTTTTACCGGTTGCATCTGTTGCCCGTCCACACCATCGCCCGGATTACGGTCGAACCGGAACATCTGCAACTGAGCCTTCTCGACAGCGCGTGGCTGAAAAAGCAAATGGACAACAAGAGCGTTCAATTGGATTCCAACAAAGTCGACGGCGACGTGATTCTGGCGGCTACGACAGAAGAGTTGCAGGGCTTCGTGGACCGCTTCGCCACCGACGATGACGCATTCCCAAATCCCCTGAAGCTGCACCGCGCCAAACCGGCTTCCGAGGAGGGCGAACAAAATGCCGACCCTCGTTGATTCCTGCGCCGAACAAAACTTTCGTGCCGGTTCCCTCCGGTCGGACGCTCGAGTTAGGAAGGGGGCTGGCTCCAGCATGTTTGGACGGGTACGACTTCTTTCCGCGGCCGCTAAGGGCTCCGCAACCTTAGCAAGCTACGCTGCCCTGATGCCCCGCGAAAATGACAAGACCCCCGCCGCGACGCGGCTAGACTCGTGGAAGGAAATCGCCGTATACCTGAAGCGGAGTGTCCGGACGGTTCAACGCTGGGAGAAAGTTGAAGAGCTTCCCGTTCACCGGCACTTTCACAACACGCTCGAGAGCGTATATGCCTACGGACAAGAAGTTGACGCTTGGTGGCGCGGCAGGGTGCAACCAGCGCGCGCGTATCGAGGCGGTGAAAGAACCCCAGAAACTTCTCTGCGAATCGCCATTCTACCTTTTGAACCGTTGGGCGCTGATCCAGAGGAGGGTCGCTTCAGCGAGGGTTTGACCGAGGACCTGGTTGCAGCTTTTGTGAGGCTGGAGCCGGAGAGGATCGAAGTCATTGCCGTTTCGCCTGTGCTCTTATCCAAAGGCGTCCGTTCAGAGCCGCGTGCAATCGCTCAAAGATTTGGCGCACATCTGGTTGTGAAGGGCTGCGTGCGGCGGATCGGTAAGAAGCTGCGGATCAATGCACATCTGATTCGTGCACGCGAGCAAACTCATTTGTGGGCGGGTACGTATGACCGCGTAGCGGCCGATTCACTCAGAACCCAGACCGAAATCGCCGAAGAGATTTCCAGCGCTGTGCCGCTGTACGCAGGGGGAGGCCGCAACCGCACGCACCATGCTGTTGCTGGGAAGACACCGTACCCGCGGCGTTAGAGGGCCAAGGAAAAGTTGTGCCTTTCGAATGTTTTGTTATACTGGCCGTCCTAGCGGAGGCGCGGTGAGCGACCAACGGGGTGGCAAGACGCCTCTTCCCTCTCGTTCTCAATCCGTACGCGAAGATTGGGTCGCGTGTCTGCCCCCGGAAAAAGACCGCGTGTTTGAGGCCGCCCTCGGCGATTTGGAAACTTCGTATAGGATGTTGAGTGTCGCCCTGAATGAAGCATTTCTCCTGCGTTCGCGCGGGTCGATCGGCCAAGCCCGGGAAGAAGCGGGGATTTCGGCGGATTTGTTCGACCGGTCGGCCGGGCGCTTGCTTCACATGCTGCGGACCATGCACGAGTATGGCCGCCATCTTGGCCAGCTCCCCAATGTGGCGCCGCTTGTTCCGGAGAACTTCCGGGGCGCCACTTCCCAGCGTTTGGCTCGAACCAGCGGCATTCTCTGCAGGGTTCTGTTTTCGTCGCGGTCGCGGTTTTTCCACAAGCTGCACACGCTTTCCGAGGCGGCCGAAGAGGCCGCCGTGCAGTTCCGCGAGATTGCTGGAGAGGTCGCCGAGGGAATCTCCATAGAGCCGCGGATGGATTGGGCCTCGCTGGATACCCTGCACTACGACTTCAACACGTGTCTGCGAGAGTCCATCGTTGTTCTGAAGTCATTCCTCCTAGTCCTCCCCGATGGGGAATTGCGCTCCTTCGAGCAAACCATGCAGGCTGCCGGCAAGGAACCCTCCCGTGCAGTCAGCGCGGGCTTTTCCGACCTTCGCCATAGACGCGCGACGGCAATCTGAAGACAATAGAGCCACCTTACTGGCACGGGCTTGCTTGCGGTGCTGCGGCACCGCGCGTTTTGACGAGCCCCGCTTACGCGGCGGAAGGTGCGGCGCAAGCACCAGCATGGACAACTCAGGGAGCAAGGGGCGCATCCCAACACTGGAAGCGTCCCGATCGGAACGTTGGCCCGAACGAGACGACCGGCAGATGGCGCGCTGGCAGAGGCGGAGGCGATTCGCCTGGCCCAGCAGGGTGACGCGAACGCCTTTGAGCACCTGTACCGGCTGCACAGCCGCCGCGTCTACGCCCTGTGCTTGCGAATGGTGGGGAACCCTGCCGATGCCGAGGATCTTGCCCAGGAAGCCTTCTTGCAGTTGTTTCGCAAGATTGCAACGTTCCGCGGGGAATCGGCTTTCTCAACTTGGCTGCACCGGATGACCGTCAACGTGGTCCTGATGCGCCTGCGCAAGAAGTCGCTGCCGGTGGCATCACTCGAGGAAACCACTGAGCCGGACGAAGAAACCGGCGGGCCGCGAAAGGATATCGGGGGACCGGATTTGTTGCTGACGGGTTCCATCGACCGGGTCAATTTGCAGCGCTGTGTCGAGCAGTTGCCGCCCGGGTACAAGACGGTTTTTGTGCTGCACGATGTGCAGGGATACGAACACAACGAGATCGCGGACATCATGGAATGCTCGATCGGCAATTCGAAATCCCAGTTGCACAAAGCGCGGATGAGGATCCGCGAATTGTTGCGGGAGACCCAGCGCGACCTCGCACGCCGGGAACGCCAGGCTGCGAAAGGCGAGTCCGCCGGGGACGATTGAGCTAAGATGGGCAACCTGCGCCGTCTGGGGTAGCAGGTCCCTGAAAGACAGAGTATAGGAAAAGGCAGAAGACCATGCGGTGTGAAGAATTGGAACTTGTTTTGGAGCAGAGCGCTGGCGAACCGCTTGCGGCCTCCGCGCAGGCGCATCTGGAAAGCTGCGCGATGTGCCGCCAGTTGCTCGCGGAGCTCGAGCGAATTGAAGCCGTGGCGCGGGAGCTGCCCGCTGAAGTGGAACCGCCCGAACGGCTCTGGATTTCGCTGCGCGCGCAACTGAAGAGCGAAGGAATCATCCGTACACCGGTTCCCTCGACGGGGCGCGCGGGGTGGCAGGAAGCAATTCACGCCCTCTTCACGCGCCCTGCACTGGCAGCCGGTCTGCTTTCGATGGTGATCCTCGGAGCCATGCTGTTTTCTTTGCGGCGCGCGGACGTGGCGCCTCCGGGAGCCAGCCCATCGTCTGGATCGCAGCCGGTCCTGGCGCAGGCGAAAATTCAACTGAACAATGCCGAACATAGGATTCTTTCCACGCCTCGCGGCCGACCTTCCGATGTGGACGATTCTCTCCGCCACAATCTTGAGATTGTGGACAACTTCATTGCGGCGTGCGAAAAGACCGTGCAGGACAATCCCCAGGACGACCTGGCGCGTGATTACCTGTCCGGGGCGTACCAGCAAAAGGCCGAATTGCTCGCCACAATTCAGGATCGCAACACCACAGGGGATTGAAAGACATGTCTGACACGAAAACGCACCGAACCTTTTGTTGGCTGGGAACGCTCGCGGCGGCTGCGCTCTTTCTCCCGTTCGCTTCGACGGCTTCCGCCCACAAGATCGAGAAACACTTCACCGTGAACGGCCGGCCCGTCATCAACGTGAACAGCAGCGTGCACGGGCGCATCGAGGTCAAGTCCTGGAAAAACCCTGAGGTGGTGGTGATCGGCAATCATTCCTCGGACAAAGTCGAAGTGGACACGGAGCAGGCGGAAAACCGCATCGAAGTAACCACGCATATCCTGGACAAGGCCGTCAAAGCCGAAGAGGTTGACGCCAATTATGAGCTCACCGTCCCCGAAGAGAGCGAACTCCAGATCCGCACCGACTCGGGTTTAATTGTGGTGGAGCGCGTCTATGGCGACATGACCTTTGACACCGTCTCGGGCGACATTCGTTTGAAGCAAATCTCCGGCTACGTGGATATTCATACCGTCGCCGGCTCGCTGATTTGCACGGAGTGCGCGGGGCGCCTCGAAGTCCGCACCATCAGCGGAAACATCCAGATTCTGCAGCCGCAGCTCAACACCCTGCGGGTCTCGACGACCTCGGGAAATATTCTGTTCGACGGCGATTTCCTCTCCCGCGGAACCTATTCCATGAACAACGCCAGCGGGTTCACCGAAGTCCGCTTCTCGGAAAACAATTCGTTTGATCTGCAGGTCAGGACCAGCAAGGGCACCGTGGACAACCAGGCTCAGGCAGAACTCAAGCCCGACAAGCATGGACTTCGCCATCTCCCCTCGCGGTTTGCCAAGGGGCTTATCGGGTCGGTCAATCAGGGTCTGGCCCGCGTGGACCTCTCCTCGTTTAGTGGTACAATTCGAATCCGGAAGAATGAGTAACTCCGACTGGACACGCTCTCCCAACGCATGAATCCCACCGCGCCGCCCGGCGCCCGGAAGAACCGCCCCATCGCCCTGGCCGGTTTTATGGGCTCGGGGAAAACCACCGTAGGGAGTTTCCTGGCGCGCCAGCTCGCCTGGCGTTTTGTGGACCTCGACGCGCGCATTGAAGAGGCTTCCGGTCTCCGCATTACCGAGATCTTCGACCGGCTGGGCGAACCGGCGTTCCGCGAAATCGAGCGCGAACAGCTCGAGCAAGCGCTGGGGCAAGCGGCCGTGCAGTCCGCGCCGATGGTCCTGGCGCTCGGCGGAGGCACCTATTCGCAGCCTGCCAATTTCGAGCTTCTGCGCGCCAGCGGCTGCGCCGTGGTCTGGCTGGATTGCCCTGTGGAACTTCTGCTGTCCCGTTGCGCGACCATGACGGGACGCCCGCTGTTCCGCGATGAACAAAGCTTCCGGCAATTGTACGAGCAACGCCTGCCGTCTTACCGCCAGGCAAATTACCGTGTGGAAGCAGGCGGCGAGACGTCTCGCGTAGTCGAACAGATTCTGTCGCTCGGCATTCTGGAGCCTGCCATCGGTACAGCCCAATCCTCTGGGGGGATCATCAAGCCATGAACACCGCTCGGCTCGAAATTTTCAATAGACGCCGTGTTTTGCCGGAGGCGTCAGGACTGCTGGCCATTGTTGTGCTTGCCGCGCTCGGCTCTGCCGCCCTCCACGCGCAACCCCAGAAAAATAAGAAAAATCCCCCGGTAAAGGGTGCCCTCGTCTCCGACAAGGGAGAATTTAAGATTCTTCTGGGCGGCCAGTTGGTGGGCCGCGAGGAATTTGAGATTGCGCCCTCGGGCGACGCGTGGCTGGCTCACGGCACGACGGAAATTCATGTCCCCGGCGCAGTAAGCTCGCACGTAAAGAGCGCATTCCGCCTCCTCCCGAGCGGAGCGCCGAAGAAGTACGAATTATTTGTAGAAGGCGAAAGAAAAGCCGAGGCCACTGTCGACTTTGAAAGCGGTGTGGCTAAGACGACGCGCAAGATCGGAAACGCCATTCCGTTTCAGCAAGACGTGACTTTCGGCACGCCGATGGTCGCCGTGCTTGACAACAATCTCTACCATCACTACGCCATTCTTGCGCGGATCTACGACTGGAACAAAAGAGGAGCGCAGACGTTCCCGGTACTGATTCCGCAGGATGACATGACGCCCGGCGTAATCACTGTCGAAGCAGGCACATCAGAAAACGTTGCAGGAAAATCCTTCGAAACCCTCAAGGTCACCACAGCGGACCTCGAAGTCCATCTCTTCCTCGATGCCAATCACCGGCTGAGGCGTCTCGAAGTGCCTGCCTCAAAAGTAGTCGTCACCCGCGAATAGCATGCAAAAATGATTCGGCGCCGCCGGCCAACATGCGCGCGGTGGCGCCGAGTGGAGTTTCGTGTTTTGCGCTAGCGGTGATGACTCAGCACAGATGCCCCGGCATGGACGGCGCGCCGCCCGTACTGCGGCTGGGGATGCGCCTGCGGCAGCCTCGCCGGATTCCCAATGGGCCGGATGTTGGCCGGCGTTGCGGAGACATTGTCGCTGATGGCCTGCAGCCTCTTCAGGATGGACTGCCACTGCTCCCAATCCAGTTGCCGGAGGAACGGGCGCAGCCCCTGAATGAATGGATCTTCCAGCAGAGCTTCGCCATCCGACTCGGGGATGAAGAAGCGGTTGAGGCCGACGCTCAGCGCCTCGGATATTTTCTCCAGCGTCCCGAGGCTTGGGGTCATCTGCCCGCTTTCGATTCGCGAGAGATACGACCGCGAGACGCGCGAGCGTGCCTGCAACTGGCTCTGCGTCATGGCGCGGGATTCGCGCAATTGCCGGATGCGCTGCCCAATGTTTTCCACCGTCTCCTGGTTGGGCCATTTGTCCGGACCGGCCTGCTCCCCGGCCTGGACTTCGGGCGGCTCCGGAGGCGGGATGAGAAACTCCAGCCTCGGCGGCAGCAGTCGCACGCAGCGGCGGCAGTTTCCGGTCTTCGTGCGATATTGCACCAGACCGCAAACCTTGCAGCGGATCACTTCGCGGTCCATGTCCATCGTGTTCGTGTTGCCGTTGTTTTCCGACACCGGTGCTCCTCGCTGACTCTTCCGGCGAGCGGTTGTGAGGAGACTCTTTTCGGGGGAAGACAGAAACTGGCGCGGCGCCATTGTTATACGCATGGTGTCCCATGTGTCAAGTCTTTTTTCATTTTGAGACAGAGCCGTCTCAATCATGGCTTTCGCCTCCTCTTCCCTTTCGCGCCCGTTTGACGGCTCCAACCTGTGACAAACGTTCGACTTGGGAGCATTTCTGTGATGTTTCACGACCTGAACCCTTCACCACCAAGACAGCCTCAATTCACCCTGGGGCGGTATAAATTGCAATCCCTCTGCCATAATGGCTCTGCCGAATCTCACGGTCTGCGATACCCTTGTAAGTCCCAAGGAGGAGGGATGCCGGATCGCGACCAAGCCTGGAAATTGCTCTGCGAATACACGCAGTCGGAGAGCCTGCGCAAGCACGCCCTGGCCGTGGAGGCCTGCGTGCGCGCCTACGCCCGCAAGAATGGCGCCGACGAAGAGCTCTGGGGCATCACCGCGCTGCTGCACGACTTCGATTACGAGCGCTGGCCCAACGCCGGGCATCACCCGGACAAGGAGCATCCCTCCGAGGGCTCGAAGATTCTGCGCGAGCAAGGCTATTCCGAAGAGATCATCCGCGCGATTCTTTCGCACGCGGATTATTCCGGAGTGAAGCGCGCGTCGCCGCTCGAGCGCACACTCTTCGCCTGCGACGAGTTGGCCGGCTTTCTGACGGCCTGCGCGCTTATCAAGCCGAGCAAGAGTATCCTGGAAGTGGAAACGGACTCTGTGAAGCGCAAGCTGAAGGACAAGGCCTTTGCGCGCGGCGTGAATCGCGACGACGTCCGCCGCGGCGCCGAAGAGCTGGGCATCCCGCTCGAGGAGCATATCGCCTTCTGCATCGAGGCCATGAAAGGCGCGGCGGACTCGCTCGGCCTGCGCGGCGCGGCCGCCAGTTCCGCTTAAAGATGATGCGCCTCGCGCAACGCCATGGATCCGCGCTAAAATAATCCAGCGCAAGCGATCGTCGGATTGGGAAAGAGCATGTTTATTCAGATTGATGGAGCGGAACCGGCAGCGTCCCGCCGCCATAAGACTTATGGCGTGAAAGTGGGAAACGTCCGCGTGGGTGGCGGCGCGCCCGTGGTGGTTCAGTCCATGACCAACACGGACACGGCCGATGTCGCCGCGACCGTGCAGCAGTGCGTGGAGCTGGCCGGCGCCGGCTCGGAATTGGTGCGCGTCACGGTGAACGTCCCGGAAGCCGCGGCCGCCGTTCCGGAAATCAAAAAGCGCATGCTCGAGGCGGGCTGTGCGGCACCGCTCATCGGCGACTTTCATTACAACGGGCACGTCCTCCTGACGAAATATCCCGATTGCGCGAAAGCGCTCGATAAGTACCGCATCAATCCGGGAAACGTGGGCGCCGGCCAGCGCCGCGACGACCAGTTCGCCACCATCTGCCGCGTCGCCCGCGACAACGGCAAGCCCGTGCGCATCGGCGTCAATGGCGGCTCGCTCAATCAAGAGCTGGTCATGCGCAAGATGCAGGAGAACACCGACCGCGATCTGGGCCTCTCCTCCGAGCAAATCATCAACGACTGTATGGTGATTTCCGCTCTCGAATCCACCGAGCTCGCTCTGAAATGCGGCCTGCGCAACGACCAGATTATTATTTCCTGCAAAGTCTCGCGCCCGCGCGACCTCATCACCGTCTATCACCACCTGGCTTCCAAGACTGCGCAGCCCTTGCATCTCGGCCTCACCGAAGCCGGCATGGGAATCAAGGGCACGGTCTGGTCGGCGGCGGCCATCGGCATCCTGCTGCACGACGGCATCGGCGACACCATCCGCGTCTCGCTCACGCCGCGTCCCGGCGGCGACCGCCGCGAAGAAGTCTATGCCGCGTGCGAGTTGCTTCAGGCGCTCGGCCTGCGCTCCTTTGCGCCCAGCGTCACGGCCTGTCCCGGCTGCGGCCGCACCACCAGCACGACCTTCCAGGAACTCGCCGAAAGCATTCAGAGCTATATCCGCAACAAGATGCCCGAGTGGAAGACGCAATACGACGGCGTCGAAGACATGACCCTCGCCGTGATGGGGTGCATCGTGAACGGCCCGGGGGAATCGAAGGCCGCCAACATCGGCATCAGTCTTCCCGGCACGGGCGAGGCGCCGCGCTGCCCCGTCTATATTGACGGCAAGACAGTCTTCCCGGCACGGGCGAGGCGCCGCGCTGCCCCGTCTATATTGACGGCAAGAGATATGTCACGCTGGAAGGCACCTACGACGAACTCTCCGCCGCGTTTCAGGCCCTGGTGGACAACTACATTGTCACGAAGTATCCGCTCAAGTCGGTCGCTGTAACCCAGATCGGCGGCGGCGTGCCTCGACAGCAGTAGTTTTCATTCGAGTCTTTATCTCTTCCTGACTCACTTTCGTCAAACCAAGTCACCTGGCGCGTGTGCTAGAATCGCGCAGGGATTTTCCGCGGAGAAAAGCCGTCCGGGAAGAACATGAAGATTACCCGCGAAGACGTTTTGCGAGTAGCTGAACTGGCCTATTTGGAGCTTTCCGAGGCCGAAACCGCGACCTTCCAGAGCC